>Ga0224508_10000616_pt1 | contig 34404 bp, 52 predicted proteins | sample SF_Jan12_sed_USG_4_FD_170157 | JGI IMG/M metagenome (GOLD analysis project Ga0224508, IMG submission 170157) | Sediment microbial communities from San Francisco Bay, California, United States - SF_Jan12_sed_USGS_21 | ecosystem: Environmental > Aquatic > Marine > Sediment | place: USA...
CTATTTTCTTCATCTTAAGGTCCTCCCAATGAATGATGTGTTGTTGCTGATTGTTTGTGTCGTATTTACTTGTCTCTGTCTTTTAAGCATAATCCTTTGCCAGCTAGCATCTTGACAGAAAAGAGCGAGCTGTAGACTTTAAATAGTCTATTATACAAATCAGGATGGTCAATGTGTTCTATTGTTTCTCCGTCTACTATTTCCATGATATTGTATAGCTCCAGGTGTATGTCTTCAAGCATTTGCATGCATATCTTTTGGCTCATTTTGCTATCCCTTTTATTTTCTCATATCCTTGATTTTCTTAAGTAGAAGCTCAGCGTTTGCAGCCCAAACATTGGTCACGTCGTGAATGACCTCATCTTTGTGCCACCAAAATTCTTGGTCATTACCTATTGAGTGGAACCATGACACAGCGTCTCTTTTCATCACGTAGTCAGCATGAGCTATGATCACATCGATAACCTCATTTGGTATTCGTTCGTCAATTATCTCGTAGTACTCATAGATGTTCTTGATCTGAATGAGGCTTGAGAGCTCAAGATTGACTTGGTTGACTTGATTGATGAGTTCTTTAGTGATGCTCATGTCTCAACCTCATCTATGCAGTCAGATATAAGCTTCCTGGCATTGTCCTCCCAGATCTTCACCAAGCCATCAAGTACCCTGTACTCATCCTCCCATATCATCTTGTTGTAACAGGGAAAGGAATCAGCCCACTTGTTAAGGTGACGTCCTGCAACTACGTCAGCAAGAGCAGAGACTTCTTCAATAAACTCATCTGATATACATGGCATGTATCTCCCAGAGTGAGTGTCTTCCTTCTTCCTCTTCTCGTACATTTCCTTGACTTTAAGGATGCACTTGAACTGGTATCTGAGCTCGTTTGATAAGATATCTATTTGAGGTATTGTTCCAGTCATTTGAATTCTCCTTAATCATCATAGACTTTGGCTTTGTTTAGCTTCTCTGGAAGTCCAGCAAGGTCTATCAACTCGTCTAGTCCAAGGTAAGATTGGGACATAAAGTGTCTGTAGCATTTTACCCACCAACGTGCGTCTTCCTGGTAAATCATAACGTCCTGGTCTTCGCAGTCGTGTCTATAGCCGTACTGGAGCTCGATCGTGTACTTATAGTATTTCCAAAGTTTTGATCTTTTGGTTGGATCTGGGCCAGTGACCTTCTTTTCCATATTCAACAGCTTCCTTGTGAGCTCTGGAAGTGATGTCGTATTTCTCCTCTTGTCAGCCTTTACTCTCTGATCCCTGTAATGAACCCCTACTTTCACACTTTTATATTCTTCTTCTTCCATATTATTTTCCCTCTTTCTTTTTAATGTTATTGTCTGTTATTTTCTTGTCATGAAATTCTTCTGTATTCTTCTTTTGTATGTCTGTCACCAATTCCATGACCTCGTGGACCTGTTCGTCAGTTATGCTGGAGTCATAGCTTAAGATTGATCGCACGAGGCGCATGGTAAATGGTGTCATATTTGTTAATCCCTTGGTGGTATAAGTGCTATCTTAATATTTATTTCTACTGATGCAGCTCCGTAATAATCTTCTTGAGACGTGACTGAAAAATGCTCCTTGGTTATCACAAATTCTTTCCCGAGGTCTCCTATCTCAGAAATAAATATGTCAAACAAAGATGCTACATCTTTAAAACGTTCTGCTGTTTGAGAAGAGTTTAACGGCATCAGAACGGGCACTCCTCAGTATCTTCAAATGCTTCTTCAGCACGTGTCTTTGGTTTTGAGTCAACAGCAGCAAAGCTTGGTTCAGACCTATCATCAACTGATAGCTTGTTAACTCTCCATGCTTGCAGGTTGGTGAAGTAAACACCCTTCTGTGACTTGTTGCATCTTATGTTGAAGCTAACGTCCACACTGTCACCAACAGCCATAGAATCTAACATCTTGCAATCTTCTCTATGGCACTCGAACTTATAGATCTTCGGGTATTGGCCTGGAGACTCTATAAGAAATGACTGTTTGTAGAATTGGTTGCTTATGTTCTCCACCTTGCCAATTCTCTTAATCTCTCCGCTTACTTCGAATCTATCACTCATGTTATGTATCCTTGTTTTGTTGTTTCTTTTGTTAGTTAAATGATACCACATGTATATCTAGTATCAAGAATAAAAGTTATTTTAATTAGTTACAAGCATTGACTCATATAGTAACTAATGAGATTATCCATCTATGAAACGCAAGAAAAAACTCGAATATCCGAGGAACCTCAAAGTTCTTGTGGATGAAGAGACCGGTGTGAAGTTAGACGAATTGTGTGATCACTACTTAATCAGTCGTCCGTTGGTTATGGTTCATTGTGTCAATGCTATGCATGATGCTTTGAGAGCGGTTGCTAATGGTCAGATATGTGATGAAGTAATGAAAATGGAGCTACCAGAAGGTATGCATGGAACAGAAGAAGAAAACGCTGACTGAGTCAGACGGGAAATACACCTGGGATAGGTTTGAAAAGCTTGTCTTAGCCAGAGGGAGGTCTGATGAGGCTGCTGGCATGTACTGTATTGATCCTATGGGTGTCCAGGTGTCTCGACGTTACGTTAAAGGACAGAAGCCAGAGCACATACCAATCTCAAGCTACCCTGACTTCTTTGGAAGCTTTGATGATGGCAGGGGATTTGTTTTTGATGCAAAGACATGCTCTGGTGCTTCATGGCCTTTGAATGAGGATAAGCTGAAGAAAAGGCAGTATGACTTCATGATTAAGAGAGCCATGTTCGGAGAAGTGTGCGGCATACTCCTTCATTTCAACCCTCGCATTCTTAAGACTAAGATAACTGATCCTAGTACTTGGTGGATACCTGTGTTCTATTCTCATCCTATTTGGAAAGACTACGATTCAGGCCTCAAAAGGAACATCACTTTAGGTGACTGCCAGATGTATGGTATCAGCGTTGAGTGGAACCTTCGGTCTAAAGGTGCACGTGTTCCTACTCCAGACATAGGAGCAGTGTTTAGTGTCCTTAGAAGGTCTTCTTCAAAGAGAGTAAGGAATCACTTGCTATCACCAACTGCAAGATAATCGTTGCATGATTCAAGTTTCTTTCCAGACTTCCAGTAGTCCTTGATCTTTTTTGTCATCTTGAATAGACGGTACTTAAACAGGTCGTCACGACTTCTCACTATCTTGTAAACGCTTTTCCATCTCTTGTAGACCTTGACAAGGTGATCCTTGCTGTTTGGGTCTGGAACAAGTCCAGCTTCTGATGTCTTAACCTCTAATCCAAGACAGTATCCGCTCTTGTAAGTGTCTTTGACTATGTACAGGACTTTTCCGGAAGGCGTCTGTATGATGTTCCCACCCATCTCGTCACCCTGTTCAGAGAAATCAATCTCTTTTACTGCAATAGCAAATGAATGTTGTTTCATATCGATCCCTTTGTTCGTTGGTTCAGGATCTGATCTTTAACATTCTCATCTGATCCTATGCTGATTGAAAGACCGGTTCGCATGGTTGCTGTCCACTCTCCGAATCTCTTATTGACGCTAATGACTGTTGTGTCTTCAAGCATCCACTTTATGTACTTCTCAACTTCTTCATTTGTGATATCTTCTTTGCTCATTATCTTATCCTTTTCATGTTATGTGTTATCGTGTTACCAGGTAAATGTAGCATAATGCGTGCCGTTTGTCATATTAATTCAATTATTTCTTCACCTGCAATGTTGGCCTGTTCCTTTTTATGCTCATTATTCCGTTATCAAGAAGAATTCTCATCACCTTTTCTTTGCTTTTGCTATCCGTCAGCCCATCACGTGCAGCAAGATTCTCAGATGCCTGGTCGATCAGAGCTTTGATATTTGGCCTGCACTGCTCATCGAATTGATCCATAGTTATTAACTCAGCAGAGTACAGGACTCGGTATATCTCAGATTTGCTAATGTCCTTATTCTCAACCTTTCTCTTGTTTCCTTCTCTCATAGATACATATCCGTGGAATGCGTTTTCGTCATATCCTAGCTGATCCCTCATCCAGTCACCGAGGGCTGTCTTGGCTTTCTCAGCAAGTTTTAGCTTATTGTATGTGTCTTTGATCTCTTCTGCTATCTTTGGTGTTATGGTTAGCTTCTTCAATTTCTCTACATCCTTCATATTGACATCGCATTTTAGTGATTCTTGGCATTTGTTTGGGTTTCCAAAAGCTTTGCAGTACTTGCATGCTTCTACTGATGGTATTCTCTTAGCTCCAGGACGACTCGACTCGGTCACTATGTCTTCAAGACGAGATGAAATAGCTGCAAAGTCTGATCTCTTGTACACAGTCATTGTTTCGACAGGTGTTTCCTTGTTGCCTGCTGAGAACATGTAAGCATGGATTTCCATGATGTCTTGATTCTTCCAGAACACGTTGTGAACATATGTCATCATCTGAAGATTGTTCCATGCAGGAGAATGCTCACCCCAAAAGGTTTTGTAATCAAAGATTAAAGCAAGACCACAATTGCCCATAAACTCAACCAAAAGATCTATAGTTCCACCGTGAACTGGATGGTCAATGTTGATCTCTGGATGTATGGATGGCGTGCGAACGTAACCTTTAATCACCTCTTCAACACGATTAGAGAATCTCTGATAGACTCCTGTTTCTCTCTCATCAAGACATGTTATTTCGTCATGCCCGTATTCTGTATTGAATGAACTGAAATGGCATTTTAAAGCGTCATGGACTCTGTCTCCGCTTAGCGCCGCCTCAGTTTTCTTCTCTTCAATACCTTTCTCAGCCTCTGCTGATCCTGGGCATGCAGCTCTTCTTGAAATGTTGCTTGGCCTGTATAGGAGCTCCTCTGTCATTTCATCATACATTGATCAGCTCCGACTTCTTTTTAGATACCCCGATGGGAGCATTTGGCTTACTTGTGAACATCTCAGACCTTATGTAACATCCACCACACACGGACGGGAACATGGCTCTATACAGAGCAGCTTCACAGCATTTGATGATCATTCCTCCAGGGTCTTTCTTCCAAAACATAGTGTCCTGGATTCTACTTGCCAATCTCATGGATATCTTACGAGGCTTCTTCCAGCTCTTCCTGTATCCGTTAGCCCAAGCTCCTACAATTCTGTAATGCTCTTCAATGTAAATCGATCCTTCCGTATAGTCCAGAAGTCCAGTGTTTGAGTCTTTCAATGTAGTTATTAGACCAGACCGAATACCTTGAAAGTCTTCATGTAGATCAGCTCTTACAGCTAAAGCATGATACGTGACACATGGCTGAAGCCTGCCGTTGTCGAATATCCAGTAGACGTCACCAGCGTATGGGTCAAGGAGGCGTGAGGCGCATAGTCCAAACATCTGCTTCACTTCCCTTCTTGTAGGCTGCCTTGAATGGTGGCCTTTAGGAGACAGGTGTTCACACATTTCTCTTGCGTCAAGTAATATCTCTACTTCGCTACCTATTGGTGTGTACGATACTGGTTCTAAAGCTCCTTTATCGTCCTCACTCATTGTCGCTACCCTTTTCTTGTTTTGTATCTGATTCGTATTCGAAGAACTCCCATGAGTTGCTCTGGCGGTGCTTGTTCTCCATATCTTCCCATCTATCTATCAGGCTTCGTTCTTTCCCAAGGCCAAACATTACCTTTGCCAGAAGCAAACATACGGGTATGTAGATTGCAAAGAACACTAGTAGTATTACGTCATTTGGATTCATTTTATCCTCTTTCTGTTAGGTTTTTCGTTCATCTTGTAACCAATATATATCCAATATCACTTTCTTCAAGAAAAAAGTTTTTTTATTTGCAATATCCTGTGTATAGGTTACTATATAGTAGTGATAGGAACAATAACTAACTAACAAGAGGATATTAAGATGAAAAAATGGGAAGCCAGAAAGGAAATCGGCGGGCTGCTGAGGGAGCAGGGGATCTTTGAACCTGGGGACAGTTTAGAGTCTGCAGCAAAAGAGTACTTCATGAGCCCAGAGGCATACATCAACGAAAGCAATGACGTTGTGTTTAAGGCTGGAACAGGAGAGTGGATGACATCAGACACAGAGCTTCTGTGGAGCTTCATCGAGTGGGTGTCCATCAACAAGATAATCGATTGAGGTAGACATGGGTAATTCGAGTATAGATCTATATAGGGACAGGACGTCTAAGTGGTATTGCAACCATTGCGGGAAGACTGTGAGCAACAAAAAGGGCCGGCCACAATTCAAGTACGTTCCAGGTTCTGGCTGGAATCACTACCATCCATTCATTGGCTGGGTTCCGTGCCGGCTTCTCGTAGAGCGCAACACCCCCACGGGATAGGACGTTGCTTTATCTGGTTGTAAAGAGCTATCAGACGACCTTTGCTTAGACATAGACGTTCACAGCATCTGTCTATTTCGAAATCTATAACGCCGAGAAAATGCCTTGGTCTCAATGGATCGCTGCTATAGAAGTCAATGTATCCTTCAAGGTCATCAAATGAATCCATCATCTCTTCAAATGGTGGATAATATCCTTTAGGAATCGTTTTCATTATTCAACCTCTTCTTTTTTAGCTTCTTCTTCTGCTTTCTTAGCGAACCAAGGGTGTTGCTGAATCATTGCTCGAACAACTGATGACCTTGAGTAGATACCTCTCTCAATAGAGATCTCTTTTAACCTTTTCCACATCGTATCGTTGATGTACATGCATCGACCCTTGTACTTCTTATCGTCATCTACACGACGCCTGTCGATCTTCTTTGCATCATTCTTGGCTGGAGCGTTCTTTAGAGACGTAGGTCTGGCGTTGCCAAGTACAAACTTCTTGATTTGGTCAATAATCTCTTCTTTACTCAGCTCTTCATTTTCTTTGCTTACATCTTCTCTAGCATTAGTGTCGGCTTGTTCCATTGTATTGCCCTTCCGTTGTGTTTTTGCAAGAAAACGTCGCATATCTGCTGCGCTACATCATCTCGACTTGCAGTAGCATCTATTTTCTCAATATTGTCATTGGTTGATGCTAAATATGCATAGTTTTCTCTTACTTTTTTAAAGAATGTATTTGATTTAGACTCAAAAATATCCTCTTTACCCATTTGCTCATCCATTCTCATCCCTAACCTTCTTCGCATCTCGTCTTCAGGAATATCTAAAAGGAACGTTATGTCTGGGATCATGTTCATTGATGCGTGTCTGTTCACGTTCTCAACAAACATTTCATATCCAAAATCCTCTTCAGCATCTGCTACTTGGTATGCAAAAGATGAATCAGTATACCTGTCGCAAATAACGATCTTCCCCTCATCAAGAGCTGGTTTAATTCGCCTCTTACACAAGTCATTAAGCGCAGCTGCGAACAGAAACATACGAGATGTGGGCTGCATATGATCATGCTTCACCATGTGCCTTACTTTACAACCAAGATTTGTGTCTCCAGGATTTCTAACCAGTAGACATGGTACGTTTGCGTCACGAAGCAATGTGTACAGACGGTTAGCCTGTGTGCTTTTCCCAGCACAGTCGATGCCCTCAAATGTTACAAGAAATCCATTCATATCCGTATGCACGCCATTCCGATTAGGACTACAGCAGCGATCAATGTTACCGGTAATAGAACCGGGCACGCTATAGTGATTAAGACCAGGCCAACAAGTCCGCCAATTATTGTTGCAGCTACTAACAGCTTCCAGAAGAAGCCTATTGATTTGAATATGAAGTTCATATCATTCTCCTATTTGTTCTTCGTATAGTTCACTGGACACTTTGAAATCGTGGAGAGTGTCGTCATCTCCGCATTGGACTATGTTCCATCTGGCTTGATACCTAACGCCGTCAGGAGCCTGCACATTAGCTTCATAGACGTGTTGCCCTTCTGAATACGTGGCAACTATCTTTTTCTCAGATGTCAATGTGTATTCCCGGCCATTAATCTCAACTGTTCCGTATGTCATCTCGCCTCCCATGTATAAACCTTGAACTCGCTCTTTCTCTTTCATGTTAATTTTCTCCTGTTTCGTATTTTTCGTTGAAATATTTTATGAATTCCTTGACATCTTCAACTGTCCAAACACAGCTCCCTCTTAGGCCAGGATATGACTGGATCACTTGCCCTGCTTGATCAAAGTGAGCAAAAACATTTGGCCTTGGGAGCTTTCGTTTCTCAGATATGTATTTGCTGATCTCATATTCCATCCTATTGATAGACCAGCCTCTATCATGAGCCATCTTAACTAAGGTGTATTGCAGTGGATTTTCCATGGTTCGTAATCCCTTTCAGGTATCTCGTTTTCAGCTCTCACGCATAGGTGAGAAAGTCTTAACTCATTAACAAAAGGAATGAAAACAGCCTTTACTGACATATTTTTTGGCAGGTTTTTGTCAAGAAAAGTCAACTCGTCTATCCATTCGTTGTACTTGACGCCAGCCTTTGTCACTCTTCTAAGGTCTGTCATGCAGTAACCTCTCTTCTTGAGTACATTCCTGAACCTGTTTCTTGAGTAGCGTCTATTCTGTGACTCTCTAAGTCTGTGACGCTTTTCAGGGACCTCCTCCAGTGAGGGGAATGGCCTTATATTGAAGAACAGTTCAACAGTACCAAACAGTCGAGTGCAATCGATATTGATATCATTCTTCACCTTCACGCTCCTCCTTCCACTTGGACACAAGATTTGCAAAGTGATTGCTTTCATAGATCGTGAACTGAATTCCAGTGTTTGTGGAAATATCCCATCCAGCAGTCTTCTCATCTATATCATCTACATTATCCATCATGTAGCGTATGAAATCCTCGAAATCTTCTCTGCTCGGATACGGAAGTCCGTTAGTCGTTCTCATTATGCTCTCCTATTCTCACTTTCATATACCCATCATATCATATATATCACGTATATCAAGGAGTAGAGTGAAAAAGATTGAGAAAAGTGTCCCTCGCGCGCGCGTCATTAATTAAGTTAGAGTCAGGCTGCGTCTTTGACGCTACGCCTGCGAGAACATGCAGGCTGCTCAATTCGTTGGGTTGACGCCGGCAACGCGGAAGTCGGCCGTAAGTTGAGGTCAACCCGTTCTATGAGAACACTTACGTGTTGAGAGTAAAAAAGAAGAGTAACTCGGCTCGCCGCTATGGCGTCTCGCTTGAGGGTAATAACCTCGAAAACCTCTGTCAACGCTAAACTATAACATTGCTCATAAGCTGTGTCTCTGGAGAGACAAATTCAGGCCATATCATATAGGTGTGTTACAAGTGATATCTACTTATCTAGTAACTTCTTCTTTACATCATGAGTAAGTCAATGTAGAGTATGAATCTAAACAGTTGGTTTGAAGAGTTTGGTTGAAATTAAAGCCGGTGCCCCGGCGACAGGAGAAATTTATGGATGCAGAGCAGCTGAAGCTCATCCTTTGTGGTCATATTGATAGCTTATGCTCGTCATTATTGCCTGGAGGATCTGTCAAAGGCCATGAATGGGTGTGTGGAGGAGTTGACGGTGGTGGCGGAAGCTCAATGCGAGTTGTTCTCAGAGGGAATCGTGTAGGTGTATGGTCTGATTTTGCTACAGGTCAGTCAGGAGATGTTCTTGAGCTCGTAAAGGAGTGCAACTCTATCTCTTTCAAGGAAGCTGTAGACTGGGCGAAGGATTTCTGTGGAATCAGAGACTCTCACATAGATCCGGTCATGTTTAAGCCGGTACCTACACCATCAAAGCCTATGAAGCAGGCTCCTGAAGCCAAACCTCCAGAGAGTACACCTATTCAAGACTGGTTGAACTCACGTGGGATACCTCTCAAGACAATAGAGGCTTATGACGTAGGGTATGACGACAAAACCGGTATGTGCCTATTCCGTTATGAGAAGCAGGGCAAGCTATGGATGGTCAAGTACAAGGATCCGGAAGGCAAGAGGAACCCATACACAAACAAGGGACCCACCCCAATATTATTTGGCTGGCAGACAATTCCCAAGGACGCTGATGAAATAGTCATCACTGAAGGTGAGATAGATGCCATGTCGTACCACGCATCAGGGATCAACGCCGTATCTCTGCCATTCGGTGGTGGAAAGGGAGGAAAACACAACTGGATCAAGAATGACTTCGATGCTCTCAAGCAGTTCAAGCGCATATACCTGTCAATGGATATGGATGAGCCTGGTGAGGAGGCAAAGAAAGAGTTGATTCAAAGGCTTGGCAGACACAGATGTTACATCGTCAAGCTCCCTCACAAGGATGCGAACGAATGCCTTCAGAAAGATGTCGATCTGATCAGTTATATCAAGAAGGCTGACACTGAAGACATAGAGAACCTCACAGCAGCAGAGACATACCACGAAAAGGTTGTTGAGAGGATAAGAGGGCTGTCTGATGAACCAGAAGGGATGAAGCTTCCATGGTATACGACACACCAGCAAGTCAGGTTCAGAGAAGGCGAAGTGTCAATATGGACAGGAATCAATGGACACGGCAAGTCAATGCTGCTTGATCACGTCATGGTTGATGGCCTGTCTCAAGGATACTCTTGGTGCGTGTTCTCAGGAGAGATGCAGCCAGTTACACACCTCACAAGAGTCTACAGACAGATAGCCGGAGCATCAGAAATGTCCAACAAGACATTGGATGGAATCTTAGAATGGATTACAGGTGGTATATTCCTGTTCGATGTCCGTGGATCATCCAAGTCAAAAGACATATGGGACGCTTTCGAATACGCATATATGAGATACGGTTGTAAGCAATTCATAGTAGATTCTCTCGCAAAATGTGGAATGAGAGAAGATGATTACAACAGACAGAAGTTTTTTATTGATAAAGCATCAGACTTTGCAAAAGACACCAATTCTCACGTGCATATTGTTGCACATGCGCGTAAAGGTGAGTCAGAAAAAGGAATTCCTGGCAAGTTAGACGTAAAAGGCACGGGAGCTGCTACGGACATGGTCGACAACGTTTTCTCAGTTTGGCGAAATAAAGTGAAGGAAGAAGCAATACAGGAATGCAACTTCAGGGGTGTAGCTCCACCTGAGGAAATATTAGAGCAGTCTGATGCTGTTGTCAAATGCAGCAAGCAAAGAAACGGTGACTGGGAGGGCTCAATACGGCTGTGGTTTGATCTGGATTCGTATCAGTATAGGGATAGTCGTTTAGATGGTAGTTCAGTGTATGTTAGAGAATAAAGTGATTAAGTTGTTGACTATCAGATATCATATGTTATGTTTAGCGTGTGAGTGGGAAGTACTACTAGGCAGCCCGTGTATCAGAAAATTAACATAACCAAGTGGCAGGTTTGTTTCGGTTTCGGTACGCGGGTTGCCAAGATTTTAATATAATGCCTGGAAATTGGACATCTCCACCTGAATACGAGAATCTCCTAAAAGAAGAGATAGATGATCATGTATTCAGCCTCATGTACGGAGCAGTTGTGGAAGATATGTATTCAACAATATCTGCATGGGTTGTTCGGTTCGACAATGGGTTAGCAGTAAGGCTTTATGACTCAAAGTTGTTAAGAGAGCTTGTGTGTGACATGGAAATGAGAAAGAAGGAGAATGATGAGTACAAAAAGCAAGTGGATTGATGTAGAGAAAGAATATCCTGAGCCATTGATGGACAGGTGGATAGTGGTCAAGGATCGCTCTCTTGATAGGCCAGTTACGGCAAAGCCTATAGATGGAGTGTGGATGGTTAAGCCTTCAATGGTGTGGAGGCAGTCAAAGTTCACTCATTGGATGCCTATGCCTGATGAAATTGAATAAAGATACTTAACTTGACAGATATGTAATCTCTGGTATAGTTAGAAATATGGAGAAAGAATTTACAGACAAGTTTGGCATGGGCACGAATCGCGCGAAAATAGGTAATCCTCTTGGCCTAGACATTCGCGCTACTAAGGAGAGGGATGAAGCTTTAATTCTCCGGTGGATTCCCTCTCGTAGATTTATACATCGTCTAAAGTCGCTGTTAACACCAACGTATGGAGTATGGAATGATTGCTAACGAAGTAGATCAAGGGACGTTAGACGCTCAGAAGCAGTCCGAGCACAGTAAGCTCGTGGACAGGAATCCTGACGGCACATGGAAGAAGGGTCATAAGCCTATGGGTACTGGGCGACCTAAGAGGCAGGTATTCAAAAACATATTGGCCAGTCTTCCAGAGAAGCAGAGGACATTCTACCTTGATGACGGTACTAAGGTAACAGCTGAGCAGTACGCTGTATGCCGTCATCTTGACTTGATTGCTGATGCTTATTGGCCTGCCATAAAAGACTTTCATGACAGGGTGTTCGGTAAGCCTGTTGAGTCTGTTCATATGACTTCTAATGACGACCACATCACAAATGATCCTGAGTACCGTGAGAAGCTTCTTGCTGAGTTAAAGAAACTTCGTGCTGCTACAATGGGAGAAGATGGTGAAGATTGATAATAAGTTTAAGGCTAAATTTGAGCCAGGGCAAGAAGTGTGGATGAAAACTGGTTCAGGAGAATATCCTGAAGATTATGGTCCATGCGTTGTAGATAGAGTTTTTTGGGATGAGCATCATGGATGCTTCTATTATCTTCTTTTGGGCGGATCGGGCTGTTTGCCTGAGTCAAGGTTGAGATGAGTCTTGATATAGGATAGTGATTATATGGCATGCATCCCATTCGGAGACACGGTAAAACAGTTCAGAAAGGAAAAGCGCATTCTTCTGCGTTATTTTTGCGAGGAGCTTAAAATCCCTGCTCAATACTGGTCTAAGGTTGAACTAAATATTAACCCTCCACCTTGTGATTTACTTCTCCTGTTGAAGGTGGCAAAAGTTCTACAGCTTACATCAGACGAGCGTAGCAAGCTTTTTAAGTCGTCTCAGCAGTGGGTATCAAAACCAGATAAAGACATAGCATCTCGTCTTCCAGCTTTCTATCACGGAAATATTGATGATGTTAACCTTGACAGATTGATAGCCGATATCAAATCACTCACTACACAAGATGCATAACTATATGGAGTGCAACTATGAAGGTAGTATCAGATCTTGAGATTCTATACCAATGCACAGGGATTAGATTCCTGATTCTTAAGAGGGACGTATACTCTGGCGAAGATGCTGGATATCAAATAGGCATAACTCCTGTAGAAGATATCACAGGAGTTAAAAAGGATTTCTGGATATGGTATCAGAGCAGGGGTGTCTTACCGGTCAAAAATGCAAGACATCTTGTTCTTGATGTTATTGGCGCTTATCTCGTGTGGATTGAAGACAATTATTCAGAATGTATTGATGGAATCATGAATCAGTTAAACATAGGCAATGATGTTGACAGACTTCAGACCATCGATGTTGTCATAGACGGACAGTAATGCGTAGTGAATCATGGTGTACAGTTGTCTGGAAATGCTGAAGATGTTCTCAGTCAAGTAGACAGTTTGATTGAGAGGCTCGAATACGACTCCGCCAAAGATGAGTCACGAGCAAAGCTGTTCGAATTCCTTAGCTGGGTATGGTGGTATCCAGAAGTTCTCAAAGTTGGACGTCATACAAGAGAGATATGTGAGAGAATCACTCAGGCAGTAGATGATTTTCAAGAAGGCAAGTCCACTTATCTGCTTATTCAAGTGCCGTTCAGACATGGTAAGTCTGACATAGTAAGCCGCGCCCTTCCTCCTTACTTCCTTGGCAGGACAAAGAATGATGATGTCAATGTTCTGATGACAGCTTACGGAGGCGGTCTTTCAGAGGGATTCTCAAAGGACTGTAAGAGGATTATCCGTTCTGATGAGTATCAAGAGCTTTACCCTGGTCTCTTGCCAGCTAAAGGAAAAGATAACATCTCTGAATGGTCTGTAGGAGAAAGCACTGGCAGTCTCAACTTTGTTGGCCTGGGTGGTACCGCAGTAGGAAAGGGTGCACACCTCCTTGTTATTGACGACTACTGTAAGAATCGTGCAGAGGCTCGAAGTCGTACCATAAGGAACAAGGTATGGGATGCTTTCAGTGTGGACCTGATGTCTCGTCTTGCCAATAGACATATCGTAATCATCACAGCAACGCCGTGGCATGTAGATGATCTGGCTGGACGTCTGACAAAGCTTATGGCTGAAGAGCCAGACTTTCCAAGGTTTGAAGTAGTGAAATTCCCAGCTGGAGGGGTAGATGGGCCATATTTGTTCCCTGAGTTGTACCCTGAGAGCTGGTATCGTATGCAGTATGCATCTCAAGGCAAGCTTGCAGCAGCGAATCTTGACTGTAACCCAACCATAGAGGGTGGAAACAGGTTCTCGGTAGACGATATTGTGGTGCACGACGACTTAAGCAAGTTCCCAGCAGGGCGATACGTGAGAGTGTGGGATCTAGCGTCAAGCTCTAAGGATAGGTCTGGTGATGACCCGGATTACACAGTAGGGACTCTAGGGTTGGCAGTAAAAAAAGAGACAGGAAACGAATTCTGGATTAAAGACGTTGTGTATTGTCAAGAGGAAGCTCCTAAGAGAGACAAATTAATTATTGACACAATGAAAAAGGATGGACAGCATGTGCCGATTGGGATCGAAGGCTTTGGATCTCAGAAGGACACGTACAACAATTTGAAGGCATTGATAGCTGGCAGGCGTATTGTCAAGAAGCTAACTCCTCCAGGTGACAAGGAAGAGAAGGCTTCTGTGATGGAGGCTCCTATGGAATACGGCAATTTCCATATACTGAAAGCCCCATGGAATACAGAGTTTGTCAAGTGGTTTTCTGAATTTCCTGATGGAAATCATGATGATTTTGTTGACAGCGCTGCCTTAGTTTGGTACATGTCTTATGGAAAGGGGACAGGATCAGCAGCTATAATGCGCTAAATAGGATGGCGACATGCCAGAACGAACTCTAAGAGAGCTGTTAGCTCAGAGAAAACACCCTACTCTGAAAAAGAGGGAGTGTCAAATATTCATCAACATGCTTGCTGCAAGGGGTGGGAGGGAGTACGTCTTAGAGAGGTTGTCGCGGTTCCCTGCTGAGGCAAGCATAGCTTTCTTTGGTCGATCCAAAAAGGCCATTGGTAGTGGATCAGCATCATTTGTCAAAGTGTCATCTGCTGAAGGTGACAAAGATTTCTTCGCTCCTGAAAGTCAATTTGTACAGCACAACGTTACTGGTCGTGTTGATCGAGCTCACCTTATCAACCATTGTGGTAGAGCGATCGAGAAGAAGAAGGAGTTTGTGTTTGGAACTCCTCCTGTCAGGGAAGGGATAGACGTAGACTTTGCTCTTGATGTCACAAGGTCTCGTGTAGGCATCAATCAGTTCTGGGGTGGAGTCTCTAAGGCAATAGACTGTTGTGGATGGACATGGGTGAGTGTTGATGGGCCAGCTCCACCTGTAGATGCAAATGGCCGGCCTATTGTCTTATCTGTATCCGACAAGATGGGGTTGAATATACGCCCATACTGGAGCCATTATCACCCAAACCAGGTTGTTGATTGGTGCTTTGATGCAAACGGTGATGTGGCTTGGCTCATTACAGAGCATTGTGATTTCGTAAATGACGATCCAAGAGGTGAACCAAGACACGTAAAGACTCGTGTTCTTTGGGAGCCAGGCGTTGTAACCCAGTATGTGTTTGACGGTGAGGATGAAATAGTTGCTGAGAACTTGGCATTAAATGCTCCTCCTATGGTTCCATTCATCCCGGTTGGCAATGTGTCTCCAGAAGCAATAGCATTTGATGACTTGGAGAGTATCCAAAGATCAATCCTTGACTTAACTAGTGCGAATCACGAGTCACTGTTCAAGCAGGTATATCCTCAGCTGATTCTTCCTTCAGGGACTCTGCAAGAGACTGCAAGCAAAGCGAACATGAGTTTTGATGAAGCTGCTGATCGTATTCTTGGGTTGGAATATCCAATTGAAGAAGATTCTGACACTAAGATGATCACAAGGTACATAACGCCTACGGCTGCTGATCTAAAGATACTCCGTGAAGACATCGATGCTATGAAGAGGGATTTCTGGCAAGTGTTGGGTGATGCCCTTGAGCGTGAATCCAGGCAAGTAGAGAGTGCAGAGGCTAAAAAGATAGAGCGTATTGATATTGAGTCTGTTCTTAGATCTCGTGCTGACATGCTTGAGGAAGCTGAAACAAAACTAGTGCAGATGACTAAGGTAATTGACCCTAACTTTAAAGATTACCAGCCAATTTACTCAAGGTCATTTGACACCCAAGACTTTGAGTCTGAGATGAAGTCTTACATTGGCCTGTCTGGATTGGAAGCTCCTCGTGAAGCAGTAAGAGAGCTTGGTAGATCTGCATATGCGAAGGCGCGTGAAGTAGGGCTTCTGAAGGTAGATGATGATGTTTGGCAAGATATATCTACAGCTTTTGACGAGATGGCAGAGGAGGCTCTTCCTCCACCTATCATATTGTCTGCTGAAGAGATTGAAGACGCCGAAGTAATAGATTTAACAGAAGATTCAGAAGATCAATAAAGAAAGGCTTGACAGATGACCAAGGAAGAAAGAAGAGACAAGGTTAAAAAGATTGAAGCGTACATCAAGAGCAACGGTCTTACTGAAGGTGCTATCAACGATATCAACTCATTGTTTCCAATGAACAAGGAAACGATTGAGACAGAGTCGGCAAAGAATCAGCCAGCAAAGAAGAAGCGTGGCCGTCCTCCTAAGAGCGCTGTTGTTGAAGCCGCTGAAGTGGTTGTTGAGAACGATCTTTCACAAGAGGAGACAGATTAAACATTTTACTCCGGGACTAGCCCGAGACGCCTAAACCCACACGGCGAAAAAGCAGTGGAGACGAACAAAGGATGAGTGGATGAAGATAAAAGACATATTAGCGAAAGTTGTATCAGGTGAAGAGTTATCAGAAGAGGAAACTTCTTTTCTGAGTGACTACAATGAGCCTGATGTTTCCAAGGCTAAAAGTGAAGCTGCTGCTCTTGCACGCAAGGCTGAGAAAGAAGCGACCAGAGCAAGTGCTGCTAAGGTTGAAGAAATGGAAGCAGAGCTGGAAGAGCTTAGAGAGCAGCTTGAAGACACTAGTACTGGAAAGAAGAGTGAAGCTCAGAAGCTTGAGCGACAATTGGCTAAGTTTTCCAAGAAATTGGAAGCAGCTGAGGCTAAAGCACAGTCACTTGAAGCTGAAAAGAATAAGATCCAAAGAGACTACGCTTACGAGTCATTACTAAGTAAAGTTGATTTCGTAGACCAAGAGGCTCGTGAGATTGGATATCTTGCGCTTCAAAGGAGCGTTGCGGATCTGGATGACTTGTCAGGTGAAGAAGCTTTGTCTGCTGTTGAAGATCTCAAGTCAAGCTTCCCAAAGCTGGTAAGAGCAGAAGGTGGCAGTGGTACTGGTTTGAAGCCTGGAAATAATGTGTCAGAACCAACTGAAAACTCATCTGAAGTGGTGAACCAAATAGTTAGCAAACCAAAAGAACAACGTACTGTAGAAGACATCGATAAGATGTGGGCTGCAGCAGAACAAATAGAATAACCGAAAGGGCTAGATCATGGCAGTCGTAAATCTAAAACAAGAACTATGGATGGCGACTATTGTCACCTTGCTTGAAAAAGCGAGTACGGCAATGGCTACCTCCAACACAAATATTGTTCGTGGCAAAGGTGCGGATACATACCACATCATTGGCACGGCAGAAGTGACAACCCAGGATACTCCTGCAGTTGGAACAGCAATCACATACTCCGAAGTTAGTGACACGAATACTGACTTCCTTCACAACTTGGACAAGACGTTCGGGATTGTGATTCCAGACCGAGACAAGTTAGAGTCTATGTCTGGCTGGGAAGCGTTGTATTCTCAACGTGGCGGTTACCAGTTGCGCAATGACTTTGATGTCGCTGCTCTTGGTGATCATGCAACGTGGACTGACGCTACTGGCGTACCTACGACCGTTGGAACTGATGCTTCTGGAATTCCAGACTTCTACTCCTCGATCGCAGAGCAGCTGGACAGCGCAGACCTTCCTCCTGAAGGACGTTATGTCATCGTTAATCCTAACGTAATCCAGGCCACTCGTCTGTGGCTTGCTGCTAAGGGCACTGTCCTTGGTGATCAGGTTAGCATTAATGGTTTCGTGACCAGGATCTTCGGAATGGACGTTCTGATGTCCCGAAATCTAACGACAGTTACTACTACTGTTCACGGTCGTGCAGGCGTGTATGGTGAAGGTGTAGCTGCAAATGTACTTGGTGTTCAGGAAATTGAAATGCTCCGAGACAAGGATGAGTGGAATAGTTATATCCGTGGTCGTTTGATTGCTGGATACAAGACTTATGCCGCTGCTCGTGTCTTTGACGTTTCGTTCGAAGATCAAGTGCTTGCGTAAGTGTTTTGGTTGGGCTCTACGAGCTGTGCCTGTTCCCATACAGGTTGAATCCCTCCAGCTCTAGAGCCCGGCTGAAAGAAAGGAGTAAGTCATGGCTGTTGTAAACCTAAAACAAGAGTTGTGGGCTGCCACAATAGTAACGCTTCTTGAGAAGACGAGTACTATTGTTGGTGTCTCCAACAGAGATATAATTGAAACTGATGGTGCAGATACTTACCGAATAGTTGGAATTGGTGAAGTCACTACTCAAGATACTCCTGCCGTTGGCACTGCAATTACATATTCACAAGTTACAGACACGAATCAGAGCTTCACGCATAACGTGGACAAGACATTTGGGATAATCATCCCAGATAGAGACGTCTTAGAGTCTATGGAGGGATGGGAGGCTTTGTATTCTCAACGTGGTGGGTATCAGTTAAGGAATGAGTTTGACGCTGCTGCGTTAGGTGATTTTATCAACTGGTCCAGTACTACTGGAGTTCCTACAACAGTGGGAGCGGATGCGTCTGGGATTCCAGACTTCTTCTCTTCCTTGGCTGAGAATATGGATAGCGCAGATCTTCCTGGAGGAGGAAGGTATATTATCGTCAATCCAAGTATGGTTCAAGCATTGCGGATATGGTTCGCTGATAAAGGAACTGATATTGGTGATGACGTTAGTGTTAATGGTGCTGTAGCAAATGTGTTTGGAATCGATGTATTCATGTCTAGGAACCTCACTAATCTAACTGGTATAGATCAAGGTCTTGCTGGGGTGAAGGGGCAGGGTATAGCGATTAACGTGCTAACGCCAGATCTAATTGAGACGCTAAGAGATAAAGATGGTTGGGAAAACTATGTTCGTGGACGCTTGATTGCTGGTTACAAAACGTATCAGTCAGATCGAGTATTCAGAGTTGCTCATGGTGACAACGTATTACAGTAACAGGTGATGCTATGGCGATTACAAGACAGTTAGCAGATGATTACTTCGAGCCTCGGAATCATGTCTTGGGAGGCCTTTGGGCCGCTTTTGACACTGAGGACCGTGAAGGAGCCATACAGCATTCCATACGAAGACTTGGGCAGGAGAGAGCGCATGTAAGGAGAACATCCACCGGTGACTCTCCTGCCGCACAGTCTGACTTGATTGATGAAGATACAACCACCCCTTCCGACTGGCCCAGAGAAGACCTGGCTGTTTACGAGCAGGCATTGCATATGTTGATTCATAGCGATGCGGTAGCTGATAGTACGAAGACCGCACCCAAATGGGCAGGGAAAAGGATTAAAGAGCTTCGTGAAGAAGGTGGAGATCCTAACTTTATAAGCACAGAAGCACGTCGGTACATGGGGTGGTCGTCTCGTGGAAGACATGTAATTAGAGGTTAAAATGGAAGAACCTTTGAAAGATTTAAGGGAGGAAGTAAACTGGCATAAGTCAAGTTTTATTCCTGTCTTATTGAAGTCGAGGGATAAAATACAAGCAGCTATTGCTGATGCAGCTAAGAAAAGATCTTTTGCTGCAAGCAGGAGTGAGCAGAGAAAGCTTTATGATCGTATAATCCGAGAATACGAGATCATGGCGGAACAAATAGACAAAATAATTAAGCGCGGTGTTGTAAGGACATCTACTTCCTTTCGTAAGGTTGCGAAGAATGACCTTAAACAGTCGTCCTTACCTAGTTCCAGCGCATTGATACCCAAGTTCAGCGATGATCTTGTCTCGGATTGGTTTCGTGAGATAGGAATAGTTGATGGAGGTCGCAAAGGCGTTAATGCTACTCCATTGGCAGCTGTGAAAACAACAAATATGGCCAGGTCTGATATACGTCAAATCCGAACAGTCGTATCAAGCGTATTGGCTGAAGCGGCTCTTACCGGATTAACATCTGCGCAGATCTCAAAAGCTATGAGAGAGGCTGTATCTCCTCTTTCAGATACAAAAGCCTTGGATTCCTGGAAATTCATTGACAAGTCAGGCAAGAGATGGACCAAGAACAACTATTTCAACATGGTTGCTCGAACTGTACCGGCCACAATCTCCAGGGAGGCATACAAGGAGAGTATGATCTCTGCAGGTGTAGAGTTGTTTGAACAGACAGGGAAGAAGGAAGATTTGATAAGGTTTGATTTGGCAGAGATTACGGGTGGAAGTCAGCCTTGCCCTATATGTGCTCGTTGGAGGGGCGTTATCATCTCTATCTCTGGTGCGAATAAAGACTTCCCAAGTTTACAGGACGCGCTTGATGCAGGCGTGTGGCACCCAAACTGTGTATGTTCACACGCATATGTGGATATGGATCTGGAGAAGTCACGGGTTGAGTCTCAATCCAAGTTAAAGAATCCATCAAAGCCTACTCCTGAAGAGTGGAATAGGTATGCTGATGAAGTCCAAGCTCGTGCCAAGGATGATGTGAAGACTGATGCTGATCAAGGCGTGATCAAGAGTGCAGGGAAGAAAGACTCTTCAATAAAAGCTCAGGCAACAGTGAAGAGGAAATAATGACCACATACATTATGGACACATCTATAGCTGATGAAAAAGTTAAGACTGACATTGCAAGGCTTCGTCGTCTAACTCCAGCAGGAGTTCGTGTTGCCAACTTTAGAATAGGGCAGATAGTAAAATCAGAAGCCAGGAACAACGCGCCTATATCTCCTAAGCAATCTCAAATAGCACAGAGAAATAAAAGTGGTAAAACAAAGCAGAAGGTTACTCCTGGTGGATTGCAGAGATCTATAAGAGTTATGGAAGTGAACGAAAAGTATGTAGATATTGGAGTTCCAAGTAATTCAGAAGCTGGATCTTATGCAAGGAAAATACATGACTTTAAAGGGGTTGATTGGCATAATAGGGGTGTAGGAACAGTGGCGAAAGGTCCTCAAGCTGATGAGAAGTTTATATCGAGAGCAATTCAAACCAAGCTGTCAGCAATCAGGAAGGTCTTTGAGTCAGAGATTAGAAGAGTACTGGACAAATTGTAATGGTTGATCATTCCAATGGTTTTATTATGGCTGAACAGACGGTGTACAATCGTCTAGCTACAGCTACAGGATGCATAGATGGTCAGGATTGTTTTCTTGGCGGAGAGCCTGACGGATGTGTTTCCTATTGGGCGATGCTCACAGCTCCTGCTGATGCCGGCCTTGTTCCGAATAGGTGTTACTCTCATGGGGAAGCGTTGTACAATATAACAGGCATCTATGGAGAATATGCAGATGCACAAAATATCGTAGGGCAGATGCTGAAACTATTTGCAGACACAAATGGCCTGCACACCCTTTCAGGCACGAATGTAGAATGGTTTGCAAATGTTCAGACACCACAGTTTTTCAATTTGGCTCCTGGTGAGTCAGAAATACAAATAAGCATGCAATGCATGTTGATATACGACAACACACAACTATTCTGAGGATAGAAAAATGGCTATTGAAGCAACAGACATACTAAACCTCGGTGCCGAGTTCTCATCTCAGAGTAGCTCGACCATCGTGGATCAGAGCACACGTCCAGAAGTAACAGCTGCAGATGGTGATAATGCATGCGTAAGTGACCCTAAGAACATTATTACAAGGTATCCTTACAACTATCAGCATTGCGGAACCACAAACGGCATTAAGACTGATCTTGGTGTTGTTCTAACAACGTTTGGAGAAGTGGTTGATTCGAAATTTATTGACACCTTGTCGCTTGCATTTAGCAATGCTGGGTATCCTGTTCTTTCTGGATCTGCTCACAATCATGCCTCCAATCCGCACACGACAGGAAATCTTGCAACATTCAATGTAGCTCCAGCCATACCTGATGGGCAGGGTGTAGGAGTTCCAGTAACAGATATGGCCGCACTGGCCACATATGCAATCACATTTGCTGCTACGAGCAAGCCGTCGTCTGCAACGTATGATATTGCTGTGCGGAATCATGTAGACGATTTAGGAGCAGAAGGTGATCACTTCCAGGGTCAAAACTCTGGATGTAGAGTGGGAGTATCGATCACTGGTTTTGGAGTCTCTGGAGATGTTACTTTTGGTGCTGCATGGTTTGTAGATTCTAACGAAAACTCTGACAGCAACACTGAGAGTGATCAATTCACGGTTTCTGCTTACACTTATATTGATAAAATCTAAGAAAGGTTAAGAAGATGGCATCAAAAGAGAAGAAAGAGCCAGAGCAAGTGTTCTACCACGGCAAGCACAGCTGTATGGAGCAATCAGATCGAAATGTAGAGATAGATAAGGCGGTGTACGAAGATGAAGCTGAAGATAGAACCAAAGCCGCTAAACGATCTGGCAAAGCAGACAATTGAGAAGTCTAAACTTGACCATGGCTTGACATGGGATCTATACGAGGACTTTGAACGGGTATTAGAGCTCCACTTGCTTGGTGAAGAAGTTACATGTCCATCAGATTGTGATGAATGTGCGAAACTATTAGACCTTCCTTTTGTTGTATCTGGCATTGAATTCCGCAGGCTCACAGGTGGAGCTCTTCTGTGGCTCCAAGAAGTAGCAGCTGACGCATTTCCAGAAGGATCAGTTATTGGCCAGTATGCTATAGGGTTCGCTATGGCACATTCCTATGATCAGGAAGTGTTTTACGAACTATGCACAAAAAAACTGGCTGTCAAGGCTGTAAAAAAGTGGATGAGGAAGAATCCTCTCAGCATGGACCACTTGGCACTTGTTTTTCAAGCTCTACTATCATCGTCATCTGGAGGCGATGAGCCAAAAGGTCTTAATATGATCCCCTTCTACGATGGTATTATTTCTCAGTATGGCAAAAGCTTGAACTATTGGAAGTGGCATGTCCCTCATGAAGTGGCGACAATGCTTGTTGATGCCATGTTTATTCGAAAGGCGAGAGAGCAGGGGATAAAAGATACAGAGAATCCTTACTCTCAATACATGACAGCTGATAGAGCGATGTGGAAAAGAGAGCAGCAAATCATAGCGGAGAAATGCGATGCCGGATGAAGAGCTAAAATACAGGCTTAGAACAGAGGATGAGACTGAAAAAGGTCTCAAAGAATCTGAGAGAAGTCTAAAAGCTTTCAGTCGCAAGGCTGGGGACATAGCTAAGGGTATTGGCAAGGCATTCGTTGGCGCTTTTGCAGCTGCATCAGCTGGTATTGCTACGTTTGTTGGCTTGTCTATCCCAAAATTCCTTAAGCAGCAGCGTGCGATAGGTGATGTTTCAAGGGCTCTCAAGCAAGTAGGTGTTGACGCTTCGTCAAGAGTCCCAGAATTAGAGAAGTTTGCATCAGCGATACAGGATATAACAGGTATAGGAGATGAGGATTTACTTGGTCTTCAATCAGAGGCTCTGCGCAAAGGTTTAGATCCAGCAGCAATAGAAGAATTTACAATTGCAGCTGTTGGGCTTGCTTCCCAAATAGGTGTAGAGCTTCCAACAGCTTTCGATTTGCTTACCAAATCAGCGAATGGACAAACTGAAACACTTAGTAGATATGGCATAGTTGTAGATCAATCTCTCGACACTCAAGGGAAGTTCAATGAGGTCCTTAAGCAGGGCCAGGAAGGTTTTGCGCTAGCTGCTGAAGACTCTGAAGACCTTGGGAAAAGACTTGAAGCCCTTAAGGGAAGGTGGGGAGATCTTCAAGAAGCTGTGGTAGAGGCTGTCTCAGGTATTACAGGTGATGGAAGTGACGGGATCACTCTTATTGAGAACCTTATCCTTGATGCTACTGATGCGGTAGGGATATGGGCAGAGGCTTGGGGTGAATGGGCAGACTTTGCAATGAAGGCCATCGGCTCTGTTGGTGGTGTCCTGCAAAGCTTTGGAGATAGGATAGCAGGCTTCTCCGCTATACTTGGAGCTCTGTCAGCAGGTTCAAGTTTTTCAGAGGCATTGGAAATTGCAAGAGGACAAGTTGGTGAGAGGATCTCTGCAAGGGAACAAAGAGGGAGTCGTATTGCTGAAGCAAGGGAGAATGCTCGTAGGCGTAGAGAGCAGAGATTGGCAGATAGTAACCAAGTGGTAGCTGATGCTTTAGCTCAAGGTGATGTTGTATCTGTCAATGCTATAGCTGCCAAGAATAAGGACAAGGTAGCCAAGGAAGATAATAAGGCCAAGCAAAAGGAAAGACTCCGCAAAGTTGTGGAGGATATCTCCATACCATCTTTGGTCCGAGAAGAAATTGCAGCGAGTCCTACTGAGTCAGCTATAGATATTGGAGACATATCTCTATTCAATAGAGGAGCAACTTCGATCAGGAATATAAGCAGGTCTCTTGGATCCTCAAACCTTGGTCAAACAGTTGAAGAGCTTGCGGCAAAGGAGAACAAGAAGAATATCGCAAAGACTGCTGAAGGTATTCAGGAGCTAAACAAGAAGATAGGAGCGGCGAGTATAACATAATGGCTGTAACTGGTGGAGAGAGTGATGGTTATAAGCTGGATAGCTGGGCTGAGTCTATCGAGTATAGGGAGGTGTCTACTGATGGCACTGAAGAGAATACCAAGCAGCAGGAGAGAGAGAATAAGACTTTCAGAAGAACTCAAATTCATTTCTCAAAGAATGCTGCAATAACTGCAATCTCTGCTGATACAGGCTCTACTATAGTGAGCCCAAGCGCAAAGATATCAGATGGAACTACAGCAACAGCTACAGGAACATGGATTATAGCGTCCCATGAGTTTATTGATGGTGCTCCTGGAGAAGGAAAGATAATTGAGAGACAGGTGTTGAAGCTGTTCTCTTCGTGGTCGGATTCGTAATGGGTGATGTATCAAATAGTGAGTTTGGGCAGTATTCAGCAGTAGATGATTTTGTCGTTGTCCCTAAGCAGTTTGTAAATGATGTGTCCCGAGTACTTGAGCTCATCAATAATGCTCGTGGTCAGAACGGCATAAACATCGACACCACTGGTGATGCCATGGTGATCTCTGGCAGAAGAGGCAGCGGACAAGATTTTAGCAAGTATTCTTTCAGTTGGCTACTAACCCAGCCGACTGTATCAACTGATGCAAAAGTGACTCTAAGAAAGGGTTATGTTGAGCATCATGGATATGACCCTATCACTAGCACAGCAAAGACCTTGTATACCCCCTCTACTGAGGTCGAGAGAGATATAGATACTACTGGGTACTATGTATTTGTCATCAGGTATACTCTGTCTACGAATGTAGTATCAGTGCCACTGCCTTTATTCCATGCAACAGATGCAGAAATGGCCTTAGATCTTGCAGTAGATACATCAGCAGCGCTACTAAAGCCGATAATAACAGTTCATCTGGATTTAGGTACATCTCCAGGTGTATTAACTTTGGAGCACGTGCATAATGCGCCAGGCAATAATATATTTCTGCCTCCTGTTTTTATTCCAACTTGATGTAAACGCACAATGGTCATCCAACTTATGGCCAGCAGCATCTAATTGGTTTGTGAGTGGTCAAAGTGTCTATGAATTGAATCAGGCATTGAGTGAAAGGTATGAAATCATCAATGGTGTTGAGTGGACCAACAAGATGACAAATGCTCCATTGTGGGTATCCAGAACCCATCTTATGGATATAGAGGATGAATGTTTCTTGATGTTTAACTCTTTCATTGACCCTGACAAGGCTGATGCTGGAGGAATCTTCTTTGATGATCATTTTTCAACCAATACATCTATGCCTGTGTACAATTCTACAAGACGAGATGAAATAATTGGTGGTGCTACTGGAATAACCAATGGAGAAACCGGTGCTGACGGATGGTGGGTGAGCAGGAAAACTCTAGATGCATTGAAAGCCATGATTGATGCAATGAAATGGACGGGTGAAGAGGACTCGTATGTTGTAGAGACCAACTATAATACAGTTATTAATGGCAGGACTATCTTTTCATCAAATGTATGTACATTCACTCATGAAAATGTTTCTCAAACATGGGCTGATGAATTTCCTTCATATCTTGCAACATACACTAATGGGCATGATTCTGTTCACACAAATTTATTCACAGGTATTTTCAATGCAAAATATAGAGTATCTATGACATTTGCTCTTTGCCCAGGAGGTTCTAACGATTTAATAGAGATTAATGATGGTCAGCCAGCTCTTACAGATAATATTTATGGGATAACATACCAGTCAGTAATTTCTCAGTCAGGGCAAACAAATTATTCTCCAGGGTATATAGTTTATAATATGGTTGAGACAGCAAATGTATTCACAGTTTCATCTGATACATGTGTGACCGATGCTCATGGAGCTATAACAAATGTTTGGCCGGAAGGTGACGGAGTGTTTAATCGATTTACAAATTCATCTCTCGTTGCTACTGTGGATGTAGGGTCTGTTACAAATATGTTGATATCAACTTTACCAATAGAGACATTAGAACCTATAGAGCCAAAAATTAATGCAGGGCCAAATGGAGCTAATTGCACATATGCTGTTAAGGCTGGATCTACTTATGTTGCAAATTTTACGTCTGCCGGAAGGCTGTCAAAATCCATAGTTAAATGGGACGAAGGGCCGACACCATTTCTTTACATCGAATAAAGGTGACCACATGAAAAACCTAGCTGCAACAATAATGATACTGTTAGCATTAGTCGCATTAATGGCTTTTGCCTGCAGTGCTGTTTCTGCCCCAACATTCCAAGTGGATTTGGATTCACAGAAGCCAGAAAAGAAGTGGAAGATACCAGCTGCATTTGCTGGATCTACGCCTACCTACCGAACAATCCTTAAGGAAAACGGTATTTTGTTCACAAATCTTACTGGTTGGGATGGTGTGATGCATATCTTCACCAATTCTACTGATAATACTTCATGGCAGTTCCCTTCAACTGGATCTGGAACTGGATATTTTGATTTTCGTATAGAGCTAAACCTTGAGCCGGACAGTTACAGGTCTGAGTTTAGATTCACTAATTCAGTTGATGGGATAGTATGGGGTGCGCAAGGGCGCATAGAGGTAGAAGACTCTCCTTCTGGCGGCTTGCTGTCAACTAATAGCTTGTTTGGCACTCTCAACTTCGACAACTTTATTCAGTCTGGAACTATTTCAAGCAATGTTAACGTAAATGCGAATCTTGCTGGTAGTGGTGCATTACTTACAGATCTCAATCTTGGAGCTATTGGTGATGTAATCCAGGTAGGAACCCCTGCTGCTTGGTTGGATTGGAATTGGCCTACTGTGTATGAGAGAGATTCTCATGTCTATTTCGGATATGTCGGGTACACAAATGACCAGTATGTTGCAAGGTACAGCATAGCCTCTAACACTGTTGATGTGAAGTTCACAGGTGACAAGTGGGGTCACGATTCCCATAACTCACCTGTTGTGTATCATGACGGAACAAATATTTGGATTGCTCAAACTGGTCATAATGGTGGCCCAACTGTCCAGATTGGAGTCTTTACAAATTGGGCTGATGTAACAGATCTCGATATTCCGCAATATCGCCTCACAAATGATGATGTTGTAACCTACTGCAACATGGCTCCTTTGAAGGACAGGATGTATCTAATGCAGAGGCTTGGAACTAGTAACTACATTTACAGATTTAGTACAGATAGTGGTGCAACATGGAGTGATGATAAGTTGTGGCTTCACAACTCTCAAGATAATGGCCGTCCATATCCACAGATGAGAGAAGGCTTGCTGAGGGATGAGATCTTATTCCCTGTCCATGGTCATGTTGCAATTACAAACAACAGTGATATCCATGTTGGCGTCATTAAGCATGAGGCTGGTGATCATAGGTTTTACACTAACTCTACTGGTTTCTTTGTTATGGATGGAACAGAGCCTGTAATTGAAATGACAAACATATATTCTGCTGTTCAAACAACTTCAACGAACAGCTTATACCTAAATGATATTATCGATATAGATACTACTGACGGGCTTGCTTTGCTTTATACAAGGTTTGACTCAACGTTTGGTGGAGACACAAAAAATCCAAGAACGATGGTAAGTACTGGCTCTATAGATGGAGCTTGGGTTGAGTTTGATCTAGGATCTCAAGGGGTGCATTTTGGAGATAGCAGGATATCAAACAACGTTCCTTGGGCTGCTTTTGACCGTCGTACTGTTAATCCACTTCGAGTGTGGTCTTCAAAGAATGATCCAGAAAATGTGGCTCAGATGTTTGAGTTAAAAAATGGATCATGGACTCTTCAATGGCAGGGTCCTGAAACAGAAAACTTTTGGTGGAAGCCTCGTGGAGTAGCTAATGCTGATCAGTCTGGAGTCATGTATCTAGACAACTCTGATCATATTGAGTTGTACCCATATTTTTCATCATTCAAGCCAACACGTCCTTGGATTGTATTGGACAGAATAACTAATGGGAAAAGAATGCTTCCTGTCGCTTCTAACCCATGGGAGCTTTATGGTCAGCACGGGGAACAGGCTGTATTTAATAGCGGATCAAAGGATGGGCCTATAGCAACTATTGGTGGTTTGAGAACAATGACCACTGACGGAGCTATGCTTCAAATCACTAATAAAGAGAACGGTGTAGTCTTTAGAGTTGCTGAAGACGGCCATACTCAGGTTGGTGATGTGCATAGCACATTTGACCCAACTGATAGACTTGTTTTCACATCATCTCCTGAAGGAATTAGAATGTTAACTGATGATGTGAGGATGATAGATATTTATTCATCTTCTATTATCATTAATGAGGCTGGAGAAGATAGAAACTTCCGTGTTGAGACGGATAACGATATATCTGCATTGTATGTAGATGGCGGAACAGATGAAGTTGGTATTGGAACAACAACTCCTGCCAGCAAGTTGGAAGTTGTGGGCACTGTTACAGCAACAGCATTCGTTGGTGATGGTTCAGGACTGACAGGTCTTCCAGGAGGTTCTGGAAGCTGGGATCATACCATGACTCAAACTGTATCTGGAGCAGGATTCAATATTGAAAATCTTGGGTCTCTTACCATAACTAACATTGCAGATGCTTCTATTCTTTTAGCAGCTGATTCGAATAATTCTGGCGAAAACGACAACGCTCTATTTGAGCTTTCCCAAGATGGTGGTGGAGTAAGAGCATTAATTGGAACTGTTGGAGATGCAGGTGTTCAATTCACAGACTCGCTTTCTGATTCATTGTATTTCGAGATTAAAGCAGGAAGTCCTCAAGATATACAATTCGCAACTGGCGCAACTGGAGTTACATCAAATGACGGGGCAGCCAGGTTGACCATCCTTGGGACTGGAAACGTTGGTATAGGAACTGTAACTCCTTCAACAGAACTTCATGTTGATGGTGATATAACTGCGGACAACGTATTAGCCAGACTGCTTAATGTGTCTGATGCAACTGATGATCTGAGATGGACTGGTGTAGATAATTTGGAGATAAGGCACAATGGAGCCATTAACCATCAATTTAGCGGAGCATCTACCGTTTTTAATCAAGGTGGGCTTGATATTAATTTCAGGGTTGAGTCTGATAATGATATACAAGCTTTATATGTGGACGGTGGGACTGACGAAGTGGGTATTGGCACTACTACACCAGCTTCTAAATTGGAAGTGGTAGGTACTGTTACAGCAACTGCGTTTGTAGGAGATGGTTCTGGGCTGACTGGTCTACCAGGTGGATCTGGAGGGTGGGACCATGTTATGACAAACAATGTTGATGGTGCAGGTTTCTCGGTCACAAACATATCAAGCTTGGTTACTACTGGAACAGTTACTGCTGGATTTTTTGTTGGTGATGGATCAGGTCTTACTGGTCTTCCTAGTGGCGGAAGCGCTTCTGGCATTGTCGTTGTTGCAAAAGCTTCTGATGAGATTGTTAACAATAGTACAACATATCAAGATGATGATGAGCTTGTAATACCTTTAGAGGCTAACACTTCATACGGAATGGATGCTCATCTATTGATAGCAGCTCATGCTAGTGCTGATATGAAGATTCAGTTTACTGCTCCTTCTGGAGCAACAGTTAGAGGTAATGGTCCATCATCCTCTGTGCTTACTGAGAACGATTTGACAGCAACACAATTCCAAGCACTTGGAGGGACTGCATCAAGACGGATCAAGTTCTTCAGAGGAACTGTGAACGTTGGTGCTACAGCTGGCAACCTTGTTGTTCAATGGGCTCAAAACACAGCTCATGCATCTGACGCTACGATGTTCTCCAACTCATGGGTTTCTATCACAAAACTTGATGGAAGTAATTTTGTTGCAGTGCCTGGTGGAGTTGAGGCTGATCCTTCTTTCACGGCATGGACAAATACTGAGTCTACTGCTGGAAGGATGCTTCAGAATCCCGGAGACTCTAATGATGAGATTTCGTGGCTAACTACTGATACTCTTCAAATTCAGCACAACTCTGTTGTCAATCATAGGTTCTTATCCAACTCAACAATTTTCAATGAGACTGGTGCTGATATCAACTTCAGAATCGAGTCTACAACTAGTCCACATGCTCTCTATATAGATGGATTGAGTGGCCTGGTAGGAATAGGCGCATCGTCTCCTGCTTCAGCATTCGAAGTGGTTGGTACTGCAACAGTTACAGCTGTACATGGAGACTTTGAGAATTCAAGTGATGCAACTGATGATGTAAGGTGGAATGGAGTAGATAATCTAGAAATACGTCATAATGGAGCTCTAACGCATCAGTTCTCAAGCTCTTCTACTGTACTCAATCAAGGAGGGTTGGATATCAACTTCCGTGTTGAAACAGATACTGATGCGCAAGCCATCTATGCTGACGGTGGAACTGGGAATGTCGGGATAGGGACTACAAGTCCATCTAACAAGTTGGAAGTGGCTGGGTCCATAACTGCAACATCATTTGTAGGAGATGGCTCTACGATTACCAACAGGCGTAAGGGTGTTCAGATGATAATTGTTGACTTTACGACACAGGTCACTGTGGGTGACGGCAAGATGTACTTTCACATTGATCCGTCTCTGGCGGGTATGAATCTGGTTGATGTGCATGCTGAAGTTATCACTGCAGGAACTACTGGAACAACAGATATCCAAGTCCACAACTTGACACAAGCTGCAGACATGTTGACTACAAAGCTGACAATAGATTCAGCAGAGACTGGCTCGGATACTGCTGCAACTCCTGCTGTTATAGACACAGCAAATGATGATGTTGCCGAGAATGATCTTATCAGGATTGATTGCGACGCAGTGTCGACATCTGCTCCACAAGGATTATTGGTTACACTGGGATTTAATGACTGATGAAATACTCTAAAGCATTACCGTCATATCTGATTGCTGCTCTGTTATCTTCATGTGAGGCTGTTACAGCAGGAACGTTCTTCTGTGAGTTCGACTCCAGGCCAGGGCTGAATGTAGGGGCTCAGCAAGGTGTGTGTACAGATGGTACCAACTTCTGGACTACAGCAGGAGATGATCCAGACACTGATCCAGCATCAAACAACCATAATATGATGCTAAGGCGTTATGACTCGTCATGGACTATAGTAGCTTCTAATGACGTCATCGCAGATCTTCCAGGTGATGCCACACAGATTAATGGCCTGGAATACAAAGACGGCGTTGTTTACGTTGGTGTCAATGACCACGTTTCAGGATCTCAGAATGGGAATGGCGGATGGATAATGGAGTATGATCCTGTCACTCTAACCAATCTTGCTACTCATACAGTTCAGACCAAAGAATGTGAAGGTGGAGCTTGGGGAGGAGCGGCTGGAACAAACTTTCTTGCTGTCTACCATAACTCTAGAACGGTTAGTGTATATAACTCATCCTTTACATTCATCTCTGATCATTTCCTTGACTACCCAAACGATGTTGGGCGGTATTATCAGGATGCAGCATGGCATGACGGTCACTTGTTCTGCCCGGTTCACAATAGCGCTCAGTGGCCTCATACTGTTGACGTGTACAAATGGGAGGGTGAGACCAACTTTGTACGTGCTGGAAGGATGCTACAACCTACATGGGAGAGATCAGCAACTCTGAGAAAGTCTTCTCAAGGTTTAGATTTTGATCCTGTAGAGAGCGGTGTTATATGGTTTGCTGAACGAAACGCTGGAGGAGGAGAGAGTGAAGGTCCTCATAACGTAGTAAAGGCGACTTTCAATGCTACAGCACACCCAGATAATGAAGTGTTTTCGAACGCTGTACAGAATCTGGACAATCTATTGTTCTATCTTCCACTAAGAGAGACTACAGGAACAAATTTAGTTGACAATTCAGGCGCTGGTAATGATTTCACATTAAGGGTTAGTGACACGTATGATCTTGATGTGTGTGGAGACATACTTGGTCCTACGTATTGCGAGAAGGGCCGTGGTGTCGCTCTTAGCGAGAAGGCTTACCTGCACCATCCTAATGAGGCTGAATTCAACTTCACGTCGTCTGACAGCTTCTCATTTGGCATGTTTGTCTTTAGGCAGCATGCGATTGACAACAATGAATGGATTCTTAGCAAGGGAATAGGTGGAGACTCTCCGTCAGGGAACAATCACAACTATGCTTTGCTGATTGATTTGACGACTCCTGTAAATCGGTTTGACTTCCTTATGGAGGAATCTGATGGAACAGACCATGTCTGCAAGTCAAATACCACTGTAGAGGAGGGTAAGGCATACTTTGTAGTGTGTGTCTATGACGGATCATCTACAAATATGAGCATTTACGTCAACGGAGTTCTTGACGGAACAAACAATGATCAATTTACAGTCAATACAAATGTTTATGATCTGACATTCAACGCTGCAAGTAATGGAGATAATGGAGGAATAGATCAGACAGCTGTAGGTCTATTTGAGCCATTTATGACATCTGACGTCTTAACCGGTGCTGAGATATCTGCTTTATGGGCTAAGTCTAAGTCAACTAAAGATTTTGTGCAAAGATCCATAGCATATTAGTTGACAAGAGTTACAAAAAAAAGTAACCTAAAGATATGAGCACAACTATATTCGCAGATGAGCCAAAGGGTACTGGGGGCGGTCAATCTGGTAGAAGGCGGAGGATTGAAACATCCCTTGGTCCTCCCTTAAAAAAGATTAACCTTGGTGGCCTTACATTCGTAACATCAGCTACTACTTTGATAGCTCTTGTTTCTGGTGGTGTATGGATAGGACAGCAAGTTGAACACTACAAGTCATTAACAGCTGACAGATGGACAGGGAAGAATGAGATAGAGGCTGAGTATCTTCGTTCTCTTAAGAATAGAGATTATGTCCCTATGTCAAAAGCTGAGATACTTGCCATACAAGGTCCAAAAAGAACTCACACTTATCACCAGGTAGATCCAATAATTTTCCCTTCTCTAGTGCCATCTTCTGTGGCAGCTGAAGTTGACTCTAAGGCAAAAGATGAGGACTAAGAGACCAGAGAATCCATTGCTTAAGTGGGGATTCAAACTTCTGCTCTTCTACGCAGCCTTCGTTCTTTTTCATTCAGTCTTCTCTAGATACCTATGACTAAGAGAGCTCCATCGTTAGAAAAGATACAGACACTTAAAACGTTCTACGAAGAGTGCGGTTGCTGTGAGGATAGAGATGTAGTCCAAAAGATTTATTCCTTCTCTGAGATGTTTGAATGGCCTAAGTGGATGTCAAACGTGATACTTACTGCGTACGAGTGTGGTTACCATCATATCAGCGACGGGATATCACATCCATTTGGCTGGCAGTATGGAGCGCAGTTTCTTCATCTAAAGAAGTCTCACATAGGAGTTGGTCATGACCTGCTTTACTACCTATCAAAGGAAGAGAAGGAGAGGCTGGGATTCCCAACAACAAAGGTAGGGGCCGATAAGTGGTTCAGAGATGCTTTGGAAGAGAGCGGTGTTGTTGGTGTTCGCGCAGAGATAGCGTACAAGGTATTGATCTTGGTAGGATTCTTTGCGTACGCAGACCACGCGCTACGTCGCAGAACAGGTTCAGGTTACGGTACTATAGACTATGTCTACTTAATGGTTGAGGAGCTCTAACTGAGCCATGTAAACTACTGTTCCGTCGTCTACAGGAACTTTATTCAGTATGCTTTCTCTGTATGGTACAGTGCTACATCCACAACAGAAAAATGCCATCGTTAACAGTACAGCTATTTTCTTCATCTTAAGGTCCTCCCAATGAATGATGTGTTGTTGCTGATTGTTTGTGTCGTATTTACTTGTCTCTGTCTTTTAAGCATAATCCTTTGCCAGCTAGCATCTTGACAGAAAAGAGCG
>Ga0224508_10000617_pt1 | contig 34400 bp, 36 predicted proteins | sample SF_Jan12_sed_USG_4_FD_170157 | JGI IMG/M metagenome (GOLD analysis project Ga0224508, IMG submission 170157) | Sediment microbial communities from San Francisco Bay, California, United States - SF_Jan12_sed_USGS_21 | ecosystem: Environmental > Aquatic > Marine > Sediment | place: USA...
TCAGGGGCATCGCAACCCGATATGACAAGACAGATACAAGCTATGCCGCTAACTTAAATCTCGTCGCGGCTATCATCGCCGCAAGGTAATTGTCCACAGACCCTAGTTTGGCCTCTGCCGTGCTCGGATCATTTTGCCTAAAGACCTCACCCAACCGCGCACGGTCCACATCCAGCATGGTTAGGTCGAATGGCTTGAATATCGGGTAGTTGAAAAACGATGGCGCGCGACAGAACACTACATCGTATTGCTCGGTCACTTCCAACGCATCGCCGACCATGAAATCGACGCGGTGCTGCATCGCCAGCGGCAACCGCTTTTTGACCGCATTGGCCAATTCCACGCCACCTTCCACCGGGTCTATCCCATATACGTGGAACCATTCGCACAGCAGCCAGGACCAGAATCCGTCGCCCGAACCAATATCGAGACATGTCCCACGAAAGTCCGGAAGAGAAGTCTCCTTTATTAGCCACAATCGGGATTCTTTCGGGTCGTATCCGTACCCTCCGGCCCGGTACCAAGCCGAATAAGCGTCGTCGTGTTCCCCTAGCTCCGCCAGAATATCGGCATAGTGTATGTGCCGATCCCGGTAGAACTTTCTCCATTGCTTATGCACGCCATCAAGGGGTGGCTCAAAGGTCGCGAGGCGATGTAGACGCTTTATAACTTTTCGCACCAAATTGACTCGCAGCATTGGAATTCCTGAACTGACGATAGGGCCGATTACAATCTGGCATCGCATTATTCCGGTAAAGATTTTTCCCTGCTAAAAGGGCCAGAGACTACTGATTCGCAAATACGATCTTGTTCGTGATCGCCATGGGCTGGACGTTCCCTACCGGCACTTGTTCTTTCCCGTCGATCACGTCGCCACCGCCAATTCCTCCTTTCTGCAAACGCTAATGCCTCGTCCTGCCCCCGACCGTTCGCAATTCCTCGATCGCACGCAGAACCCGCTTCCACACTGAAACGCCCTGTACGTCGCCGGCCGCGATCAGTGCGTCTATTCGCATCGCCGCATGTATCGGCACATCGGCGCCGTACTGTTCAAGGAACAGCTTGGCGGAACGGTAGATGTCCTTGTCATCCATCGGTCGTAACCGGCTCATGCCGCGCGACCACCCCCATCCCGCGCCAGTTCGACCGAGCCGCAATATCCTGAAGGCCCCAATCATTGTTGCGCGCGCTTCATTTCCCAGCATAGGTATTGGGCGGGATGAGCAAGCACACTTACTTCCTTTTGGTGGCGGCGCTGTCAGCGGGTGTCGTCGCATTCATGGTCAGCCACAAAACTGCGCCGGTAGAACGTGTTCTATGGAACAGGGCTATCCACGTCACAGTGAACGCTGATCCCGCCGCCTCATTGGGAACAGCATTCTCATGGCAAAATGGCCATATAGTCTGCGCCGCTGGATTCATAAACACAAACAGCTCAAGTAGGACATCGAACCAGAACGATTTGGAGTTTTGGTGTCGGGACACGCGCGCGCCTGTCGAAAACTACAATTTCCGAAGCCTGGGCCGGATATCGGCCGAATACCTAAAATCGTCAATCGCGAACGTGAATGGCGCGTTGGTCGATTACTATCACGGCCGCGTTCTTGATCGGCATGACGGCAAATGGCGACGCTACGCCGGCCGCATCGGTCGGTACAGACATCCGTTGGGCGGCCACGTTTCGCGCCTTCAACGGTCCGGCGATCGCCGATGGAGTTTCATATTGGGTTGGCGGAAGTGCGACGGCGTCGCCGTACTGTCAGACCGCGGCTATCATGGTTCATTGCTTGGCGCGGTCGGAACAACATTCATCTACAGGGATCGGATTTTCGCCAACGTCGCCGGCAAGGTCATTTCTTATGCCATCCCGCCGCCGCGAACAGGGCCTTGCCGAGCAATTGGCGGTGGAACCGTTCATGTTTCAGACGCCAATCGGGTTTATTCGATGATTCCCTACGGTGGGGCCTTGATCATCGGCGGCAGCGCGCGCGGCCGGCCGTGCGCGGCGCTGTATCGGGTGCGGCAAGGTCGAACGACCGCCCTTCAAGTGACGGAATGCGGCGAACGGCGCGTCACGGAATTCTACTCGTACATGATCTATGGCGACGATTTGCTTGTCGGCACCTATCCGGACGGCAACCTGGCGTGGATCGACGGCGACACCGTCAGACTTACAAAAATGCCGATTCCGCTTACCGGGACAAAGAGCGACCGGCAGCGTTATTTCGAAGCACAGGCCATGACGATCGCGGCGGGTGACCTGGTTGTCGGAATGTACCCGTGGGGCCAGCTATATCGCCGGCCGTTCGGCGGTGGTCCTTGGCGGTCTCAAAGGCTCTTTACCGGCCCGCCTTTATCCAATGAACCTCACCCCTACCATGATGCAATGGACGCGAAAATCGCCGCTTTGGGTGTCCGGAATTCATCGAATAAACGCGACCGCCGCGCACGTGGCCTATTTCGGTCGGCTTGGGGACAACGAATCACGTCGCTTGCGGTGTTCAATGGCCAGCTCTGCGCCGGCACGGGCAACATGAGCGGCTCGCCGCGGAAATCCTGTCTATCATTCCATGGTGCCGGATTCGCTCGCCAAGGAATACGGTCAGGTCTATTGCGCGCCAATCGCGAACCACACCCTCGCAGTGATCAAATGGCAGCAATCAACTGATTTCACTTTTAAGGTCACCGACCGACGCTTAGTCATTGAGCAGGACGGTTCGGAGATCGCGTCAAATGAGCATTCACTGACCGCCGAGCAGGCGAACGAATCAGAAAGTTCCGGGCAATTTGAATTTGGCAGGGGTGTCTATGGCCGGTTTCAAGGGACAGTGCGGCCAACGCCGTGAATGCACGCTGCTTGCGGGACCACACGGCACACCGATAAACATGGATGTAATTCGGATCGGCATGCATCCGACACATCGAAAGATCGTCCCGAATTGGGGGGAATGAGGTCCCGGGTATGTCAGGGATCCTGTTTAAATGTACTTACTAATAGCGAGGTCCACCCATGTCGGTGCTTGCCAACGTCAGACACGAGATATTCTGCGGTTTACGAGCGGAAGGGAAAACAGCGACCGCCGCCTATATCGAGGCCGGATATTCCGAGGGCGGTGCGCGGGCAAATGCCTCCCGCTTGATAGCGAATGAAAACATTATGGCCCGTATCCTCGAGATTCGGACGGAAATCACCGATAAAACCGTCGAAAAAGCCGGCCTGACCGAGACTTTCATCATCGACGGCCTGCGCGAGATCGTCGAGACGTGCAGCAATCCGACCAGCAAGGCATGGCACCCACAAGCGGCGATCCGGGCGCTGGAGCTGTTGGGCAAGAAATTGGGGCTGTGGGTCGTTCGGGTTGACGAGCGTCGGCGCGTCGATGGTGGATGGTCGTCTGAAGAACTGGACGCCGTCGCGCGGGAATTGCGCCACGAAATCGACGATCTGGAAGAACGGCGCGCCCGGCTGCTCGAAGAGGCGGTTGCGTAATGATGCTGGCGAACCGCGGGGGGACAGGGTCAAATCCTACGGGACAGAATTTAAACACGTAAAAGCAGTCATCGCCGCCCGAATGGCCGTCGTTGGTACCTCACGCCGTCTTTGCGCGGGCATCCATGGCGTATTCCTCGAACTTGGCGAGCATATCCAGGTCGAGATGGCCTTTCATGCTCGTCATGATTCCGAAAGCCTTCTCATAGGACATCGCCGGTTTATAGGCCCGTTCGTCGATGAGGGCCGAAAAAATATCCGCAATCGAGGTCAGGCGGACCAGGTCGTCGAGCTGGTCCCCGTTCAGTCCGTCCGGGTAGCCGGACCCGTCCAGCTTTTCGTGATGGTGCACGGCCATGGCGACGACGCGCGGGTCGAGACCTTCCATGCTGTCCATGATCTCGCGTGAAAAGGCCGGATGCTCCCGCATCTTCACCTGTTCGGAATCGTCCAGTTTGGCCGGCTTGTCGAGAATGCCCAGCGAGACCCATGCCTTGCCGATATCGTGCAGCATACCGCCCACGCTCAGCAATGTCAGATCATCCGCCTTGATGCCGATATTGTGGCCGAAATGCACGATCGCGCCGCAGACGGACATGCAATGGCGATAGGTGTAATCGTGGTGGTCCTCGATCGCCGCAAGCCAGGCCGACAGGGAACTCTCTTTCGTACAGTCGGCGATTAGCGCGCACGCCGCCTCGATTTCGGGAATATCCACATGCCCGCCGTTTCGCACGTCGGCGAAGGCCTGCGTGAAGCTGTGGCGGCTTCCGACAAGAGCATCGCGCGTCACCGGCGAAAGATCCTGCCATCCCGTTTCCAGTACATAAATACGGGCCGCACTGACCGCGCTGATAAGAACGTTCGGCGCAGCAGGAGCGACAAGGTAATTCTTGATACCGAATTTGTTAAGTTGCGCCACGTACTCTTCGCTAAAACTCGGGATCACAATCACGGTTCCGTCGATCGAGATATCGAAACGCGGTGCAAAGGTTCCGAAATTCTTGATTGTCGAGAGTTGGACGCAGAGCACCGCGCCGTTCGCGGGTGCGGCCTTCGGCTGAGCGGAGTCGAGCAGGTTAACGTCCAATACCGGAACGATCTGCTTCAGCGTCGCCGCGACGCCCGGAGCCATGGCGTTACCATCGTGCAGCAACAATAAACTCGAAATGCTCACTCTTCTATATCCGACATTGTATTGTCCCCATGAAGATATTGTCATTCTATTCTAGTGTATAGTTAGATGATTAGACCTTAATGTCTTATTACATCTTATATTAGTGATAGATAATAATGCGGCAGGGCTATTGCTGCGAGATGTATCTAGCGGAAGTCGATTTTGACCTCTGGAATATCTGCTTCCGGGGTGAAGCGGACGTCAATGAACGTTGCTCAGATGCCCGCTACGGCCCCGTACAGCGGCATCAGCGTGTCGGGCATAAGTATCATCCGCATCGCTGACGCGCCTCCCTGGCCGCCAATTGGAGCCCCGAGCGCGTCGGCCCGGGACGTTGCAGCAACGCGGATCGACAATTGCCGGCGGCACGCCTGGTCGTCGCAACCAGGGCCGCCAGGCACGCCGCATATCCGGTATGACACCCGCCAAAGCGCCGTACAGCGGCATCAGCGGGCAGAGCGGTAATCCGGCATCCAATTCGCGGACGCGCCGCTCTGCCAGGAACAGGCAGGTTCGTTCGACGCAGCCGGGCACGTCGGCAATATGATCCACCGTGATAAGCGAATAACTTACCGCAGCCGGGCCACAGTCATAGGCTTTCGGGGTGATCCATTCGGTAAATGCGCCACGCTTCGTCAGGCGTGACCGGCTCCCCTGTTCTATCTTCCCGTACAAAAGCGGATGCCTTTGTCTTCGATCCACGGGCCGTCGCATTCGGCGCTTAGTCCGAACTTCCTAGCCCGGCGGCGGCTCAATCATCGAATCGCCACCACGTTCGCCGACTGCCGTTTTGGTTCGATCAATCCCATGACGTGCTTGGCCCAGGATTCGAACGCTTCGCGCATCTGATCTTCGAGGTCGGCGTGGTTGTAGACACCTTCGACTCCGGCCCTCTTGTGGCCCAAACAGCGTTCGGCGACCGCCACGCTGACGTTACGCTGTTGGGCCATCCATGTGCGCATCGTCCGGCGCAGGTCGTGGTTGACCCAATCTGTGACGCCACTTATCCGGTCGATCAATTGCTTCGGCTTCCCGAACCCACCTATCGGCAGATCGCCGCTGTGGAAGGTCGTGAAAACACACTCGCCCGCACCGCTGATCGCGCTGGCGTCGCAGAGCGTGGCCGTTGCTGCCGACGATAATGGGAAACGTTGCCCCTCCCCGGTCTTGTAGTCCGCCGCACTGATCGTCCAGACCGGGTTTTCGCCTAGGTCGAGATCCGACCACCGCATCCGTGCGACCTCACGAAGCCGTGCTCCGGTCAGTATGAGCGTAAGGTAGAATGGGCCGTGGGGCCAGCCAAGGCTATCGACTGCCTTGATGATCTTGCGCAGTTCGTCATCCTTCAGCACCCGGTGGCGCTTCCGCTCAAGGGCCGGTTTCTTTCTCGGCATCGGGATTGACTGGATCAGGTCGGCATCGAACGCCCACCCGAGCACGCTGCGCAGATGCGCATAAAGCCGGTTGCTTTGCGTCCCGCCATTCTTGGCCGCGACACGGTGGAGCAGCCGCGTGATGTCGCCCTTGCCGATGTCCTCGATCCGCATCTGTCCGAGTTCGGGCACCGCATAAGTCTCCAAGACCCTGCGGGTCTCGTACGAGGTTTTCTGGCGGGGTTGCGCGTAAACCTGAAGGTATTGTTCGACGATACCGGCGAAGGTTTCATCCGATAGCTCATCGCTGGCGGTAGGCGTCAGCGTTGGTTCCGGTACGTCGCCGCCCTTGACGCTCATCGCCGCCTTGCGGGCTTCGGAGACGCCCATTTGGGGGAATTTGCCGAGCGTGATGCGACGGTGCTTCCCGTCGACCTTGTGTTTCAGCAGGAACGTCCCCTGCCCCTTCCTCGTGGCGCGGTATTGCAGTCCCCGCACCAAGGTATCCGGCAGCATAATCCGGTCGCCTTCGGGATCGACGGTTTCCACCGTTCGGTGTGTCAGTTTTTTGGCCGGGAGTGTCTTGTCTCGATAAGCCATATGAGCACCTTATTTAAAAATGGGCCACCATTTGGGCCACCTTTTTGCGTTGGCTCGAATGGAATGCGATGAGACACAAATTGACACCTATCCCGCAGAATACAAGTATTTTATCGAGATCGATCAGACAGGGTGAGACGGGGTGAAACACCCCCAAAGCTGATTTTTAATCAGGTTGTCACAGGTTCGATCCCTGTCGGGCTCACCAGTTCAAATCAAATTAATATTCATCTCGTTCGTTCAGCCGCCTCAATCGTGGCTGGAAGTTTGCCGGCGTCATCGACCTGTATTAACCGGTCGTTAATGGGATTATCGCAAATATGATTTTGGAATGATTTTTAAGTAGAATTACGAATCCATTTCACACGTACTGGCCGCAATTTCGGAAACGAGCCCGTAAAAATTGATTTCATTATATTTAATCTAATGCCATCTGGGCGATTCAACGCCAACTGTCCGTGTGACTACCATCATATGATGAGGGGCACTGCAAATAGCTAAAATTTGTATCAATTTCGCGATGTACAATTGGCGAATCCCGAATTCGACCGGGACGTCATTATTTCCGGATCTTCCCCGGAATATGTAGTTTTGGGGACGCAATATTATGGTGGTAAAATCGATTCTCGTCGTTGACGACGACGTCCAATTCGGCCGGCTCATCAAACGTGTGTTCACCGCAATGGGCCATCGCGTGGAACAAATTTCCAATCCACGTGAAATTATCAACCGCTACAATAAATTCACGCCGGAAGTTATTTTCCTGGATATTTTCATGCCCGATTTGGACGGCATAGAGGTCGCCAACTGGCTCTCGAAGAAGGGCTTCAACGGCAAGCTCGTGTTCATGACGGGACATGATCCGACCTTCCTGGCCGCCGCGCGGACGTCTATTGAACCCCGTATCGAAGCGACGGTCGCGACGCTCGAGAAACCCGCGCGCGTGGAAGATATTCGGGCGCTCTTGGATGAGCGTCGTGTGACGCCCCGAAAAAAGACCCTCAAGGCCGCGACGATTCTTCATCAAAACGACAACGCCATGATGAAGTGCATCATTCTCGACATTTCGGATAATGGAGCCCGGCTCAAGCCGGCCGATCCGACAGTCTTGCCGCAGAATTTCCGCCTGATGATCGCTAAGGGGCCGTCATATGACTGCGAAGTAATCCGGCGCGAAAACGACCAGATTGCGGTTCGGTTCCTGTAGACCATTTCTTGTTTAAAGTGACTCACGTGAAATGGTCTATCTCTTGGTTTTTACGCAAATACGTCGTCGCGAACCGTTTTGGTTCGCTCGGGATTTTCTCTAGGGAAAACACTCCACCGTGATCGGAAACCCGATCGATTGTCGGCGCAGATATTCGCGCTCAATTCAGTGCCCAAAGATAAAGCCCCGTGGCGGCACTTCCGAGACCGCTTCGGACAGCATGCAATACGCCCCATCGCTCCATCAGTCCGCGCATTTCGCCAGGCGGTGAGGCTTCGTCCATTGCGACGAGCCGGTTGTTCACCGGCATAATCGCGAAGAGCGTGAAGGGCCAATTGGCGACCAAAACAACGGCGCCCAAGACCCACCGCCAATCCTTGCTCAGATACCACATCCAGAGTCCCAGCACGCAGCCGACAACCGCAAGGGTGGCCTGCATCGCAAATCCGCGTTTGTATGACGGTTTCCATTGCGTCAGCAGCGGCCCATCCGCGAGCCGCATGCGTGCCGGATGTTCGGCGATGGTGATGTAGACGGCGGCGCCGGCGAATACCGCCGCCACGACAAGCGCAAGGTGACCAACCAGCATCGGAAAATCCTGTATGTGCATCGACGGCGCAAAGGCCAAGCCGGGGCGTCGGTAAATGCCTTCCGGCAATAACCCCATAGTATCGCGATAATTTCAGCTCTCCGCCATGCCACTGGACCGTGCTATCTTTGTTAAGTCCGGGAATTGAACGGGAGGACCGACCATGACTCTTAACGTTCGGGCGTTTGCCATCGCTTCCGCGATCATCTGGGGCGTGGGCGTATTTATACTCACTTGGTGGTTGATCGTCTTAGGCGACGTCGCGGCGGCCCCGACACTGTTGGAGCGTGCCTATGTCGGGTACGACTTCACGCCCCTGGGCAGCCTCATCGGTCTCGCTTGGGCGGCGGCCGACGGCCTTGTCGGGGGGGCCCTTTTCGCCTGGCTATACAATGCAGTCGCCGCGCGACTGTCGCCCCGCACGGCACAGTAATTGCGGCCGTCGAGCGCCAGACGATAAAACGATCTAGGGATTACGGTTGGCGATGAATTTTCTTCGCCGAAGCTGGGCACTTCTATTATTCGCCGCCTGCCTCGCCGGGTGGTGGTTCGCACCCATTCTATCGGGAGAACCGGCCCTGTTTTTAGGGTGTATGATCGTGAGTTTGATCGCCCTCGGCCTGGCGCTTCCGCAGCTGAACAAGCTGCTGGGCCTGACGCGCGACGATGGGAAGTGGCTATAGAATTTGCCGCCGGGATGGCCGCGACGCATAAGCCATCCCGGCGCTATAAATTTGCTGACCGCGGCGCGTTGGATCATTTCCGGAATCCGATTAGCGGCAGTTTTTCTGATACCACTCGTGCTTTACTTGCCAGGCTTCGTGATAAATCGCGGCAAGCCGCCGATGCGATGCGCGCCACGGATCGAGGTCCCCTACAGCGCGGCTATACGCAGTAATATCTCGCTTGGCCGAGCGGCACTTCGGGTTGTCGTCCGAGCCCCGCCGCGCCGTCTCGAACGGTGCGGTCACCGTGCTCGCGGATTGGATCGTGGCCGCCGCCGGTTCGGCGTTCGACAAGGCTTTCGCGTGGATTATGCTAAAGGCGCCAACAGCGGCGACCGCGCAAACAACCAAAGAAATCTTCTGCATCTTACTCTCCATGGGAACGGCTTTGCGTCGTGGGACCGCAACGCTCTTTATCGGGATGCGACACGCAACATCGGCGTGTATCCGAGATACCGCTCGTAAATCGCACCGACGCGTGCGTCCAATGACCCTTGAAGCGACGGACACATGGGAAGCATCGCCCGCGGAGCCGCCGCTGACATTTGCGGCAGAACATTGTTTGCGGACTTACTGATGGCCACACCCCCGGTGGCGAAGCCGGCGACCCCGACGATGCAGATGATCAGAATGAATTTCCATGCCGTGAACTTGGGCATGTCTCGCCGCATCGCCTTCGACGCCGGGGTACCCGGTATACGGTGAAAATGATCGGATCCGGTTGCGATGATCGCACAACGCCGCTCGATTCGGCTTTGATCCGACATACTGGGCTCGAATTCGTATTGTGACATGACATCAACCTCTCTCTGGTCGGGCGGTCGCGGCACCGTTGCTTGCTGGTCGGCGCCGGCGGCCGTCGTCAATGCCACCTCCCAAGATTGCGAGGACATGGTTAACAGGTTTGGTTAATGCTGTTCTGTGACGGTGCGCACATGGATGCGATTTTTTTTCGACCGTCGTCCGCCGCCGACTTGGCCGCGGATCTTTTACAATTCACGGGAATGATGGATAGTCGCGGCGAGATCGAGATCCTTCCGCCGCTACGGGCTGGATCGTCCTGCATCCGATCTGAGAGGCCGCGTATGAAGGATACCGGATGACCGTGACAGAGCCGGCGGGGCGATCCGACGGACTGATCATTGGCTTGGTCGGCTTCGCGCATCTTCTCTCACATTTCTATCAGGTCGCCTTGGGCCCCCTCTTCCCGCTGCTGCGGGAGGAATTCAATGTCAGCTACACGGCGCTCGGCCTGATCGTTTCATTGTTCTTTGGCGTCTCGGGTGCGTGCCAGGCGTTCGTCGGCATTCTGGTTGACCGGTATGGCGCGCATCGCTTGCTGTTGTTCGGAATCACCGCGATGTCGACGTCGGTACTGCTGATGGGGCTGGCGCCGGCGTATTGGGTCCTGCTGCCGCTGGCGGTGACGGCGGCATTCGGCAATTGCGTGTTCCATCCCGCCGACATCTCGATCCTGTCCGCCAAGGTCAGCCCGCAGCGGATCGGTCGGGCGCTGGGAATTCACGGTTTCGGCGGCACCTGCGGCTACTTTCTTTCGCCGATCATAATTTATTACGGTGTCGCCAGCACGGCCGGCTGGCGCGCCGGACTGGTCACCGCCGGCCTCATCGGCTGGGGGGCCGCAATCCTGATATACCGGCACCGCGCCGTGCTGCGCATGCCGAAGAGTGGCATGGAAGCGGGCGGCGCCCTGCCCGGTCTGGCTTTTTATGGCCGGCTCTTGGGCAACCTGCCGCTGATGGCCGCGTTCTGTTATTTCGCGCTGATTGCCGCGGCGGGAGTCGCGATGCAGAACTTCTCCGTGCCGGCGCTGATGGAATTATACGGGTCGCCCCTGGCGGTCGCCACCGCCGGCCTCACCGTCTATCTCGCGGGCAATGCCGCCGGCGTGCTCGCCGGTGGCGAACTGGCCGACCGATTGCCGCGGCACGCCTTGATCGCGTCTTGCGGCATGGCATGCGGCGCGGTCCTGATGATTTGCGTCGCAGCGTTTTCCCTGACGATGCCGGCGATCATCGGCCTGCTCGGCACCGCCGGCTTCTTCGTCGGCGCAACCGGCCCGTCGCGCGATATCCTGATCCGCGCCGCCACCCCCGTGGGCGCCACCGGCAAGGTATTCGGTTTCGTCTATTCGGGTCTCGACCTGGGCAGCGCCTCGGGGCCGCTATTGTTCGGTTGGCTGATGGACGGCGGCCAGTTCCGGGGCGTCTTCGTCGGCATCGCGGCGATGTATGTCATCGCTATTCTGAGTGTGCTGCAACTGCGGCGCGGCGCCCATACGACGGCAGAGCAATCAACCAGCCCATGAGACCGGGCGGCCCGACCTACCAATCCTGCGAATCGTAGCGGAAATCGAATACGTCTCCGTGCGGCACGATATGGCCGGCCGACGGCAGCGGAAAATGTGCCGTACAAACCAGCGTGTCCGTATCGCAATAGCGCTCCAGGAAGGACCGCCGCGTTGCGCGGGCCTGCGGCACGTCATAATCCGGCCGCGCCCGCCATTCGGGATGCCGGCACTGGATCGGCGCGTGCATCAAATCCCCGCTGAACACCGCTTCCTCACCCGCCGACGACAACCGCACCGCAAAATGATCCGGCGTATGGCCCGGTGTCGGCTCGAGCCACACGGTGTCGTCCAACGCATGGTCGCTCGTCACCATCAACGCCCGCCCTGCTTCGACGATCGGCAGGACGCTGTCGGCGATGTGCGGCAGCGCCGTTTCCACATGCATCGCCGCCCAATAATCATGCTCCTTCTTCGAAAAAACGTATTGCGCATTCGGAAAGGTCGGCACCCAGCGGCCATTGATCAGTTGGGTATTCCATCCAACATGATCGACGTGCATGTGGGTGCACATGACATAGTCGATGTCTTCCACCGCCAGCCCATGTGATGCCAGCACATCGAAATACCGTGTATCGGATTTCATATGCCAATTCGGGCGGTGCGGCCGGTCCTTGTGATTGCCGACGCATCCGTCGATCAGGATAGTGTGATGCGGCGTCCGAACGACATAACTCTGCATCGGGAAATAGAGATTTCCGCTGGCCGGATCCATCGCCTTGGGCTTGAGCCAGTCGAGATGCGGCGCCCAGTCGCCTTCGGTGGTCTCCGGGAAAAATGCCAAGGGCTCGAAGTCCGGCAGGTTGAGTTCCAACACCCGCGCGATCGTGGCTTCGCCGATTCCCCTAAGTCCCATTCGACACCCCGCTCCGTTGCAACGTCACCGTGATATCTGGCAACGCAACGGAAACGAAGTCAATCAGAGGCGCGCCTTGACGGCTTCTGCCATGGTCAGTCCCGATTGTCGCTGTTGGATGCGAGCGTGATATTCTCGCCCTCGAACGCTGCGGCAAAATCGACCGGATTGCTGAAGAGGCGCCAAAGCCCACCCCGTGCGGCTTGAATCCTGGCATGCAGATCCTGGTCGCCGTCGCGTAGCAGCGCCAGCGTCTCATCGATCAGTATCGCGAACTGGATAGCCAGGGATGCCATCGTCGCCTCGCCGTCGCCCTGATGAAGCCGGCGAAAATTCTCGATTAAAGATTCGATCTTGCCGTTAAGGGAAAGCTTGTCGAAGAACCCGATCGCATCGGTATTGCGCAACCGGTTCTTGAGGCTGTTCAAGTCGACATCTCCGGCGCCTTGCAAAGCCGAAGCTGGTTGCGCGGCCACGGTGCCGGCGTACGCATGGCCGCCGGAGCCTCCGGCGAACAGCATTACGGCAAGGACGGAACAGAGGCCGACTTTCGTCAAACGGCATGCGAATTTGTGCCTGTTCAAGCCCCTTGCCATGACGCTGCGCCTCTCTATCCGTCCAAATTATTCCTCTAATCTATGAACGGATGAAACCGCAGAAAGGGGTTGAAGTACTGAGCGTTCGCTCGAACGCGCTACCCGGTCCCGTCCGGCGCGGCGGGCGGTTCGCTCTTGGTCTCCTGTGTCGTACCGGCGGTTTCGTCCCTGGTATTGCCGCCGGCCGCTCCAAGGAGACCCTCGGTCGGCTTACCGCGCGCGATTAAAGAAACCAAACGGCCGAACAGGTTCCGGTCCGTTGTCCCGTCGGTCACCGATTGAGCGAGCAACAATTCGCGCGCAACATGCGCCGGCGCACTGCGCGCTTGCTCGGGCACCGCGTCGACCGTCGTGGCCTCGGAAGTGTCCGCCGATGGCTCCAAGAGGGGTTTTCCCGAATTTGCGGGGTTGTTGGTCGATTTATGGGGCACACCAGTGGTGGAGGGATGGGCTGGATTGATTTTCATCGCGATTTCCTCTGTGGTTTTCCACCAAGAACGATGCAATTCTTGCGCCAGAGATGAAAAATTTCCCGAATATTCACGACCGGGATCCCAAGCAGTCACGGCATTTCGTGTTGAATTTGAACCGTCAAAAGCGATCTTGAGTAACTTAACAGAATGTTAAGGCAGCGGCCCCAGAGTCCTTTATCAAAGCCGGTGCGAGAAATTGGAATTATAAGAATATGGGCGTATTTGGACTCACCTTCAAAGACCGCCGAGATGACGCGAGAATCAAGACTTACAAGAAGGCGATTATCCTCTACTACAACAACGCCTGCCAAATGAGCTGTACCGTTCTCGATTACTCGAAGAACGGTGCCAGGCTGAAAACCGTGGATCCGCTTCTCCTGCCTTCTCGATTCGACCTTCGTTTCGCCGCCGATTTGACCGTAAAATGCGACGTCGTCCGGCGATCGGGCAACGAAATCGGCGTCCGGTTTGTCTGACCGCTAGGCGCCAGTTATCCACTCGCCGCCGTGCCGCGACGCACCACAATAGAAATGGAGCGGCCCTCTTTAAGGCCGCCCCATCTTCAACACGCACGCACTGGTTTCGACCAAACAAAAAAATGCCAGCTTCGCCCGCGTTTTTCGGGCTGCCGATCAATACGAATTTCAAAACGGAATGGCCCCGGCTGTCTCAGTCGGGAATGTAGTCTGGGCGGCCCCACCCAGAGCCGCCCAGATCACACAACTACCATAGTAAATTCAACTGATTGCGGCCCCAAAAATCCATTAAGTACCTAATTTTCTGGTCGAATTTAATGAAATATTCGATCGACCAGCAACAGACTCAATCTTGCTTTTTGACCCGGTGCCGAACAGAGCGACTACAAATGCAGCCGAGTTGGCACAGGCGTTCGCGAACATACCGTATTCGGTCATAGTGGCACCGCTTTCCGCCCCCAGGACCTCATAAATCATTTGGCGCATAATTGCTCCGTTCGCAAATAACTTGCCTAAAACTTAGGACAATTTCATTTATTTCGCAGTGACCGGCATCACTGGGCGCACAGCGCTGAAAGCCCGGGAAACGGGGCTTTCAGGCCAATCAATGCGTGACTTCGTGCTGTAGGTTTAGGGGCAGGGTCGCGCTGGCGAAGCGCCCGGACCGTGTAGCAACACCGGCAGGCTATGTATTCAACTAACTACAATACAACGATTTTTATGCAGTGCTCGGGTAAAATCGGTGCGGTCAGCTCGGCATCGACATAACGGATAACAGCGAAATTGCCGCGACCGAGGTCAATAGTGTGAAAAAACCAAGATGAAATGAAGTAGCGTAAAATTTCTTGTTCATAATACCATTCATAGACTTATACATAACTGTTCGGCCCCTGTGATTTTGAACGAAAATAATTTCAATCCATTAGAATTACAGTGACCCTGCGCACATGTTCTTACGGTTATTTTGGTGGTTTGGCGGCGAATTCGGAGCCACGGAGGCAGAACCGGCCGACCGGGTCCTGCCATAGGATATCGTCCGCATGGAGCGCCCCGACCGCCCGGGCGACCGCTTGAAATCCCTCAGAATCAAATATTTCCGCCAATTCCGCGAAATATTTTGGCGCGCTTTCTATCGATTCGCGAATGCGCTGCGCCAGGGCATCCGCCTCGGAATCGGCGACCCCATCCGCACGTTTGCCGGCTTTTCCCGCGCCGCTCTGCGGACCCAAGTAATCATCCAATGTCACCCGATCCGCATAGGCATAGGCAATCCGCTGAAACCGTTCACGCGGCACATCGTCCGCGATGGTCGCATCGATGCCCATTTTAGCCGTGGTCGGCACCTTTCCCGGCTCGATGACGAGGCTCGGATCCAAGGGCTTGGCCCGGGCATTGGAAATGATCAGGACGTCCCGGTCCGCCTGCACCCGGGTCGCAACCGCCCACTCCACATCGACCGAATCGAACACATCGATATCGTTTTCGACCACGGTCACGTGTTTCATATCGGCGACGGATAGAGCCGCGAGAATCGTGTTCTTGCCATCCCCGGGATGCGGTTTGATGGCGATTGTCGCATGCCAATGGCAGCAGCCGCCGGGGGTAATATTGACGGCCGTCACCTGAACCCCCGCCTCCATGCAAACGCGGCGGACCGCCGCCTCGTATATCGGACCCGACGGCCAGATATTTTCCCAGGGCATATGGAGCGCGTAGTAGACCGCGCGTTCGCGCATCGATACCGCCTTCACACGGACCAAGGGGTTCCAATGCAATCCCCCCATGAGCCGCGTGAATTCACCGAAGCGGCCTTCGGGCTGCGTCCACCCGGTCGGCAGTATTTCCGCCTCCAGGACGATTTCAGCGTTCGCGAGACACGGCACATCAACCGTTGCACAGGGCGTGAAGTCGACCGCCGCCCCCATCATGCCGCCGGCGATCGCCATTTCATTGGTCCCCATCGGCGCCTTGTAGGTTGCCGCAATCACCTCGCTCGGATGCGTTCCGATGTTGATTGAAATCGGCAGCGGTTCCCCTTTCGCATGGGCGTTTTCGGCAAATTTTCGCATGTTGTTCGGCGTCACGATATCGATCCCGGTGGTATTCCGGTCTTTCACCAGGAAGCGATAGATCCCGGCATTCAATCCGAATTCATCGTCCTTCGCCAAGGTAATGCCCGCGGTAATCATCGGACCGCCGTCGAGCACCGAAAACAACGGGATCGGCAGGTTGAACAGGTCGACCTCCGCGCCTTCTTGAAGGACTTCCCTGGCGGGACCGGAATTCTGCATTGCCGGCTCGATCGGCCGGTCGAGGCCACGCCGGACACGGCCCTCAATTTGTTCGAAGGGGCAGCCCATCGCTATCGACAGGCGATCACGGCTGTTCAGCAGTCCGGAAACGACCGGCATGCCGTATCCTTCGACATCGGTGAACAACAGCGCCTTGTCCGACTGATCGACCAAGGCCGCGATATACCGGATATCGACCGGCTTACTGATTTCGATCAATTCGTCCGCAGACCGTAATTCGTCAAGTAGATTTCTAAATGTTGCCGCCACTGTGCCGTACCCCTTATCATGCGCCTGTCCGTTACAGCGCATACCGGAAAAACAAACAATAGCGCCCGGGCAAGTTTCGGGGATTTTCAAAAGCTCGGCCGAATATGGCAACCGGCCAAGGGTAAGAATAGACGAACGTATAGGTGTCGATTCGGAAGTACCTATTCCGGGCCAATCCTCCCCCTATCTGTTTAAGCCGGGGGAACGATGGTATCCGGAGGCATTGCGTCCGAAACTGCTGTTAGACGCAGTACGATATCGGGGAGAATATCATGGCGCGCTCACTGGGTGGTGGAGCGGTCGGGAAGTTGTTCAAGTCGATGCCGGCGATCGGCATATGTCTGGTATTGCTGGGCTGCACGCTTGAGGAATCATCCATTATTTCTGGTCGGGTCACCGACGTTCTGGCCAACGACGTCATTCGCGTCGGCGACAAGGATGTCCGCCTGTGCGGTGTGAGGGCCACGACGAAAAACAGCCCCTGGTACTATGCGGCAAAAGGATATCTGATTGACCGCGTGCAATATCGGAAAGTCCAATGTCACATCGCCGATACCGTGACGCCGTGTGACGATCAGGCGAACGTCCCCGACAAGAGCGCGACGCCGGCACAATGTTTTATGTATGGACGCGATCTCACCCAGGTGCTCGCGGGTTTCACACCCGAAACCGAATCGACGCAATCCTTGGTGCGGAAATTCAAAACGACCGCGCCCCAAAAAGGGTATCGAAGCGATCCCGACAATCCGATCAGCATTCGGTTGGAGACAATCGCCACACACGCCTGGTAACCGTGACCACCCGGATAAGGGCGCGGCGGCATAATTTTTCCGTCATCACCCGGCCCAAAAATTTCGAATAGCTTTTTACATATTGCGCGTGGGATGCGATAGGATCATTCCGCAACCTTAGCGATAAAGATTTTTCCACCGGCCACATCCCATACGCACCATTCCATGGCGTACGATTTCTCCAAAATTGCGATTCTGCTGGTCGAAGACAACGCCTATATGCGGCATTTAATGCGACAGCTTCTGGTCGCGGTCGGCGTCGATAACGAGTGGATGCGTGAGGCAAGCGACGGCGAGGCCGCGTTTAAAATAATGAATTCCTTCGTTCCCGATCTCATTATCACGGATCTTTACATGGCGCCGATGGATGGCCTGACCATGATCAAGCGCATCCGGCAGGATCGAGATAACCCGATCAGCTTCCTGCCCATTATCGTCTGCACCGGCCATGCAGCGCCGCGCCACATCTTCGCGTCGCGGGATGCCGGGGCCACGGAATTTCTCGCCAAACCGGTTTCACCCGAAGCGGTCTACGAACGCATTCGAGAGGTCATCGAAAGCCCGCGGCCATTTATTCGCACGGACACCTATGCGGGCCCCGACCGTCGCCGAAAGAACGAGCCATTCGAAGGCGAAGACCGCCGATCGTCCACGACCTAGACCGGCGCCGGATCCCGGACAAACGAGCGGTGTCGTGCTGGCGATTCAGGCCACTTTTGGTCCCACGGCCAGCGCTTCATATCCGGGCAAAACCAAGGATTCCGTCAAGGTGCGAATACTCTCGGCGTCCGCTACCGCATGCACCGCGGCCGCGATACGCTGAAGATTGAAATCCGGATCAAGGCCGTCGAGCAGCGCCTGCGCTTTTTCAATGACGCCATCGGTCGACATGGGATGAACCGGCGTACCCAGACTATCCATCACGGTCGCTTGCCGAACTTCACCGCCACGCAACTCGATCTCCACGCGATTAGGCATTTTCGCCGGCACGACAGGATCCAATTCGGCGTCGTGGACCGATTCGACTTTGTCGACGATCGACAGGATACGCGGGTCCGCGTGATGGGGCTCGCCATAGGCTTCGTAGCGTCGCGGCCCATAGGCCAGCGTCGCGCCGACAATAAAGGGCATGCTGTATTGTGCGGCCATCACCGAATCGGGACGCCGCATCAAATGACTGTTGATCGCTGTTTCCGGTGAACGCACGGTAATTCTGGCGATGGCATCGGCGTCGACACTGAATCCGCCCGTGACTTCGTCCAGCGCATCGATCAGGGAATGGAACTTCCGGCAACAGGAGTACGGCTTGAGGCTGATGTTATGTATCTCAAACCGGGTGCCGGGCACCTTCGCCAACAACGAAGAATCCGACTCCTCGCCGATAAGCTTCAAAAAGCCGAACTCACCCTCGATCGCCTGCACCGGCGCGGCAATCCCGAGTTTTGCCAATTGCGCAGCAATGACGCCGTTGTGCGCGGGGATTCCCGCATGCATGCGTTTGACCATTGTTCCGCGTGGCTCGAAAGCGAATTGACAGGAACCGCTGGACATCGACAGCGCGATTCCCCAGGCATGCGCGAGTCCGAGCGGACTGAGCCCAAGCAGCCTGCCGGCGGCAGCCGCCGCGCCGAAAACGCCGAAGGTCCCGGTAGGATGAAAGCCCTTTTCGATTACGCGAATCGGCGTGGCCGCCATGCCAACCCGTGCCATCGCTTCGTACCCCGCGACAATTGCCGTCAGCACATCGCGGCCGGTCGCACCAATTTCCGCCCCCACCACCAACGCGGCGGTAATGACCACCGCGCCTGGATGGCTCATGGATTTATCGTGGGTGTCATCCAACTCATAGCCATGCGCCGAGGTTCCATTGACCAACGCCGCCGCCGATGCAGTTGCCCCCTCGCCGCATCCCGCGAGCACGGCCCTGCCGCCGCTCCCGTATTGCCGTGCCCAATCCGTCAGCGCTCTGCCCCATGGCTGAATCGATCCGCACAGGGTTACCGCCGCATGATCGAGCAGCAGCCGCTGTAGCTGGTCGAAATCGTCCGGCGATAACTGTCCCGCATCCAGGGCAATCAACTCTTCGGCCAATGCCATCGACGTGCACAGATCTTTTTTCATGAGAAACCCCTTTTGAATTATTGGCCGGCGCGGCGACGGCAAGCCGTTGCTAAAACCGAATGGAAATTGCCGCCGAACCGAATTGGCTAAGACCGGCCTGCTTTTCGAACTCCTTGGTGCGAAATACCTGAGTATAACTCAATCGCGCACGCCCGAACGTAATGGCGGCGCCGACCTGAAAATCCGCGACGACGGGGATTTTTTCCACCCGGCGGCTATTGCGAAAGGTGTTGCCGTCCAAAAAGATATTGCGGGCAACCAACCGCAATTCTCCGCCGGCGAATAAATACCAGCCGATACTATCATCAGGTTCGAAGAAATCCGTCCCCGGCAGATTCGGCCGAAGTTTTGGCGGTCCAAAATCGTTCCGCAAATCGTCTCCGATCCGGAAAGTCACGCCGCCGGTCCCGTGAATGAATACGTTGCCCAGTGCGCCACCGATATGCGGCGTCATGTCGACCCCAAAATTTTCCATCGGCACGATGCCGGTGAGGTCGATATCACGAAGCCGCCGCCAACTGCGTTCATAGAAGAGGGCAAAGCCAGGTTCGGTTCGGAGTTGCGAGCCCCATCCTTCCGGCTTCGTAATGCCGATCAGATCATGCCATCGGGTTTGCACTTCGTCGGCGAACGAATACGGACCGACAACGCCGACATCCAGCTCGAGCTTGTCGAGTCGTTGATCGCTCGCTGCCACCAAGCCGATCCCGGCGAACAACCAACCCGCGTAAGGACGATCGTCGCGCGACGGGTCCGACCGCGAGATATCTTCGGGCGTGAAGATATTCTGGCCGATCGAATAGCTGATCCGCATTTTCTGGTTGGATTTGAAAAACGGAAGCTGCGTCGCGATGTTGCGGATGACATCGGGCGTATTGCCCGCGGCCGACAGCCATGCGGCACGCGTGCCATGGGTGAAGTGGCGGTCGGAACCGCCGAACATGTCGTTGTCGAACTGCAGCGTCAAATAGCCGCTGTCATTATAGGTATCGTCGGCACGGACATCCGAGATGGTGGCATTCGCCAATGCCAGGATGAAAAATGCCGCCACCCGATACGCAAACCTTGAGCGGCCTGCGGTCGCCGGCCTCGCGCCCGCGCTGTCACCCTGAATACAAAAGAACAAGGGCGCACGCTCCTCATTACCCCGACGATGTTCGGCCTCCATGATAATTCATGGAAGCCGGCATTGAACAGATGCGGGACAATTTCGCAACAATTCGGGCACACGCCAAGGGGCAACATGGCGCCCGGCAGCATCTATCGCAGATTGTGCCCTTGTGCCAATCGAGAGTGCCGGAAGCTCCCGCCATTCGCGGGAGCCACACGGCTAGGTCTGGCGCGCGACGTTGAGCTTTGCGGCCAATCGTTCGATTATTTCCCGCAACTTCCATTGCACGAGCGACTTCGACTTGCCGTCGATATGTTTGTAAACCTGTGACGATACGGCGAACGCCCCGGTATTGTAGAGCGTCACTTCGAAGCTGCCCGCGCGATCTATCGCCATTTGAACCTGCCGATCGTTCGCCCTGACGTTCTTCGCATGCAGAACGGTCTCGACGCTGAGATTGGCGGCAACGGCACATTGCCCATCCAGCATTCCAAGCGGCGTTCCCCCCAATTGCAGCCGCAGGCTGACATTGCTGTCCTGCTTCTCGCTGATACCGATACCGGCGAGTTTTTCGCGTAGATGCGCCACATAGGCGTTGGCACCCTCCAGCTCGCACCGGTCGGCGTTCTTGGTGAAATCGATGACAATTTTATTGTAGCCATTCAACCCTTTAACGACATTTTCGGCGAATACGGTTGATGGGAAAAGACAAAATATGACGATCAAGAATTTCTTTAACACGTCCTTACCTCCTTGAGGATCCACGATCGGTACCCGGTATGCGGGCACCCTTACCTTATGTCGGAGAGTACTACCCCTTTCGAGCAGGATTTCGGCCAAATCATGGCTAGTTTATGCCGATTGCGAATAAATCCGTCGGAACAGCAACGGAATGCAGCCCCGATCCGCCGTGCCGGACGGCCCACACATTCACAAGTTCAGTCCATAAAACACGAGAATTAACAAAATTTTAGATATCGCCATCTACGGTCGCTTTGCACATTCGAAGAATTTCGAGTTAGCTGATTTAGAGACTGGGAAATGCTCCAATACCGGACGGGCCGAAGCGAACCCACTTCGCTATTGGACCAATATGTCAACCGCCTTGGCGTTGTCGTCGAGCGGCAAAAGGCGGAAGTCGCTCTCCGAGCAGCCCGCCACAAAGCCGAAGTGGCCGCTAAGGACGCTCTGTTGGCATTGCGGAACGTTGAAATCGCGAACAGAGCCAAATCCGAGTTCCTCGCCAATATGAGCCATGAACTTCGGACGCCTCTCAACGCGATTATCGGATTTTCCGAAGCGATGATGACGGAAATGTTCGGGCCGATCGGCGAGCAATACCAGGGGTATGCGACCGATATCCATCGCAGCGGCCAGCACCTGCTGCAGCTCGTTCAAGACATCCTTGATATTTCGAAAATCGAACACGGCAATGTCGAACTCAACGAGACTGTGATCGACATGAACGTATTGGTCGATACGGCGATTAAGATCGCATCGCCGCGCGCCCAGGAGTCACGCACCCACATCGAGTGGACCGTCGCGGACGGGGCCAAGCTTCTCTATGCCGACGAAAAATGCATCAAACAGATCATCCTGAACATTGTTATCAACGCCATTAAATTCAGCCGCACCAATGGCAGCGTTGATATTATCGCGGGCATATCGCGCGACGGTACGTACCGCTTAAGCGTCGCCGACAATGGGATCGGCATCAATCCCGACGAAATTCCCCGGCTCATGCAGCCATTCGAGCAAATGGCCCGCTCCATGACGCGGAACCATGACGGCTATGGCCTCGGGCTTCCGATGGTGAATTCACTGACGCGGCTGCACGGCGGCCATATCGACATTCAGAGCAAACCCGGCGTTGGAAGCTTGGTAACGATCGTCCTTCCACGCGAGCGAGTACGAAAAATCGACACCACAGCAGCAAGTTAATCCGCATTCCGGACATCGATCGTCATGGGTCAATGCCGGTAACATGAAAGCAGTTCGGCAATGGATGGCCATCAAGACGTCTCGAACATCAGTATTCAATTAGGTCGCGTGGTTTCCGTAGCCGGAGCGCAAATTATCGTTCTGCTCGCCAAACATGCCGAGAATTGCGATGAGGCGGTTGCCCAGATCGGGTCACTGGTAAAAATGCGAACCAGTCTTGGTTTCGCATACGGCATTGTTGTCGGCCTTACCGTTCCTGTTCCGTCGGAAGATGGCGACGACGAGATGAAGATCGCCGAATTGACCATGATTGGTGAAACGCCGATCGATCGCGAGGGCAAGCTCTATCCCTTTCGGCGCGGTATGTCGCGCGCGCCGACTTTGGACGACATCGTCTACTCGACCGGTAAGCAGGATTTGGCCCGGGTATACGCCCTACCGGATGTGCCAACCGTAACGGTCGGCGCAATTCATCAGGATAAGACGCTGCCGGCGCATATCTTGACCGATGAGCTGCTCGGCAAGCATTTCGCCATCGTGGGCACCACCGGGTCGGGGAAATCCTGCGCGGCGGCGCTCATCCTTCGTGCTCTCCTGAAAAAGAACTCCAACGCCCACGTGGTCATGTTGGATCCGCACAACGAATATTCACGGGCGTTCGGGGATTTCGGCCAGGTCCTGAATTCAGACACGCTTTCGCTCCCCTATTGGCTGCTGAACTTCGAGGAGCTGCATCAGATCCTCTTTGACGCCGGCAGCGACGGCAATTCGGCGGAAGCATCGATATTGCATACGCTAATTCCCAAGGCTAAATGCGACTATCTCGATAATCCGGCGCTGGGGTCGCACTTCACGGCCGATACGCCCGTTCCCTATAAATTTTCCGATTTGATGAAACGCCTCGACGATGCCATGGGCAGACTCGAGCGGGCGGAAGCCGTCGCGCCCTATCGTCGCCTGAAAGCGCGATTCATGAGCCTGCAAAGCGACGTCCGATTTAGTTTCATGTTCGGCGGTATTTCCGTTACCGACACGATGGCGGAAGTGCTTGGCAGCCTGTTCCGGATTCCGGTCAACGGAAAGCCGATTTCGATTGTCGATCTCTCGGCCGTCCCGTCTGAAATTCTGAACGTCGTGGTGGCCGTGATCTGCCGGTTGACCTTCGACTTCGCGCTATGGAGCGAACGCTCCGTTCCCATCTTGCTGGTCTGCGAAGAAGCGCACCGGTATGCCCCAAGGATCGCCGAACCGGGTTTCGCACTGACCAAGGGAATCCTGTCGCGCATCGCCAAGGAAGGCCGCAAATACGGTGTTTCGCTCTGTGTCATCAGCCAGCGGCCATCACGGCTTTCTTCCGATCTGCTGTCACAATGCAACACGACCTTCGCGCTGCGCCTGACCAACAATGACGATCAGGAACATATCCGCGGCAGCATGGCGGATTCGTCGGTCGGGTTGATCGACTTCCTGCCTTCCCTCGGCAATGGCGAGGCGGTCGCGGTCGGACAGGGTGTTTCGCTGCCGGTTCGGCTGAAGTTCGATACCTTGCCCGAGGAGTTTCGTCCCTACAGCGCGACCGCCAGTTTCTCGGAATCCTGGAGCATGGACAGCGAAAACCTGGACTTCGTCCAAGGCATCGTCCAACGCTGGCGCCGCCAAGGCTGACCACGCCCGGACGCGGCCTTTCGGCTATCCGGCCACCATCGCGTCGGACACCACTACCCGCCGCGACGGTCTTCTCCTAATATCCCGGTGATCATCATGCGCCGCTGACGCGACGCCATGCACGGGGGAGCAGCATGTCCACATATGACTATATCGTCGTCGGCGCCGGTTCGGCCGGTTGCGTCCTGGCGAACCGGCTCAGCGAAGATCCCGATGTGAAAGTGCTGCTGCTGGAAGCCGGCGGCAAGGATTCGAACTTCTGGATCAACATTCCGGTCGGATTTAAGAAGACCATGGACATGCCGGGCTTGAACTGGCTGTTCGACAGCGAACCCGAAGCCTATACCTACAATCGACCCATTCCGATCCCGCGCGGCCGGGTGCTGGGCGGGTCCAGTTCGATCAACGGAATGCTCTATGTGCGGGGACAAAGCCTCGATTACGACGGCTGGGCGCAAATGGGAAATCGCGGCTGGTCGCATGATGACGTTCTGCCGTACTTCAAAAAATCAGAAAACCGCGAAGGCCCGACGGCGCCCGAACGTGGCGTCGGCGGCCCACTCAATGTCGCCGACATGCGCGAAAATCACGTTTTGCTCGACGCGGTGATCGAGGCCGCCGACCAGGCCGGCTATCCGCCCAATCCCGACTATAACAGCGGGGATCAAGACGGGTTCGGCTATTATCAGGTGACACAGAGGAATGGCCAGCGGCACAGCACCGCGCGGGCCTTTCTGGACACGGTGCGGGGCCGTCCCAATCTTCATATCGAAACCAATGCGCATGCAAAGAAGCTGTTGCTCGACGGCAAACGGGTGCTCGGCGTTGCTTATGACCAGGGGGGCCGCGCGAAGGAAGCGCATGCCGGCGGCGAAGTCATTCTCTGCGCCGGCGCGGTGCAATCGCCCCAACTGCTGGAACTATCCGGGATCGGCCAACCCGAACTGTTGGCTCAGCACGGCATCGATGTCGTCCATCCCCTGCCGGGCGTCGGAGAAAATTACCAGGACCATTACGTTTCCAGGGTGGTGATGCGGATCAATCAGCCGATCACCTTGAATGAACAAACCCGCGGGCTCTCCCTGGCCGCCGAAGTCCTGAAGTATGTTTTCGCGAAACGCGGCGTCCTCACCTACACCGCCGGCATCATCTATGGGTTCGTCCGCAGCCGGCCGGAATTGGCATCGCCGGACATTCAGTATCATATTGCGCACGCCAGTTTTAAGGATGCGAAACGGAGAATCTTGGATCGGGAGCCGGGCCTGACAATGGGCCCTTGCCAACTCCGTCCGGCCAGCCGCGGATCGATCCATCTGAAATCCGGCGATCCTTTCGCCGCCCCCGCCATTCGGCCGAACTTTCTAGGCGAAACACTCGACCGCGAGACTCATGTAGCCGGGTTGCGCATTGCCCGGCAAGTCGCCGCCGCGCCCGCGCTCGCACACTATTGCGCGTCGGAAGTACTGCCGGGACCGGATTGCGAAACCGACGACGAATTACTCGATTTCGCGCGCGGCAATGGTGCAACGGTCTATCATCCCGTTGGTACCTGTAAGATGGGGCAAGACCCGGCCGCGGTGGTCGACGACCGTCTGCGGGTTCACGGCATGGCGGGATTGCGCGTGATCGATGCGTCGATCATGCCGACCCTGGTATCCGGCAACACCAATGCACCGACGATCATGATCGCCGAGAAGGGCGCCGATATGATCAAACAGGATGCCCGGGCCTGAAACCCGGAACACCGGCGGTGACGCCGGTGTTCATCCGCTCAAATTGGCTGGATTACCGGTCAGGCCGGGTCTTCGCGCCGGCCGCCAGTTTCAGACGCCTCTTTCTGCTTGCGGATCTCGCGGGCCAACTCAATCACCTGCTCACCGACAATCAGCGCTTTCAGGATTTCCGCACGATCCACAATTGGGACGATCGATTCGCATTCCGGACAAACATATTCGCCATATGACCGGATAAATGCCGCCGTTCGTTCAGTTTCATGATCGCATTTCGGACATTTGCAATCGAAGGTAATCCCCTCAAGATCGATCTGTCCTTCCGGCTTCATCGTGCTCTCCCAGAGTAACGTTTATTGGTTTTCGCGCTGTCCACGAACCCCGAGGAAATCATGATCGGTGCTTCCGGTCGATACTTCTTAAGGGATCGGGCATTCGCACCGCGCCGATATTGGCGCATCGGGACAAACCCATAATGGAAGGGCCCGAAAGGGCCCGAATTTTCGTGATCCAATGTGATTAGTACGAACGGCCGATCAAGGTTAGCTTTCCATCACCCCTCTAGATTGAGCTTAAGAACCACTGTGACACGTTCATCCTCCTCAGGCCGCGCCCCAAAAGTGCGGCTCTTTTTTTGCCTAAAATACCGTCCAAGAGTTGGTGCCCTGATGCGAGTCCCGCTAAGCTCAAGAGCCAGGACACGATCTGGCTGGGGGAAAGGTTATTGGTCGTTCGGCGTAAAGCGTTCTTCGGTGCGGCAGGGCTCGCGGCATTCATCACCGTGTGCATATACGGCCTGGACGGCACCCTGCCTTATTGGCTTTATGCAGTGGTTTTCGCACTCTCGACTTACGCGATTTTTTGCTTTGCCGGCAAATTGTCGGTGCAGGAGAAACCGCCCGCGGCGGATTCGGAAGAGTCCGTCGACGAATCCGCCAAGCCCAGACTTTAGGCACCGCGCATCGCCGGTGATGCGGTTCAGCATGAGGAGACGCGTTCATGACCTTCACCATAATGGCGAGATGCCCGGATAGCGGCCGCCTCGGAATCGCAACGGCGACACGATCCTTGGCAGTGGGTGCGCGGGTTCCCCATATCCGGCCGCATCTTGGCGCAGTATCGATCATGGCCATCGCCGACCCCAGGCTCGGCGACACGGCGCTGCGCTTTCTCGAAATGGGATACAAGGCGCCCAACGTCATCGAGGCGCTGGTCGCGAGCGATCCATATGCTGAATACCGCCAACTCGGGGTAATCGACGATGACGGCTTCATTGCCGCACGCAATGGCACGATGAACCGGGACTACGCCGGCTTTCATATCGGCGACAACCATATTGCGCTCGGCAATGTTCTGGTTGGAGAACACGTCCTCGACGCCATCGAATCGGGATTCCTTGCCAAGCCGGGCGATCCGCTCGAAGACCGGTTGATGGCTGGTCTGGAATCCGGCCGGAACGCCGGCGGCCAGCACGGCGGTCAACGCTCCGCCGCTATCCTGGTATACGACAACAAACCCTTTGCGCATGTAGACCTCCGGGTCGACATCCATGATGAACCGGTCGGCGAGCTGCGGCGCGTATACGACGCCTTCAGGCCGGCCATCCCGTACTACAATCTCCGGCTGGTTGATGCGCGGGTACCGACGCTCGACGATTGGCTTGCCGAACAGAACAAATAACCGGACCTGAGCGCCTTGACCTGCCACACGCCCCGGGGTTTTCTCGGGGTAACAATCGAAATTTGATATTGCAAAGGAAGCGACCCATGAAGAAAACGACACGCCTGCGCGAAATCCTGAAATCAGGGGAATCGGTCTACGTTCCGGGGTGTTATAACGCCTTGAGCGCCAAAATCCTCGACAAGGTCGGTTTCCCGGCGATCTACATGACGGGCTACGGCACGTCGCTGTCGCTGCTGGGCATGCCCGATGCCGGGCTAGCGACGATGACCGAGATGCATCTGAACGCCCGCAACATCGCCAATGTCACCAGCGTTCCGGTGATTGCCGATTCCGATAACGGCTACGGCAATGCGATCAATACGATCCGCACGGTAAAGGAGTACATCCAAACCGGCGTCGCCGCGATCCACATCGAGGATCAGATCATTCCGAAGCGATGCGGTCATGTTGCCGGCCGGCAGGTCATTCCGATCGAAGAAGCGGTCGGCAAATATCGCGCGGCCGACTATGCGCGTAAGGAAGTCGATCCGGATTTCGTCCTGATCGCGCGCACGGATGCCCGCGGCGCCCATGGCGGGACGCTCGACGATGCGATCACCCGCGCCAACGCCTATCTCGCCGCCGGCGCCGACATGGCTTTCGTCGAGGGCCCGACCGACGTTGAAGAGGTCAAGCGCGTCGTGTCCGAGGTCAAGGGGCCGATCCTCTACAACCAGACCGGCATTTCGCCGCGTTTTACCCAGGAAGAGCTGCGGGAACTCGGCATTGCCATGACCATCGCGCCGGGCGCGACGCTGCGCGCCACCATGTGCGCGGTCTACGACCTCGCCGTTGCCATACAAAAGGACGGCCCCTCGGCCGAGAAGGCTTTCAACGAAAAATTCACCAATCATCCCTTGGGCGACTTCCATACCTTCGCGGGCTTCGATCAGGTCATGGAGTGGGAGAAGGAATTCCTGGGCGAGGAAGAGCTCGACAAATACAGCGATTCCGTCGGCCATCAGCCCGCAGCGGCGGAATAGGAGCCCAGTCAAGGCGGCGCGGTCCACCGCTGCGCCGCCGCCTCGCCCCCATCCGTGGATCCGTGAGTCGGTGTAAAAACAGAATGTCGGCCATTCCCGGCCGTGCGCCTCCCCAGGCGCGCTCATTTGTGACGTTCGACCCGAATTTTAGTTAATTTTCAAATAAATACACCCTGTCTGTGACCCCTGTCATCGTATCGGCGGGGATGTCCAGATTATAAATCCGCTCCCTTGGCGAAAACGTGTTTTCGGGCCTTGGCCGCCGATTCGGCGACGTTCAATTGCCTCTAACCAAAAAATCCGCCGAGAATTAATGGCAATAAGGCCTATGGAGCATCCCGATGATTTCGATCGCGCGCATTCTGGTCGCCGGCCTCGTCTTAGCCGGTCTCGCCACCCCCGCTCTTGCCGGCAAATACGATCTCAAGGGCACCCTGACAGGCAGGAGCGTGAATATTCCCGGCTGCGGCGTCATCGACTCAATGAGCGTTAAATACAGTGTCGGTACCTTCATGGGAGGGACGACATTAGCCGGCGTTTACAAATGGACCGCGGGCAAAAAATCCGTCGAGCGCTGCATTAACTATTCGACGGATATCTATCTCAAGGTCCATGGCCAGAATGGCCGCAGCGGTTACATAAAAGTCAGCCCATCGACGTCGAAATCAGGCAAAGGTTATGGCTTCGATACCACCGGCTCACCGGACTGGAACGCGTTTATCTGCAATTTCCGCGGTGGCAATTGCCTCACCGCCAACGACGCCAAGAACCTCATCAAATCCGGCTACAGCATTACCAGCTTCCGGGTCCATACCAGGGATATTCCGAAGGCGAAATCCAGGTCGCGCGGCAGTTCGACGAGCACGCGATCCAAGACGACTTACAAGCCGAGGCCAACGCTCAAAGCGCAGGCCGTTCGCCAGAGGGCGCCTGCGCACCTGTCGGCAGACAAACGGTAGGGTTTGTTACGCGCATATCCAGTGCCGGACCAATACACGGAAAACCACGACCCGGCGCACGACCACGAAGCGTTGCGCGTCGAAACCGCGGACGAGCACCAGGCGGTATAGGTCCACTCGCCGGACAACCAACCGTAATGCTTCGAGCAACCGGCCGTCTTCGCGCCGTAGGCGCCCGTACGGCCGCTAGCGCTGCTAACCGGGCATTCCAGTATCCAAGATCACGCAATCTCGACGCCCGGACGGCCCCGCGCCACGACGAAAGTGGCCTCGGTCTTCACCGGCGCGCCGGGACGCGTGACATAGGGCACCGTCCTGTAATCCGCACGCCACTGTCGAGGCGAAACTTCGCACCGCGTGTATCCCCGTCGACCGTTGTAGAATCGCATATGCGGGTTCATATCGACGATCCGGCGTGGCCCCTTCTTGCTGTCCCACCCATCGCCCTTCGACGAAATCGACGTACAGATGAATTCGGTCCCGAGTACCGGCAAATACGCCTTCTTAAAATCCTGCCGCAAATCGCCGACCCAGGCCGCGTGCACGTCGCCGGATAGGACGATCAAATTTCGCTTACCGATATCTGCGACATGACCGAGCAAACGATTGCGGGCGGCGACGTAGCCGTCCCATTTGTCCATGTCGAACAACACCTCGCCGTGCCGGTGAATCTCACGCTCCATTAAGGGAACCTGTTGACCCAACACCGACCAGGCTGCCCGATCCCGCGACAATCCGTCATGCAGCCATCGTTCCTGCGTTAACCCCAGCATCGTCGCATCGGGCGCCAATGCGGCATCGCACAGGGGCCGCTTCTTGTCGCCGCAGGGCTGGTCCGTGCGGTACTGGCGGGTATCCAACATGTTCAGCGTCAGGAGATTGCCAAATTCGTAACGCCGGTAAAGCTGCATATCGGCGCCGCGCGGCTGGGCCGCGGGACGCAACGGCATGTGTTCGTAGTATGCCTGATACGCTGCCGCCCGACGCTGCCTGAACATCTTGGGTGATGTTTCGCCACGCTGGTCACGATCGTTGGCGTAATTATTCTGAACCTCATGATCGTCCCAGGCCACGAGCCATGGGAACGCCGCGTGCGCCGCTTGCAGCGCCGGATCCATCTTGTACAGGGCATAGCGGTTGCGGTATTCGTCCAGCGTCGTGGTCTCGAACGCATCATGCTGGCGCGGGCGCCCAAATTTCCCGCCGTACTCGTAAATATAGTCGCCAAGATGGACCACCAGATCGAGATCCTCCCGCGCCATGTGTTCATAGGCGGTATAGAAACCCATTTCATAGTGCTGGCAGCTCGCGAACGCGAAGCGGAATCGATCGAGCCCGCCCGCGGCCGCCGTTCGCGTGCGCCCCACCGTGCTCGTTTCGCCTTGCGCATGGAACCGGTACCAATACCACCGATGCGGTTGCAGCCCGTGTACCGGCACGTGAATCGCGTGGGCGAATTCGGGACGCGCCGTGGCAACACCCGATCGGACGACCTCCGTCATGTTCTCATCGGCCGAAACCTCCCAACGCACCTTAAGCGGTGTATTGGGCATGCCGCCGCCATTCAGCGGATCCCGGGCAAGCCGGGTCCAGATAACAATCCCGTCCGGCAGCGGCTCGCCCGAGGCGACGCCGAGACTGAAAACACGGCCATCGGATGGTCGCACGGCGGTGGTGCCGCATGCCGCCAATATCGGCAGCGCGGATACCGCCGCCACCTGTCCCAGCATGCGCCTGCGCGTTGGGTCGGACATTTAAATTTTCCTTCGTGATTTGGGCTATCGAGATCGAATTAACGAATGCCTAATCGTCCACTTCAATGGGCCTATTCGTCGTCGTCGCGTGCGGAAACCCGCCTCGGCCCCGCAAGCACAAGCGCCTGGGCGACAATGACGTCCTTGCCGTTGAAAGTGGCGGAAGGCGACCCGTACAGCTCGTAACCGTCATCGAGCGCCGCCGAGATGCGTTCGCAGAACCGGCGGTCGTCCACGCCGGTCAGCAGGCGGTATCGCAGTTTCCCGGCCAAGCGCGCTCAGCCTTCGTGACGGCCGATGATCGAGACACTGCTGACGTTGAGATGCGGGAACCCGCCCAGGTTATGGGTCAGACCGAGCCGTGGGTCGTCGAGCTGACGCTCGCCCGCGCGTCCCAGGATCTGTGTATACATCTCGTACATCATGCGCAGGCCCGAGGCGCCGATCGGATGGCCGAAACATTTCAGCCCGCCGTCGATCTGGCACGGCACCTCGCCGTCGGCGTCGAACACGCCGTCGAGCACATCCTTGACCGCCTCGCCGTGCCCCGACAATCCCAGGTCTTCCATGGTGATCAGCTCGGTGATCGAGAAGCAGTCATGCACCTCGGTCATGCTGAGCTCCTTGCGCGGGTCCGTGATGCCGGCCTCCTCATAGGCCTTGCCGGCGGCGATCCGCGTTGTCTTGATGTGCGAGCCGTCCCAGGAGTTGTGCCCGGCCTCGGATCCGTTCGAGACCGAAAGCTGCAACGCCTTGACCGATACGATATCCTGCTTGCCCAGGCTGCGGGCCATTTCCGGCGTACACACGATCGCCGCCGCCGCGCCATCGCTCACGCCGCAACAGTCGAACAAGCCGATCGGTTCCGCCACCATCGGCGCTTCCAGCACCTTCTCCATCGTGACCGCGCGCTGCAGATGGGCCTTCGAATTCTTGGCGCCGTTGGCATGGCTCTTGACCGAAACATGCGCCATCGCGCGTTTCAATTCGTCCCGGTCGACCCCATGCGCGCCGCGATACCCGGCGGCGAGTTGTGCGAACACACCGGGCGCCGACAGGTTCGGCCAGTACATCGAGTTGGTGACGCCGCGCGTCCGCTGCGGCAGGCCGCCATAGCCCGTGTCTTTCAGCTTTTCGCACCCGAGCGCCAGCGCGATATCGCAGGCGCCGGACGCAACCGCATAGACCGCGCCCCGCATTGCCTCGGTGCCGCTGGCACAGAAATTCTCGACCCGCGTCACCGGAATGAAGGGAAGCCGCAGCGCCACCGCAAGCGGCACGCCGCTCGGTCCTACATTGACCGACTCAATCGCGGTCGAGAGCCAGGCCGCCTGAATGTCGTCCTTTTCGATACCCGCGTCGTCCAGGCATTCGGTGAACGCCTCGACCATCAGGTCGAACGGCTCCGCATCCCAGCGCTCGCCGAACTTCGAGCAGCCCATGCCGAGGATCGCAACCTTGTCCCGAATGCCTGTCGCCATGATCTCTACTCCTCTTCGCCCGTCATCTCAGTCTGTCTTCTCAGCCCGCGGGGACGCCGTCTATCGGCACCGCTTTCCAGAAATACTTGCGGAAGCCCCGCTCGTCGTCGAATTCGCGCACGCGGAACTGCATCCGCACCGCCGCGCCGATGTCGAAAGTATCGCCGTCCACATCGCTGAAGTCCACCATAAGCCGGCCGCCGCCCTCGAACTGCACCATTCCGAAATAGGCCGGTGGATCGAGTGAAAAGGTAAGCGAATCAGCGGTATATGTATTCACCTTGCCCGGCGTATCGGCCATCGGATGATCGTCCTGGCTGTCCAGCGCACCGCAGTTCGGGTTGACGCAATAGCGCGCCTTGGGGAACTGCACGGTGCCGCAGGTCGCGCATTTCCCGCCGACGAATCCGGTCAGCATCTTGCGGTTCCGGTACAGCGTGCTCAGCGCGGTCTGCTTGTCGACTTCGCCGCGCTTGCCGAAATCCTTGGTCACTGTTTTGTTGAAGGACAGAAACTTGTTGTAGTTCTCTTCCCGCGCGCCGGCGGCGAGGCTGCCGCTCACGCCGCGCGCCGGACGGGCGGCGGCGATGGCGTCGGTGGTCTCGAACAGCAACGCGTCGCAGCCCTGCCCGAATCCGGTCACCAAGATCTTTTCGCCCGGCCCCGCTGCTTCCAGCGCCTGCACCAGCATGACCAGGGCGTGCGCCGCGCCGGTATCGCCGCAGCGGCCCTGCAGCACGTCTATTACCGCCTCGTCGCGCACGCCGAGCTTCTTGGCGAGGCCTTCCGGCACCCGCCGCAATACGGTCGGCAGAATGAAGCGGTCGATAGCCTCGGGCGCCACGCCGGTCTGTTCAAGCAAGCCGGCGACCGCCTGCGGCACGATCTTCATGAAGCCTTCGTCGCGGATCCAGCGTTCTTCCCAGTCGTAGTCGAACTCGTGGTATTGGCCCCGGTAGTGGTCGACGAAATCGATCGACACCGTGTTGCCGCCGAGGTACCGCGCCGCCACCCCGTCGCCCTCGCCCAGCAGCAGCGCCGCCGCGCCGTCGCCGGCCAGCAATTCCTGCGGCGTGCCGTTCGCCGAGCGCCGATGTTCGGACGCCATGAACAGCGCGGGTCCGGTCGCCGCGATGCCGTTCAAGGCGGCGATCAGCCCCGATGTGCCGGCCCGCTGCGAGGCGGCCACGTCGAGCGTCGCGATCTGTTCCTTGAGGGTCAGCGCCTCGGCGACGATGCCCGCGTTCTGCCGGTCGGCGAACGGCAGCGTGGTCGACGCCAGATGCACCGCGTTTACCGCCGCACGGTCGCGGTCGCCGAGACAGTCGCGCGCCGCCTCCACCGCCATGGTCACGCTGTCCTCGTCCCAGTTGCACATGGACCGTTCGCCCTTGGCGTGGCCCTTCAAGCCGGCGTTGGCCCAGGCGTTGGCCTCGACAATTTTCGCCCGCTGCAGGCGAAGCCGTGGGATGTATCCGCCGAATGCGGTGATGCCAGTGCTGCTCATGATTCGTCCGGTTGCCTTGCCGTCGTTTTGGCCTAGCCTATACCGCGATTCCCCGCTTGCAAATGGTCCCAGGGAAAGCACCTTCATGGCATCGACATTTCTCGGTTTCCCGGCGGGCAAAGCCTCACCCCGCCTCGATGCGGA
>Ga0224508_10000618_pt1 | contig 34370 bp, 26 predicted proteins | sample SF_Jan12_sed_USG_4_FD_170157 | JGI IMG/M metagenome (GOLD analysis project Ga0224508, IMG submission 170157) | Sediment microbial communities from San Francisco Bay, California, United States - SF_Jan12_sed_USGS_21 | ecosystem: Environmental > Aquatic > Marine > Sediment | place: USA...
TATAGACAATAAAACCAATGGGACTATACCAATGAAAACAACAAATCTTTGCCAACTGGGCGCAATGATGGCGGCCTGCCTGGCGCTCGCGGCCTGTGGCGGTAGCGGTAGCGATAGCTCGAGTGGAACCGGCAGCCTCTCGCTTTCGATCGTCGACGCGCCGATCCACGACGCGCAGGCGGTGAGGGTGAATTTCATCGGCGCCGTGGTCAAGCCCGAGGAAGGGCCGGCCATCGAGTTCAATTTCTGCGAGGATCCGGATGACCCCGTGATGAATCCGCCGATCGTCCAGCAAGGCGAATGCACCGATAGCGATCCTCACGTCGAGACCATCGACCTGTTAAAGCAAACCGCCGGCGCCAGTGCCCTGCTGCTGGATAATGTCGAAGTTCCCGCCGGCAAGGTGAACTGGGTTCGCCTGGTGCTGGATGACGAAGCTGGCGAAATCGTCCTGTCGACGGGCACTTTCCCCCTGACCGTGCCGAGCGGTAACCAGACCGGGCTCAAGCTCAACCGGGGATTCATGGTGCCCGAGGATGACGAGACGAAAATATATATCGACTTCGACGTGCGCAAGTCCATCGTGGAAAATCCTCACCCCGTGATGCCCCGCTACAAGTTGAAACCGACGTTGCGACTGGTTCAGGGCAACTACGGCGCCATCGTCGGCGAGGTCGACGCCGATCTGATGGACGCTACCTGCCTGGGTGGGTCGATCTATATTTTTGCCGGCGCGGGAACCACGCCCGACGATATCGAGCGTGACGCGAACGACCCGGTAACCTCGACGCTGGTCAAGCCCGATGCCATGAGTAACACCGGTTATTCCTACCACGTGGATTTCCTGATTCCGGGCGATTACACGCTGGCGTTCGTCTGCGCCGACGGCGTGACATCCGATGGAGGCGTAACCTTCGACGAGCCGGCAGACGACCCGGACGAGGACGATGTGCTCAGCTTCACCGTCGCGGACGACACCGCGACCGTGGTCAAAGACGGGGAAGAACGCATCGACATCATGTTGCCCTAGGTATACAAACCGGCAATCGATTCGAATGTCGTCATGCCGGCGAAAGCCGGTATCCATTGCATTGATTTTCGGTGGTTGTTAATTCGGACCATAACAGGCCTGTGAATCAACAAGTTACCTTTACAGGGTGGCCTGCACAATAGGGTCGCGGTCCGACATATCGGCGCCGGAGCCGGGGCGACGAGTTACTTACATCATCGCGAGTTATCGGCTACCAAAATACTCCGTACAGCAGTGGTGGTCCAACCGGCTAGAACAATGGGTGCAGCGAGACATTGGCTTCATACTTATGGTACTCGTACTCGTTTTCGCTCGATCGATTAATATTCGGTTGCCAAAGCATATGTCCGATCGCAGTCTATCTTGCCGTTAACCAGCGTAACAGGTAAAAAATTCATATACCGATAAGATAGACACATATGGGCCTGCTATCGAATAATCTCCAGCCTCGAACCGAGTTTTATCAAACGCGGATCTGCTATCGATAAGGAAATCCCGCGCAATAGGCACAGGCCGCGCCTGCGGGGATTAAACTCACGCCTGATCGGAGTCAGGCTGGATCGGGTGCTTTGCCGTAATTTTGCCAATTGACGCCTAAAACCCTCTTAAAATCAGCCATTTGGCGGCCCAATACTACCGTTTATCCCGACAAAAAAGCCTTACTTGACGTAGTTCACCTTTGAACAGGGTCAAATACACTAGTATTTGTTGACGCTATTACCGTGGGTGGGTTGCGTGTTTAAGCAATGCACACCTCGATCGACACAGGAAGCAGTTGATTTTGATTGAAAGATTACCCAGATTTGTATTCGCACTGGCCCTGATGGCGCTGCTGTCAGCCTGTGGCACCGATTCGAGTTCCAGCGGCGACGGCAACAGCAGCTCCGACGGCGGATCGAACTCGGGCCCGGGCCTGTCCCTGCGCCTGACGGACGCCGCATTTGACGATGCCGTGCGCGTGGATGTCACCTTCGTCGAGGTGAGGCTCAGGAAAACGTCTGGCGGATGGATCTCTATACCGGTTAATCCGGCACAGAAAATTGAACTGGCGTCCCTGCAGGGCACCAAAACCGCCGATCTGCTGCTCGATGTAGATGTCGACCCTGGCGACTATAACGAGCTGCGCCTCATTGTCGACACCGCGACCATGGCCAATTCTATCGAACTCAGAGCCGGTGGCGTCGTTAACCTGATGATCCCGAGCGGCGGCTCGTCCGGGCTCAAGATCAAGGGCGATTTCACCATCTGGGATACTCGCCCAACGTCAATAGTGGTCGATGTCGACCTGCGTCAATCGATTATCGCGGCCGGCCCCAACTTCATCATGCGACCCGTGTTGCGCCTGGTTAGCGGCGACAACTTCGGTCACGTTCGCGGCACCATCGACGATCCGAACAAGCTGTCCGGAGCGAATTGCTCGGATGCATGGGCGGGCACTTATAACGCCGTTTACGTTTACGAAGGGCATGACGTCGTCCCCGCCGATATCAACCAGTTATCAACCACGGATGTCGACCCGGTCACCACCAGCAGGGTCGCCTACGATCCTCTCGTTGGTGCCTACGTATATGAAGCCGCTTTCCTCCCCGCCGGCGACTACACCATTGCATTCACCTGCAACTCCGACCTGGATGAGCTGAACACGGACGAAGACATGAAATTCTTCGACATTCAAAATGTTACGGTGCAGGTAAGCAACACCACCTTTCTCTAACCCGGAACCGGTTTATCCGGTCTATACTCATTCAATGCCCGTGGAATAAGGATCTGGCTGTATGAACCCGGGGATAATAATAATTTCTCTGATTACCTTGCTGACGCTCTTCAGCGGCAGCTCCGCCCATGCGCAGGATATATCCGAGGAAGATGAACTCAATCAGTTCCTCAACCTGCTGCAGCAACAGACCATGCTCGCCACCAAAACTCGCCTGAACGCCGATTTCGTGCCCGGCATGCTCAGCGTACTCAATGCGGAACAACTGCAGCGGCGCGGTTTTCGCACCGTATGGGAAGCCCTCGCCAGCCTGCCCGGAGTCAACACCAGCATGGACGAAACCGGCATGCGCAGCATCTCGGTGCGCGGTATCGGCGAGCTGTTCGAGCCGAGCAAGGTCAAGCTGTTACTCAACGGCGTATCGGTAAACGCCTCTGCCAGCGCTACCACCGGCAGCCTGTTCGATACCCCGGTAGCGCAAATCGAGCGCATCGAATTCATTCGCGGGCCTGGCTCCGCGGTTCATGGTGAATTTGCCTACGCCGGCCTGCTCAACGTGATCACCCGCAAGACGGGCAAGGAGTTCTCGGTCGGCCTGGAATCGGACTCGGGCGTCAGTTTCTCAGCGCTGTATAACTACCGGAAACCGGGTAGCGATTTCAGCTCCAGTTTCAACCTGGCGGCCAACGAATCGGATGGCGAGAAGATCGACTCGGGCCGCGACAGCACGCTCGGAGGTAATTCGAGTTACGCGCCTGGACCGATCAATAACAAGCGCGACTTTGTTTCCGCGATCATCGACCTGAACTTCGGCGACCTGAACACCCTGATCCAACTGCAACAGTCGAATCGCGGCGATCATTTCGGCACCAACAACCTTTTGCCGCCGGATGAAAAACAGACGGTGATCTCCGAAAACCTGCTGTCGGCAAAAATCGGCCAGCCGTTTAGCATCGACGGCCAGCTCGGCGGTGAGTGGTCTTTCAGCGGCTCGCAGATTTCATCGGAAAAGAACCAGCTGTTCCTCGGTGTCGCCGAAGCCCACGGCGGCCTCGGTAACGAAGACGATATCTATGCCGATTCCGACCTCACCGAGCAACGATTCGAGGCCAGGGTCAACCTGCAATACGATAGCGACAGGCACAAGCTGTTCGCCGAACTGTCGGCGGTCGACATCAGCATCAGCGAATCCGAACAATTCATCAATCTCGATCCAACGACCAAACTGCCCTCGCCGACGTTTAACGAGTTTCCGGGACCGGTGGACGACTCGCAGGCACGCAGTTCGCTCAGCATCGTGCTACAGGACGAGTATCGCATCGACGAGCGCCTGACCCTGACTACCGGCATGCGCTACGATGACTACGAAGACATCGCTTCCAACCTGTCGCCGCGTATCGCGTTGGTGTGGCGTCGTAGCGACAATCATGTCTTTAAAACTCAGCTGGCGCGCGCCTTCCGTCCTCCATCGCTGATCGAAACCGGCGGCTCGATCGAATCCTCGATCGACGCCGAGACCAACGACACGCTCGAACTCGGTTACATCTACTACAGCCCTGAGCTGGTGCTGCGCAACACGCTGTATTACACGCAGCTCTACGACTTGATCGTGTTCCAGGATTTCGCGCCTTTCGGCTATCGAAACTCGGGCTCGTTCGACTTGTGGGGTTACGAACTCGAAGTCGAGAAATCGATCTCCAACAAGTGGAACCTGGTCGGCAGCCTGTCCTTGCAGGATTATATCGACGACAATCTTCCCGGCTTCGCGCCCTGGATGCTCAAGCTCGGCACCGAGTACCGCATAATGCCATTGACCAGCCTGCACCTGCAGATCAACGCCGTTTCCCGCCGCGAGCGCGCATCGGGCGATCCGCGTTCGGACTTCAAACAGAGCACCCGGGCCGACCTCATGCTGCGCCGGCAAAACCTGCTAGGCGTCGACGGCCTGGGCCTGCGGCTTGGCCTGCGCAACCTGTTCGACGAAACACTGGAACATCCCTCCCCCGAAGACAGCTACCCGGGGGATTACCCCTATAGCGACGGCACGATGCTATGGGCGCAGATTATCTATCAGCCATGATCGAATCCCACGGTAATTCCTAGTGCTGAAAACCGCCGCAAAAACCCTTCTGGCGCTGCTGCTATCGATAGCCGGGCCGCTAACCCAGGCTCAGGAAGTGCTATCGCCTCGCCTGCAAATCGGTATCGGCATCCTGCCCGCGATTATCGCCGCCAACCAGAGGCTGGCCAACGACGACGCGCAAACCCTGTCGATCTACCTGGTATACCAGAACAACCGTCACCGCGCCGAACAGCTCAGGCCGGCGCTCGAGAAGATCGGCAAGATTCGCCAGCGCGAACTTGTAATAGAGAGTCTTTCGATGATGGATCTGCTGGCGGGCAATCCAGTCCCCAGCAGTGCGATCTTCCTGGTCGAGCCGCTGGGCAGCGAGCTCGGCGATTTGCTCGAATTTACTGAACACAAGCGGGTGCTGCTGTTCTCCCCGTTCGAGGGTGACGTCGAACGCGGCGTCGCAACAGGCTTCCGGGTTACCGACAAGGTGCTGCCCATGGTCAACATGACTGCCCTGAAACAATCGAATATACAACTGAAAGCGTTTTTTCTGCGCGTAGCGGTGAAACATGAGTAAAAAAGAACTTCTACGGGGATTCTCCCCATCCATGGATTATCGATCGATGCTGCTGTTTATCGGCGTCGGCCTGATCATCATCGCCATCACCCTGTGGAACTGGCATTACGATATCCGTCCGCGCCTGGTCAACGAGGCGGAATCCAACGCCCGCGTGCTGGCGGCATCGCACGCACGCGCGATCGAATCGCAGTTCCAGAACATCGGCGGCAAGGCCGATATATCGATCATCCACAATTCGATCAACGAAATGCTGCTGATCAACGATCCGAGTTCCGGAGAATCCCTGTACCGGGGTATCGCGCTCGAAGTCGATTACGACGTATTCCCCGCCGACTACGACCTGGTCAACTTCGATGTCGGCATCACCAACTGCGATGCCTGCATTACCAGTGAAAATCCGATCTACGTCCACAAGACGGGCGAACTTGCCGCCATCCTCAAGGTTTACGCAAACCCTGTTTTTTATCAGCGGCTGGTCGACGACATCGTCGACGATCTCGCGCTCACGCTCGGCGGCGTCATCATTGTGCTGGTGCTCGCCTGGCTAACCTCGAACCGACTGCTGTACAACCTGCGGGAACGCGAGAAGATGCTCGTGATCGAGATCGCCGAACGTAAGGCGGTAGAGGACCGCCTGCATCAAATAGCTACCTACGACCAGCTCACCAACCTGCCCAACCGATACCTGCTGCAGGGGGATTTCAAACGCAAGCTGGAGGAAACCGCGCGCAACCGAAAAATGCTGGCGACGCTGTTTTTCGATATCGATCATTTCAAGGAAATTAACGATATGCACGGCCATGAGACCGGTGATGCGCTGCTTAAGGAGGTTGCGGCGCGAGTCTCCGACGTTACCCGCAACTACGACTTGCTGGCACGCTTCGGCGGTGACGAGTTCGTCATGATCATGTCGAATGTCGAAAACCGATCCGACGTAATTTATGTCGCTGAAAAAATCATCGCCAGCTTCAATAATGTCTTCAAACTGCCCTCGGCCGAGGTACAGGTCACCGCCAGCATCGGCATCAGCGTTTACCCCGAGGACGGCGACGATACTTCGGAGCTTCTGAAAAACGCCGACCTGGCGATGTATCGCGCCAAGGCCGACGGGCGCAACGGCTACCAGTTTTTCAATGCCGAAATGAACCTCGAGCTGCAGTACTCGCAATGGGTCGAAACCAACCTGCGCGAGGCGCTCGCCAATAACGAGCTAGAGCTGCATTTCCAGCCGCAGGTCAACCTCGACAACGGCAAGGTCGAATCCTGCGAGGCGCTGATTCGCTGGCCCCAGGGCAGCAGCGACAATGTCAGTCCGAGCGATTTTATCCGCATAGCCGAGCGCACCGGCCTGATCAACGAAATCAGTCATTGGGTGCTGCAGCAAGCCTGCGACCATATCAACAACTGGACCGACGAAGGATACGAAACGGTGCGCGTCGATATCAACCTGTCGAGCAAGGATTTTATCGACAAGGGTGTGCTGCACAATTTTCTACAGACCTTGCGGCGGCAGAATCTGCAACCGCACCAGATCGGCGTCGAGATTACCGAGAATATCCTGCTCGAGTCGACCGAGCAGGTGATCAAGGCGCTGAAGGTATTACATAACGCCGGGGTGCACATCTCGATAGACGATTTCGGCACCGGATTTTCTTCGTTGGCCTATCTCAAGCAGTTGCCCCTTTCCGGAATCAAGATCGATCAGAGCTTCGTGCACGAGGCGCCGAGCAACAAGGACGACCTGGTCATCATCCAGGCGATCACGCTGGTCGGGCATGGTTTCAACCTCGACGTCGTCGCCGAGGGCGTCGAGACCGAGTGGCACGAGTCCCTGTGCAAGGGTGTCGGCTGCAATACGATGCAGGGCATCTACGTATCCGCACCCCTGCCGGCAAATGAGTTCGCCAAAAAGTTCCTCAAGAAATCCTGACCCGGGCAATCACCGCCGCGAATGCGACGCTCCGAAACATCGGATCGAGTCGCAGGACGACAATGACTTCTGTCGTCCCGCGGTTTAACCGCGGGATCCAGTTCAACAAACCGCGCGCAGCGCGCTCCCCGTTAAGACAGTAACCGTCGCAGCAAGGCTGAGATTGCAGGATGCACCCCTTCGCGGGCGAGACATCCATCATCAGCAAGGCACTATCCTTTTGCGCCGGCAGGCCTTTTAGGCTACATTGGCCGTCCGCGCAGGCCTGGCCAACAAAATGCCCGATTCCCACCACCCCGATAATTACCAGCTCGTCGAAACGATGCTGCAAACACCGCTGGAAAACGGCGACGTGGTCTGCAACCTGTGCCTGTGGCGCTGCCGCTTACGACACGGCCAGCGCGGCTTTTGCCAGGCGCATGTTAACCGTAACGGGACGCTGTACAACCTGTCCTACGGCATCATCTCGGCGATCGAGATCGAATCGATCCGCAACAAGCCGGTGTATCATTACCGCCCCGACAGCCGCGTCATGTCGATCGGTTCCTACGGCTGTAATTTTCGCTGCAAGGGTTGCCATAACCTGGAGATTTCCTGGGGCGTCGAAGCCCTCGACAGGCTCGCGCGCGGGCAGTCGTCCGACGCCTGGGTCAAACCCGAGCAAATCATCGAAACCGCGTTAAAGCACGGGGTTGACGGCATCGCCTTTACCTACTCCGAACCCGCGGTCTGGCTCGAGTACGTCGTCGACGTGTCTAAGCTCGCGCACCAGGCGGGGCTATTCACCGTTTACGTTTCCAACAGTTTCGTCACCGATGAAGCGCTAGAAGTCATGGCGCCGCACATCGACGTGCTGTGCTCCGACATCAAGAGCATGTCGGCCGAGTTTTACCGCGACGTTTGCCCGGTGAGCACGGTGGAACAGGTACTGGGGTCGATCAAAAAAGCCGCCGACCTCGGCATTCATGTCGAGACGCGCACCAATGTAATCCCGGGGAAAAACGACGGTTTCGATGAACTGCGCGCCATCGCCGATTGGATTCGCGACAACCTGGGCCAGGACAGCCCGTGGCACGTAACCAAATTCTTCCCGGCCTATCAGCTGTCGCACCTGCCGGCCACCGACAACGCCGTCATCGAGCAGGCCGCCGACGCCGGGCGCGATGCCGGCCTGCGGCACGTCTACGCCCACACCGACATTTCCTGCGATTGCGCCACCGAAAACGCGCCGGTATCCGCCTGGCTCGAACTCGACCCGGCGGCCCTCAACGAAGTCAACCAGTGCGCGGCCAGCTGCTGCGGCGACGAAGGCATCCTGGTCAAGAAATTCGAGCGCGAAGCCGGCCTGCTCACCAGGTAACTATCGCGCCTCCAGAAGACAGTTACCTGACGCTATCGCCACAACTGCAGGATTCCGATACCTCGGACCGCCGCTTACGCGGAAATGACTCCTGACATCATCACTCTTGCGAACACCGGCGTCATCCCCGTGAAAGCAGGGATCTTGTAAAGACGTCATGAGTTCGAAACTCAGGCGCCTCCCGCCTGTCCGACGTAACGGATCGAGCATCGGACCGTAACTGCCACTGCCTTCCCGCGGTTTAACCGGGATCCAGATCAACAGACCGCGCGCAGCGCGCTCCTCATCAATCCTGCAACGAAGCCAGCAGCTTGCGCACGGGGGTCGGCAGGCCGTGACTGGAGAGCGCTTCGATCTCCACCCAGACATAGTTATCCGGATCGGAGATTTTCTTCGGCAGTTTTTCCAGCTCGATAATGGCAAGTGAAATATCGAGGCTGTAGTGCGTGAACTGGTGGCGGATAACATGTTCCTGGATTGCCCGCGGCGCCTGCGAGGTACCGAGAAAACTCTGTTGCCACAGCGCAATCGCCTGTTCGTCATCGACCTCGGGCAGCGACCACAGGCCGCCCCAGATACCGCTCGGCGGTCGGCGCCACAATAGCAGCCGCTGCTCGCATCGATGCAGCAGCATCAGCGTGTGTTTATGCGGTTTGGCGCGTACCGGTTTCCTGTGCGGAAACTCGGCCTGGCTGTGGTGCAGGTAACTCAAACACAGTTTTTTCAGCGGGCAGGCTTCGCACTTGGGATTCGACTTGAGGCAAACCATCGAGCCGATATCCATCATCGCCTGGTTGAAGTCGGGCGCCTGCTCGACCGGGGTTACCGACTCGGCCAGGTACCAGAGCTGATTCATGGTCTCGCTCTGCCCGTACCAGCCGGGCACACGAAAGCAGCGCGCCAGCACGCGCTTGACGTTACCGTCGAGGATCGGCCAGCGCTGGCCATAGGCGAAACTCAAGATCGCACCGGCGGTCGAACGCCCGATTCCCGGCAGCGCAGCCACCGCGTCGAAGCTTTGTGGGAAACGGCCCTTGTGCCGATTGCGAACGATGCGTGCGGCCTTGTGCAGGTTACGTGCGCGCGCATAATAGCCGAGCCCCTGCCAGTGCTGCAGCACCTCGTCGATATCGGCTTCGGCGAGCTGTTTAATGTTGGCAAAACGCTTGATGAAATTGTGATAATACGGAATCACCGTACTGACCTGTGTTTGCTGCAGCATGATTTCCGACAGCCAGACGCGGTAGGCGTCCTGCTGTTGCCACGGCAGGTCGTGACGGCCGTATCGGCGGTACCAGTTCAGTACCGTGCGCGCGAAGCTGGCCGCGTCGGCATCCATTTAGTCGAACAGTTTGTTGAGCTTGTCCTCAAGCTTTTTCTTCGCCTTGTCCTTGATTTCCTGTTTCTTTTTGGCTGCCTCCAGCGCTTTCTTTTCGGCTTCGAGTTGCTGCCGGATTTCATCCTTTTGCGCCTCGATTTCAGACTTCAGCCTTTCCTTCTCGGCGGTGGCCCGTGCCTTCATCATTTCATCGAGCAAGACGTCGATCTTCGGCTCGGCAAACGGCCCCTTGATACTGACCGGGATATTGAGTCCAGCGAGCTCGTCGGCGGCTTCACCCTGCTGCCCCTCGACGGTGCCGACCAGCTTGGCTTCGACCAGGTAATCGACGGTTTCAGTATTGAGGTCCGCACTGCCCCGGCCGCCGACGCGCAGCAACGGCGCCTGCAGGTCGAGGTCAGCGCTTGAAAACACGCCTTTTTTGATGACACCGCTCATGGTCAGCGACGAAAAATCGGTTTTGAGCTCTTCCCTGGGAAGCGGCTCCTTGCCACGCAGCTTTGCCTTTGCAGAATCGATCGAATGACGGATATTGAAACCGTTGAGCGCACCGTCGAGGAAGGCCAGTTGAAGGCTGCCGTTGCTATTCTTCTTAAGCTCGCTCAGCCATTCACCGCTGGTGGTCAGGTTAGCTTCGGCGTTGAGGCTGCCACTGACGCTCTCCTCGCCGCTGAAATCTTTCAGCAGGTCGCCAACCTGCACTGCCTGCACGGATTCATCGACGCCGTATTTCGGGGTACTGAATTTGACGTCGATGACCACCGCGGTTTCTACCGTGCCGCCATACATACTCAGCGTCAGTGGTTCCAGCCCGATCAGGCCATTCTGCGCTTTTACCACGACGGCGACATCCTGCATGTGCAGATTCTGCGCCTTCATCCGGGTGATACCGAGCTTGCCGTCGATATCGAGTTCACGCAGCAATTTCACCGGCAGTTCGATCTTGACGTCCTCACTGCCTTCCACCGCGGTTTGCTGCGAGCTCTCAGTACCGGCAGCAGGCTGCGCAGATGGCGGCGGCGTGCCCAGCAGGGCATCGACGTCAAGATTTTCCGAGGTCAGGTCAAAGCGTAGCGTCGGCGTCGGTTTAGCGAAATCGCTCAGCTGCAGGCGCCCGCCGATGGCAAACTCGTTAAGCGCCAGCTCCATCTCGCTGAAGGTTAGTTGTTGTTTATCGATCAGGTATTCGACCCGGGATTTGAAGTCGAAGACGATATCGAGGTCGCCGCTGGCGCTGGCATCGAGATGCACCGTCATCGTAAAGGGTTTGTTCGGTTCGATGCGCCCGGTGCCGAGGTCGAGATCGAGAATTTCAAACTTTGAGCCCGCCTGCTCGTCGAGCCACAGCAGCTTGATGTTTTCGAGGTCGAGCCCGGCAAAGGCGCCCTCGATCTCGAAACCGGCATCGGCATCGGCTTTGCCGGTCGGTGCCGCATCAGTGGTTTCGCCGGTTGGCGCTGTGGTCGACTGTAGCAAATCGTCCCAGTTAGTCACGCCAACCTTGTTGGTAATCAGGTTCAATTCGAGATCGCGCATCACCAGCTTGTCGATCTGCGGCGCGAGCGTAATCAACGAGGCCATATCGACGCTGATGCTCACCTGCTTGACCTTGATCATCGGCTGCGCGCCGAAGCCCTCGGCGTTGGACAGACTCATCGCACCGAGTTTCATGCCGAGCGCCGGGTAAATGGTCAAGTCGACGTCACCGTGGAACTGCAGCTCGCGACCAGTTTGTTCACGCACCAGGTCGGATAAATCCTGTTTATAGGCATTGGCGTCGAACACCGCGACAAATATCGCGACGCTTGCGGCCAGGAAGGCGATTGCGACCACCAGGCCGACAACCAGATAACGAATGATTTTTTTCATTACGAGTGTGCTGCTTTATCCCTTAGCGATAGTCTGAAATAATGGCCTGCAATGTGGCACGAAACGGACCTTGATTCAAGATCATGAAAGATAAACTGAACGACCTGGCTGACCGCTTGAGCAACATGCGCAACCAGCATGCCACCAGCGACAGCAAATTGAGGCTGTTTGCGACGCCCGTGCTGATTATCCTGTTACTGCTGATGCTGGTCGGGATCTACTGGAGCGCCGAGCCGGATCCCTTCGATATCCAGGAAGCCGCGGCCGAACATGCGCCGGTGACGGAATCTCGGCTAACCACCGGCAGCTATACCACCAGCGCGGTGATTACCGCGATGGAAACCCTGCTGCACAAGCGCGGCGGCTACCTCAGCAACGACATCATGCCGCCGTCGATCTGGCTCGACAACATCCCCAACTGGGAGTTCGGGGTGCTGGTGCAGATGCGCGACATGTCGCGTTCGCTGCGCAACGATTTCAGCCGCTCGCAGTCGCAATCGGCCGAAGACAAGGACCTGATCGTGACCGAACCCAAGTTTCATTTCGACAATGACTCCTGGTTTCTGCCGGCTACCGAAAACGTTTACCAGGAAGGCATCGACGGGCTTTACGGTTACCTCGAACGCCTGCAGAATCCGAGCGATCCCGATGCACAGTTCTATGCGCGCGCGGACAACCTGCGCACCTGGCTGGGGCAGGTCGAGACCCGCCTCGGCAGCATGTCGCAGCGCCTGAGCGCCAGCGTCGGCCAGGTGCGGCTCAATACCGACCTGGCGGGCGACGCCGAGGCGGTGCAGTCCACCCAGACCAGCTCGCAGCTCGAGGTCAAAACGCCGTGGACAGAAATCGACGATGTTTTCTACGAAGCCCGCGGCGCCGCCTGGGCACTAATTCATTTACTCAAGGCGGTGGAAATCGATTTCGAACCGATCCTGCAGAAAAAGAACGCGCTGATCAGCCTGCGCCAGATAATCCGCGAACTGGAGTCGACCCAGGAATCCGTCTGGAGTCCGATCATCCTCAACGGCAGCGGATTCGGCCTGTTCGCCAACCATTCGCTGGTGATGGCGTCTTACATCTCGCGCGCCAACGCCGCCGTCATCGATCTGCGCAGCCTGCTATCGCAGGGTTAGGGTGATCCCAGAGTCGTTTCGCGCGGAGACGCGGGGAACGCGGTGCAATAGCAGGTTGCCAGGCATATTGCGCCTCTCCCCAGGCGTTCTGTATTTCCGGTAAAAACATCGCTGTCCTACCGCGGTATCCAGTACGGAAGATAACCGCCACCAATCCGAATCCCGCGACCACGGCACCATGCCAAGATCCCCGCTTACGCGGGGATGACTCTGGATTTGCTGGGATAACATAGATGGGAGTCATTCCCGCGTAAGCGGGAATCTTGCTACAAAGCCATGCTAGTATCGAACCCCATAAGATCTTCAAGGATGAAGAAATGGATCAATATCAGCCCTGTGTATACATACTCACAAACCAATCTCATAGTGTACTTTACATTGGCGTGACTACTAATCCTGGCGCTCGAATCTGGCAACATAAACGGAAACTGGTCGATGGTTTTTCAAAAAAATACAATTTGGACAGGCTTGCCTGGTATGAGCTACATACAGATATTTACACGGCTATAATCCGTGAAAAACAGTTAAAAAAATGGAATCGGAAGTGGAAAATCAAGCTCATCGAATCATGCAACCCAGACTGGGCCGATCTCTATGACGAGATTATTTGCTAAGCAGTCACTTCTCCATTGTGTGTCGTTGCCACGTAATTAGCGGTCCTACGTGTCGAAATTTCGAAACTGCGCCGCGATTACAAGATCCCTACACTTCGGACTGCCGCTTACGCGGGGATGACTCTGGTAAATGTCGTCAGTCGCGCTGCCAGTGGCCGGACTTGCCGCCGGATTTTTCCAGCAGGCGCACGTCGCTGATGACCATGCCGCGGTCGACCGCCTTGCACATGTCGTAAATGGTCAGCAGCGTCACCTGCACGCCGTTGAGGGCTTCCATCTCGACGCCGGTCTGCCCGTTGGTGTCACAGGTAACCGTGCAGTCGATGGCGTTATTACCGGCGTCGATATCGAACTCGATGGCGACATGGGTCAAGGATAAAGGATGACACATCGGCACCAGCTCCGCGGTGCGCTTGGTCGCCATAATGCCGGCAACGCGGGCAACGCCGAGCACGTCGCCTTTCTTGTGCCCGCCCTGCTCGATCAACGCCAGCGTCTCGGGCTGCATGACGATGCGCCCGCCGGCGATTGCGCGGCGCGCGCTCGCCGCCTTGTCGGCGATGTCGACCATGTGGGCCTCGCCGGCCTGGTTGAAATGGGTCAATTTAGTCATGCGCGCAATTCTATCACTTTAACAGGATGTAAAGCTCGCGCCCGCCGCGCTGGACATTCATGATCATGCCTTTGCCGTTGATATCGACCAGCGCGAAGATTTCATCAAAAGTGCGCGTCAGCTGCTTGTTGATAGAGAAAATAACATCGCCGATCTTGAACCCGGCTTTGGCCGCGTTCGATCCGGGCTCGACTTTCAGCACTTCGACGTAATCGACGCGCCCGCGCTGCAGGTGCTGCTCGTGCATTTCGCCGAAAGTTGCGCCCGCAAGCTTCGGGTGAATCACGCCGCCGCCCATCTTTTTGATTTCGACTGGCTGAATCAGCACCGGCAGCTCGATTTCGAAGCCTTTACGATACATCAGCAAAGTGATGGTTTGTCCCAGGCGCTGCAGGCCGACCAGGTTATGCATGTCGCGCGTCGAGCGGATCGGTTTGCCGTTAGCGGCGACAATGACATCGCCGACCCTGAGACCCGCCTTGTAGGCCGGGGAACCGGTTTCGATCTGGGTAACTATGAAGCCGCTATTGCGCGAGAGGCCGAAGGCCTGCGCCAGCTGCGGCGTCAGGTCCTGTCCCTGCGCCCCCAACCGCCCGCGCTTGACTTCACCGTAGTCGATCAACTGGTGCATGATGTCGCGCGCCATGTTGATCGGAATAGCGAAGCCGATACCGATGCTGCCCTGGTTGCCGGCGCCGTAGATTGCGGTATTGATACCCACCAGCTCGCCGCGCAGGTTGACCAGCGCGCCACCGGAATTACCCAGGTTGATCGAGGCGTCGGTCTGGATGAAATCCTCGATCGACTCGATGCCGAGCCCGGAGCGGCCGAGCGCGGAAACAATTCCCGAGGTCACGGTCTGCCCGAGGCCGAAGGGATTGCCGATCGCGACCACGAAATCGCCGACGCGCAGCGTGCTGGAATCGGCCATCGGCACTTCGATCAGACCCTCCTCCGACACCTGCAGCACGGCCACGTCGGTATCCGGATCGCGGCCGATGATTTCGGCCTGCAGCTCGCGGCCGTCGGTCAGCGTGACCCTGATTTCATAGGCATCCTTGATGACGTGGAAATTGGTCAGGATCAACCCGTTCTCGGCGTCGACGATGACACCCGAGCCGAGACTCGCGGTTTCCTGTATGCGCTCGATGCTGGGCACGTCGAAGAAACGCCTGAACAGCGGGTCGCGCGGCAGCGGGAATTCGACGATTCGGCGCGATTTACCACGGGTGGCGATATTCACCACCGCCGGCGTTGCACGCTCAAGCATCGGCGCCAGGCTCGGCAGCGGTTGACCGTCGACCACGGTCGGCAAAGCCGCCGGCAGCGCGGTCGAGACCAGTAACAGCAGCAGCAGCGCCAGCGAGGACTTCATCGCGGCGAGATCAGAACGGGCGCGGATTGAAATCAAATCTCGCCTTCATGTCCTGGTAAAACTGTTTGTCCGCCGAACTGTCGGCCGGTGGCGTCTGAATCATGATTTCGACAAACTGGTCACCTCTCTTGGCGCCCGGCATGCCCTTGCCCTTGAGACGCATCTTCTGCCCCGACTGGATGCCGGGCTTGATCTTGAGCTCGACCGAACCCGAAAGCGTCGGAACCTTCAGGGTTGCACCCTCGGCAGCTTCCCAGGGTGTAATCGGCAGCCGCAGGATGACGTCGCGATCCTCGAGACGAAACAGTCGGTGCGGAAGGATATTCATTTCCAGGTAGAGATCGCCGGCTTCGCCGCCGTTGGGCGAAGCCTGACCCTGTTTGGCGAGGCGAATTTTCTGCCCGCTGCTGACGCCCTGAGGAATCGTGATTTTGAGCTTCTTCATTTCAGGCGACCCCGATGACTTCGTAAACTGGATGGTCTTGGCGCCGCCGTTAAAAGCTTCCTCGAGCGTGATATCGAGTTTCAACTGCTGGTCGGCGCCGCGATGCGCGCGCGGCCCCTGGCGACCCCGCTGAAACGGCGAACCCCGGCCCTGCTGAAAATCGGAACCGAAGATCGATTCGAAAAAGTCGCTGAAATCACCTCCGCTGAAGCCGCCGCCGCTGTAGCCGCCGCCAAAACCACCACCATCGAACTGCTGACCGTGCTTCCAGTCGGCACCGAAACGATCGTAGGCCTGGCGCTTGTCGCTGTCCTTCAGTACTTCGTAGGCCTCGTTGACCTGCTTGAACTTTTCTTCCGCGCTGGCTTCCGAATTGACATCGGGATGATACTTACGCGCAAGCTTGCGGTAAGCCTTCTTGATGTCGCTCTTGTCGGCGTCGCGAGGGACGCCCAAAATCTGGTAATAGTCCTGGTATTTCACGAAAACTGCACTTGTTGTGATCCCTAATAAATAGGTGTTTAGTGGGGTTTTTTCAAGTGATCCGTAGCCTCGTCATCGGCGGCATCGGGTTCGATTTCCGGCGTCAACGGTTCGGCCAGCAACTCCAGGCTTTCGCTCTGCAAATCATTGTGCAGCGGTTCGATTTCCGGGATCGCCTGGGTTACCTTGCTCGACATTTCGGCGAAACGCTCGACCTTGCCGCGCAGCCCCTGGCGCCCGCTCAACGCGCGCACGGTTTCATTGTAGTGATTGGTGGCGGCGCCGAGGCTGCCGCCGATGCGGGCGAGCCGCTCGGCGACCTTGCGCACCTGGTTGTAGATATCACCGGCCTTGTCGCCGAGCTCGCGCGCCTCGCGCGTGCTGCGCTCCATCGACCAGAGGTTGGCGACGGTGCGTAAAATCGGGATCAGCGTGGTGTGCGACACCAGCACGATGCCGCGTTCGTAACCATAGGAGAACAGGTCCTTCTCGTATTTCAGGGCCTCGATGTAAGCCGGCTCGATTGGCATGAACATGAGCACGAAACTGGGGCTGCGGATACCCGCCAGATTGCTGTAATCCTTGCTCTGCAGATCGTCGATATGCCGTTTGACCGCCTTCACGTGTTCGGCCAGCGCGAGCTCGAGCTGTTCGTCGGATTCGGCGGCGACGGCGCGATCGTAAGCCGCCAGCGATACCTTGCTGTCGATAACGATGTGCTTGTCGTCGGGCAGCTTGATCAGGAAATCGGTTTGCTTTCGCTTGCCTTCGGCATCCTGCATCGAGGTCTGTTTGTCGTAGTGATCGTGTTCGATCAGGCCGCTGATCTGCAGGGTTTTCTCCAGCTGCGTCTCGCCCCAGCTGCCGCGCTTTTGCGAACTCCCCTTGAGCGCATCGGTCAGATTCTGCGCGTCGCCGCCGATCTTGAGTCCGACCTCGAGCACCTTTTTGATCTCGCTTTCGAGCGCGGCGTTGCCCTTGATCGATTCGCTGTGCACGTCGTTGATGCGCTTCTGAAAGCTCTCGACCTGCTCGCGAAACGGTTTCAACAGCGACTCGATCGATTTTTTGTTGGTCTGATCGAAGGAACGCGACTTGTCCTCGAGAATTTTGTTGGCGAGATTCTCGAACTCGAGCTTGAGCTGCTTGCGGTTGGCCTCGAACTGCTCGATTTTCTGCGCCACCAGCTTGCGCTCCTGGATCAGTTCCATTTGCAGCCCCTGCGCGAACTTCTCGGATTCATGCAGCGCGTCGCGCAATTCGATCTCGCTCTGGCGGTCGGCCTCGAGCTTCAGCCTGAGTTCGCGATTGGCCACCTGGTACTGACGCAGGCTGTATAGCAGCACCAAAAGCAGCAGGCCCGCGAGGCCGGCGACTATCAGTATCAGGTCGGTGTTCTTGATCGCTTCCATGGCGTCCGAATTTGCAGCTAAACGGAGGCAGTCTAACCGAGTTAGTAGCTCATCGCGAGAGCTTGTCCGTTATTCACGTTAATGTTTCGCCGCGGTTTTGCCGGCGACAATACTTTATCGGCCTGGCGGCCGCTTTCGGGGTGGAGACGCTTTCGAATCCATAGCCGGTCAGGCTAGTCTATTCCACCGGATTAAGCGGCATCAGCTTGCTTTGGTCGGGTTGTTCCTGCCCCTTTTGCCGCTCCAGCTGCTGGCACAACTGCAGCAGCCCGGCGCCCTGCCAGCGGTCTCGCTTCCTGGCATAGAGACTGAGGTTCAAATCCTCCACCTGTTGCGTAAACTCGCTGCCGAGCGCGGCGCTTAGCTGGTGAAGGTTGTGAATCTGCCGTGGCGCCAGCAGCGCCTGTCCCCAGGCCAGCAGGGCGGTGCGCGCTTCGACGGCATCGTTTTCTTTACAGGCGCGGCGCAGGCCGGCGCGCGCCTTGCGCAACGAGGGATGCTCGATCGGCTGCGTTTCGGGCGGCGTCGAGCGACGCAGCCGATACCACCAGTAGAGCATGCTCAAGGCCCAACCGCAGGCCAGCAGCAGGCTCAACCATAACCAGAAGGAATTAGACTCGAGCGCCGGCGAGATCGTTGGCGACACCGCTTCGGCCGGGGTCTCGGAAACCGCGGCCGAAGCGGTGGCGGCGGCGCTGACAATCAGCTCTCGCTCGGGAATGGTAGCGACTTCGAGCTGGCCTTTTTCCAGGTTCCACCAGGAAAGGTTGATTTCGGGCACGCGGTAGCTGCCTTCGGCGCCAGGAATCAACGCCGCCTTTTGCACACGTATGCCACGGATACCGTCGTCGGATTGCCTGTTTTCGAGGTCCGGCTGGTCCGGGTACTGCTTTATTCCGTCGATCGGCGCCAGCGCCAGTTCCGGCAACTGCGCGGCGGTCAGGCCGTCGGCGACCAGGGTCAGGCTGCGCGTTATCGGTTCGCCGGCGACCAGCGCGTTGAGGTCCCCCTGCCAGTTTTCGCGCAATTCCAGCCGACGCGCCGGCAGCCAGTACGGCGCCCTGAAATCCGGAGGTATTGGCTCTACATCGATAGTCACCGGCTGTGAGCGCAGGTTGTGGATTTCTCCGCTGCGGCGAAACAGATCGAATTGAGACATCGACAGAAGGCGAACCTTCGCTATCAGCGGCGCAACCTCGAGTCGACCTGCCTGCTGCGGAAACAGCGCGACTTTCTTCTCCAGCACCTGGTATGGCCTGTCGCCAATACGCGTCTCGTAATCGCGCACCTCGCCCAGCGGTTCGACCACGGTATCGAGATTTTCGATGATGACATCGCCAAACTGGTAGCCGGAGACGGCGCCTGCGCTGAGCAACCGCAGGGTCAGGATGACCTGGCTCTGTACATAGGCTTCGGTCTTGTCCGCGAGCACTTCGAACAGCAGTTGATCCTGCGAATCCGGCGCGCTCGAAGCCTTGACGCTGACCCTGAACGGTTTGCTACGCTCCTGGTCGAATCGAATCGCCGGAATCATGAACTCGCCGACCTGCTTCGGCATCAGCTGCAGGCTGTACCTGACGTTACGCTGATAGTCGCCGTTGATGAAGCTGAAGCCGGTGGAAAAACTGTCATTGAGAATAATAAAGTGCTGCTGAAGACTGGAAAAATCGGGCTCGCGATCGGGTCTATAATCTAGCGAAAATACCAGTTGAAACGCCTCGTTCACGCGCACAGGATCGCGATCGATGCTGACCTTGACCTCCGCCATGGCCGGCGGCGCCCAGGCGCCGGCCAGCAACAGTGCGATAAACAGAAACGCGATCGATGTCAGTCTCACCATGGCTGAACCTCGGCTTCGACGCCGCCGCGCTTGCGGTGCTGGTAGAGAAACTTTTCTCGCAACAGTCCCCCCGGATCATCCTCTATCTTGCGCAGCCACTGCTGCGCCGCCTGTTCCGACATTTGCTGATCGAGTCGCGCAAGCTCTTCGGCTTCGCTTTCTTCCCGCTGCCCCTGGTCGGACGGCTCCTGTTCGCCTGCCTGGGCCTGTTGCGCCCCTGATTGCGCGGAATCCTGTTGCCCCGGATTCTGCGATTCGTCCTGCCCCGATTGACGCTGCTGCTCGGCCTGCTGTTGCTGTTGGTTATTTTGCCGCTCATCCTGTTGCCGATCGCCCGACTGTCCTTGCTGTTGTTGCTCGGCCTGCTGCCGTTCGCCCGACTGAGCCTGCTTTTGGCGTTGATCGCCCTGTTGCTCCTGTTGCTGTTGATCGCCCTGCTGATCATCCTGCCGCTGATCGCTCTGCTGTTGATCGCCCTGCTGCTGTTGCTGTTGCTGCTTCTCGAGAAAGGCTTCGATCGCACGTTTGTTGTAAAGCGCGTCCTGGTGGTCGGGATTATCGCGCAGCAGGGTAGCGTAAGCTGACAACGCCTCCTCGTAACGACCGAGCTGCGCCAGCGCGTTGGCGCGGTTATAAAGCACGTCTTCACCCTCGAGTTGTTGCCAGGTTTCGAGCGCGGCCGCGTAATCGCCGGACCTGTATTTCGACGAAGCCCGCCATTCCGGCCGATCGAACATTTCGGCCGCCGCCGCGTGCTCGCCTCGTTCGAACAGGCGGCTGGCGCGTTGATCATCGTTCTGCCACAGGGATTGCCAGTCGAGCGCCTGCGCGTCCGGCGGTAACAGCATCACGGACAGCGGCAACAGCCAGACCAGCCCGCGTCTGAAGGCAAGCGCCGCAAACGGCATCACCAGCAGTAACAACCAGGGGCCGAGCTCACGCCACAGATCGGCGGAACCGCTTGCGAGTTTCGCCTCGCGCTCATCGAGGCTCGATTCCATCAGGTAGGTCAGCGTATTGATATCGATGTCGTCGGTGCTGATGCTGGCGTACACCCCGCCGCCACTTTGCGCGACCCGGCGCAGATTGTCTTCCTGCATGCCGGCAATCACGATTGCGCCGTCGCGGTCCTTGAGGAAACCGCCGTTTCGCAATGGCAACGGACCGCCGTCGAGCGTGCCGATGGCCAGCACCGACAGCCGGTGCCCGGGATTTTTGTCGAGCAGCGACTGTGCGCGCTCGACTTCGAGATTGCTCAGCCCGTCACTGATCAGCAACACGTCGCCGCGACTCACCCCACCGTCAAGCAGCAGCTCGAACGCCCGCTTGAGGGCGCGATCGGCGCGCGTACCCTGGGCCGGCATTATGTCGCTCTCGAGCACGGGCAGTAGCGCCGTGATAGTGTCGGTATCGCTGGTCAGCGGGGTTACCGTGAAGGCATCTGCCGCATAGGCCAGTAGCGCGGTCTGTCCCTCCTTCCTGAGATTGAGTATGTCCGCGATCTTGTGACGCGCGCGCACCAGACGGTTGGGCTTGATGTCGGTGGCGTTCATCGAGCGAGACAGGTCGAGCGCGATCACCAGCGCCGACTCCCTGAGGTAGGCCGGCTGCGGTAATTTTTCCCAGGTCGGGCCGGCCAGGGCAATAATCCCCACGGCCGCAACCGCGGTAAATATCCAGTGCGAATAACCGCGCCGGTCCTGCTCGCCTTCGCTGAGCACGAATGGCAGCAGGCGGGCGTCGATGACTTCGCGCCAGTTGCCGCCATCGGCGCGTGACTTGAGCAGCAGCCACAGCAACACAAACAGCGGAATCAATAGCAGTAACCAGCCCGGACGCAGAAAATGAAACTGCTCGATCACAGCCGCCTCCGCAGATCGCTCGTCACCAGGGCCGTAACCAGCGCCAACGCCAGCGCCAACGGCCACACGAACAGTGCGTCGATCGAGCGCAGGTTTTGTTGGTCACGCGGCAACGGCTCGAGCTCATCTAGCAAGCCGTAAATCTTCTCCAGCTCCTCGCTGTCGCGGGCCCGAAAATACTGCCCGCCGCTGACAGAGGCGATCTCACGCAAAGTTTTTTCATCGAGCTGCGCCGATCGATTGGCCCGGCGCACCCCGAACCAGGTCACTTCGACCTTCGGATCGGCACCGATGCCAATGGTGTAAATCTTCAGGCCACGACTGGCGGCGAGCTGCGCCGCCTTCACCGGGGTGACCTCGCCGGCGGTATTGGCGCCGTCGGTCATCAGGATCAGCACGCGCGAATTATCCGACTCGAGATCGAGGCGCTTGATCGCGAGCCCGATGGCGTCGCCGATCGCGGTACGATCACCGGCGATTCCGATCGCGGATTCGAGTAACAGCTGGTTGACGGTTATGTTGTCGAAAGTGAGCGGGGTCTGCAGGTAGGCCTGGGTGCCGAACAGAATCAGGCCCAGCCGATCGCCACGCCGCCGTTCGATGAACTGGCTCGCCACCCTTTTGGTCGCCTGCAGGCGGTTCACCTGCTCACCCTCGATCTCAAAATCCGCGGTACTCATGCTGTCGGACAGGTCCACCGCCATCATCAGGTCGCGCCCGCTGACCTGGATTGCGACCGATTCACCGACCCACTGTGGCCGACTGGCCGCCAGCACCAGCAACAGCCAGGCCGACAGCTGCAGCCACTGACGCCAGCGGCGCGGCCTGATTTCGGCGGGCCTGGCCGCGCCCTGGCGAAAGTCGTCGAGCGAGGGCACGCGCAACGCCGCCTGCCGGCTGATTGCCTGCACCGGCATCAGGTAATACACCAGCGCAGGCAGCGGAATCAACAACAGCACCAGTGGCCACTCAAGCTGAAACATGACCCTGCCCCCGCGGTAGGTTCCGAATCCAGCCTTCGCAGGCTTGCAGCAGGCCGTCGACGTCGCAGTCGACTTCTGCCCAGTAGCGCCCGCGAGACAGCAGCTGCTTGTGCTCGTCGCTGAAGCCGTGTCGCGGCGCCAGCCGATCGAGCTCGGCCAGCCAGTCCTCGCCGGTGGTCGCGGCGTGCTGCACGCGTCCGCGGTAGCTGATCAGGGTACGCCGCAGCAGCCCGGCGACGGCGTTAACGGTAGCGTGCTGCTGCTGGCCGCCGACATGGGCGCGTCGGATACGATCGAGTTCGTCCATCGACAAACGCGCCAGCGGCAAATGATGGCGTCGCCAGTTTATCCAAAGCAGTCCGAGCAGGACCAGCGCCAGCAGCACCAGCAGCAGCCACCATCCCGGGGCCAGCGGCCACCACAGGCTGCTGTCGGGCAGGTGAATATCCTTCAGCTCCAGTTCGTTCATCGGCCTTGCAACCCGAAGCCCGTTTTCAATTCGGGAAGCCAGTCGTCGTCGGTGGCAATATCGATCAGGTACAGCCCCAACTCCCGGCACAGGCGTTCGAGCGCCTGCTGATGCCGGTCGTAGCGCTCGCGATACTGCTCGCGAGTGCGCCGGTCCGAGGTATCGATATCGAGATTGCCGAGCGCGTCGGCAACCCGGCAAAATCCCGCGTTCGGCAGGTTGCGCTCGAACGGATCGTAGGTATGCAGCAGGACCACGTCATTGTGGCGCGCCAGTTCCACCAACTGCTTGCGGCAGTCGTCTTCGACGAAACGAAAATCGCTGAACAGGACCACCAGGCTGCCCGGGCGCGTCACCTGGCGCAGCCGCATCAGCGCCTTGAGGCCGGTATTGGTGTCGGTGTCAGCGTTTTGATCCCGTTCCCAGGCGGAGTGGGCGACCAGCTGCTGGATGAAATTCAACACCGTGCGCTTGCCGCGCGCCGGGCGGGACTCGCTGTGCTGCTGTTCGGAGAACACCAGGTAACCGACGCGGTCGCCGTGCTGCACGCTGCTCCAGGCCAGCAGCGCGGCAAGTTTCGACGCCAGCACCGACTTGAAGCAGGTTTGCGTGCCGAAAAACATCGAGCGCGAAAGATCGAGCCATAACAGCACCGGGCGTTCGCGCTCTTCGCGATGAACCTTGGTGTGGGTGCGCCCGCTGCGCGCGGTGACGCGCCAGTCGATGGCGCGGATATCGTCGCCCGGCTGGTAGGGCCGCGATTCGTGATACTCCATGCCGCGCCCGCGAAAGGCGGATAAATGCCCGCCGCCCATCTGCGCCTTGACCGAGTTCGACAGCAACGGCAGGCTGCGCGCCTCGCGATTGAGGCCGATCAGGGTAGACTGTTTGACCCGAACTATGTCGTCGCCTAGTTCCATGTGCTGCCTTCCACACTGTGGTTCCAGGATGCGTCTCGAGGCGCCGGATTAGCTGTGTGCGGTACCCGCCTGTCATACCGCGGCCTGACCGCGGTTTGCAGAGATAGCGCGACTTTCCCGTTTTCCCGCTTGCCGCCGGTTCCAGGCATCGGCTCGAAGCGGCGGTTTGAAAACAATCGAACCTGCAGGGTATTCACACCGCCTCCGTCAGGGTACGGCGACCCGCGCGAGGATTTCATCGATACAGCTGTCGGCGGTCTTGCCTTCAGCCTCGGCTTCGAAGCTCAGGATGAGGCGATGGCGCAGCACGTCTGGCGCGATCAGCTGGATATCCTCCGGCACCACGAAATCGCGGTTGTTGAGCCAGGCGTAGGCGCGGGCGCAGCGGTCCAGCGCCATGGTCGCGCGCGGACTGGCGCCGTGCTCGATCCAGCCGGCGAGTTCGCCGCCGTAGCGGTTCGCACTACGCGTGGCGAGTACGATTTCGATGATGTAATCCTCGAGGCTGTCGTCGAGGTGGGTTTCGAGCACCGCGTCGCGCGCGTCCAGCAGGCTTTGCTGGCTGATCACCGCCTCGGCTGCGGGGCCGGATTCGAATTCCGAACGCGCCTCTTCGCGGGTCAGCGCGAGAATCGATTTTTCATCTTCGCCCGACGGGTAATCGACGCGCACGTGCATCAGGAATCGATCGAGTTGCGCCTCGGGCAACGGGTAAGTGCCTTCCTGCTCGAGCGGGTTTTGCGTCGCCATGACGAGAAATATCTTCGGCAACGGATAAGTCTCTACGCCCACGGTTATCTGGCGCTCTGCCATGGCCTCGAGCAACGCCGATTGAACTTTTGCCGGGGCGCGATTGATTTCGTCGGCGAGAATCAGGTTGTGAAACAGCGGGCCGCGCTGAAACTTGAAGCTACCGTCCTGCGGGCGATAGATTTCGGTGCCGGTGAGATCGGCCGGCAGCAGGTCGGGAGTGAACTGTACGCGATGAAAATCACCTTCGATACCCTCGCCGAGCACCTTGATCGCGCGCGTCTTGGCCAGCCCCGGCGCGCCTTCCACCAGTAAATGGCCATCGGCCAGAATGGCGATCAACAGGCGATCGATCAGGCCCTGCTGGCCGATGATCTTGGCGCTGACCGCCTGCTTTAGATTCAATATTTCCTGTTGTGACAAGAATTAACCTCTCAACCGAGTAAAATTTTAGAAGTACGCGTCCTGCGCAGATTAGAGTTCCACAGCAGGGAGAAGTTTACCCGATTCAGCGGTATTTAAGGAAGTAAATGACCGCTTTTGATCCAGATCACGGTATCCTGTTCGACGTATGGACAGTGTTCGCTGTTGTGAGGATTGCGAATCCAGGTTCCCGCCGGATAACGGCCATACTCGTCGAACAGTTCGCCGGAAAGTACGAAAACCTCTTCACCGCCAAAATGCGAGTGCGGTTCGTAGCGCGCGCCCGCCGGCCATTTATAAAGCGCCACCATTTCGGTTTCGAAATAGTACAGCGGCATCACCCTGACCGCGTTTTCACCGGGAAGCCAGTCGCTGGAATTGGTGTCGATACGAAGGCTGATGTCATCCCCCGGGTCGAACTGGTCGAGTTTCACCAGCAGATCGCAACCCGCTTCGCTGAAAGGAGAATGACTCGAGCCGGGTGGATTGCGGATATAGGTGCCGGCGGGATAATCGCCCTGTTCGTCGGAGAAAACGCCGTCGAGCACCAGGATTTCCTCACCCTTCGGGTGCGGGTGCGAGGAGAAATGCGAATTCGCCTCGTAGCGCACGACGCTGGTGGTGTGGCCGTGTTCGGCGGCTTCGCGCGCGAGCGGCTTACGCCATACCCCCGCCATCGGGCTGGCTTCCCACTCCATTTCGGCGGTGTTTATCGTTACCGCCTTGTCTAACTGCATATTCAACATGCCGAAAAATTTACAAAGTATGTAGCGTTCTTGCAATCGACGAATTCACATAATTTCAAAAAGTATAGTATGCGAATTCGCGGTTGTTTCTGAAGGTTTGCCCATTTCATGTTTGAGGTAGCAAGCCATCCGCGCGCAAGCGGGGATCTCGAAACGCCGCCGCCATTGCAGGATCCCGGCTCGGGGGCCGATGCGCAACAGGCCAGAATAAAAAAAAGCAGCCCACTGGGCTGCTTCAAATTCGGGTTCAGAAACTACCTAAACCCTGGTGCGTCAGCTCAGGCCGATGAAACCTTTAAGCGCTGAGCCGAACAACAATACCGCGGACGGTAAGGGCACCGGAGAAACTCTTAGTCTGACGGGCAAGGCTTTTGATGTATTGCCATCACGCCAGTTTTGTTTCGCTATTTTTTCAATCCTCGCCGCTAGACCTGGGTGCGCCGGCTCATGCCAATGAAACCCAACAGCGCGGTACCGAACAGCCAGAACGCGGCAGGCACGGGAACTGGCGAGACATGGGCCTCCACGATTGCCTCGTCATTAACGCAGGACATTGTTAGGTAGGTGATAATGCGGCCACCCGTCTCTGCATTGAACAGGCTTAACAGGCCAAGGTCGAACGACCCCTCCAAAACGCCATTGTCACCAGAGTTTGGGTTGTACTTACCGGTAATTCCGGTTGCTACCTGGTAACCGTTTTCCATACGGAAAGTCTGGGTTGATCCATAAGCATAACGTTCGTTTTCATAGGTGGCCGAGTCCGGATCTTTCCCGCTTCCAATCCACGAACCAACCGTGTCACCGACATCGTCAACCAGCGAATAAAGATTGAACGAGGCATTGCCGGAGTCATCGATCCCAATCAGACGCAATGCATAGTCCCAGCCAGTCGAGTCAAGCGCGGGATCGGTTGAATCGCCAGAATCGAAAATATTAATGGCTATATCACTGAGATTCAGCATTTCATCGCGGTACATGTTACTGCCGCTCAGGATGCTTCCGCCGATAGCGCCAAACTGGAAGTCGCCATTTTCAATATTGGTACCGAGGAAATTTATGTCCCAGGGATCACCGCCACTACCATCGTTATGTTCCTCGAAACCCCCACGGGTATTCCATTTGGAGTTGGGTCCGTGTTTCGTATTCCACTGGTATTCACTGGCCTGACTAATTTGCCCGTCAACCACCGCGGCCTGGATAGCGGGCACGGTTAAAGTCATGGAACAAAATAAAAATATCGCTGCAAATGTTTTTGTTATCTTTAGATTCATTTACCTTTTCTTCCTCTGCCAAAGGCCATTTTCAAGTTGCGGACTTCTCAGGCTGATTGGTCATGTATCTCATTTCACCGATTCTTCTGCTCAGAACGAAAAAGGAAACCAGATATATCTCGCACAACACCGAGGTTAAGCCTTGGATTCGGAGTATTGGTTATTGCAGTGGATTTCGAATCACCCAAACGGGTTAAATCGAGGACTTAGGCCAGATACGAAGCAATAATTTTCTGCTTATGTGATTCAGTCCACAAAAGTGGATGGCGCTCGAAACGGCAGATGCCTCGAGCTGCCAGCTAGCGAAGTTTCTCGAGCCCGCCTGCGGGATCGCGGAGATGATTTCCCTGGTATTTCGAGGGGCAGAAAATCAGATTGCCTGCGCCAGCGCGTCGAGACTTTCCTTGGCATCGCCGAACAGCATGCGCGTGTTGTCCTTGACGAACAGCGGATTATCGACGCCGGCATAGCCGGCCGCCATGCCGCGCTTCAGCACCACCGTGGTTCGCCCCTTCCAGACTTCGAGCACCGGCATGCCGGCGATCGGGCTGTCGGCGTCTTCCTGCGCCAGCGGGTTGACCGTATCGTTGGCGCCAACCACGATGGAAACGTCGACGTCGGGAAAGTCGTCGTTGATTTCATCCATTTCGAAGACGATGTCGTAAGGCACCTTGGCTTCCGCCAGCAGCACGTTCATATGCCCGGGCATGCGCCCCGCCACCGGGTGAATACCGAAACGCACCTTGATGCCTTTCTTGATCAACGCCTTGCTGATTTCCGCAATCGCATGCTGGGCCTGCGCGGTCGCCATGCCATAACCGGGCACCACCATGACGTCACTGGCGTTGTTGAGCAATTCCGCCATCGTCGGAATATCGATGGTTTGAACCTCGCCCTCGATACTGGGGCCGCCGGAAGATCCTCCGGTGGTACCGAAACCACCGGCGATGACGCTGATGAAGTGACGGTTCATCGCGCGGCACATGATGTAACTGAGGATCGCGCCGCTGCTGCCGACCAAGGCGCCGGTGACGATCAGCAGGTCGTTCGACAGCATGAAGCCGGTCGCGGCCGCGGCCCAGCCGGAGTAACTGTTCAGCATCGAAATAACCACCGGCATATCGGCGCCGCCGATCGCGGCCACCATATGCACGCCGAACAATAGCGCGAGCACGGTCATCGCCAGCAGCAACAGTGTCGCCTGCTGATGGTCTTCCGCGCCGACGAACTTGACCGCGATGACGACCACCGCGATAAACAGCGCCAGGTTGAGCCAGTGGCGCGCCGGCAGCAGCATCGGCTGCCCGCCGATCATGCCGCTGAGCTTGCCGTAGGCAACTACCGAGCCGGTAAAGGTCAGCGCGCCAATGGCGATGCCGATATAGATTTCGATTTCATGGATCGTTTTTTCGGCCCCGCTGTACTGAATAGACGGGTCCATGAAATTAGCGAAGCCGACCAGCACCGCGGCCAGGCCGACCAGGCTGTGCAGTATCGCCACCAGCTCCGGCATCTGCGTCATCTGCACACGGCGCGCCAGGATGAAACCGATAATGCCACCGGCGATCATGATCGCAATCAACACTTCGTGGTGGTTGGTGACAAAGGCCGAGATCGTCACCAGCACGGCAATGGTCATGCCGATGATGCCGAACAGGTTGCCGCGACGCGCGGTTTCGTTGGAACTCAATCCACCGAGCGCGAGAATAAATAGCGCCGCTGCGCCGAGATAGGAAACGGTAATCAGGCTGGGAGACATCGCTAGTTACCCCTTGAACATCTGCAGCATGCGCTGCGTCACTGAAAAGCCGCCGACAATATTGATGCAGGTAATAAACACCGCGATCCCGGCGAGAATGTAAATCAGGTTACTCGGGCTCGATATCTGCGTCAGCGCACCCAGCACGATGATGCTGCTGATGGCGTTGGTCACGCTCATCAATGGCGTATGCAGCGTCGGGCTCACGTTCCAGATCACCATGTAGCCGATAAAGCATGACAGTACGAAAACGGTGAAATGCGCCATGAATGACGGCGGCGCCACCTGGCCGAGACCGAACAGCGACAGGCCGGCGATGATCACCGGGAACCATGCGCTTTTGAAAAAGCGGGCGACTTCTGATGGCTCGATCGCCACCGCGGGCGCTTTCTCGGGCTCTTTCGCCTCGGGCTGGATATCCTGCCCGCCGAAGCTCGGTTTACGCTCGGCGCTGACCGCGATCGGCGGCGGCGGCCATGTGATTTCGCCTTCGTTGACGACGGTGGCGCCACGAATGACGTCGTCTTCCATGTCGATCACGATATTGCCGTCCTTTTCGGGCGCCATTTCCATGATCAAGTTATAGATGTTAGTGGCGTAGAGTTGACTCGATTGCGCCGCCAGCCGGCTCGGCAGGTCGGTGAAGCCGATCACGTGCACGCCGTGACGATTGACGACCTTGTCCGGTTTGGTGGCTTCGCAGTTTCCACCCTGCTCCGCCGCCAGATCGACTATCACGCTGCCGTCGCGCATTGATTCGACCATTTCATTGGTAATCAGCTTGGGCGCCGGCTTGCCAGGAATCAGCGCGGTGGTGATGATGATATCGACTTCGCTCGCCTGTTCGGCAAACAGCGCCATTTCCGCATCGATGAATTCCTTGCTCATGACCTTGGCGTAACCGCCTTCGCCGGTGCCGTCTTCCTCGAATTCGAGCTCGAGAAACTCGGCGTCCATGCTCTGAATCTGGTCCTTGACCTCGGGCCGGGTATCGAAAGCGCGCACGATCGCGCCCAGCGACTTGGCGGTACCGATCGCGGCGAGCCCGGCAACGCCGGCGCCGATGACCAGCACCCTGGCGGGATCGACCTTGCCGGCCGCGGTAATCTGCCCGGAAAAGAAACGGCCGAAACGATTGGAAGCTTCAATAACGGCGCGATACCCGGCAATGTTCGCCATCGAGCTCAGGGCGTCGAGCTTTTGCGCACGTGAAATCCGAGGAATACTGTCCATCGCCAGGACGTCGATCTTGCGTTCGGCGAATTGACCGAGCAAGTCTTCATTTTGCGCGGGCCAGATAAAACTGATCAGCCGCGAACCCGCGCTCATCATATCGAGTTCATGCCGCTCCAGTTCCCGGTTGAACTCGGGTGGGCGCACCTTGACCACCAGGTCGGCCGTCCAGGCGCCAGCGGTGTCTTTTGCGATCGCGGCACCCGCCTCGCGCAAGATATCGTCGTTGAAACTCGCCCGGGCGCCGGCGCCCGATTCGACGATAACCTCGAATCCTGCCGCGACCAGTTTCCTGATCATGTCCGGAGACGCGGCAACGCGCTTTTCCCCGGGATGAATTTCTGCCGGTATTCCTATAATCATTTGACTAGCCCCTGTTAGCACTCACCGCCGAAATACCCGCTGGCGGCGATTGGCAGCGCAATATACTTGAGTGCCGGTATATTGTATACCAGATTGAATTTCACTTGCTCTGACCCCCCTGTGGGATCCGATATTTTCGGCTCCCATAGACAGCTTTACACGATAAGTGCATTATTCTGCACCAATTAGCGCCCACTGGTTATCCATTTTTTCGATCCCGATCATGCAATTTTTAGATTCTATCCTGCAAAAAGCACGCGAACACCGCCAGACCATCGTTCTGGCCGAAGGTGAAGACGCGCGCGTCATCGCCGCGGCGACGCGCGCCCGCGATGACAAAATCGCCAATTGCATACTCGTCGGTAACACCGCCGCAATCGAACGGCAGGCGCAAACCTCGGGATATGATTTGACCGACATTAGAATCGAAGACCCGAGCGCTTCACAATACCACCAAAGATATAGTCAGGCGCTGCTGGAACTGCGCCGGCACAAGGGCATGACGGCGGAACAGGCGCATCAACAGGCGCTGGACCCGCTTTGCTTCGCCGACCTGATGCTGCAGGCGGGCGATGCCGACGGCGCCATCGCCGGCGCGGTTTACACCACCGGCGACCGCGTGCGGTCGGCGCTGCAAATCGTCGGCGTGCAAGCGGGCTTCAACTCGGTATCGAGTTTCATGCTGATGCTGTTCGAAGCCGCGCACCACGACCCGAAACGCGCGATGCTGTTTGCCGATTGCGGCCTGGTGGTAGATCCGGATGCCGAACAGCTCGCTGAAATCGCGCTCGCGACGACAGCTTCGGCGCGACAGTTGATCAGTGACGAGCCGCGCCTGGCGATGTTGTCGTTTTCCACCGACGGCAGCGCCAGCCATCCGCTGGTCGACAAGGTGCGGCAGGCGACCGAGCTGGCTCGACGGCAAATGCCGGGGGTCGCGGTGGAAGGGGAAGTACAGCTGGATGCCGCCATCGTGCCGGCGATTGCGGCGCAAAAGATATCCGATTCAAAAATTGGCGGCCGCGCCAACGTACTGATTTTCCCGGACCTGAACGCTGCCAACATTGGTTACAAGCTGACCCAGCGATTCGCCGGCGCCACCGCCATCGGGCCCATACTGCAGGGACTCAGGCGCCCGGCCAACGATCTTTCGCGCGGTTGCAGCACCGACGATGTCTATAACCTGATCGCGCTGACGGCGGTGCAGTCGCAAGAGCAGTAGATTATCGTTACCGCGGGCGCACGAGGATTGAGCCCGAACGAGGCGCTAAAGTTTAGCCATCTTCCCCGGACTGGCTGAACATTTCGACCAGCTTGCCAACCTCGTCGCGCACTATCCCCATGGTCTGAAGGCGAGTCTTGGGATCAACCGCCATCATTTTTACAATCAGGCTGGAGACTTCCGCCGCCGCGCCCTCTTTGACCTTGACGATCGGCGGCGCGTTACCGTCACGATGCATGGCCAGCACCGCCATCGGCTTGCCGACATAGGGCAGTTTACCGCTGAACATGTAGTAGGCGATCACGCCCAGCGAGTAGATATCGCTACGCTCGTCGGCATCGGCGCCCTCGGCCCGCTCGGGCGCAAGGTAAGCCGGGCTACCGATAATCGAACCGGTTTGCGTCAGCGTGGCTTCCGATGCGGTGCCTGCCGAGGCGATACCAAAATCCACGATCTTCACCTGCCACCGGTCGTCGATCAGGATGTTACTCGGCTTCAGGTCTCGATGAATCACCGCTTCTTCATGCGCCGCAGCCATGCCGCTGGCAATCTGATACAAAATCTTCAAACCGTCGAGGGTATCGAAACTGTTGACCTGTTTCAGAACCGCTTCCAGACCGCGGCTCTTGAAATACTCCATCGATATCGCGCATACCCCGTCCTTGAGCAGGATATCGTGTACACGAATCACGTTGCGATGACTCACCTTGCGCGCGTACTTGACCTCGCGCTTGAAACGTTCGGCCGAATCCTGATCGACAGTCAGTTCGGGCAGCATGAATTTGAGTATCAGGGACTCGTCGACCATGTCGTCTTCGGCGAGCATGACGCGTCCCATCGCACCTCGGCCTATCTCTTCCTTGATGTGGTAGCGGTCCATCCAGACTTCGCCCGGTCCGAGCGCGTCCAGTAGTGAGATATTTTCCACCGGCCTGAGCGAGCCGGTGGCATCGAATAACGGCAAATCGACCGCGCCGGTGCTGGTGTTCGAATCCTTGTCGATCTGGATATCGGGCAAATCGAAATCGCGGGTAATCTGCGACATCAGCATCTTGGCGAATTCCCGCATTTCCGTGGTCAACACCGGCAGGCTCCAGAGGATATTATCGCGCACGTTGGATGCGTGTTTCTCGGTGGTGACCGCCTCGATCGTCTCGAGCGCGGCTCGCTGCACGTTCGGCTGCGAATTCTTGAGGCCTTCGAAAGCGATCTCGAGCCCCTTGCCAAAGCCGAGCTTCCTGACCGCGCGCAACGCCAGCGGGAAATCCTCCGGCCAGGCCTGAACCATTTTTTTCAGGATCGGGATGGCGTGGCGATTCGAAGACCTGGCCAGCGACTGAACGGCACGCTCCCTGACCTGCCAGTTTTCGTTGAGCGCGAATTCCTCGATCTTTCCGAGATCTTCGTCGCCGATCAGGTTGATTACCAGCGTTTGCGCGGTGTTGCGGATAAATTCCTGTTCGTTGTCGGTCAGTTCGCGCGCGACTTCAGACAGTTTCTCGTCTGAAAACTTTTGCACGCAGGCAATCGCCTGCTGCTGGTTCCAGTCATCCTCGAGCATCAGGCGCCTGAGAAACTTCTCGAAATTTCCCGCATCGGAATTAACCACGACGATTCGCGCAAAGAAGTCGTTCAAATCGGCGGATTTTGAATTCAGGTAAGCGGACAGGTGCGGCACCAGGTCGGCGTCGGCCTGCTTGGCGATAATCTTGAGCACGTATTCGAGCTCGACACCGGTCATGGTCTCGGTAAAGGGCAGCAGTACCGATGCGTCGAAATCGATTTTCAACCGATCCAGCGTTTTCAGCGCCTCCATCACCACCACCTTGTTGGTATCGTCCAGGAAGCGCGCCACGATCAGCGGAATTTTCGGCTGGTTGACGCTGCCGAAGTAATTCAGCAGGTTGATCTTGAATTCCGGGCTGTCGATCTTGTTCAACTGGAAACTGAGTTTCGACAGGTCTACCGGCAGCTGGCTGCCCTCGACCAGTTTCAACAGTCGTATCGCATAGTCGGTTTCGAGTTTGATCGAATGATTGATGATATCTTCGGGTTTGAGCTGTTGCTTTTGCGCTTCGAGCACCGCAATCACTTCGTAGGGAGAGGCATCTGGCTCGTGCAGGCGCTGGAAAAGCTTGGCGCTATCGACCGTCGAAGTGTGCGACAGGATATCGCTGGCGGCCACCCGAAACACGGTTTGATCGTGCGACAGGGCGCTGAGAAAATAATCTTCCGAGAAACTATCGACGGATTCACGGCAGATGTTCTTCAGCGCCTCGCGATGCGGGTCCTCAACCTGGGTTATGGTGGTCAGCACCTTGTCGAGATTCCCACTGGCCGATTCCTTGAGCTTCGCCACCAGCGACAGGCCTTTCTTGCTCTCGAGGTCCGCGCATTCGAGGAACTGATTCAGGGTCCGGCTGAATAAAATGTTTCCGAGTTTTGCCATATGGAACAGTAATACCTCGCAGACCGTTTAGCCCGCACTCTTTTCCGCACTAATTGTTGTTGTTTAATAGTCGGAGTATAGATGAGTATCTGTAAACAATAGCACGCAA
>Ga0224508_10000619_pt1 | contig 34303 bp, 31 predicted proteins | sample SF_Jan12_sed_USG_4_FD_170157 | JGI IMG/M metagenome (GOLD analysis project Ga0224508, IMG submission 170157) | Sediment microbial communities from San Francisco Bay, California, United States - SF_Jan12_sed_USGS_21 | ecosystem: Environmental > Aquatic > Marine > Sediment | place: USA...
CTTCCTTGACCGTGCTCTGAATACCGACCGCACCCCAGTGCTGACCGACCAGTTCCATTAGCGCGGCGGCAACGCCCTGCACCGAGAACTGCAGGTTGATGACTAGCTTGTCGCCATTGGGCAGCTCGCGGAAACCGTCGCCATCACGATCCTTCAGACCGATCTCATCCAGCAACTTGTTGGCCAGTTTCGGATCATGCTGTGCGTAGTACTGCTTCCATTTATCGTCAACGAACGGGGGTGAATCGGTGAAACCAACATATTGCTTGCCTTCACCCATGCCGAAAAACGCGGCCTCGTTAATTTCGTTACGATTGATCGCGACCGACAATGCCTGGCGGAAGCGCAAATCGGCGAACACCTTGCGCTTCTCCAGGTCCTCGTGGGTCATGTTGATGCCGAGTGTTGTCATCGTGACTTCGGGACGCAGGTGAACGGTGTAGTTGCCCTTCTCCTGGTTTTCCAGCAACAGCGGCGCAGTTGACAACTGTAGCGATTGCGCCTTGAAGTCGGCCTCGGCGTTAACCAGCTTAAGCAAACGTACCTCGTCCTCGTTGACAAAAATCTCGTCCTGCTCGCTGACGTAAGGCAACTGGTTACCGGCGGTATCGACCTGGAAGAAATACGGGTTTGCCACCAGGTGACGGCCCTCGGTGGACTCCGAAATCAGGATATGTGATTCAAGTGTCGGCATGGTATCGGCCGGCAGGTTGGCCGCCTTGTCGGGGCTGCGCAGCATCGGGGTCGGCGTGTCGGTCCAGTCCGAGTTGCCGTAGTAATTCGACAATACCTCGAGACCGTTTTCGAATCCGGCGGCTTTCGCCATCTTGTCGGCATCAGGATTCAGCTCCGGATCCCACTTACCGAGGAAGTGCTTGGGCTGAAAACCCTGCGCGTAAGAGTTGGCGAAATGCACCAGCAGGCCCGGTTTCGGTGCTGGCAGGTTGAAACGAACGGTTTGCGGATCGATTACGTCGACCGTCATCGGCTTGTCGGCAACCAGCACGTAGTTTTTCGGCTTTTCGAATACATTGGGATTCAACGAAAGATTTTCATACCAGTATTCGACATCTTCCGCGGTGAACGGATGGCCGTCGGACCACTTGTGACCCTTGCGCAGGAAGAAGGTTAACTGGGTGTAATCATCATTCCATTCCCAGCCCTTGGCGACATTCGGAACGATAGTCTGCAGGTCATCGGAATAACGCACCAGGTTGACGTGACGAACCGCGAGGAAGTCGGAGGTACCGGCCTCGGTTGCATTCGACAACATGTCAAAGACTCCGCCATATTTACCGATGCTGTCATAGGGCGCAACTACCAGCGGCTCTTCCGGGATGCGCTGCTCCAGCGGCGGTAAATCGGGATTACCGCGGATGCGCTTGTTCAATTTTGCAATGTCGGGATTGGCTTTAAATGACAGCTTGCACTTGGCCAGTGATTCGAACTCGGCAAGGTCATACTGTTGCGGGTATTTTCCCGCGGGGACTCCTTTTGGATCGGCTACAGTTGCCGCCGGACAGTCCATGGCAAAAGCCTGGGAACCGAGTCCAAGCTGTAATACCGAGAGCGCAAATCCTGCGCACACGGCCAGCCCTAATTTTTTAGAGTTAAAACGTTTCATTACTGATGTCCTCAGGATATATTCGGTTGTTGTCATAACGCTACTTTTCTTGTTTTCGTCTGCCGCACATCTTAGATCGTGGTGCAGCCGAACTAAGGTATACCGAGTGCGCGCAAGTTGCAAGTAGCGCTCGCGCTATTCTCAGGCCCGTTAAGCACACTCCGCGACACAAAAAATAACCAGCCAAAAGCAGAGTTGGCAATCATGACGGCGTTATGTACCAAATCTATGGCACCAGTGCGTTTTATATAACCGATGCCGATTTGTCAATTGCCGAATTAATGAGCGGTTTGGAGCAACTCTATCCAGTGCACAACGGGTATTTTATTGCTCTGGGCAAGGTGCAACTGACAGCCGATGTTTGCCGTCGCGATCACATCGGGCTGATTAACCGACAATGCCCTGATCTTGTTGGTACGCAATTGCTCGGCCATGGTGGGCTGCAGCATCGAGTAAGTCCCTGCCGAGCCGCAGCACAGGTGCGCCTCCTCGACCTCGCAGATTTCATAGCCTGCCTTTGCCAGCAAGGCTTCGACCCGGTGGTTGATTCCAAGGCCGTGCTGCATGGTACAGGGCGTATGAACCGCGACACGTTTTGCGGGCAAAATGCCCGCCTGGAATTGCTCGACTTCGGCTCCGACCAGTTCGATAAGGTCACAATATAGCGAACTGACTGTTTTGGCTTTATTCGCGTAGTCGGGATCGTTCGCGAGCAGGCGTCCATAATCCTTGACGCTGACCCCACAACCGGTAGCCGTCACTACGACTGCCTCGACCCCTGCTTCAATATGCGGCCACCAGCTATCAATCAGCTTTTTAACCTGCCCCATGGCGTATTTGGGCTCCGAGGTATGTAACGCCGCGGCGCCACAGCACAGGTTACCCGGCACTTCGATGACCTCTATCTCGAATCGATTGAGCAGATTGCTGGCGCAGGCATTGGTATTCGGCGCCAACGCGGGTTGCACGCAACCTGCCAGCATCAGTACCTTGCGTGCATGCGCTGTATTGATCCGCTCAACCGGCACCTGCCGCATCGGCACTGACTCTTTCAGGGTGGATGGCAGCATCCATGCGAACGCCTGTCCCATGCGAATCGACAGCGCGAACAGCCAACCGGAGTTAATGAATCGAACGATACCCCAGCGCCGGGCGCGATCCCACCAGGGGCGTGGCAGCTCTTGCTCGATCGATTCTTTCCCGATTTCGAGCAGGTGACTGTACTGGACCCCCGACGGACAGGTGGTTTCGCAGGCACGACAGGTCAGGCAGCGATCGAGGTGCTTCAGCATTTGTGCGTTGGCGGGCTCACCCTCGAAGAACTGCTTCATCTGGTAAATTCGGCCGCGCGGGCCATCGAGTTCGTCGCCTCGTATCTGGTAGGTCGGGCAGGTCGCGTTGCAAAAGCCGCAGTGCACGCACTTGCGCAAAATCGTGTCGATTGCCTCGGCATGAGGACTCTGTTGAATTTTTGGCGCGAGGTTGGTTTGCATATTTAGAGGCCCGGGTAAATCCTGCCCGGATTAAAGATTCCGGCTGGATCAAAACTGGACTTGAGGTTGCGCTGCAGTTTCAGCATCGCCGGGGATAGTGGATGGAATACCGGCACGTCGATGCCATGCCCTCGAAATGCACAGACGCTGCCGCTCATACCCCCCGCTTCATTGCGCAACGATGAAATATCAACCTCACCTCGTAGCCAGCGCTGTGCACCGCCCCATTCGATTAACTGCGTCGCCTCGCCCAGCCAGTCGAGACTCGCCGGCGGCAACGAAATCCGGGTTAACGGTTGCTCTACATCGAAGAAATCCAGGGTTTGCTCTTTCAACTCGCTCCAGCTGAAATCTGCCGCATCTCCACCAAGCTGGCCCACTGCCTGCTGCACCCCTTGCGCACTACCCGACAAACGCAACAGGCTACGCCCGGCAACCCACGAAGAGGCCGAAATCGGGAAAGGTTGCGAGCCGAGCTCATTAATCCACCGGATATGTTGGTCGGCGCTACCATGCTCATAGGCAAGCGTCAATTCAGTTTCATAAATCGGAATGACCCGGATTGAAACCTCCAGGATGACGCCCAGTGTGCCGAGCGAGCCGACCATCAATCGCGATACATCGAAACCCGCGACGTTCTTGATGACGCGCCCGCCGAAATGATTGATTTCGCCATGACCATCGAGAATCTTAACGCCGAGCACAAAATCCCGAATACCGCCGGCGAAAGCCCGACGAGGGCCGGCCAGGCCGCTCGCAACCATGCCGCCGATGGTCGCATCCCGACCATAGCAAGGCGGCTCGAAGCCAAACATTTGCCGGTGCTCGGCCAGCAGCGCCTCGACGTCGCGCAGCTTGCAACCGGCGCGCAGCGTGATGACCAGCTCGGCGGGATCGTAGTCGATTATCCCGCTATGACCCGAGATGTCGACCGGCAGGGCCTCGAAAGACTCGCCATAGAAGCGTTTACTGCCGCCACCGATAATTTCAATTTCGCCGCCGGTAGCGGCGACTGCTACGATTTGGCTCGTGAGTTCCGCTTCGATATCGACATCGGCGATCGAGCTCATTAAAAGCGGTCCAGTTCTGGAAACGGCAGTTTACCCTTGTGTACATGCATTGCGTTGAATTCGGCACAACGTGCCAGCGTCGGAATGGCTTTTCCCGGATTCAGAATCTTGAGTGGATCGAAACACTCACGAATCGCGTGGAACTGTTCGCGCTCGGTTTCGCTGAACTGCACGCACATCTCACCGAGTTTTTCGACGCCGACTCCGTGTTCTCCGGTAATCGTGCCGCCATGATGAATACAAAGTTGCAGAATCTTGCTGCCGAGCTCCTCGGTTTTTTCGAGCTCGCCTTCATTATTACCATCGTACAGGATAAGCGGGTGCAGGTTGCCATCGCCCGCATGGAAAACGTTGGCCACCGCCAAACCATATTCTTCCGACAGCTGGCGCACCCCCGCCAGAACCGCCGACAGTGCCTTGCGTGGAATAGTGCCATCGATACAGTAGTAATCCGGGGAGATTCGACCGACAGCCGGAAATGCCGCCTTGCGCCCGGACCAGAACAGCAGGCGCTCGGCTTCATCCCGGGCGAGACGGGTTTCGGTCGCACCGCCCTGTTTAAGCACGTTTTCGACCAGTTCGATTTGAGACAGCACTTCTTCCTCGGTGCCATCGAGCTCGCAAATCAGTATCGCTTCCGCTTCGATCGGATAGCCCGCATGCACAAAGTCTTCCGCGGCCCGAATGGCCGGGTTATCCATCATTTCAATCCCGGCTGGAATAATGCCTTCGGCGATAATGGCTGCAACGCTATCGCCCGCCTTTTCGACCGAGTCGAATACGCCCATGACGACGCGCGCACAGCGCGGAATGGGCAACAGCTTGACCGTGACTTCAACCACGATGCCGAGCATACCCTCGGAGCCCACCAGCAACGGCAAAAGGTCATAGCCGTCGACCTGCAGCGAGCGTTGATCGATTTCGAATATGTCGCCCTCGGCACTGACGACCTTGAGCGCGAGAATATTGTGCAGTGTCAGGCCATATTTCAGACAGTGAACGCCACCCGCATTTTCGGCGACATTCCCGCCGATGGAACAGGCTATCTGCGACGATGGGTCCGGCGCATAGTAAAGACCCTGTGACTTAACCGCTTCGGAAATCGCCAGGTTCGGCACCCCGGGCTCAACCACGGCGAGGCGCGATAACGGATCGATCCTGAGTATTCGATTCATTTTGGCCAGGCTGAGCACGACACCTTCGGCATGCGGCAGCGCACCGCCGGACAAGCTGGTTCCGGCCCCGCGGCTGACCACCGGCAAACGTTGCGCATGGCAAACCCGCATCACCTGCTGAACCTGCTCGATGTTCTCAGGCAGCAGCACCAGCAGCGGTTGCTGCCGATAGGCGCTTAATCCATCGCATTCATAAGCGTTTAGCGAGGTCGGTTGATCGATCACGTTCTCGAGGGCAAGAAACTCCCTGAATTTGGTGGCAAGTTTTTCTCGGTGAGTCTGTGACATGCGAGGTATGCTAGCATTTTGGCTTATTTTTGAAAGGCATTACGACGAATGACCCGCATTGTTTACCTGAATGGCGATTACTTACCTGCGAACGAGGCCAGGATTTCGATTTTCGATCGCGCGGTCACATTCGCGGATGCGATCTACGAGGTCGCCGGCGTACTCGACGGCAAACTGATCGATTTTGAACACCACATGCAGCGTTATTTCAACTCGCTGGCGAAGCTTGACATCGAGTCACCGCTTGATCAGCAGCAAATCCTGGACGCGTTTCGTCAACTGGTCGAACTCAATCAAGTCGACGAGGGCCTGGTCTACATGCAGGTGACCCGCGGCGTCGCCGAACGCGACTTCGTCTGGCCCGAAGATATCAAGCCGAACCTGTTCATGTTTACCCAGCCAAAGGCATCCATCGAAAACGAGGCCGCCGAGACCGGGATTAACCTGGCGAGTACACCCGACATACGCTGGGCACGACGCGATATCAAGTCGGTGAACCTGCTGGCGCAGGTGCTGGCCAAGAAAGCGGCGCATGATGCCGGTGCTTACGAGGCCCTGATGATCGATACTGACGGCTACGTGACTGAATGTGGCAGCACCAGTTTTTATATCGTCAAGGACGACCTGATCCTGACGCGGCCGCTGAGCAACGATATCCTGCCGGGAGTAACGCGTCGTGCCGTGGTCGCGCTGTGCAATACCCACGGGCTCAGACTGGTGGAGAGCAAGTTTACGCTTGACGAGGCAAAAAATGCCGACGAAGCCCTGATCAGCGGTGCGTCTACTTATGTCTTGCCAGTGGTTAAAATCGACGACCAGGCAATCGGCAACGGCATCCCCGGTGAGTTGAGTCTTCGCCTGCGCGAAATTTATATCGACTATGCGCGCGCCTCGCTGGTTTGAAATCGAACCCTGACACTAAGCCCACCCAGGTCAGATTCGCCCATTTCAATCTGCGCTGCATGAATCTGGGCAATCGACTTGACAATGGAAAGGCCGAGACCAGCGCCTGGCGCATTGGTATCACCGGCGCGATAAAACCGTCCCAGCACTTTTTCATGCTCGTTTGAATCGAGGCCGACTAGGGGCTTAGCCGGAGGCAGCAAAATTCTCTAGTTTCTCAAGCAGTTCAATGGGGACAGTAACGCCATCGGTTTCGACCCGCAACCTGGTCTCGTGACGGCGCGCGCCCGGCAAACGCACACCCGGTTCCTGCGCCAGTGCGGTCAGCATGGTTTCGAGTCGTGTGGAGTAGGCCTTATCTCCTCCCGGGGCAAATGCACCCGGCGAGATCGCGATAAAAAACTGGCCTACCTTGGGTTCACCGCCGGTGTTGTCCTTGAACACCGGTGCCTGGAACGAGCAGTGTGGACCACTTAACACGCCCGCGAGCAGATCGACCAGCAGGCCGAGCAACATACCCTTGTAGCCACCGGCGGGTGCCAGCGCACCCCCGTTGATCACGGCGGCAGCATCGGTGGTATCGTTGCCATCCTTGTCGTAACCCCAGCCAACCGGGATCGATCGGCCTTCGGCTGCGGCTTTCTTGATCGTTACCAGTGCGACCTGGCTGGTGGCCATATCGGCAATGACAGGAACATTGCCATTACGCGGAATCGCAAATGCCATCGGGTTGGTGCCGAAGAACGGTCGCGCACCGGGGGCCGGGGCCACCGCCGACGGCGAATTCGCGAAGCCGATCCCGATTAAACCGGCGCCCGCCATGCGTTGCACGAACCAGCCCACGACACCTGCAGAGTAGGAATCGACGATCGACAGCGCGGCAATTCCCTGGGACCTGGCTAGTGCATAAAAATCGGTTTCACTGTCGACGAAAGCTGCGTGCGCAAAACCGCTATCGGCGTGCGCGCGCAATGCAGATGGGGTTATCTGCGCATGCGAGGGCTGTGCATCACGATTGATTTTGCCGACCTGCAAATGTCCGCAGTATAGCGGTAGGTATCCAAGCCCGACGGTGCGGATGCCATCGCACTCTGCATCCACTACCGATTGCACCGCGATATCCAGCTGCTGCCCGTGGGCGCCGCAGCCCGCGAGCGCCCGTCGAGCCAGGTCATCAACCTCGGCCAGGGTCAACACTTTACTTTGTTCGGTCATGTCCTGTTCCTCCATTGTCATTCCCGCGTAGGCGGCGGTCCGGCGGTCCGGAATATTGTCATCGAGACACCCCTGCAAGATCCTGGTACGGGGCAGCGATAATGCTTTAAGGCGTTAGTTTCTGTAAAACGTCCTGCGAACCCTGCGTCACAAAACCCGCATCCACGCCGGCACAAATAAGCCTGTAGCCCTGGTCAATATAGGGTTGAACACTCTCCGCGGTCACGCCGAAATAGCCCAGTGCAACGTCATTCTGCTGGCAAACCCGGGTGACTTTATCGATCGCCCTGACGACTTCGGGATGATCGATCTCGCCCATTTTATTCATGCTGGCAGAGAGATCATAAGGGCCGACGAAGACCGCGTCGATACCGTCGACTTGTGCAATTTCTTCGATATTGTCGACCGCTTCGATGTGTTCAGCCTGGACGATCACCGCGAGGTGCTCGTTTGCCGATTCCACGTAACTGGCAAAATCCAGCCCGTATCCCTGGGCGCGCGCCAGCCCGACGCCGCGCCCACCCTGCGGTGGATACTTGCACCACTCAACAATGCGCCGGGCCTCATCGGCGCTATTGACCTGCGGCGCGATAATGCCATCGGCACCGATATCGAGAACCTTCTTAATCTCGCTCTCGGTCCTGGCGGCCACCCTGATAATACCGGCGCTGCGTCCCGCAACCGCCTGCAGCATGCGCTGCCAGTCAAGCGTTGATAACGGGCTGTGCTCACCATCCATGAACAGCCAGTCAAATCCACATTTGGTCACCATTTCCGCGATCTCGGGCGCCGGTATCGTCAACATCGTACCGAGTAGTAATTCATTATTTCGTAGGCGTTGGGTAAAGTTCATATTCTGGAATCAGGTCAGTCTGGTATATCCGGGATTAAACACCAATGCTCTTCGCCATCAACGAAGCGCACAGCAGTATCCCGCCGATTAGCACTAGTTCCCAGTGGATAGCACTTTTCAGGCGTTTTACGGTCGCGCTCTTCAAATCAGGTACAATACCTTGGCTAAGTTCACTATTCCAGCGCACATACTGAATCGTCGGGTAGAGCGAAATGAGCGCGGTAACAATGAACAGCCCGAGTTTAATCTGGAAAAACGTGTTGGCGAAATAATAGTCGCTGCCCTTTTCAAAATAGAACACGCGCAGAAACCCGAACACCAGTAACAGCGTGGCAGCAATCCCGACGACCCGGTCCGCACGCTGTATCCTTCTCGCGGTCTTGACGCTCAGCGATTCGGTAATCAGCGCAAGTTCAATTACCAGGGCTGCAGCCAGCGCAAAAAATGCCAGGAAGTGACCGAACGCGATGAGCGCGGCCGCAATCACTACGGCGAAATCCGATTCATCGCCCAACCGCCCTCGACCGGGGTATAGACGATGCGATCATGGAGGCGATTATCCTGCCCCTGCCAGAATTCAAAATACTCGGGTACCAGGCGATAGCCAAGCCAGGTCTCCGGGCGCGGCACATCACCGTCGGGATAGGCCGCACGCAGACGCAATACTTCATCCTCCAGGTGACTGCGACTCTCTACATCTGCCGACTGGTGAGACGCCGCGGCACTAAAGCGACTGCCTTCCGGCCGCATCAGGAAATATTTTTCTGCATCAACGACCGGCAGCATTTCTACCTTGCCGTGAACGCGTACCTGGCGACTGAAATCGCGCCAGTGAAACAACAGCGCGGCCTGGGGATTCGCTTCGATCTCCTGACCCTTCTGGCTGCGCGCATCGCTGTACCAGCAGAATCCTTCGTCATCAACGTGCTTGAGCAGGACTATCCGGGCGGATGGTCTGCCACCTGAGTCCGCAGTGGCCAGCGTCATCGCGGTAGCATCGAGCAGTTCCAGATCACGCGCACGCTGTAACCAGCGCCCGAACTGCACAATTGGATCCGGATCCATGTCCTTCCTGTAGATTCCATGCGCTTCGTAATCACGGCGCACATCACTCAGGTCGATTTCGATCGCCATTAAAATACCTTGCTGAACAGGGCCTGCAGTGCTTCCCAGGATTTTTCGTCGGCAGATTGCTGGTAACCCAGGTCGATACCATATTTTTTTGCGTTTACGTCCGCTTCCGGATTACTGAAACCGTGTTTTGCTTCCGCCAGCAGCAAGACTTCATAGTCTGCTTTCGCCGCCTCCATTTCCTGTTTAAAGCCCTCCAGGTCTTCCATGGTTACCATCGAATCGGCGGCTCCGTGGCACACGAGGATTCGTGGCTTGATGCTGCCGGGCTCGGCGGTGTGAAAAGATCCCAATGCACCGTGGAAACTTGCCACGGCCAATAACGGCAGGCCGATTCGTGCCATGTGCAGTACCATCGCGCCACCAAAGCAGTAACCGATTGCCGCGGTACGCCCGGGATCAACTCCCGGCTGACTCAGCAATACATCGTAGCCTGCCTTGAGTGCGGCGGTGCCGGTTTCCATGTCGTTTAGGACCCCGGTCATCAACGCACCAGCCTGATCGGTGTCCTGCGCAACGGCCCCGCCACCATACATGTCGATCGCGAGCGCGACGTATCCAAGCTCCGCGAGCATGTGCGCACGGCGCACGATGTAATCGTTCAAACCCCACCATTCGTGCACGATGATGATGGCGGGTCGAGCGTCTGCAATTTCATCGTCATAGGCCAGGTAGCCCTGGTGCAGTGCATCTCCAACCGCGTACTCGATTCGATTCGTTAAAATATTCATGGGTCAGGCTCGCTTTGAATTCAGAAATTGAAATTCTAACGCGTAAAACTATTAACCGGTAGCATTGTGATCTACCATATCGGCATGAATCATCTTGACCACATCGTTATCGCCGCGACCACTCTGAAGCAGGGCGTCGACCATGTTAAGTCAGCGCTTGGAGTTGGAATTCCAAAGGGCGGGATTCACCAGACCATGGCGACCCATAATCACTTGATGCAGCTAGGCAACGATGCTTATCTTGAAATCATCGCGATCGATCCCGACGCGACTGCTCCGTCCCATCCACGCTGGTTCGGACTCGATTCGACCCGGGTGCGCGAGGCGATCCGGCAGCAACCGCAACTTTTGACCTGGGTTATGAACACGACCGACTTACAACAGCTGGTTGAAAATGCAGGCTTCGACCTGGGCACGCCGACCGCTCTGAGTCGAGATAATCTCGAATGGGAAATTGCATTACCCGGCGATGGTCGACTCCTTGCTGACGGCATGCTGCCCTATTGCATTCAATGGCATAGCAGCCCGCACCCATCGGAGGATATGGCCGATCTGGATTGCTTACTGCAATCGCTGACGATTTTTCACAACCGCCCCCGCTGGATGGAAGAAAGACTGGATGCAATCGACGCCAGCCACCTGGTGCATGTCGAAGCCATTCCCGACACTGAAACGCCTTACCTGTCGGCCACCATCGATACGCCCAAGGGTACGATAACGCTTACCTAGTTGCCGAGAACGACAACTAAAATCTGGTGAAATTCTTTTCAAAAACCAGACGCTGAGTTCATTTTTTCGAGATTCCGCTAACGACCCATTTGAGACGCACGACTGATCTGCTCCCCGTCGCGCGCGGGGCACCCTATATTTAAGGGATACGGTCAAATTACCCTGTTAAATGCATCAGATGGTCGCAACCGAATAGGTAATGGCAGACAGGTATAACATCATGAAACGTGCAGGATGCAGCGAAAAACAAAACCGCGAAACCCAGTGAGTAAATAATTGCCCTGTAGTGCTGGTCTATCCAAGTATTGATTGCATACATGCTTCTTCGCCTCCCACAGCTTTTGGCATCTCTGTTTTTTAAATAATAAAAAAACCGTTTAATTGTCTGATTAATATCGCTCCATACTGTTGATGCGAATCAAGACTGATTCCGAATTTAATGATTCTGCCGACGCCTCACCTGTTCTTCTGCCCCGTGATTGATACCGGTCAACAATTAACCTCAAGTTTTGTGTTGGAATTAAATATATGAATCGAATATGGGGGATTTAGTTATGGTCGCTTCCACACCGGATTTCTCGCTTAAAGTAGAAGGCATCAAAGGAGCCTGTCCCGCGGGTGAAGCGTATGCAGAACAGAATATCGCGGATCAAAAGATCCCGGTTTTTTCCTGTGAAGGGCCCTGTATTCGAGGCGAAATCGCGCGCCTCGCGGCCAATATCGTGGCCCAAAAAGTGCCGTCCTTGGCACGCTGTTGTCACGCGGAAACCTTTCTGGTGCCGTACTCGTCGATGGCGCGCTGGGCCAAGGGTGCCGAACGCGCCGTTATGATCGATGGTTGTTTTCTCAAGTGCCACGGGCGGGTATTGAAGAATCTGCTCGATGAAGGGCGAATGATTCATATCGATGCGTTACCGCTATACAAGAAATATACGGACGTTTTCCTGTATACCGACATTCCACAGGCGGAGCGCGAAGCGGTGGCGGCGGAAGTGGCCGATAAAATCATTACCCTGCTCGAAACCGAGACCGGAATCCATTGAACCGGAACAGATGCCGGAGCCTCTGGTGAATCGCCGGCTTTTTAGCCAGGGAGGTTTCCCCCGAAATAATAACAATCATCGGGCCATTAGCCGTATTTCACCGGACGGACCCCATGAACGAAATTTTAGATGGAGGATGCAAAGATGAGCGTATCAGAATCGGTAACCGGCCCGATGCCCGAAGGCGGCGGACACGAGGACAAGAAAGAAAAAATCTGTAGCGTGATGCGGGAATGCTGTAGCGGGATGTCCGCTGCGGAAAAAAAGACCGTTATGCGCGACGTGATGCCGCACATGATGGACACCATGGGTGACAATTCTATGCGTGGCACGATGGGCATGATGATGGGCCATTGCATGCGCGCGTTTCGCTGGCTTCCCCTGATTCCGCTTGGATTTGGGATTGTATTTTTCTTGATTGGCTACTTTCTCAGCGCCGAGGCCGTGCGGATACTGTGGCTGGTGCTCGCGGCGATACCCATAATTTTGGGAACGCTGGCGCTTTTGATCACGAGCGCAATGAGTCGCTGAAAGATTCATGAAGAATCTTGAGGCCAACCTCGGGCCCTGGGTTGTTCGAAACCGCTGGTGGATCATCATGGTTACCATTGTGATGGTTGCCGTAATCAGTAGCGGTCTGCGGTTTCTGAGTTTCAATATGGACAACCGCGTGTTTTTCAGCGAGGACAATCCGCAACTGGTGGCATTGGAGACGCTGGAAAATACCTATGTAAAAACATACAACGTGGTGTTCATCGTTGCGCCGGCGAGCGGAAACGTGTTCGAGCGCCGTACGTTGGCCGCGGTGGAAGCGCTGACCGAGGCATCCTGGCAGATACCCTATTCCAGCCGGGTTGACTCGATTACCAATTATCAACACACCCGGGCGGAAGAAGACGACCTGATCATCGCGGATCTCGTCGAGAACGCCCACGGATTATCCGATGAAGCGCTGCAGCAAATCAAGGATATTGCCCTGAGTCGTCCGATGTTGGTCGACCGCCTGGTTTCCCCATCCGGTCACGTGACGGGTATCAATGTCAACATTTTACTGCCGGGTGAATCACAGCAAGAGGTGCCCGAGGTCGCCGGTTTCGTGCGCCAACTCGCCAACGATATAAAGCATAAATACCCGGACATCGACATACATATGACCGGCGCATTGATGATCGACAACGGCTTTGGCGAAATCACCGCCGATGACATGTCTAGCCTAGTTCCGATCATGTTTCTGGTGCTGATCGTCATCACCGGTGTCTCGCTGCGCTCGGTCAGCGGTACTTTCGTCACGCTGCTGGTGATTCTGATGTCGATGCTGACCGGGCTAGGTGCGGCCGGGTGGATCGGACTGCAGATGAACACCGCCTCGGCAGTTGCGCCGACCATTATCCTGACGTTGGCGATTGCCGACAGCGTCCATATTTTGGTGGCGATGTTTCACAAGATGCACGAAGGCAAAAGCAAGGCAGACGCCATCGGGGTCTCGCTACAACAAAACCTGCATCCGGTCTTCCTGACCAGCATCACCACGGTCATCGGGTTCCTGACAATGAACTTCTCGGATGCCCCACCTTTTCGCGATCTCGGCAACATCGTTGCGATCGGCATTGTGGCCGCCTTTTGCTATTCTGTGTTTTTCCTGCCCGCCATGATGGCTGTACTGCCGGGGCGCAATAAATCGAAAGCGGCGCCGGGCTGCGAATGCCACTGCGAGTGCTGCTCCTGCCAGGGACTGGCGAATTTCGTGATTAACCATCGTCGCGCTTTGTTCTGGGGATCGCTGGCCACTATCCTGATACTCGCGGCGGGCGCATCGCGCATCGAACTCAATGACGACATGATCGGATATATCGGCGAACAATATCAGATACGGCGGGCCAGCGACTTTATGGAGCAGGAACTTACCGGAGGCGATACGATCGAGTTTTCACTTTCATCCGGCGAGTCCGACGGCATCAACAGCCCCGAATACCTGGCTACCATCGAGGCTTTCGCCGAGTGGTACCGACAGCAGCCCAAGGTAGTGCACGTGGATGTTTTTACCGACATTATGAAACGCCTCAATCAAAACTTGCACGGCGACGATCCGGCCTGGTATCGAATCCCCGAGCGCCGCGACCTGGCGGCGCAATACCTGTTGCTTTACGAAATGTCGTTACCCTATGGCCTCGATCTCAATAACCAGATCAATGTCGACAAGTCCGCCACGCGCATGATCGTGTCGATCGAAAATACCACGACTCGCGAGCAACGCGAGATCGAACGACGCGGCCGTGAATGGCTTGAGGCCAATGCCCCGGAGCATATGGTTACCTATGGTTCTGGGCTGACCATGATGTGGGCCTACCTGTCGCAGCGCAACATCAACAGCATGCTGGCGGCATCGTTCGGTGCGCTGGTTCTGATCTCGGTTATTCTGATCTTTGCGTTGCGCAGCGTGAAACACGGCTTGATCAGTCTCGCGCCCAACCTGGCGCCGGCGATTATGGCTTTCGGCCTGTGGGGACTACTGGTCGGCCAGGTCGGGTTGGGCCTATCGGTCATTGTTTCGATGACGCTCGGTATCGTGGTCGACGATACCATCCATTTCCTCAGTAAATATCTGCATGCCCGGCGCGAACTGGGCATGAATGCCGCCTCTGCCGTGCGCCATTCGTTCAATACCGTCGGCACGGCGATGTGGGTGACCACGGTGGCACTGGTAGCGGGGTTCCTGGTGCTTGTGTTTTCCGGGTTTAAGATGAACGCCGATATGGGACTAGTGTCGGCGATTACCATCAGCCTGGCGCTGGCAATGGATTTTCTGTTTTTGCCGACGCTGCTGATCGGAATGGAGGCGTGGAAAGATCGAAAGGAATATGCGCGGGATATCGTCGCCGGTCGGGGTGTTTGAAGTAACATCAAACTCCGGGGACAGTGTACTAACTTAGTTTCCGACTAAAGCGAAGTTCCTGTGGTGTAAAAGCACCCCTTCTGTCCTGAGCTAAAAATATCGGCTCAACTGCAATTGCAAATAATCGTCTTTCTCGATCGCAAAGCTTGTATCGCCCGGTTCGGCATTGGTAAAGATCCGCGCTCGCAGTTCAAACACATAGTTTTCCTCAAGCCGTCGATCGGCCTCGATGTTGACGTAAGTCTCGCTGGTCTCCAGGTCGTAACCCACGCCGGCGAGCACGGCAGTGTCCTGGGTGTCGTTGAGCGCAAGCCGAATGCCAGCGAACAAGTCGTTGTCGGCCAGCGTCACGGGTTCGCTTTCGTCGCGGCCGTCGTATTGCAGTTCGAGCAGCACACCGACGTCAGCGACCGATTCCGCCACCTGGTAAAAGGTGTATTCGAATCCGCCTACCGCGGCGGAGAACGAATCGTTTTGGGTTTCGCGTGCGATGGCTTCCAGTTTCCACAGCCAGGCGTCGCCGGTGTATTGCAGGTCGAGACCGAGTTGATCGATCTGGTCGTAAAACGGGGTGAGTTCACTGCCGTCTTGATTTGGCAGCAGTCGGGCTTCTCGGCTGGTGCCGCTGAAGGCACTGACGCCAATGTCGACGCTGCCGACGTAATGGCTGTAGCGCAGCGCTAGGTCGACGTGGTTTTCCTCGTCCGACGATTCGTACTCGGGATTGTCCGTGTCGACCGGCAGCGGCGTGCGCAGGCGGCCATCTTCACCCGCAAAAGTCCGTTCGCGGAAATAGGGCAGCACATAGACACTGATCAATCCCCAGTCGCGCTGCAGTTCGAGGTCGATCATCGACTGGCCGAGCTTGTCTTCGCCATCGATGTCGGCGACGGCGTCGGTCTGGTTGATGATGTCGACTAGGTGTACCGATTCGGTCACGCCCCAAAACACGGTGTTGATGCCGATGAGCAGTTCGTAGTGTTCCGCCTCTTTCGCCCAGTAGGCCTCGCGCAGGTCTGCGAGCGAGCGCTCATCGTCGGTTTCGTCGTAGCGCAGGTAGGGGATGATCGATGCGCGCGATTCATCGCCGCGGTATCTTGCTTCAGTGGTGCCGGCGATTGAGAGTTGCGTTGTCGTGTCGTCCTGGTCTGGCCAGCGGGTGTCTTCGGTGAAGATGCGGGTGGTCAGGTCGATGTTGGATGAGACGTCCCAGGAAGCCCTTCCCGTCTCGGCGATGAGCGCCGGGAGTAGGAGGGGAATAGTCGCTAGGAACTTGAGGAGCTTGGTGTTCATTGGGTTAATTTGCTTTGCTTGCTGTTGGTGTCATATTTTGGAGATCCCGATACGTCGGACCGCCGCTTTCGCGGGGATGACCCAATAAAACCGCGGGGATAACGTGTTTTCCCTGGGAATGACGTTTATTTCGCATTAGCGCAGGCGGCTCAGGCGACCCTTGACGAAGTCCTTGTCCGAGAGGTCGACGTTGAATGCATAGTCCTGGTAGATCAGGTGGGTCTGTTTGTTGGTCTGCACGTTTTCCATCGACAGCTTGTGCGCGCGCCAGGCGCCGTTGTCGTACTGGCGGTAGTCGCCGAGCTCGAGCACTTTCAACAGGTCGCCGCGGCGGTCGTAGAACTCGACCTTGCGGAACTGGAACACGTCCTGGTCGACCCACGCGATCTGCTTGCTGTAACCGGATTTCTCATACCGTGGCAGGCGCTCGAGCACGTCGCACTGGTAGGCGCCACAGGTCTCGGTGCCGATGTAGCGGTAGTCGAACTTGTTGAGCTCGATTGCGGTGAAATCCTCGAACGCGAACTCGGAGCCGACGAATGGGCCGGACTTGTTGCTGGATGCGATGCGCTTGACGCGTTTCAGCGCGGGCAGGTACAGCCATTGATCGTCGGGGTCGAGGATCTTGGCGTGCGACAGCAACGCGGTGCCTTCGATGTCACGCGGCGTGTGAAACAGTACGAGGCTCTTATCGCCGACTTTTTCGTCAGGTTTTTCGAGCGTCGCGATTTCGAGTGTACGCATGGACTCCTGGCCTGCCCTGTTGCGCAGGATCATCTGCAGCACGACCCGGCTGTTGCCGAAGCCGAGGTCGGTGCGGTCAGAGCGGGCAGCGATCTCGAATCCCTTTTCCTCGGGCGTGCTAGCCACGGCCGGGCCCGCCATTACGATGAAGAACCCGAGTGCGGTGACGAGGGTGATGAAGGTTTTGAGTTTCATGATGGTTTCTCGATTTTATGGTTAATAAATGGATGATACCGCCGGTGCGGGCCGCTCGGCCACTGGCATCAGCGCGGTTTCACGCTTACGCTTGCCGAACAACAAAAGTGCTGGCAGTAGCAGGAAGTCGAGGATCAACGCAAAAACGATGGCGAGCATCGCGGGGATTTTCGCTATAGCCGGGTGTCCGCTTCTGGCCGTTCTAAGCCTCTAATGTTATGGTGTTGGGGGTCTGCTCTGGAGTAATTAGTTCTGTAGAAATTATCGGTTAACTGACCGAAGGATAATTAATCCAGCCAAAATATCGACTCCTGCATTAGGTCTCAAGTTATGATTGCTGTCACGGGGGATATTCATGAAAGCGATCGTATTTACTCAATATGGGCTGCCGAAAGGCCTTGAATTGAAAGAGGTGCCAAAACCTGCGCCGAGGGACGATGAGTTACTGATACGCCTTCACACGTCCTTTATCAATTCCTGGGACTGGGAGTTCCTTAACGGAAAGCCGTTTATAAACCGTCTCTTTTACGGTCTTCTTAAACCAAGGCCAGGCAAGCAGATACTTGGCTCTGACGTTTCAGGAACTGTTGAGGCAATCGGCAAGTTCGTCATCGACCGGGCCAAGACGATAACGCTACTCCTTCTCATCGGCTTGTTGACAAGTCCGGTTCACGCGCTTGAGGATGAGTCCGGCTTCTGGAGCCTGCAGATTGAAAATGATCTCTGGGGCAGCAAGGATGATCGTTTTTACACCAACGGCTGGCAATTTTCCTTTTCATCCCCAAAGTCCCCGCCTGCATACCTCGAAAAGATATCCGACTACATTCCGTTCTACACCAAGGGCGAAACCGGATATTACGGCTATGCCCTGGGTCAGAAATTATTCACGCCGGCAAACATCAATACCTCCGAACTGCTCGTCAATGACCGACCCTACGCCGGTTGGCTCTTCGTCGAGTCTTTTATCGGACATCGTTATTTCGACCGGGGCGATCGAGAAAAAATTAACGGACTTATCCTTATGCTGGGGATCGTGGGACCGGCTTCACTGGGGGAACAAACACAGCGCGCCGTGCACAGAATGACCAGTAGCGATGATCCCAAGGGATGGGATAACCAACTCGAAGACGAACTCGGCCTGAACGCAACCTTTTTGCAGAAATGGCGCTACATTTTAGATTTCGACGAACGGCTACAATCAGAGGTCAGCCTGCATACCGGGTTGACCCTGGGCAATGTCTACAGCTACGCTTCGCTGGGATTGATGTTGCGCTGGGGCACCTATCTCAAGGATGACATAGGTCCACCCACGATCAGTCCCGGCTTTCCGGGTCTGCCCGCGTTCAATATCAACCGCCGGGCCAACTGGTATCTGTTTGCAGGACTCGAAGCGCGCGCTGTCGCTCATAATATTTTTCTCGATGGCAACACCAATGTCGACAGTCATAGTGTTGATAAAGAGGAACTGGTAGGCGACCTGCAAATCGGAGTGGCCATCCATGCCTATGATGCCCGCATCTCGTTTAGCCAGATGTTTCGCAGCGAGGAATTTGAAGGTCAGCCCGAACGCACCCGGTACGGATTAATCAATTTCACTTTGTTCATCGAGTAATGAATGAACGTTCGTGCCGAAATCGGAAGTTACGGACTAAATCCTGAGTGTCCGCTCCTTTAGTCGGGCGTCACTGTCAATCCCACGTTTTACGGTTGCTATTCCAGGTTGTCTCCCGTGAAGGTTGAGAGTCCGTTGCTGGCCGAAGATTGCCTCCCACCAGGGTATTTTGAGCGTCTCCTTTGGAGGAAACAGACGCTCAGGGTCGATATCTCAGCGGCAATATCCGACCCAAAGCAGACCCCCCAAAAATCTTACTCACACCCATTTAATCCAACCAATTTATTGCTCTACCCGGTTCTTTTACGTCGATTACGCCTGGATCTTTGCTGCAGTGTAGCCTTGTAAATGCAAGGCCATTGATCCTAGGTCAGCTAGAAGCGAAATCATTAATGCTTCATTCGCTAATCGTCAGAACTTGTTTCATTCTTGCTTCGAAATGACCTGGAATGTTACAAGCGAACACGACCGTATCGTTCCCCATAAATCGCCACGATAGTCGAGCCGTCTCGCCAGACGCTAGCGAAACTGTGTTCGGGTCCTGATGATCCATGTCCGGCATCTTTCGCATCATTTCGGCATGCTTCACCTGGTCTACGGCATTGCCGAAGGAAAACTCATGCTGAATCGCACCATCGTTGGTGACAACAAATTCGATCGTTTCACCGTGCTTCAGAGATTTAAGCTCGGGCTCGAACACGAAGCGCATCGTATCAAGCATCGACACCTTTATCAGGCGGTCAAGGATTCGCCAATCATCGGTGAAGTGCGTGGTGTCGGTATGCTCGCGGCGATTGAGTTCGTCGCCGACCCGGAAAACAGGGTCCGTTTCGACGCGAGCCACAAGGTCGGTGCGAAAATGTCGGCCGCCTGTCTCGCCAATGGCTTAATCGCGCGCGCCATGCCCCATGGCGATATCCTCGGGTTTGCACCGCCCCTGATCACGACGCTTGACGAGATCAATGAAATTGCCGGCATCGTTCGCAAATCGGTGTCGACGGTGTGCGACGACCTCGTAAAGGCTGGTGTTATCTGAAGCAGGCGCTTTTCCTTTTGCTTCGCCCCCTGCCCAACCATATTGCCAACTTCGATTTGATGCAATACGAATGACCGCTATCTGGAAGCGGGCATTCAAGTTTGAATCATGAATGCGTACAAAGTGCATTCCGGCCATTCGAGTTACCATAATTTAGTATTGTCCCTAGAAATCCATACCGACTTTAATAAACCCCCAATTGCCTCAATACTTTGGCAGTGGGGCTATCTATCCCCTTAGATATAGCATGATCCAACGGCGTTCTGCCCCGGTCATCGAGGATAGTCGGGTCAGCACCGGCTGAAATCAGGAGTTCCACCGTTTTATGATATCCATGCCGCGCATTCAGATGAAGCGGAGTGTTGCCCTCTTCGTCCTGGAAATTAGGGTCGGCGGCGTAGGATAAAAGTAGTTTTGCGGCGGCATACTTCGCTTTGTGTAATGGAACAATCCTCTTATTATCGTAAGCGTTGGCATCGGCGCCATTAATCAGTAACAACTCCACTAATTGCTCCCCTTCGAACAATACGGCCAGGTGCAGAGGCGTTTGTCCTTTCATATTTCTCGCATTAACATCCGGGGTGTAACTTAAAAGCAGTTTTGCAGTTGGATATACTGCCTTGTGCAGCGCAGTATTTCCCTGTGAATCACGGGCGTTTATATCCGCACCCGCTTCAATCATCGCGACTAATCCGTTTGTATCGCCATATTGTGCCAGCGAGTAAATATCTTCAGCACTTGCCGACACGATACAGTTCAGCATGCAAAGCAAAAGCGTAAAAACTCTAATCATCTCGCCAAATCTAGGGATATATACAATTATGACATTACGTGGATAACGTCAGTTGGCGCATTATACCTATTTAGTTTGATCTGCTACAACGGCTGGTATCGCTGATAATTTGCCGTTACCGGTATTCTCAAATGAATGACTCCAGCTTGACGAAAAAAGGTATTCGCCAGCAATAACGTCAGCGTCTGTTCTTGGCCGTTCTCGGAAGCTCGTAATCGCGAAATGAGTGTCTGCTATTCGAAAAACAGATGTTCAAAAATCATAGATCAGTTTTGGCTAACGACCCTTCGTAGCTATTCAATGTATAAGTTGAGGACTACGAGCCGCAATATTGGGAAGCATCCTAGCGAGCATTTTGTTAGGCAGCTTTTTGATATTTTGTACCTGATGTTATGTATATCAATCCTCCATACATTTCTTCAAAAGTTATATTCTTAAATAAGCGGCTCACGATCTCAGGTGTATCGTTGTCGAAATATCTATCAGTTAGACCATAAGGGCTTGATAGCCTGACGAAGATCTTGAACAATAAGGGTGGCCACTTATCAGGCCGCTTTCCATCAACAATGACAAGTTTTCCATTATGAACAAGAGCGTTAGAAATCTTTTCTAAGACATTTGAACGTTCTTCTAAGTATCCAAATACTCCGATTGATATTAGACCGTCTATGCCATCAGGAAATTGGAACTTTTCTATATCCCAATGAAGCAATTGAACATTGGGCCAGCCAGCACGTTTCACTCTTTCCTTGGCTACGGATAACATTTTTGAGCTTATGTCCACACCAAGTAATGTTCCATTTGGCCCAATTTTCTCCATTAGTAGTGGAAAACATAATCCGGTACCACATCCAAGGTCGATTATATAGTCACCTGGTTTGAGGTCTAAATATGAAACAGCACGTCTGCGATATTCATTTATACGAAGGCCAATTAATGGATAAAATAATTTAACAGCAAAGTCATAGAACCTCGCATTATTTTGATATGCTTTTTCAATCTGCTCTTTAGAAATTTGCGTTGCCATTAGCGGTAAACACTGGATAACGACTACTTAACTATGCGCTAGCGGTTAATTCCAGCTGTGATATAAATCAATTTTATCGAAGTAAAGGGCGTACATTTAGTAATTTCAAGCTAGAGGTGAGCGTCCGTTCCTGGCCGAAGGTCGCCGCCTAAGTTTCCCTTGTGAGCGGCAGCTTTGGGGAAAACAGACGTCCGTAATCAGATTTTCAGGGGCAGAGAAAGACCCAACTGAGACACTTAGATTAATGCCATAGAGCGGTCTTCTGCCCAATCAGACAAAAATTTATTAAAAGCCAATTAAACCAAATCCCGTGACGCGAGAGCTTCCAGGTAGATTTCGTTACTGATTTTATTAGAAAGAGTAGGTGTATCCAATGCTCAATGCACTGGCGTCAAAATTTGAATGATCCTTATACTGAGTGACTTCAATGTTGATATTGCCGAAGTCGAGGCCAATACCATAGCTGATATCGTCCTCTTCCTCTACAATTGAATCGCCGTTCGATTCTGCTTTTAAATCAATTTCTGTATATCCAACCAGGCCATAGATTGAAGTCTCGGAACTTAACTCAAAATGGTAGACAGCATACAGACCGGCAATACGGTCAATTGAATAATCGACACCTGACAAGGTATCGTCTTCGAGACCATTACCATAACGCAAATCAACCGCGATGGATTCGGTAACATAAACACCTAGACGAACCAATCCATAAGTGGTCTCGATGTCATCTAAGGCTTCAACCTCAAGAGTTGATTGTCCAAACTGCACACCAATATAGGTGTCACCTGCTTCATCAGCATAGGTGTACGTAGTAAACAGTAGTGCCAGAACAAGGGTAAATTTCTTCAATATCTATCCTTTGTGTTTTTGTTGGTTTACATTTTTTTGAGGCGTGAAAATGGTATAACTAGCCAGGTCATATTCATAGATTTAATTTCGCAAATAAGTTAAATGACAAGGTTTGGCCGATCCCCGAACCTGAGAAAGCAAGAATGAGCGTCTACTTCTGGCCGCTCTCCGATCCACATGAAACGCTTTTCAATGTCTGCTATGGATCTCTGTGCAGAGAGTATTGATAAGGTATAAAATCAACCCGATTCTTCAGATTCTTCTCCAGGTTCATCACGCAATTAACAATATTAGAATACGAATCCCGCATAAAGAGAAACGATCATGACAACCATCCAATGTATTTCACCGGTCGACGGTAGCGTTTATGTCGAACGTCAAACTGCCAGTTCCGAAGAAATTCAGCAAACATTGTCCGCTGCAGTTAACGCTCAGAAAAAATGGAAGAATGCACCAATAGTTGAACGTCAAGCACTGTGTGGCAAGGCCGTCGATGCATTTGTTGCACACAGAACGGACATTGCCGAAGAAATAACCTGGCAAATGGGTCGGCCCATTTCACAGGCTCCCGGAGAGGTCGGTGGATTTGAAGAACGTGCCCGATACATGATCGAGATCGCCAAAAGCGCACTAGCCGATGTAAAGCCAGTCGGAAAAGATGGATTTACCCGCTACATCAAACGCGAGCCACTCGGTGTCGTATTTGTGGTGGCACCGTGGAATTTCCCCTACCTGACATCGGTTAACGCGATAATACCAGCGTTGCTGGCGGGTAATGCCGTGGTGTTGAAGCACTCTGCACAGACGCCACTATGTGCGGAGCGATTACAGCAGGCATTTAGTGAGGCTGGTCTGCCACAGGGTGTATTCCAGTATTTACATCTGACTCACGACGACACCGAGCATGTGATTCAATCGCCAGAAATCAATTTTGTTGCGTTTACCGGTTCTGTTGCTGGGGGAGAAATGGTCGAGCGTGCAGCAGTCGGGCGCTTTATTGGCGCTGGTCTCGAGTTGGGCGGTAAGGATCCGGCCTATGTACGAAAAGATGCCAACTTACAACACGCGATCGAGACCGTTACCGATGGCGCCATTTTCAACTCCGGGCAGTCCTGCTGTGGTATCGAACGGGTTTATGTTGAGGAGTCGATTTACCGGGAATTTGTCGATGGTGTTGTGGATCTGGTCAGTGCTTACAATCTGGGTCGCCCCGATGATACAAGTACCAATTTGGGGCCACTGGTAAAAGCGAGCGCTGCCGATTTCGTCCGCGGACAAATCGACGAGGCGGTCGCTGCCGGCGCAAATGCCCTTGTCGACCCAGCTACCTTTAGCGCGAATGAAGCGGGTACCCCCTATCTAGCGCCACAGGTAATGATCGATGTTGATCACTCGATGCGGGTAATGACCGAAGAAACCTTTGGTCCCGTGATTCCTATCATGTCGGTCAATGGAGACGAAGAGGCTATCAGCTTAATGAACGACAGTGAATTTGGCTTGACGGCAGCAATCTTCACCCAGGATGAAACCGCGGCCATCGAAATCGGTAATCATATTGATACTGGTACCTGGTTTATGAATCGTTGCGATTACCTAGACCCGGCGCTGGCGTGGACTGGGGTGAAAAATTCTGGCCGGGGATGTACGCTCTCGTCGATAGGATTCGAGCACATGACGCGGCCAAAGTCTTTCCATTTGAAAAAGGTTTAAAACCCAATAGCAATAGAAAAAGGGGCACATTTATTTTATAAATCCCCAGTGTCCGCTTGTGGCCGAAGGTCGCCGCCTGGGTCTCGCTAATGAGCGGCAGCTTTGGGGAAAGTAGACGTTCAATCCCAATAATTCAGCGGTGATAACCGACCTATTCTGTTGAAAAACTCCAGAAGGGCGACCGGACAATGAAGTATGACACCGCATCTACAGAATGAAGCCACGTTATAATGAAGCCACGTTATTATTGTTAGAGGAACGTATCGGTAAGGTATATTTCCAACAACGTCGCGGTATTGAACGTGACTATAAACACAAGATATTTGGCCAAAGCTCCTGAGTTCGTCGTGCTCATCGACGAGCGAACGTTGGTGCGATTGACAAGGCTTAGCACGATAGTTTTGCTGGTGCTATGTAGTGCTTGTGCCAGTCCCGGGGACCGGGGGCTTACACTGTACCACGGGCGTTACACCGACAACGGTCTCGTCGATGAGATCCTGATTCTGCAGTCCGTCCACTACGAAGACTCCTGGATTACCGTCGCTGCATATTCGGAAGTTATCTCCAAACCCAGCCCAGATCGACGCTGGGAGACCGAGGGGCAGGTAGTCAAGCACTCGGGTCAGCAAGACCACTGGGAGTATAACGCACTGTTCTTGCACCGTTGGACACACTACCCCTGGAGCAACCACACACGGATCACATCGGCTATAGGGGGCGGGCTTTCCTGGGCCACCGAAGTCCCTAAACTTGAATTGGCGAGTCACACGAACGAGGGTGCAACCCAGTTGCTTAGCTACTTGCTGCTTGAGTTAACGGTCGGCATCCCAGGGTTCGAAGGCCTCGATCTTGTTGGTCGAATTCATCATCGGTCGGGAGTCTTTGGATTGTTCGACGGCGTGCATGGCGGATCGAATGTAATTTCGCTTGGCCTGCGTTACGAGTTCTGAGGGTAATAGCTAAAGCCATTAGTTATTGCTTATCGAACTATAGCGAGGCCTGTAAGAAATGAGTGTGATTATCAATTAGCATCCCCCTGTTTCATGCAGCTTCGGATCAATCCGAGTCGACGACCATCGGATTCCCGGGATCGGCGGCCCACTCCTGAAGCAAGGCGGTGGAGACCGCAACATTGGTAAAACCCAATCGCGTCATAACGAAGGCATAGGCGGAGGACAAGATTCCTCCCCCCCCTATAGGTAATGATGCGGGCATTACGTGGCCCTGTTGTAGAATCAATTAGTCCCAGCATGAGAGTCCGTTCATGGCCGAAGATTGCCTCCGGCCAGGGTTTTATCAGCGTCTGCTATTGAGAAAACAGACGCTCAGCCAGGAATTATGGGCTTCTGCTTCCGACCCCAAAGCAGACTCTCACCCTCGCTTCAATTTACTATCTCGGAGACGTTTTGTCCGACTGCATGCGCTTGTTATGTGGCATGTGCTCGTATATCAGCATGGCTGTTTTGGGATCACATTTCGGTGTAAATCAACGCTCAAACACGTACCATTAACCAATAAACCCAGGATCATTGCAGACAGGCTGAAAACAGGCGTTAATTCCTCTTATACTTCACGGGCAGGGCGATCATATCGTCTCGGTGCATTTGATGAAAACCGCGCTGGTGGTACGTGCAGAAGCGGCACAGCTAGAATCTGCCGATGCGGCAATTCGATTTTCGCTTTTTCCAGCGTTGTCAGCAACATCCTGGCAACAGGCTAACGTTAATTAATTGTAGTAACAAAACAACGGAGGGATTTCACAAATGAATAATTTTCGATTGCTTAAAATTGGATTTGCTTTTCTGTTCTTGGTTTCGAGCTGGGCGCAGGCCGATAATGGCTTTAGTCGGGTCTATGTATTTGGCGACAGTTTGTCGGACACCGGAAACGCGGCCTCGGTAGTCGGGGATTTTCCGCCGCCATTTTTTATGAACCGAGTAAGCAATGGCCCGGTCGCGGTAGAAACCCTTGCCACCCGACTCGGTCTCAACGCGGAGGCATCCTTACACCTGATTTCTCCGGCTATTGGCAGTAACTACGCGGTAGCGGGCGCCAGTGCCCGTACCAGCGCCGATCTTAATGACCTGGATAATCAAATAATTTTTTTCTTGGCTAATCATGCGGCTGGTGCACCAGCTGATGCGCTTTACGTCGTTTTTATCGGCGGAAATGATATTCGAGATGCGCGTGAAGAAGCGGATTTTACCAAGGCCCGCAATATCGTCAAGGAAGCCGCCGATAAAGTAAAAAATGCCATCGAAACTCTTGCGGGCGCTGGCGCAGAATCTTTTCTACTGGTCAATGCACCAGATGTGGGGTTAATACCGGAAACCCAGTTAACTTCTACTCTACTCGGCGACCCGAAACTGATCAAGCGCACCAGTCGCCTGAGCAAGCTTTACCGAAAACGATTGCATCGCATCGCCAACCAATTTGACGATTATGGGAATGAGATCGAGATTGTCGAATTTGACCTGTTCAAATTCCTTAGAAAGTTGCTACGCAAGGCCGATAAGCTGGGTTTCGCCAATACGACCGATCCCTGCTTCAGTACTTCACTCTATCTGCCTGACTCCTTCTTCCACCCGGATTGCAATTTTGACCAGTTCGTTTTCTTCGATGAAATCCATCTTACTGCGCGTGCCCACGCCCTGGCCGGTGAGGCGATGTTTGAAGCGCTGGAAGAGGATGGTGACGACGATGACGACGACGATTCAGACAGCGATTCGGAATGACAGTCAATCAATTGTGCCTATCGGAAACCCCGCTTCGGCGGGTTTATGATTCTCATTGAGGGTCTGCTAATGGCCGTTCTCTGAAGCCCGATAAGCACGTTTCAGCGTCCACTATCAGGAAAACAGGCATACGTATTCAATCTCCCAGGTACGGAAAACAACTCTAAAACCACTGCCGTCTTGAAATTTGCTGTTGAAACAGGTTAGCTGACGGTTATCTAATTAAAAATTCGAATGTATCCGCCTGGTATTGAAAATGAAAAACTATCTGGACAGGCTGCTGACGGGACCCATACCACGGGAGTGGTCGTTTCCAGCCGAGGAATATCATACTCGCATTACCCGGACTCGCGAGCTTATGGCGCATCGGGACATCGACGTTTTACTCGTCCATAGCGCCGTGGACTTGTGTTACCTGACTGGGTACCAGACCTTGTGGCCGGATGCTTATGCCTGTCTCGTATTGCCGCTTAACGATAGTCCATTTATGCAGGTCGGAGAGGTAGAAGCGTCGTGCGCCGTGTTGCATGGTGAAATCGAAGATCTGGTGCTGTTCGACTGGGTCAGCGCCGAGGCTGTGCCTGGTCAACTAGCTGCCTTGCTTGCCAAGCGCGGTTATGGCAACAGCAGAATCGGTGTGCAGGCCGGACGAATTGAGATGGGAAACCGCGGTCCGGTCGATGCCCGGCTGTTAGACGCCTTGCGCGACAGCCTTAGAGATGCATCATTTGTCGATGCGACCCTGCTGATGTTCGAACTGCGCGTCACCAAGTCACCGGCCGAAATCGATCATTTGCGAGAGGCAGCGAGGATCACCACGACGGGTATGCGTGCCGCAATCGATGCCGTCGAACCCGGTAAGACAGAAAACGATATTGCCGCGTTAGCGGCGCAGGTAATGATTGATGCCGGTTCGGAATTTTTTTCGATCGATCCGATTGTTAACGCTGGTCACCGGACGGGCTATTTTCACACCACATTTAAGCGGTTCGAAATCAAGCCTGGGGATGCGATACAACTGGAATTTGGCGGCTGTTTCCATCGATATACCGCGCCACAGATGCGTACTGTCCTGACCGGAGAACCCGATGCACTGCAGCAGCGAATAATCGATTCTCAAATGGCGGCGTTAGAAGCCTTGTATAGCAATGTACGCGCGGGGCGCAGTACGCGAGATGTCGCGGCAGAGGTTAACAAAGTAATCGGCTCACTGGAGCAGGAGATTTTTCGCTCCGGCCATTATGGTTATTCGATAGGTCTAGGGTTCCCACCAACCTGGACCGATGGGCCAGCGTATATTTCGGGTGATAAGGATATGGAGTTAAAAGCTGGAATGACGTTTCATACTCCTTTTTCGTGGCGCATTCCAAAACAATATGTCATCGGTACCAGCGAAACCATTCTCGTGACCGAGAGTGGTTGCGAGATTTTAACCAGCGACCAGCGCGACGTGCCAATTAAGAAATCAGTCTGAAGCCCCGCGGAATGCGTTTTTCTATATTTACCCAGTGTCGGCCTTTGGCCGAAGATGGCCGTTGATCAATCCTGCTTGAGCGACAGCTTTGGAGAAAACAGACGCTCAAATCCTAAAAATCGGCGGCGGCTACCGACCCGAAACAGACTCTCATCAATAACCTGAAAGTATTAATCAAATCCTTAGTTATCAGCTCAAACTAATCTGTTCGAATAGACTATTATCATCGTACTTGTGACCTTAATATCGGTTCATGAAAACATTTTTCGGTTCTATTGCAATAATCTATCACGCAAACGGATGAAGCATATACGGATAATACTGGCCCTGTTGTTAACATGCTCCATAATTGTGGCATCTATGATATGGCACGTTTCTCGGCTTCAGTCGGAACTGATAAATTCAACCGCTATAAGAACAGCGGAACTCTACTCCGTTGCGCTAACCCAATTTCGCACGCTATACACCTCAGAGGTAGTCGAGAAAGCCCGTAAACACGGGCTTGAGATTACCCACGATTATGTGTCAGATGACAACGCGATACCGTTACCGGCAACCCTGAGCATGATACTCGGCGAGCAGATTGGTAAGTTTACTGCGGGAGCAAGTTCGCGATTATATAGTCCGTACCCCTTTCCCTGGAGAAAATACGAAGAAAAACCCTTGCTTGACGAGTTTGACAAAAAGGCCTGGGAGTTCCTCTCGGTAAATCCGGATAAACAGTATTATCAATTTTCGCAAGAGGGCGATAAAACAATATTATTCTACGCAACAGCCGACCTAATGAGGTCTGACTGTGTAGCCTGTCATAATAGTCACCCTGATTCACCTAAAACAGACTGGAAGGTAGGTGATGTCCGCGGTGTACTTGAAGTCAACTTGCCACTGGACGTTATCACTTCCCAAACCAGTGCCGATTTACGTACAACCATAATCGCATACGTGTCTGTTGGCCTGGGACTTGCGGTCGCAATTGGCATCATAATCATCAGGCTATATCGACAATCCGAAGAACTGGAGCAGCGGGTTGCGGAACGGACCGAAGACCTGGAATCCGAAATAGTTCAGCGTCAAAAAATGGAAGAACGCTTTCGCGTCGGAATCGAAGCCTCTCCGGCAGCGATGATAATGGTCGAAAATACCGGGAGTATTTTACACGCCAATCTCGAAGCAGATAAATTATTCGGCTATTCGCCCGGGCAGCTTACTGGCAAGTCGATAGACGCATTGGTACCCGATATGGAGCGGGCGAAACATCCATCCTATCGAGAGAAGTTTCTTCAAAACCCATCTGCGCGCAGAATGGGCGGTCGCGATTTATACGCGCAGAAAATGAACGGCAATAAATTCCCGGTTGAGGTTGGGCTTACTCCAATCGATACCCCCGAGGGAATGTTGGTTCTCTGCGCTGTTGTCGACCTGACCGAAAGAAAAAAATTCGAAGAGACAATACTTGAACAAACGGAACTGCTGAAAAAGGCAAATGAACGTCTCTATACTGAAGCAACAATCGATAGCTTAACCAACATTGCCAATCGTCGCAGTTTGTATTCCCAGATAGAAACGTTTTTGCAGCTCAGTCGACGAAATAGTCAACCTGTCTCTATTTTGATGGCGGATATTGATTACTTTAAGCAATATAACGATGACTTTGGGCATCAAGGTGGAGATAGGGCTTTGAAAATAGTGGCGCAGAAAATTAGTGATGCAAATCGCGATGCCGATTTTGTCGCGCGCTACGGCGGTGAAGAATTTGCAGTTGTATTGCCTGATACTGATCAGAATGGAGCGCTGGTGGCTGGAGAAAGGCTACGAGAAACTGTCGAAGTGATTTCTGAGCTGGATCGGAAAATTACCATGAGTTTTGGCGCCGCCACGGTAATCGTTAATAGAGATGCGCCGTTTATCGTGGAGAATCTGAGAGAAAATCTTATAAAGCAAGCTGACGACGCCCTGTACTTTTCGAAGGAAAAGGGAAGGAACTGTGTCACGCATTTCAATGAAATAGCCTAGGACTGACTAATCTGTTGAATTTGATCGCGCATATTGATCCCGATCTCGCATCCTTTGTTCACGAGTTGGGCTAAGGTAGAGGAATCTCCCGGAGATCGAATGTTTGGGTTGTGTTAAGAATGGGGCGTTTACAATTATATTTCGTATCGGTATATCAGTACCAAATTACCTCCCGCGGCTATTCTCTCAATTGAATGAGGGTCCGTTGTTGGCCGAAGATTGCCCCACGTCAGGGTTTTATGAGCGTCAGCTTTCTATTTAACTTTCTTAAAATGTAAACTTTATGAGACATATTGATTGACTGTCTCAAACAATGTCTTATAATTAAATTCTCATAGAGTTTAAGAGGTTTAGAGACATAATGGCAAAAGTTGGATACGGAAGAGTTAGCTCCATTGGTCAGAGCTTGGATGTCCAAAAGTCGAAATTGGATGAATTTGGCTGTGACAAGATTTATCTTGATAAGCACACCGGCACAACTGCTGATCGACCCAAGTTGAAGGAGGTTCGCAGCTATGTACGCCAAGGGGATAGTTTGATCATCACCAAATTGGACCGATTGGCTCGGTCTACCTTTCACCTCACTCAGATAGCGGATGAATTAAAACAGAAAGGTGTCGATTTGGTTGTCCTGGATCAGAATATTGATACTTCAACTCCAACTGGCAAGCTGCTGTTTAACGTGCTTGCATCAATCGCTGAGTTCGAGACTGAAATACGTAAGGAACGGCAGATGGAAGGTATCGCGAAGGCCAAGGAGAAGGGCGTACTGTTTGGCCGAAAACCAAAGTTGAACGAAAAGGAAATTCTGCAAATACGAAAGGATCGTAAGAAAGGCGTAAAGATTTCAGACCTCATGTCCAGGTATTCGCTGTCAAAGGCAAGTGTCTATCGCTTACTAGCACATTAAGTAAAAAGCTAGTCCAATTCTCGGCGGACACTAAACGCCTGCGAGCTTGGCCCGGTTGGTGTCGGTAGCGTCTCCCGCTGGATGAAAACTCGACTAACAGGCTTACCGTCAACCTCAATCAATGGATAAGGTACTGTGAAGTCAGCCAGGTCACCGCAATAACTACATCGATGCTGCCACTTATGGATGTAGTTAGTTGTAACTGGTCGTTTGCTAACGAGGCGGTAAACACCCCGTTCACACCTATCACAGATGTATTCTATTTTTACGGCAAGGATTTCGCGGCGGATTCGGGGCATTTTCTGATAATAGGGAAGACTAATCAGAGGCTCAATCCCAAGGTCAGAATATATGAGGAAAGTTAGTGCTGTTTACTGCTCCTTGGTGGGCTAAATATTGTACTTATTATTGTTTTTGCAGTGATGCAACGGATACCGAGTCAAAACATCTAATTTGGCTCACCACACCACAGTGAGTTATAGCTTCGGCACCCCTCCTGCAGCGGCTCATGGCAACCTTATCGCACTGGCAATTCCGTGTCAGAATAACGACTTATCCACAGGATATCCCCGCGGCCTCCACAAAATTATGCACAATATAATGTACTTGACCTCTCTATAAAACACATTATATTGTGGTTTAGGCTGATTTTAGCAGTTGCCGATTACCAAATCGGAGTTTCATCAGTATTTGATCGTCAATTACGACCTGAGGAGGACAAAATTTGCCGACACAAACTTTGAATACTGGGAAACTCGCAAAGGCCGCTACATAATGAAAGCGAGTACCAAAATACTAGAATACATGGAAGGGCGTGCCTACATAATTGGCAGAGATGGTCAAATCCGCATCGATGACCCATCATTAAGTAGGGGTCACGCCGAAATCAAGTTTACCGACGGGAAAATATTGCTTCGTGATTTGGAATCGACCAACGGCACTTACTTGATTATCAAAAATAGACTTATCAAAGTCGATCAAACGTATGTAAATCCGAATCAGTGCGTATCGATGGGGTGTGAGAAGTACACGATAAAGGAATTACTTGCATTGGCAGGCATTTATGTTTCTTACTCGAGAAAAGTTGGCTTAGTAGTCAAATTGGCGTCGCCGGTTCAAAAACCATTACTTAAAATGGCGGGTTAGAGCCAATTTACTCCACTTCCCTGCCAACACTGAATGCCCGCAAAACCCTTTAAATTAGGAGCAAATGAAATGTTGAGCCCAGTTACACTCCCCAACGATGTTAAATCGATTGAATTCAGGCTTGGGGCCTTGCTCAAGGAACTTGCAGTAATCAGTAACCAGACCCCTGAAGTACAAAATTCAATACTCCCCAACGATGTTAAATCGATTGAATTCAAGCTTGGGGCCTTGGTCGAGGAACTTGCAGTAATCAGTAACCAGACCTCTGAAGTACAAAATTCAATAGCCAATTTGAAAAATGGCACCCATTTCATCAAAAAAACTCTCGCAGAAACAAAATATTCAGTCCAGGTAGTTGATTACCAACTCAAAGAACTGACGGACCCGATTGTTGCGATGCAGGCTAACCTTAGATCAATATTGAGGATTATTAGATTAGTTAGTATCGCTGTACTGGTCGGAGTGGCATTAGTTGCTGACAGTTACTTTAATTGGATCGAGCAGTTTATGGTCTTCAGCGGCAAATTTTCTGACTGACCGGCGAGGCGGCGTTACGGGACTACTACCAAATGTGAAGTATATATTCATCTTCCTCTTCTTGTTCCCGGTATCGCAGTATCAGATCACCTCAATTGCCCCTGTAAGGTCGTTAAAGTAGCTGATGGCGATACGGTCAATGTACTCGACCGAACAAAAACCCAACATAAAATCCGTTTAGGTGGTATTGACGCACCCGAGCAGAAACAGGCATTCGGCAGGAAGGCTACTCAGAACCTTGCCAAGTATGTTGCGGGTGAATATATCGAAGTTGAATATGACAAGCGTGACCGTTACGGGCGGATCGTTGGCAAGCTGCTTAAAGATGGTCGGGATATATACTTACTACAGGTCAAAGATGGTTTCGCCTGGCACTATAAGTTCTACGAGAAGGAGCAATCTGAACTCGACAGGATGCTTTATAGCTCGGCTGAGATTGAAGCCAGGAATAAAACGATAGGGCTATGGTCTGCTCCTGCTGTACCGCCTTGGGAGTTCAGGAAAAAGAAATAAAAAACCCGCCATCCTTAGCGGGCCTACTGCAATAAATCTCGGAGCAGTATTTAATCAGGCTACCCAATACCTTTGTATCAAGCAGTGATCTGGTTCACGGACAATAAAACCCCGCACAGTAGCGGTGTTTCATATTACTTATTTGTCGTAAATGCGAGGTAATGGCTCGATAGCAGTGTACTTCAGCAGGGATGGAATAAATTGTGCTTTCCTCGCTGGCTTTGCCGGAATAATCACTGCAATCATTGCTGGATATTCGTCTTCCCACTGATTCCCGGGTTACAATGTTTGCTTCTCGGTTATTGTGGGCAGCACTATGGATGATAATTCTGAACTGGGAATTGCAATTACGGAGGCCAAGGCAGCTCAGAGAAAACTCGAACATGCCAAAGGCTTCGAGCGTAATCACAACGCGACGATCAACCAACTCGACGAAAGAATTTTCGGTATGTTTGCGATGCTGGTGCTGGTCATACTAATCAGTGTCTGGGCATTCGATGTTCCACCATTGATTCGATATGCGGTAACCATTGCAGCCGGATCAATTTTTGTGTATTGCAAAAGC
>Ga0224508_10000620_pt1 | contig 34297 bp, 37 predicted proteins | sample SF_Jan12_sed_USG_4_FD_170157 | JGI IMG/M metagenome (GOLD analysis project Ga0224508, IMG submission 170157) | Sediment microbial communities from San Francisco Bay, California, United States - SF_Jan12_sed_USGS_21 | ecosystem: Environmental > Aquatic > Marine > Sediment | place: USA...
TCACCTACTGCAAATCCTTCTATGGCACCGGCTGCAAAAACAGTTTGTGGAATTCCGGCAAAGGCAACTGCGGCAACAAGAAACATAGCAAATACGAAGGGTATTGATTTTGCCTTATCCACGAAAGTGGTTCTTTTGAGGCTTACTTAATAATTAACAAATTAAATTTTTTTATATACTCAATTGAAAATGGCAGATATCTCCTTTCATAAATGAGAAAATTCTAGTCGACGTCGACAATGAAATGAAGATGAATAGAATATGCTTTGAAAAGTATTAAAACAAGTTGTAAAGTCTTGACATGGAAATTTTGTCTGCGGGGTCTGTTGTTGCGAGTTTTCCATCAACTCTTACTTCATATGTTTCAGGATTAACCTCGATGTTTGGAGTTAGATCATTATACAACATGTCTTTCTTTCCAATAGAACGACAGTTTTTTACAGGAACTAGCTTCTTGTGTGAATTGATTTCTGATTCAATACCTTTGTCCAATGCTAGTTGAGATGTGAAAGTTACAGAAGTGGAATGTTTTGCTTGACCAAGTGCCCCAAACATTGGACGATAAAGTACGGGTTCAGTAGTAGGAATAGACGCATTGGGATCACCCATTAGTGAATATGCAATAAAGCCGCCTTTAATGATCATCTTTGGTTTGACTCCAAAGAATTGAGGGGACCAGATTACAATATCAGCCAGTCTCCCAGGCTGTATTGAACCAACATAATCAGAAATCCCATGGGTTATGGCAGGATTTATGGTGATTTTAGCAAGATATCGCTTTACTCTAAAATTATCATTTTGGATATTGTCTTCTGGGAGATTGTCAGTCATTTTTTTCATTTTATCAGCTGTCTGCCAGTTTCTTGTTGTTACTTCTCCTACTCTTCCCATGGCTTGACTATCTGAAGACATCATACTCAACACTCCAATGTCATGCAGTACATCCTCTGCTGCAATTGTCTCTCCTCTAATTCTAGATTCTGCAAAGGATACATCTTCAGGTACTGAAGGGTTTAGGTGGTGACAGACCATCATCATGTCAAGATGCTCAGCTAGTGTATTTACTGTAAAAGGTCTTGTAGGATTTGTGGATGAGGGAAGTATGTTCTGCTCACCTGCAATTTTCAGAATATCTGGAGCATGACCGCCTCCAGCTCCTTCAGTATGATAAGTATGAATGGTTCTTCCAGCGATTGCTTCAATGGTATCATCAACAAATCCACATTCATTTAGGGTATCAGTATGGATTGCAACTTGAGTATCAGTTTTGTCTGCAACACTCAATGCAGAATCAATTACAGCTGGAGTTGACCCCCAGTCTTCATGTAATTTTAGTCCGCAAGCTCCTGCCTCTATTTGTTCAAATAATGCTGTTTGTAGAGAGTCATTTCCCTTTGCAAGAAATCCAAAGTTTAGTGGCAATTCATCAACTGATTCAATCATTCTATGAATATTCCATTTACCAGGAGTACAGGTTGTTGCATTGGTTCCATCAGCAGGACCTGTCCCCCCACCAATCATGGTAGTTGTACCATTACAGATTGCATGTATTGCCTGTTGAGGAGAAATAAAATGAATATGCGAATCAATTGTTCCAGGAGTACAAATTGTATGCTCACCGGCAATTATCTCAGTGTTTGAAGAGATTATCATATCAATGTCATCCATGATGTTAGGGTTTCCAGCGTTTCCTACACCAACAATTTTTCCATCTTTTATTCCAATATCGGCTTTGATGATTCCTAAAAGTGGATCCATTACAATCGCATTGGTAATTACAAGATCAAGGGATTCTGCCCTAGACACTCCACTTGCTTGTCCTAGTCCATCTCGCACACTTTTTCCTCCACCAAATACAGATTCATCACCATATTTGATCAAGTCTTTTTCGATTTCAATAATCAAATCAGTATCAGCAAGGCGAACTCTGTCACCAATAGTAGGACCAAATAAATCAACATAGTTTTTTCTGGGAATGTTTAGAGTCATTTTGTCATCCCCTTGAATCCTTTTTCAGTAGCTTTCTTGAATGCTTCTTCTTGTTTTTCTTCTAAATTTCCATTTACCAAACCACTAAATCCATAAACAATTTTTTTTCCACCAAATTCAGTTAGTTCGATCTCTTTTGTTTCTCCAGGTTCAAATCGTACAGATGTTCCAGCAGGAATATTGAGATGGTATCCATAAGATTGCTCCCGTAGAAATTCAAGTGCCTTATTTACTTCAAAAAAATGCGTGTGTGATCCTACCTGTATAGGTCTATCCCCAGTATTTCTAACAGTAACAGATGTTGTAGATTTTCCCACATTGGCAGTAATTGGCTCATCAGATGGAAAGTATTCACCAGGAATCATTTTTCTCACACAATAGGATCATGCACTGTCACCAGTTTTGTCCCGTCTTCAAAAGTAGCTTCGACTTGAATGGAATGAATTAGGTCTGCAACTCCAGGCAACACCTCATCTTTTGTTAGAACATTTTTTCCTGAGCTCATAAGTTCTGGAACAGTTTTACCGTCTCTTGCACCTTCTAGAATATGATCTGCCAGAATAGATACTGCTTCAGGATGATTAAGTTTAAGTCCACGATTCTTTCTTCTACGAGCAAGTTCTGCTGCAACAAAAACATTTAGCTTTTCTAATTCTCTAGGAGTAAGCATCATTGTATTAAATAGGGTACTAGTCTATTTAATAATTAAAAACATGAAAAATATCCAACAAAGTATAATTTCATCAAAATAAAAAGTAATTTGTGTTAGAAATTAATTCTCCGGAAGGAAATATTTTTCTTGATGAAGAGTTTAATGATCTAAAAAGTGGAAATTATGAAAGACTCAAGATTTCAAGGATGGAGTTAGAAAAGAGAATTTTGAGAAGAAAGACTGATCGTGGAACAGATGTAGGGTTGAAACTGGATCCAGGAGTAAAACTTCGTCATGGTGATGTCATTAAAAATGGAGACGTAAAAATAGTCGTGGAACAATTACCAGAAAAAGTAATTTCTGTTAGACTAAAAACCAAAAACATTATTGATGTAATGATACTTTTAGGACACATAATCGGAAATAGACACAGACCCATATCTATTCAAAAAGAAGTGATTTTATTTCCAATTCAAGCTGATTCAGAGATGGATGTGTTCACAAAATTATTTCACAGTATTATCAACTATATTGAGATGACAGTAGAAGACCAAATATTTTTTCCTCATTCAGGTGCTGATGTACATGAGCATTGATGAGATAGAGCAAGAGTTAGGGGTAATGCAGTTATCAGACTCTTTTTTTCCTACAGGTATTTTCACTACTTCAAATGGATTGGAGTTTCTTTTCAAAGAAAGAAAAATTCAAGGAATGGAAGACTTGATAGAAATGATTAAAACTAATCTTATTCAACAGATTGGACCATCAGATTGTGTTGCACTTGCAAATGTATTTGATAGTGCAAACAAACATGATTTTGATAAAGTGATTGAAGCAGATAGTATTATTTTTGCAACAAAGCCAATAAAAGAAATTCGAGATGCCTCAGCAAGATCAGGGATTCAGTTAATCAGATGTGTATCAGAATTTGTAAAAGATGATAAAATTCTAAATCAATATCAAAAAAATATAATAAAAAACAAAGTACGTGGAGTCTTTCCTGTAGCATTTGCAATTTGTTGTAATGCCTTAAAAATTAAAAAAGAAAAAAGTATGATGATGATGATGTATGGGTTTACTGTAGGTATTGTGGGTGCAGCACTACGATTAGGATTAATTCAGCATTTTGAAGGTCAAAAAATCATTCACAGCATCAAACCAATCATTAGTCAAATCATCAAAGAATATTCAAACAAATCACTTTTGGAAATGTGGCAGTTTGCTCCTCAAATAGACATTATTCAGATGTCGCATGAGAAGATGGATTCTAAAATGTTTATTACATAAAAATAGGATTTTTTATCATGACTCATATTCCAAGAGTTGGTATTGGTGGGCCTGTTGGCTCAGGAAAAAGTATGCTTATTGAACGCTTTGTACCAATGTTAGCCGAAAAGGGTTACAGTGTAAGTATAATCTCAAATGATGTGATTTCAAAAGAAGATGCAGATAGAATGAGAGCTAATTTGGCTACTGATAGAGGACTGCTTCCTGAAAATTTAGTCATAGGTCTTGCAACAGGTGGATGCCCTCATACTGCAGTAAGAGAGGATCCTTCCATGAATCTTTCGGTGATAGAAGAAATGGAATCAAAACATACTGATCTTGATCTGATTATTATTGAAAGCGGTGGAGACAACATTACGACCACATTTAGTCCCATTCTTGCAGATTATTTTATTTACATAATTGATGTTGCAGGTGGAGACAAGTATCCAAGAAAAGGAGGATTGGGAATTGAGAGTTGTGATCTTTTAGTGATCAACAAGATTGATCTTGCAAAAATGGTTGGGGCAGATCTTGAAATTATGAAACAAGATGCAGAGAAGATTAGAAAAGAAAAACCATTTGAATTTATCAACTGCAAAACTGATGAGGGTGTTATGAAAGTAACTGAGCATATCATTCATGATGTTCTGTTAGATTGTCCGCCAAAATCAGCAATGACACAAAAGGTATGATTCTTGAATAAATTAGAATATTATACACCAGATGACATACCAAGGGAAATTCGAGCTTATGAGACTAACGTAAAACAATTAGGAGTTGGAAAATCTGGAAAAGTAGGTATTCTTGATTTAGAACTTCAAACAGATAATGCAGGAAAGACAGTCATTACAAAGCAATTTTCTCAAGTTCCATTACAAATTCAACGAGCACTTTATCCTGAAAGATCACTTCCTGGAATGGCGTATCTCTATGTAATTTCACCATCTGGTGGAATTCTACAAGGTGACAGATACAGAACGGATATTTTATTAAAAAATAAGGCCACCGCTCATATGACGACGCAAGGGGCTACCAGAATCTATAGCATGAACTCAAATTCCGCATCACAAATGCTCAACATTACAGTTGATAAAAATTGCTATTTTGAATACATTCCTGATCAGATAATCCCATATAAGAACTCCAGATATTATCAAAAAGTGAATCTTGATGTTCACGATAATTCCACCCTGATTTATTCAGAAATTTTAACTCCAGGAAGAGTTGCTATGGGAGAATCCTTTGAATACGACATATGTTTCCTAAGAACACATTCCAAGAACCAAGATAAGAAAATTAGATTTTTAGAAAATACAAAGATTAAACCAAAAAAGCAAAGATTAAAAGATTTTGGAATATTAGGAGACTATAAAATAACAGGAACAGTTTACGTCTTGACTAGAAAGGAGAACGTAATTGAATTGGAGAATGCCATTAACGAAAATATCAAAAATACAAAAAAAGTTTCTGCTGGGACATCTATTCTTCCAGACGAATCAGGAATAATCATTAGAATTTTAGGGAATAAAACAGATAGTATTTTTGACATGATTTTCAAAATACTTGAAATCAGCAGAAAGAAGATCCTTGGAGCATCATTTAGTAAAATAAGAAAAAATTAGAATAACTACAGATTATTCAATATTCCAATCTCAAATAGAATGTTTGCTCCGATGATAAGACTGACAGCAGCAGATCCATATCTAAAAATTCGATTTATGAAATGAACTCTATCAGTTAGTAAAATAGGTAATCCTATCAAACCACTAACAACTATCATACCAATAATGGAGCCCAGCCCAAATAGAAGAATAAAGGTAAAAGCCATTTCCACATTATCAAGAGTTGTAGCAGCCAGAGCAATCAGACTTCCACTTCCTGCCAAGCCATGAATCAGACCAATTAGATAGGATTTGTGTTCATGTTTGTGATCAGAATCATTGTGTTCATGAGCATCATAATGCAGAATTCCATCTGAATGCTGATGTGGATGTCTGTGTTGAAACGTTAATTTTTTTTTCCAGATGGTAGTAATTCCCAAAAATATTAACATTGCTCCCACCATCAATTCAAGACCAGAGAAGATCTCAGATTGGATATTAATTGTAAAGAAATATGCAATACATCCAATCACTACGATTGTTGTGGTGTGCCCTGCACCCCAAAAAGCTCCTACAAGTGATGATTTTGTAAAGGCGGATTTTAGAATGTTTTTTTTTCCATTTTTTTTGGATTTTCCTTTGAATAATTGCGTTCCAACTGCTGCTATATGATCAGGCTCAAATGCATGTTCAATTCCAACCATTAATCCCAATCCTAAGATTAGGGCAGGAGTAAAGTTACCTATGGAGGAAATTATTTCTTCAAACAATTCTCAACATCATATTGAAAACTAATGTTGAATCTATTAAGAATTTCAAAAAGTCTACACTATTCATCCAAACACAGAGATTTTGTGTCTATCCTAACAAAACTACCAGTTTTGAGGTAGATTTGAGTACTTTTTGTGCGATATGGCCCAGCTCTGAACTAGATTTTCCTATTCCCTTCTTGCCCATAATTATCATATCGATTTTGAGCTTGTCTGCAAGTTCTACAATTTTTTCAAATGGATCTCCTAACTTGACAATGCGTTTGTAGTCATTGATCTGTCTTGGTAAAACAACACTTCTAAGAATCAATCGTTCTTCTTCTTGAATCTGAGCTGCTAATTCTTCGTCGATGTTTTCTTCGTTTTCGTCAATCTACTCTATTACATGTACTAAGTAGATCTTCACTTTGGTAGTTTTTGAATTTAATAGTTTCATCTATCATTGAATGAGTCTGCAATCTAAGACCCATCAAGAATTTAATCATATCTACTCTTTGTTTTGGATCAATGCCATGTGCATCTTCTATAAGGTCATCAATTCTTGAGAGCATGATTTTAAGAGCCAAACTACTTTTCTTTATCAAATTAAGTGACTTGGAGTGATTATTATGTATTGGTTTGTACAGATCATGTTGGGGTTTGATCTTCTTTTTCATGACCCTGATCTGTTTTACGGTTAGTTTGTTGTTTATTATCTTATCTACAAATTCACTTTTCAGTGAAGCATCAACATTGGTTAGTTCCAATGCCTGACTTACGTTCAAATCACTATGGACTATTTTTTTTCTAACATCATCTGGAAGTTTTAAAAGCTGCATTCTATGAGAAACATATTCCTCGCTTTTTCCAATTTTTTGACCAAGGTCACTTACTCCACCCCAGCCATACTCATTAACATATTTTTGATATGCTTCAGCCTCTTCTATAGGATCCATAGATTTCCTTTGAATGTTCTCAGTTAGTTGAATTTCGTATGCTTGTTTATCAGACAAATCTCTGATTTTACTGGGAATAAACCTCCAATGCATTGATCTACATGCTGTAAATCTTCTATGTCCAGCAACTATCTCAAATCCATGTTCTAGAGGCCTAATGACAATAGGCTGTAATAGTCCATGTTCTTTTATGCTAGATTTCAGATTTACAAGTTCCGTGGAATTTACGGGAAGTTTGTACCTGACTGGAAACTTGGATGGTCTGATCATCCTAATTTCAATAGATTCTATCAGAGAATTATCAATAAAATCTATTTCACATCCACCAAAAACTATTTTAAAATTATATTATTAAATATTTTACGTATATTAATAACGAATTTTAATATAATCTATTAAAATAGTTAAAAATATTTAAAATATCATAAAATTAAATGAAAAATTAGAACAAATGCTGAATGTTATTTTTCTTTGATTAAAGCAATCTTAGGATAATCTGAACAGCAATATTTCTAGAAAATAAAATATTGTTCAGTACATCTTTGTCCCATTATTTTCAATTACTATCTTTTCAAGTCTCAATTTGAATTAATTTGTAGCTTCTTCAATCGATTTTTTACCCAATACTTCATGATATAACGAAACGGCCTCTTGTTCATTTGTTGGTCCTACAATAACTGCAGAACCTTTTTTCATGAAATTGATTGACATTTCATTTGTTCGTAGAGATAATCCAAGATCACCCTGATTTTCAACGATGAAGCCCATTTTTTTTGCAGTGTTAGTTACAGCATCCATTTCTAGATCAAACATTTTTGTAGGAGTGATAGAAAATGTTCTTTTACCTCGATTTCTTCCACAGAGTTCTTCTAGGATTAACTCTTCTTTTGGTACAACATCAAGTTTTCCTGTTCCACAAATTGGACATTCTTCTGCTCTAAATGTTTGAGTACTATTAAAGTCTAGATTTTCCAAATCAATGTGAAGTATTCTTTCTGAAAGACTAGGTTTTTTTCCAATTATAATTTTCACAGCTTCTGCAACTTCTATTCCACCAACAATTGAAAGTATTGAGGGATGAACTCCTTCAATACTGCATGTTGGCATTGTATCCTCATTTAGTTCTGGAAACATGCAAAAGTAACATGCGCTTTGTTTTGGTAAAACTGTAAATGCTTGGCCAGAAACTCCAACGGCAGCACCAGTTACAAAGGGAATTCCAAATTGGACACATGCTTTGTTTAATGCATATCTAGCATTGACACTGTCAAGTGCATCGATTACGACATCACATCCTTCAACAACTTCAAGTGCAGTATAATCATTTACAGAAACTGCTAGGGGTTCTATCTTACAATCAGGATTTAATTTTTTTAATTTTTTTGCAGCTACTTCCACTTTAACTTGACCTACATCATCTTCATCAAACATAGTTTGTCTATGTAAATTAGATAATTCAATTACATCTCTATCAACAATTCTTAAAGTCCCAATACCCATTGCAGCTAGTTTTGATGTAATTGGATTTCCAAGGCCTCCAGTTCCAACAACACATACCTTGGCATTTTTTAATTTTAGTTGTCCTTGATAACCAATCTCTTCAAGCATTACCTGTCTTGAAAATCTATCAAGTTCTTTAGAGGATAATTCTTCTGAGCCACCAGCTACTGCAGGTAAAATGTAAACTTCGTCACCATCTTTTAGAGCAGTTTGCATACCACCAGAAAATTTTGCATTCTTTCCATTAATGTAGATGTTAATCAATGAGCGAGGTGTCCCATCATTTTCCAATACTCTTCTTTTAAAATCATCACCCATTGATTCAGCAATTTTTGCAAATGCATCAGATAATGAATCAGATGAAATCTCAGTTTTCTTTTCTCCTCCTCCTTGATTCAAAACAGAAGGGATTGTAAATGTAATATTTGCCACTAGTTTACTACCGCCGATATTTCCCCTACATCTGCCTTCATTACTGTTGGTTTTTGTAAAACTTCCATAATTGCCTCAGTGGCCTTGAGGCCATTGCCAGTAACATAGCATATCACTTTATCATTTGCATCAATTTTACCTTGTTCCACCATTTTTTGAAGAACAGCTACTGACACTCCACCTGCAGGCTCTGTGAATATTCCTTCAGTCTTTGCAAGTAATAAAATTGCATCAAGGATTTCCTTGTTGTTTGATTCTTCAGCAAATCCATTGTATTGCTGTAAACGTTTCAAAACATATCTACCATCACCAGGATCCCCAATTGCTAAACTTTTTGCAACAGTGTCAGGATATTCAACTGGAATTACCTCACTACTATTTTTCTTAAATGCATCAACTATTGGTGCACAACCATGTGGCTGCGCTGCAATCATGTGCATGTTTGAAACATCGCCAAGTAATGAAACACTTTGCAATTCTTCAAAACCTTTGCATATTGCATTTAGCATTGCACCACTACCAACTGGGACTATCAATTGGTCAGGAACTTGCCAGTCAAGTTGTTCTGCTACTTCATATGCAAGAGTCTTAGAGCCTTCAACATAGTAAGAACGCATATTGATATTTACAATGCCAATACCTTTACTGTCACCAATTTGTGCAGCTATTCTATTTGCATCATCATAGGTTCCATCAACTGCGATATAGTTTGCACCATATGACAATGCTTGTGTAATCTTTGCCATTTCAATATCACTTGGAGCGAAGATGTGACATGGAAATCCGCCTTTTGCTGCATGAGCTGCAGTAGCAGAGGCTAAATTTCCTGTAGAAGCACAACCAACAGCTGACAGGCCAAACTCTTTTGCTTTAGATACTGCAATTCCTGCAGGTCTGTCTTTAAATGAGAATGTTGGATTTACAGAATCATTTTTGATGTAGAGATTTTTTAATCCTAGTTTTTCTCCGAGCTTGTCTGCTTTTGTTAAAGGAGTCATTCCAGCATCAATGCTTACAATATTTGATTTTTGTTCTATTGGTAATAATTCAAAATATCTCCAGTACGTTTTTTCGCGATTAGTAAACGTGTCCTTTGAAACAGGAGGAAAATCATACTTTACATCCAATGGGCCGAAACAGTCATCACAAATATACTTGAAAGTAGACTCGTAATCCTTTTTACATTCCCTACATTGTAGTGATATTCTAGCCAAGAACAATTCTTCCTTTTATAATATACATAAAAAATCCTAATATCAAGTTAAGTAACACTTAATTTTAACCAATAAAAAATATAATGAAAATTCTCCACAGATGATGAAGAAAATTAGTAGAAAAAAGACTATTTTGGAAATAATTGATGAAAAATCAAATTTTAAAAGATTTTTTATTATCAGGAAGGTTTTTAGTGATTTTTGAAAAAATAAATTTGTGAAAAATAGCAAAGTTGTAATTCCAGTTGTAGTTGGATTAATCATTGTAATTGTAGGAATAGCTGCAATGAGTAATCAAGAATCTAATATTATAGAAGTTGAAGATGTTCTAGATAAGGAATTAAGACCAAACGAAGAGAATACACCAGAGATTCAAGAAAAGTTAGAAGAAATTGAAAAAATAAATTTAGAAAATGAATATTCACCCAAACCAAGAGAATGGCTTACATCAGGACCATTTCAAATTGATCGCAGTGAATATGTTTTAGGAGAGAAAATTTTTCTGGTAATTGGCGGATTAAATGAGGATGAAAAAGGACAGGTTGCTTTTCTTAGACCATTAAACATGACACATCAATCTGTTTATTTGACAGTCCCATTTGATGGCACTACAAAATCTGGATTTAATTACTATGTAGAACCTCAGCTTTCTAAAAATAGAGGATTCTGCACTGCAGATGATTTTGTTGGAAATTGGAGAGTTGTTTTTAGAGGAACTGATTACCCGGATTTACAATTTAGAATAACAGAAGATATTCTTCCAGGAGATGAAGAAGATTATCAACCAGTATGTTAATTTATTTTTCCAAAATATTATGAAAACATACTCGTTCACCTAAATGACAGGCAGGACCTGATGGTTCAACAAGATAAATTATTGCATCTGAATCACAATCAACTAAAATTTCTTTGATTTTTTGAGTATTGCCAGACTCTTCGCCTTTCATCCAGAGCTTATTTCTGGAACGACTCCAAAACCAAGAATTCCCAGTTTTTTTTGCAAGTGCCAGAGATTCTTTGTTTGAATAAGCTAACGTCAAAACATCTTTCGAGCTTGCATCTTGAACAATTACCGGAACCAATCCACCGCTTTTTTCAAAGTCTATGTCATCAATTGTTTTTTGCATATTTTAAGAGTAAAAATAGGTTTTATAACCTTACAGGAATTTCTTTTTCTTTAAGGTATTTTTTAACTCCTTTTACTCCATGAGTTTCATAATGAAAAATAGAAGCAGCTAAAGCAGCATCAACATTTGATTTTTTAAATACATTAACTATATCATCAGGTTTTCCACAACCACCCGATGCAATTACAGGAATAGATACAGAATCAACAATAAATTTTGTGAGTAAAATATCATAACCATCTTTTGTGCCATCTTTATCAATACTAGTAAGAAGTATTTCTCCCGCTCCAAGGTTTTCTGCTTTTTTTGCCCAGTGAATAGCATCAATTCCAGTCTCTTTTTTACCACCATAAATGAAAACTTCAAACCAGAATTTTTTCTCATTTTCTGTAAAAACTGTCACATTATCTTCAAGATCATAGTTTCTTTTTGCATCAATGGCAACTACTATACATTGGCGTCCAAATAATTCCATTAATTCAGTAATTACTTTAGGATTCTTTATTGCTCCTGTATTGATACCAACCTTATCAGCACCATTTAGAAGAATGTTTCTTGCATCTTCTAATGATTTTACTCCACCACCAACGGTAAATGGAATATCAATTACAGATGCAACTTTTTGAACTAAATCTTTGATGATTTCTCTTTGTTCATCAGATGCAGTAATATCCAAAAATATCAATTCGTCAGCTCCTTCATTGCTGTATTTTTCAGCTAGTTCCACAGGATCTCCTGCATCTTTAATTGATTCAAAATGGAGTCCCTTTACAACTCTGCCATTTTTTACATCAAGACAAGGAATGATTCGTTTTGTCAGAGTCATACTATTTCCTTTGCCTCCTCAATTGAAATTTTATTTTCATAAAGGGCCTTTCCTAGTATAACTCCAAACGCATTTTTTTCTTTAATTTTCTTTACATCTTCAATATTTGAGATGCCACCACTAGCGATAATATTGGCGTTATCCATGTTAGAAGCTTGTTCTAAAAATTGCAAGTCAGGACCTTCCAAAGTTCCATCACGACTTACATTTGTTAGTAAAAATTCAGTAAAACCCATCTCAAGAAATTCGTTTATAGCATCAATTAGTTTGATTCCAGCACTTTCCTGCCAACCATAAATTACTATTTCACCGTCTCTGTGATCAACAGATATTACGATTTTTTCTGATCCAAGTTCAGTTAACAATGATTTCAACAATAGTTTATCTTTGAAAGCCAATGTTCCCAATACTATTCTTTCTGAGATTTTAGATACATCCATAACTTTTGATTTATCTCTTAATCCTCCCGCAACTTCAACAGGGATGGATATTGAATTAAGAATTTTTTTAATTACATCAAGGTTTGAACCCTTTCCAAGTGTAGCATCTAAATCTACCAAGTGAATCATATCTGCACCTGCAGATTCCCATCTTTTTGCAACATCTATAGGATTGTCACTATAAACGGTTTTTTGTTTAGGATCTCCTTTGTACAACCTAACAACCTTACCATCCATTAGATCAATAGCAGGAATTATTTTCATTTTTTACACTCTTTAAGGAAATTTTTTATCATGATTTTTCCAACAGATCCAGATTTTTCTGGATGGAATTGAGTCCCAATCAAATTATCTTGTTCAACTACTGCTGGAACTTTAATGCCATAATCAGAAACCGCAGTAATGACATCATCAGAATTTGGTTTGACTCTGTATGAATGAACAAAATAAACCCAAGAGCCGTCATCAACACCTTGAAGAATTCTTCCTGGTTTGTTAATTTCAAGATCATTCCATCCCATATGAGGAACTTTCATTGTAGATGGAAGTATAATTACTTCCCCATCAATTACATTCAATCCTTTTTCTTTGCCTTCCTCACTTTTTTCAAAAAACATTTCCATTCCAAGACAAATTCCAAGAACAGGCATATTACCCACATAATCTTGAAATTGAGTCTTGGAAAAATCTCTTATGCTGCGAATAGCAGGATCAAAGTTTCCTACACCAGGAAGTAACAAACCAGAATATTCATTGGGTTTATCAAAATCAGTTATTACATCAACTAAAGCTCCTGCTTTCTCAAGTGAATTTTTCAAGCTGAAAATATTTCCGGCACGATAATCAAAAATAGCTACCTTAACCATTACATTGAACCTTTTGTACTTGGAATTCCTTTTTGTTTTTTATCTAATGTAGATGCATTTCTAAATGCAACAGCGAGTGATTTTATAGCTGCTTCAACTTTATGATGATCATTATCACCATACTTTACAGTAAGGTGTATACAGCTATTAAGATTTTGAAGTAATGATTGAAAAAAGTGTTCCAGATCTTCTTTGGAGACGTCTTCAATTTTAGTTCGCTTTATTGACAAAGTTAATTTCCAAAATGGACGTTTTACTAAATCAATTGAAGCTTCAGCTAAAGATTCATCCATTGGAACAGATGCATAACTAAATCTTGTGATTCCAGTTCTGGAGCTCAATGCTTTATCAAGTGTTTGTCCTATTGTAATTGCAGTATCCTCAATTAGATGATGTTCAATTCCGTCATTTGATTTTGCATCAACTTTCAAATCCATCATACCATGTTTACCAAAAGATACAATCAAGTGATCAAGAAAATTAATGCCAGTTTTGATGCTGGTTTTTCCGGTTCCATCTATGTTGACAGATACCTGAACACTAGTTTCCTTGGTACTTCGTTTAATTGATGCCTTTCGTGGTTTCATATTTCTTACAGTTTTGTAATCTGCTTTATTCTAAATTTAACACCTTCGGCAGTAGATTGATTGAATCTAATACCAGAGAAGCACCACTTCGCTCAAATAATTCAAGTTTCTGTATGGGGTTTTTGCTTGTACCAATAATACCACAAAAAGTAGCTTTGTTTCCAAAATCGGTGACCTTTTTTGCCATGATAAAATCTTCCATAGAATCTCCAACATAAAGGGTGGAGACACTATTCATTCCTTGGATGGAATCTAAGAGAGGTTTAGGATTTGGTTTTGCAATATCTCTGGATTCATCTTCTAAAAATACAGAATTTTTCAGGTCGAATTTCTCCAATAAAGTCTTCAAAGAATAACTAACAGATTCTTTTCCTCTACCTGTTACCATAGCAATTTTTGAACCGAATCTTTTTTGTAACTTTTCAATTAGTAAATCATTTAAGATTACATCATCCTGTTCAATTAAACCAGGTTCAGAAAATTTCGAAGATTTTCTAAATAATTTTTGATATAATTCAGGTCCGTAAAAAAGTTGATCAAATATTTGATACAGAGGGTTTTCATGATGAACACCGGGATAAGATAATTGTTTTTTAATTTCAGATATATCAACTTCCTTCTCAAGATATTTTTCTACAGATTCAATGCCAGTAGAATCAGCATTTTTGATTACATCAAAGATAAAATCTGTTTGATTTTTTTCTAATTTTTTTGCAGCCACTATAGAAATTATTGCGGCATATGTAAGATCAACTTCATCATTAAACCCCCCAGTTGATTTGAATCCATCAATAATTTTAAAATTCACATCTATTGAGTCGCTGATTTTTGCAAAAGTCTCTAAAACATATTTAGTTGTTTTAATGATAGCCAAATCATATGATTTTGTAATATCGATTAAAACACCATCACAATCAAAGATTATAGTATCTATTTCATCAAGGGCATCAATACCAAAATTATCAATGAAGATTCCATCAGATTTTTTTGTTAGAGTCATCTCAATAAATCACGAACAGCTAGTAAAAATTTAGAGTTCATCTCTTTAGTTCCAATTGTTACTCTAAGACAACCTTCATGATTTCCTATTTTTCCTAATTTACGAATTGAAATTCCTTGTTCGGCTAGTGCTGAATAGATTCGTTTGTAGGATCCCTGAGCATCAAAAAGCACAAAATTAGCCTTAGAATCAAAGACTTCAAAGCCATCGTATTTCTTTAAATTTTCAATAATTCTTTGTCTTTCAATTTTGATGCTATCCACCGCATCTTTCATAATATTTGATTTTTCTAAAGCTTGAATTCCAGATTCGATAGTTATTGTGCTTAGTGGATATGGATATTGTAAGATGTTCATGAAGATATTAGTGAATTTTTTATTTGCAATAAAATATCCGAGTCTCAGACCTGCCAATCCAAATGATTTTGAAATAGTTTGTACAACAATTAGGTTTTCTTGGGTTTTTACCATATTTGCTAGAGAATAATCACCAAATTCTCCATAGGCCTCGTCAAGTATCACAAGGCCATTAAAAGATGTAATGAGTTGTTGTAATTCATTTTTTGAAAATTGAAATCCTGTGGGATTATTAGGAGAATCAAGATAAAGAATATTTGCATTTTCAGATTGTTTTACAAAATCTTTAATGTCTAATTTCATATTTTGAGAAAATGGTATTGCAATTAAAGGAATCGAATATAACTTACATCGCTCTTCAAAGAATCCAAAAGTAGGATCAGATGTAAGAACTTTGGTTTCTTTTGATGCAAAATTAGAAAGTATTAAATCCAAAATTTGATCAGAACCATTACCTACACCAATCATTGAAGAAGGTATTTTAACAAACTTAGATATCATATTGATTAGGTGTTCGACACCACCAAGTGGATACTCTCTTACGTCAGAATTTTTTCTTGCTAAAGAAATAATATCATTTTGAAACTGTTTTGGAATAACATAGTTTTCATTTGAATCAAGTTTCAGTGAACCCTGAAGAAGTTCAGGTTTTTGATAACCTCCAATGGAAGAAAATTTCTTTATTTTTTCATCAAACCAATTTATTTTCATTGTAATCTGCCTCTAACTGCTTCAAAGTGATTAGGAAGTCCTTCATCTTGAGTTAAAATATCAAGGTATTTTGAAATTTTGGATAGTGACGATTTTGAGCAAGTTACTTGAGTGTTAATCTTGATAAAGTCCAGAACTGAAAGTGAGCCACGAATTTTTCCAAATCCATTAGTAGGAAGAATGTGATTTGACCCTAAAATATAATCACTAGCTGATGAGGGAGTATCATTACCAAGCAGAATTAGTCCAGGTGTAGTGATTTTAGAGGAAAAGGATTCAGCATTTTTTACCATTATTTGAAGGTGCTCAGGAGCCAAAGTATTTGCAAGTTTTATCATATCAGATTTAGTTTGACAAATTGCAATAAATCCATTATTTTTTAGGCTAGATTTTACAAAATTTTTTCTTTGTATTTTTGTAATTAATTCAGAAATAATATTGCTTACAGATTTTGCAAGTTTTTCAGAAGTTGTAATTAAATAACAAAAAGTATCATTACTATGTTCTGCTTGAGAAATGAGATCTAGTGCGATAAATTTCGGATTGGCAGAATAATCTGCAACAATTCCTAGTTCAGTTGGACCTGCTAACATATCAATTCCAGTTTGATCACTTATCATATATTTTGCAGTAGTAACAAATGCACCTCCAGGACCAATAATTTTGTCAACTTTGGAAATAGTCTTGGTGCCATATGATAATGCTGCAATTGATTGAACGCCTCCTGTTTTGTAAATTTCATCGGCACCACAAATTTTAGCAGCAACAATTGTTAAGGGATTAATTTTTCCATCAGAGTTGGGAGGAGAAACTACTACAACTTTTTTAACACCTGCAACTTTTGCTGGAACTACAGACATTATTACGGAGCTAGGATATTGAGCTAATCCACCAGGTATATAGCATCCAACACTTTCAATTGGGATAAACTTTTTAGAAATTTTAACTCCATCATTGTTGATAATTTTATTTTTTAAGATGGACTTGATTACAGATTCAGTCTTTTCAAGTCTGTCTTTTGCTAAACATAACGCACTTAATTCGGTTTTGGAAACCTTAGAGTATGCATTTTTTATTTCTGATTGAGATAAACGTAATGAAGAAAGATTGGCACCACTAAATTTTTTTTCATATTTTCGGATTGCATCATCGCCATTTTTTTTAACATTCTTTAGAATGGATTCAACTATAGTCTTGTTTTTTTGAGGCTGTTTTGGAAGAATTTTAGTCGCAAATTTGTCAACATTAGTTACTTTGATTATTCTTATCAATTTTCTTCGTCACGTTTGATCTCCTCAAGATCTAGTATTTGTCGTGGTTCATGAACTACAAGGCCTTGAGCAATCTTCCTTAGTTTAGGAATAAGTTTGTGAAATTCTTCTTTTTTGATGATTGTATTTATTCCAAACCAACCTTTTTCACTTAGTGGACTTATTGTAGGTCTTTTAAGAGATGGCATCTGTGCTAGAAGTTTTTTTAGATTTTTCTCTTCAACATTTAGGTATATGTGTAAGTATTTTCTGCCATGAACGGCACCTCTCATAAGGGTTACAATATCAAATATTTTTTCACGTTTTTTTGGATCTTTTAATGATTTCTTGTTTACAATCAAGTGTGCAGTAGAGGTAAGAACTTCATCAACAATTTTTAGTTTGTTTTGTTTTAGAGTTGTGCCAGTTTCAGTAACATCCATTATTGCATCAACATCTTCAGGAGGTTTAGCTTCAGTGGCACCAAAGGATAGATGAATTTGAACATTTTTGTTAGTTCCTAATCGAACCCATGGAGTTACAATTAGCGGATCTTTAGAACCATAATATTTTTTATAAGATTTGGATTGTTTAAGAAATTTTGCAGCAGTAGTAAGATACTCTGAAGAGATACGAAGTATTTTTTTCTTCTTGCTATAATCTGCAATCATATCATCAAGATTTTTGTAATGATATTGGTCTGGAAAAGCTATGACGAGTCTAATTTTGCCATATTCTAGATCTAAAATAGGTTCAACATCAGAATTGGTTTCACCTACCCAATCTTTGCCAGTAATACCTACGTCATACAATCCTTCAGCTACTAGAGTGGGAATTTCTTGAGGACGAAGCATCTTAACGACAATATTGGGATCATCCAAATAAACTCGATAAGTTCTACTTTTTCGGTTAACTTTAGTCCAAGATTTTTCTAATAGTTTGAAAGTAGCCTCCTCTAAACTTCCTTTGGGTATAGCAAATTTTACTCCTGACATTTTCAATTTTTTCACTTTTTAGGTATATAATCGCATGTTTAAATTTGCTCAAGTAATTCTTTAGCTTTATCAAGTGAAATTTTCTTTTCTTTGATCATTTTTTGAACAATTTCATCTATCTGTTCAGGTTTAGCTCCTGCAGCTGCAGCAAGATTTCTTGCATGAAGACGCATGTGTCCTTTTTGTATTCCTTCAGTAGCAAGAGCTCGTATAGCACTATAATTTTGAGCCAAACCAGTAGCAGTCAATACGCATGCAAGCTCTTGTGCTGATGAAACTCCAAGAATATTTGTACATACTTTGGCAACTGGATGAACATTTACAATCCCACCAACAATCCCAACTGAAAGAGGAATTTCCAAGGTTCCAACTAAATTACCATCAATATCCTTACTCCATTTACTAAGAGAACGATACCTACCAGATTTTGCAGCATATGCATTTGCTGCAGCTTCAATGGCCCTACTATCTTGACCAACTGCATTTGCAACAGCTATAGTTCCATTCATTATACCTTTGTTGTGGGTTACCGCTCGATAGACATCATTATCAGCAAATTCAAATGCCAAAATAATATTTTCAACTACTTCTTCTCCTCCAACTGCTTCTTTTTCAAATACCGCTTTTGCTTTTGTAATTCGTCTAGTTGAATAATTTGATAATATACGAAGTAAGGATCTTCCTCCTGTAATGGTTTCAATTAATGTTGAAACAGATTCACACATTGTATTAGTAACATTAGCACCCATAGCATCTCCAACATCTATTAACAACTCAACGATAAGCATTTTGCCGGAAGGAGTATCAATTTCTTTACAAGAGATTTCTTTTGCACCTTTGCCCATCTTAGACAAAGTATTGCTTTTGGAATTTGCTAGTTGAAGGATTTCATCAGTAGAGTTATTGATTTGTTGAATGGCAGAAGGAATATCTACGTCCAATACTTGTATTTGACCAATGCTGTAAGATTCATCTGCTGAAACTTCAAATCCTCCTTTAATTCTTGCAATTTTAGCACCTTTAGATGCAGCAGCAATCACAGATGGTTCTTCAATGACCATTGGGATAATGTAGTCTTTTCCGTTAATCTTGAAATTTGTTGCAATTCCTAACGGAAGTGAAAATGTACCAATAGCATTTTCCACCATTTTATCAGCCTTGTCATATGTGATGCCTCCGTTATCGTTTTGTAAAATATCTAATTCTTCCTTTGAAAGATTTGCAAAACTTGCAACAATATCTAATCTATCTTTTCTTGATTTTTCAAAAAACTTTGAAATTGACGAATCTGGCATTTTATTTTAATATCCTCAATAATTTATCATCCATTCTATCTGGAAAACCTTTTCCATCAGTATTTGAAGTAATCACATAAAGACTTCCATCATGACCTTGTATCACATCACGAACACGACCAATGCCACTGAGAATAGACTTTTGAGAGCTGAGTCCCTCTTCAAAATCTAGCTGGTATAGGTTTGTAGACCTCATAGAAGCCATTATGAATGGAAATTCAAAATCAAGTTTATCTCCTGAATAAAATAAAATACCGCCAGGCTCTATACTTGGGTCATAACAAAGAATAGCATCTTCAAAAATGACATCTCCTGTACATTCTTGTTCAGGCCAACCATAGTTTTTTCCTGGTTGAATCAGATTAATTTCATCATTTTTTTCAGGCCCAAATTCTGCTACAAACATGTTTCCATTATCATCCCAAGTCATTCCTTGAGGATTTCGATGTCCTAGTGAGTAAACTGGAGATTCAGAAAATGGATTGTCATTTGGAATAGTACCATCATCATTTAATCTTAAAATTTTCCCTGATAAAGATTCAAGATCTTGTGGAAGGTGAGAAGAATCAGAAACGGTACCAGTGCCAACATATAGTTTTCCATCTGGTCCAAATTTTATAAAACCACCATTTGTAAAAGAAGAGCCAGGAATTTTATCAAAAATAGTTTCAGCATCTTGCAATTTATTTTTAGATTCAGTAATTCGTAGAATTTTATTCCACAAATTCTTGTCTTCTTCGTATGTCAAAAATACATAGATATAATGATTCTTTGAAAAATTGGGATGTAACGTAATACCTAACAATCCACCATCAAATACATCAGCAGGACGAAATACAGCTAATGGTGATTCTAACAAAGTATTATCTTCAATAACTCTAATGAATCCATCTTTTTCTGTAACAAAAATTCTGTTATCAGATGCTGCAATAGCACGGGGTTTGTCAAGGTTTTCAGCTAAAATAGTTACAAAATCACTTTCAGAATTTGATGTAGGTTTTGGTAATGGAATAGGATCTGATGGAGAAGTTAGAACAAAAGCTGAAAATGCTATAGCTATAACAATTGCAGTGATTTGAATTTTTTTATCCACAAAGATACAACCTTTTCAAATCCTATTAATTACTTTCAAGAATTTGATAAAGCGTATATACGGCTGATCCTCATTTACGTAACAGCGGGGTGGGGAAGTCAGACTCTTTAGGGCTAGGTCATCCCGGCGGGCTCATAACCCGCAAATCAGTAGTTCAAATCTACTCCCCGCTACTTAGTTTTTATAAACACAAAACCATGAAAGAGATTCATCGAATTTTAAGGCTTTGTTGATTTTTCCTAGTCGTTGCAAAGGTCTTGTGAGGTGTCTATGAGCAGATATTTTTGGAAGATATAGTTGTTTCTTGATTTTTCTGGAAATTTCAACAGACATCTTTTTAGAAGATTTATTTCCACAACAAATGCATTGAAATCCTTGATTCTTACCTTTAGATTTCATTTTTTTGTTACATTTTTTGCAAAGTGGGTTTGATGTAGAAATATTCTTTTTAAGCTGAATGACTTCTATAAATTCAAGATTAATGATTCTAGGGAAATTTTTTGAAGCTTTTCTAACTCCGCCTCCAACAAATATTTTGTCTCCTTTTATCAAATTTGAAGCAATAGTAGAAATTCCAGTTGGTTTGTAAACAGCACACCAAAATTCATGATTTTTTGAAAGAATTTTGAAAAATACATGTCCTCCTTTTGTCATCTTTGGAGAATTAGATACAATTCCAGTGATTTTTCCGGAAGCATAAGGCTTCATGGTTTCAAAGTTTAGTTCATTTTTTAGGTGATCGCCTGTTCCTTGATTGGATTTGAAGATCATGTAACCATCTAATTTTTCATTACTTTTTAGGATCTTTGTGGCATAAACTAATGAATCTATATTTTCTCCTCTAACACCATAAAAAACTGGATCAGGACCATGAGGAGTAATTAAAATTCGTCCTGTTTTAGTATCAAAACTATTAAACGTATTTGGAGAAGTTTTTTCCTGCATTATTTTTACACTTTCCATCGAAATTTTTCTTTCTTTTCCAAATTTTGGTTTTTTACGATAGCTTAAAAGTTCTAATGTGTGATCTTCAAAATCATATCCTATTGCACCAATAGCTCCAACCAATCCTTGACCATTTCCTTGATAAAAAAATTCTATATTATTTTTTTTTGCAAATCTTTTTGCCTTATTCCTATTGATTAATTGCCACAAAGCCATGTCACTAAAATTAACAAATTCAGAAGGAATAGAATTACTTTCAAAGAATACCAAACCAGGATTTGCACCATTTTGAGTATCAGAAAATTTTAAAACAAGATTTTTAATTTGATTTTTCACTTTGGAGGGATTATTAGTCTTAATTCTTATAGAAACTGCCCCATTACCTCTAGTTTTCCACGGGATATTAGGATTAAATCTAATTAATCGTGGAAAATCAAGAAATTCAGTTTTTTGTTTTTGAAGTAAATCAACAATTTTGTAGGCTAGAAATGTAGTACACATCCCTTTAGGAGAATCAGTATCATCAAATCCTATATTGAGAATAGTTTCTTTTGACATAATTCACTTAAGAAATTCAGACATTTTTAGTTGTTGTACAGTTCAGTTGATTTAAATTAATAATGTCATATTCCAAGCTGGAATTGATAGTAATAGACGAAGAAAGAATTTTCAAAGAGATTCGAGAAAAAGAACCAGCATCAGTTTCATTAAATGGTCCTGATGGAATTTTACCTCAAGTTCAAGAAACTGCCATTAAAATATCAAAAAAATTTGGGATATCAGCATATGTTTTAGCAGATACAACATGGGGAACTTGTGACTTGAATTCAAATAGTTCAAAAATTCTTGGGGCAGAAATTCAATTTAATATAGGACACACCATAAACACAGAATCACTAGAAGAAAATCTAGTCTTAATTGATGCTTTTGATGATGTTGAATTTGACAGCGTTGCAAAAAAATGTGCGGTAATACTAAAAGAGAAAACAATTTCCTTGGTCACAGACAGTCAACATTTACATCAAGTGGATAAAGTTGAAAAGATTTTAACGGAAAGTGGAATTAACGTTAAAATTGGAAAAGGGAAAGGACAATTAAATGATGGCCAAGTATTTGGTTGTGAATTTTATCCTGCATCAGATCTAAAAAAAGAAGTTGATGCCCATGTATTTTTAGGACAAAGTAATTTCCATGCATCAGGAATTGCTTTGTCGACTAATTTACCAACTTACGTTTTAGATCCTTACTTTAATGAAGTAAGAGAAATTACAGAATTTGCACAGAAATTAAAAAAGAAAGCTACTTTAGCAATATACAAAGCAGCTGAAGCAAAATCATTTGGGGTAATTGTGGGACTAAAAGAGGGACAATTATCCAAGTTATTTGCATTAAAAATTAAAACAGAATTAGAAAAAGAAGGAAAAGAAGTTCAGTTATTTGCACTAACCGATATTACAAATGATAGATTAAGAAATCTTAAAGGAATTGATGCTTTTGTTCAAGTAGCTTGTCCAAGAATTTCCACAGATAATCAGTTTGACAAACCGGTTTTGTCTTCTCCTCAGGCAAATGCCCTTCTCAAAATCTTACGAAATGAAAGCATTGAAGGATATTTAGAAATCCCTCATTGGTTGTAATCACGATACCAATTTTTGGAATCTATAGTTATCTGATAATTTTTTAAATGATTTAGATTTTTTTGCTTTAATTTTGTATTGAATTCCTTGAGAAATTACTAGTTCAAGTAGATTTAAAGCTTCATCAAAATTTGAAAGCATTACGAGATTACAGGATTTATCAAATAAAATATCTCCATTATCAGGATAATCATTTAGTATATTATCACAACATGAAATAGATTCATCAAATTTTTCCATTGAAAATAAAATTCGTTCTTTATGATATAATGCAATTTTATAATTTGGATTTTTGTTTAAAATTTTGTCACATAGGGATAATGCTTTAACAAAATTTCCTTGTTTGCGACTAGATGAGATTTTATTAACTAATAGAGAAAGATCGTCTGGACATATTTGTAGGGCTGCATCATAACACTTCATAGCGTTATCAAAATCTTTGAGTTTACTTAGAGCATATCCCTTGTTATTAAGTGAACTAATGTGTTTGGGATTATCATTTAGAATTTTGTCATAATACACTATGGATTCCTTTAATTTTCCTTGTAGAAATAATCGATTTCCTTCATCCAAAATCGAATTTATTTTAGGATCTGTCATGTCTATTAATCTTCTAGTTTCATCAAGATTTTTCCGAAAAGTCCTTTCCCTTTCAGCATTTTTGTGTGAGCATCTGCAGCCTTTTCAAGAGGATAGACTGAATCAATAATAGATTTTATTTTTCCTTGAGACATCCAAAAAAGACCCTGTTCTAATTCGGCTCTTGTCCCTTGAGTAGAGCCCAAAATATTAACCCCTTTGAAAAAAATATGTCGTAAATCTGTTTTTGCATCATATCCTGTTGTGGCACCAGTAGTAACAATTGTTCCACCATAATTTAGTAAGGTCAATTCCTTGTTCCAATGAGAACCGCCAATGTGTTCAAAAATTACATCAACTCCAGGTACATCTCCATATTGTTTTGGAATTTTCTTTGCAATTGACCTAACCTCTTTGTGCCAGTCATCATTTCGATGGTCTATTGCATAGTCAGATCCTAATTCCAATAATTTATCTAATTTATCAGGACTTGCCGTTGCAATCACACTACATCCAAAAAGCTTTGCAATTTGTATTCCATAATTTCCTACTCCTGAACTTCCACCCATTATCAATACTAGCTGGCCTGGTTGAATCTTGGCTCTTCCAACAAGCATATGCCATGATGTTAATAATGTCATTGATGCAGCGGCTGCATCTTCATAAGATACCCCTTCAGGAATCTTTACAACGTTAACTTCTGGAAGATGTGTAAATTCGCAGTATCCTCCCCAAAGTGGACCAGTTTCAAAACCCCAAATAGTTCGTTTTCTGCAATCATATTCTCGCCCATCAGTACATGCTTTACATACTCTGCATGACATATTTCCATGAGAAACTACTCGATCACCTATTTTGATATTTTTTACATCACTACCAACCGCAGTAACTTCACCGGCAGCATCAGTTCCAGATATGTGTGGTAATGGAATTGCCAATGGTTTGCCTCTCATTCCCCAAATATCATCATAGTTTAGAGATGCTATTTTTACTTTGAAAATTACTTCATTAGGTTTTGGTTCAGGGGCAGGTATATCTTTGATTTTTAAGATTCTAGAAAAATCATCATCAGTAGTATATTCATCGTATACTAGGGCTTTCATGATTTTTCTCATATAACAAGAGATATATGATTTTTCAAGAACCTCTAACCACAAACAATTATAATCATAGCATCAAAAATCATTGCATGTCTGAAAATGTAATATTTCCAGGGGACAAAATAGCATCGATTGAAGAATATGAGGCAGGATACAATACTTTTGATGATGGAGATATGGTTCGAGCAGCAACCATAGGACGAAAAGACATCGATAAGAGTACACGAGTTGCTAACATTAAACATCCAAAAACTCTATCAATTCCAAAAGTAGGAGATATTGTTATTGGAACAGTTGCAGCTGTAATGTCATCTATGATCGCAGTTTCAATTGATTATATTAATGGAAAACCTACCATATCAAAAGTAGAATGTATATGCTCTACACGAAACATTAGAAAAAAGAATGTAGCACTAGCTAACGATATTGTAACATTAAAGATTGTTAATCATCTTAATGGCACCATTCATGCAATGATTGATGAACCATATTTAGGAGTTTTATTCACAAAGTGTAGGAAATGTGGAGGCAAAGTTGTCCCCATGCGTGATGCAATTAAATGCACAGAATGTTCATGGATTGATGAGAGAAAACTTTCTTCAAACTTTGGCAACAGTGATTTCATAAATTTGAGAGATTAGGAAATGATTCATGTTTCGTTCCAAGGTGAACGAGGAGCATATAGTGAAGATGCTGCAAGGTCATTTTTTAAAGAAGAAATTGAAACTGTACCATTTGTTACCTTTGCAGAAGTCTTAGAAAACACCTCTATTGATAAAACAGATTATGCAATTTTGCCTGTAGAGAATTCGTTGGAAGGAAGTGTAGGTGAAAGCTATGATTTGTTGTATTCAACATCTCTTAATGCAACAGGTGAAATCTATCATAGAATAGAACATTGTTTAATAGGAATTGGTAAATTGGATGAAGTAGATACCGTTTATTCACATCCGCAAGCTCTTGGCCAATGCAGAAAATTTATTGAGACACACAATATGAAAATAATTCCTGCATATGATACAGCAGGTAGTGTAAAAATTGTTAAAGAATTAAACAAGAAAAATTATGCCTGTATTGCCAGTAAAGCAGCATCAGACATTTACAATATGCCTATTATTGCTGAAAATATCGCAAATAATCTAAATAATTATACTAGATTTCTGATCTTATCTAAAAAAAAATCATCTGAAACAGGAACTGACAAAACATCAATTATTTTTTCCATTAAAGATGAACCAGGTTCATTATACAGGATTATAGAGAATTTTCACAAGAATAGTGTTAATCTTACAAAGATAGAATCCAGACCCACTAAAGAAAATACATGGGAATATAATTTCTATGTAGATTTTGAAGGACATGAAAAAAATCCGCAGATTTCAGAAATGCTTGATAGAATAAAACATGAATCCCTCTTCATGAAAGTTTTAGGTTCCTATCCTTCTGCAAAACTAAGCTAAAACCCTTTGGGTTTTCTTAATGAGAAGCCCATACTAAATCCAATGATTACGATGCCTGACGTAATCACCATGATATCAAAGGTAAATCCAATTGGGTTAGGAGTCTGTTCAGTTACTGCAGTAATTTCTAATTCATTATTTCCGGTATTTTGAATTTTGATTTTTGTATCTCCATCTTCTGAATGAATCCAATTCAACTTTAATTCATTTTTATAGGAGGTGTTTGGAATCTGTTTTCCATCACCAGGACTTTCAAGTTTAAGATCAAAAGTATCACCAATAATTTTTAAGGATTGTGATGCATTTACAGGTCCGGGAATTGTTAAGAATATCGGATCGCCTACTTCTAGAAAAAAATGTTCGTTTACAGTAATAGTAGGTCCAATTTGTGAAAGTAAAGAGTAGGCACCAAGGGCAATAATTGCACTTCCAACGATTAATCCAATAATAGTTCTCTTAGTTAACACAATAAAATTATTCTAGATACTGCTTAAAAAATTAACTACAGTACATTGATTCCATAATAGCATTAATTTTGTCTTTAAGCAGCTCAATCAAGTAAAAAACAATATTTCTTGTGGTTTCATATTAGATATTGTTTAACTCGTTTCATTATAGGTTAAGAAAAAATAAACTAGTTGTATTGGGTTTCCCATGTTCCCAACATAACAGTTTCCCGATCAAACGAATCAGGATTTAGTTTTTGTTTTAAAATTTGTTGTTCCATCTGTATCTAAAAATATATTTGGTTTAAACAAAGTAATAAACTAAATCTATATAGAATACTGTTCTATACGCGAAAATTTAGAAATGAGTTAGATGATTAACTTTATCTTATCTTTGGAATTTCTCAAAGTTTGAAAATGGAAGAAAGGTCATATCTATTTTATTAAATATCATCAAATTAATGATCTATTTCCCATTTTGTTATTTTTTGAAAAATGTCTGAACATAATCGACAAGATACAATATCTAATTAAATAAAATGATTACAAAATAGAGAGAAATATACTCAAGAGAATCAAAAATTAAATTTTTACATTAAAGAAACATCATGAGGCTGGCTTTCTGCAAATCCAGCTCTAGACATTTTGATAAACTCTGCATTTTCTTGCATTTGGGATATGGTATGCGCACCACAATAGCTCAAGCCAGAGCGGAGACCACCTGTAAGTTGTTTTAGAATATCAGTTACAGTTCCTTTGTAAGGGACCATGGCCTCAACTCCTTCTGCAACATAATCATTAAGATCATCATCAAATGAGATTGATCCTGTTTCTTTGGATTTTCTGCCAATAGAAGCAGCAAGTGAGGCCATTCCGCGATAAACTTTGAATCGTTTTCCATTTTTTGTCAAAACAGTACCTGGTGATTCATCAGTACCTCCAAGCATACTACCCACCATTACTGATGAAGCGCCAGCAGCTAGTGCCTTTGTTGCATCACCAGAAGTTCTCGTACCACCATCAGAGATTATTGGAATACCATGATCTTTACCAATTTTTGCACAATCCATTACTGCTGTTAATTGAGGTACACCAGAACCGGTAATTACTCTAGTAATACAAATTGATCCAGAACCTACACCAACCTTTACTGCATCAACTCCGGCTTTTATCAAATCTTCAGCACCTTGAGCAGTTGCAATATTACCTGCAATTAATTCACAGTCTGGAAATGCTTTTTTGATATTACGAACTGTGCTTATTGCATTTTCGCTATGACCATGTGCTATATCAACAACAAGTACATCAGCGCCTGCTTCTAGAAGGGATTCACTTCTTTCTAAAAAGTCACCTTTTACACCAACTGCTGCTCCAACTAATGGTCGTCCTTTCTTATCTTTGGATGCATTTGGATAATCAGCATTATTTGTAATATCCTTACTTGTAATCAATCCTTTGATAATTCCTGAATCATTAATTACGGGTAATTTTTCAATTCGGTGTTTGTGTAAAATATCTTTTGCTTCATCTAATGTAACACCTGGTTTTGCTGTAACTACATCCTTTGTCATAACATCTTGAATACCACCATTTGGATCAGCAAATAGTAAATCTCTTTCAGTCACTATTCCTACCAATTTAGAATTAGAATCAACAACTAAAAGACCAGAAATTTCTTTTTCATCTGCATAGTCAACAGCATCTTTGATGGATTTGTCTGAAGAAATAGAATATGGATTTTCTATCATTACACTACCCGAACGTTTTACTTTGAGAACTTCATTGGATTGTTCTTGGATACTCAAAAATCTGTGAATGGTTCCTATACCCCCTGCACGAGCCATAGTTACAGCCATAGAAGATTCAGTTACGGTATCCATATTTGCACTTACAAACGGAATATTAATTGAGATATTTCGAGATAATTTAGTGCTCAGATCGGTTTGACTTCTACTTGTAATATCTGAATATTTGGGTACAAGAAGAACGTCATCAAAAGTTAATCCCTCTTTGAATTCCAATGAAACCTTGTTAAGAAAGTTAAAGATTGATTATAAGCCTTTGTGTTATTTTGAGAGTTTCGAAGCTATTGTTATTGCATCTTTTGTTGCTTCTACATTATGAGTACGTACAATATCAGCACCATTTAAGACAGAAATGGCTTCTGCAGCTATTGAGCCAAATAACCGATCAGAAGGATTTTCTTTTCCCAAAAGATCTCCTAGGAACGATTTGTTGGAAACTGAGATTAAAATTGGATAACTTTGTTTTATCGAATCCAAATTTTTTATTATTGATAGATCTCTTTTTACCCAATCTGATTTAATTTTTGTAAAAAATGGATCTTGTCCAGTTTTTCTAAAAAATCCAATTGCGGGATCTAATACAATTTTTTCAGATGGAATTAATGATTTTTTTGCAATTTTCAGACTTTCTCTAAGAAGTTTTTTGGTTGTAGTTACAGTATTCCCAAAAACAATTTTTGAATCATATGCACATAAAATTAGAGATGGAGTAAATTCTGAAATAACCTCTTGCATTTTTCTATCATATTTTAATCCAGAAATGTCATTGATTATCTCAATACCATTTTCTAAAGCATCTCTTGCAACTTTGGACCTACATGTGTCAACAGAGATTGGGAGATTGGAGATATTTTGAATTATTTTAATTGCATCAAGAATTCTTTTTGATTCAACTTTTTCTGATATTGCTGTAGATAGATAAGGTGCAGTAGACATACCTCCAACATCGATAAAATCTGCACCTTCATTTTCCATCTGTTTTACAGTATTTTTTATGTGAATTTTTGTTGTCTTAACAGATTTTTTGTAAAATGATTCAGGACTGATGTTAAGAATACCCATGATACGTACAGGGTTTTTTCTACCCACACCTACATTTCCAATTCTAGTCATAGGGTTTATCAAAAACTAAGGCAATTTGAGTTATATGATGATTTCAGGTTGGAAAAAGAGGTATTCGGATATTTTGAAAGAATTCAAGTACAGTGAAAAAAGGGATAGAGAATCGGCCATGCTTTTAAACTCAATTATAAAAAAATCAGACGTTAATGAAAAAATTACTAATCTGGTTAAAAATAAAACTGTTTTTGTGATAGGTTCAGGACCTTCATTATCAACTGCTATTCCAAAATTAAAAAATTTCAAACAATCAATAAAAATTGCTGCAGATAGTTCCGTTAAACCGTTAGTAGAAAATGGAATTATTCCAAATATTGTTGTTACAGATTTAGATGGAGATGTAAATACATTTAAAAAAATTGCTGAAACAAAATCAATATTTGTTGTACATGCACATGGAGATAATATAGAAAAGTTAGAATTTGCAAAAGAATTTAAAAACTGCATAGGAACAACACAGTCAAAACCTTTTAGCAAAATAAAAAATTTTGGAGGATTTACTGACGGAGACAGAGGAGTTTTTTTAGCTAATCATTATGGTGCGAAGAGAATTATTTTGTTTGGAATGGATTTTGGATATCGGATTGGAAAATTTTCAAATACAAAAAAATCAGAAAGAAAAACAAAATTGATGAAACTAAAAAGAGGAAAATATCTTTTAGAATGGCTATCAACTATTACAAAATCGGAACTTTATACCACATCAAAACCAATTAAAGGATTTAAAAAAATATCAAACAAAGATCTTGATATTATAATTACCTAGTATGCATTTAATACCCATACCTCATTTATCAAATTATGAAATTTTCAGAGGAGCAAATGAGAGACATTGTTGCTTTGAAGGACAATTTGATCGAACAAATTGATAAACATCAAAGAGGCATAGAAATGTTAGAAAAAAATATAATGATTTTGGATTTGGTTTTAAAGGGATCTAGTTTTACAAAAGCTTCACAATTAGAAGAAACAAGAAAAGTGGAAATTCAGAATAAAGCAGATACTACAAAAAAACCTGGAGAGAATTCCATTCCCATTAAAAGAGGAAGTGATGGCAAGGTAATTGCCAATGCCTATGTCACGACAGAACAAGTTTCCATAGTTTTAGATGATGAAATTGAAATAGATGCTGATACTCCACCCTTCAAATCATTTTTCTTAGACAGAATTATTGGAGAAATGAAAAAAAAGGATTCTGTTGAGGCTGAAAGCGGAAAAATCCAAAAAGAATCAATTATTGATTATATGATAAACAAAAACGGTTCAGACATAAGAGAAATTATCATTAAAAACTATAGGGAAAAAGAAAGAGTAAATGAGTTAATCAATACAGCAGGATGGTCATTAACAAGAATGCTTGAAAATATCAAAAAGTGATGACATGGATAAAATTATAGTTTTAGATTTTGGTTCGCAGTATAGCCATCTAATTTGTAGAAGAATTAGAGAGTTTTCTGTTTATGCAGAACTTGTTTCTTATGATATTAGCTATGAAGAATTACAAAAGCACAATCCAAAGGGAATAATTTTTTCAGGAGGTCCATCAAGTATTTATAATTCAGATGCCCCTGCTCCAGACAATAAAATTTTTGAAATGAATTTACCATTACTTGGAATTTGTTATGGACATCAATTAATTGTAAACAAATATGGCGGTAAAGTAAAAAGGGCAAACAAAGAATATGGTTCATCTTTACTTACAATCGACAATGATAAAGATCTCCTAAATGGTATAGGGGAATCAGTCAGAGCATGGATGAGTCATGGGGATGAGGCAGAAGAAATTCCTGTAGGATTTAAAGTGATAGGACATACAGAAAATGCAAAATCTGCTGCAATTGCATCAGAGGAAAAGCCAATCTACGGAATTCAATTTCATCCCGAAGTAGTACATACAGAACAAGGTACTGAAATTCTTAAGAATTTTGTTCTCAAAGTATGTAAGGCAAAACAAGATTGGACGATGGAAGGTTTTATAGATACAGCTGTAGAAAAAATTTCAAAAATAGAAGGAAATGTACTTTGTGGAGTTAGTGGAGGTATAGATTCAACAGTAGCTGCACTACTAATTCACAAAGCAATTGGAGATAGACTCAAATGTGTTTTTGTAAATAATGGTTTGTTACGATTAAACGAAGAAATAGAAATTGATGAAATGTTTAAAGATAATTTCAGGGTAAATTTTACAGCAGTAAACGCAGCAGATGAATTTCTTGGAAAACTCAAAGGAGTAGAAGATCCTGAAAAAAAGAGAAAGATTGTAGGAGAAGAATTTATTCGTGTCTTTACTGAATTTGCTGAAAAAAATGGTCCATTCAAATGGCTTGCTCAAGGTACACTTTATCCGGATGTAATTGAAAGCGGAGTTTCAAAAGGACCAGCAGCGGTGATAAAATCTCACCACAATGTAGGAGGATTACCAGATTGGCTCAATTTGGAAATTTTAGAGCCATTAAGAGAGATCTACAAAGATGAAGTTAGAAATATTGCAAAAATTCTAAAAGTTCCAGAAAAACTTTTCATGAGACATCCATTCCCTGGCCCAGGATTAGCTGTAAGAGTAATTGGAGAGGTCACCCCAACAAAACTTGAGATAGCTAAAGTAGCTAGTAAAATTGTGGAAGATGAGTTATTGGAGGCAAATTTGTATGATAAAGTATGGCAAGCTTATGCTGCAGTAGGAGATGATAGAGCAGTTGGTATTGTTGGGGATGAAAGAAGATATGGAAACATAGTAATGATAAGAGTTGTTGATTCTATTGATGCAATGACTGCTGATTGGACAAGACTTCCACATGGCGTTTTAGAAAAAATTAGTAATAGAATAACAAATGAAATTGAAGATGTTACGTGGGTCACTTATAGCATTTCAAGTAAACCTCCTGCAACAATTGAACCCCAGTAGTGAAAAAAATGGAATACGAGAAAATGTGTGATGAAATTCTAGATTGTGATAAAAAAATCAGATATGTAGGAGTATATGATTATGGTGAGCTTTACGATAAAATGAGATCAGGGTTGAAGAATTACTTATCAAGAGAAGAAACTGAGATGTCTTTATCTCAGGCAGTATATAGATGGTCCTCACGCAAAAAAACATCTGAAAAACTTGGGAAACCTATTTTTGCGTTAGCAAAATATGAAAAAGTTTATCGAATAACTATTCCTACTGAGGGAGCAGGATTAATTTTGATTAGTACAGAATTAGATGCAGATGTAAATCAAATTGTTGATAAGATTTTAAAAATCAAAAATAAATACTCCTGAGAATTTGTTATGAGTATGAATTTTCATGTATTTGACACGTATGTCAAGGCTAAAGATGGACATACAATGCATTTTGATATAATTACTGACAAAAGTAATACAGAAAGAGCAATTTCCTTTGCAAAAGAATGGTTAAAATCTATTGGAGAAGAATCTACCAAAGTTACTACAGAGGAATGTGAATTCTGTCACACACAATCGGTTCCAGAGGATATGGAAATTGAAATAATGACAAATGGTTATTTCATTTCAAAGATGGAAGGATGTTCTGAATAACTAAGTTAGAAATGCAGCACCATATACTCCGGCTGAATCACCCAATTTATTTTTGAGAATTGGCGTATCAACGGAATCTGAAAAGACTTTGTCGTATACGGATTCTTTTCCTTCAGTATACAAAAAATCAATGTTTGATAAACCGCCACCTAAAATAATTACATCAGGATCTAAGATATCTATAACGTTAGCCAGACCATGCCCAAAATTTTCTAAAAAGTGATCTTTCCATTTTTGTCCAATTTTATCATCAATATTAGAGAGGATTTCAGGAAGAGATTGGAATCTTCCAGTTATTCCTGTCCATTGTTTTTCTAAAGAGGGGCCGCTGATGTAAGTTTCTACACATCCGGTTTGGCCACAATAACAAGGAATGCCATTACGGTGTAATGTATGATGCCCCCATTCACCTCCAATGTGATTTCTTCCAGAATGAAGTTTTCCATCAATTACAATTCCACCACCAACGCCTGTACCCATTATTACTCCAAATACTACACTAAATCCACTAGCAGCACCCATTTTAGCTTCAGCCATTGCAAAGCAGTTAGCATCATTTTCCATAGATATTTTTTTTCCTAATTTATCTTCCAAGTCTTCTTTTGGTGATCTTCCAATCAAACATTGTGTATTACTATTTTTGATTAATCCAGTTTGTTTAGAAATTGTACCAGGTGTACAAATACCTAAAGAAAAATCAGAAATATTTACAGATAGTTCCGAGACCAAGGATGAAATAGTATCAATAATTGCCT
>Ga0224508_10000621_pt1 | contig 34240 bp, 28 predicted proteins | sample SF_Jan12_sed_USG_4_FD_170157 | JGI IMG/M metagenome (GOLD analysis project Ga0224508, IMG submission 170157) | Sediment microbial communities from San Francisco Bay, California, United States - SF_Jan12_sed_USGS_21 | ecosystem: Environmental > Aquatic > Marine > Sediment | place: USA...
GAGGAAGAGTCCGCCATAGTGGAAACGGTTGAATTGTCAGAAGATTCTGTAGGACCGTCGTCGGTAACCGTCGAAGCGGGCGGGTTTGACGACGGGTCAGCGATGGCGGATGAGGCCGAATTAGCGGAAGATTCTACGGATCGGTCGTCTGTACGTAGTGAGGACGACGGGCACACGGGATTTGAGGAAGAGTCCGCCATAGTGGAAACGGTTGAATTGTCGGAAGATTCTGCAAAAGAGGTGCAAGACGACGCTCACCCCGACCGCGAGATCGGACAGTCGATACCCGTACACATGCCGCACGAACCGCGGATTCCCTACGCGTTCGCCAAACGCCACGGTGTGCTGGTAGGAGAAGTTGGCGCCAATCATGTAGACGTCGTCTATCGTGAAGGCGTAAGCAGCACCGCGTTACTCGAAGTGCGACGCCTTTTCGGGCGAGCGCTAAGACCGCGCAAGCTCGAAGCCGAGGCATTCGAGCAGTTGTTGGTACGCCACTATGAAGGCGGTTCCGGGCAGGCCAACGAAATCATGGACGACCTCGGCGAGGATCTCGACTTGCAGACAGTCGCAGATGCTCTGCCAGAACCCGAAGATCTGCTGGAAGCGGAAGACGATGCGCCCATCATCCGGCTGATCAACGCGATTCTCACCGAGGCAGTGCGCAAAAACGCTTCCGACGTACATGTCGAGCCGTTCGAACGACGCCTTTCCATCCGCCTGCGAATCGACGGCGTGATGCTGGAGATTCTGGAGCCACCACGTACTCTGGCGCCGCTGTTGATCTCGCGTATCAAGGTAATGGCGCGTCTGGATATCGCCGAAAAAAGGTTGCCGCAGGACGGGCGCATATCTTTACGGGTCGCGGGGCGTGCGGTGGATGTACGCGTATCCACGCTGCCCTCCGGACACGGCGAACGCGTGGTGTTGAGGCTGCTGGACAAACAAGCAGGCCGGCTCGATCTCGAACAACTCGGCATGGAGGCGGACATACGCCACCGCATTCACGAACTGATACGCTTGCCGCATGGCATTCTACTGGTGACCGGTCCCACGGGTTCCGGAAAAACCACCTCGTTGTACGCTGCGCTGACGCGCCTAAACGATCGCAGCCGCTCGATCCTCACCGTCGAAGACCCGATCGAATACTACATCGATGGGATCGGGCAAACGCAGGTCAACACGCGCGTGGACTTGACGTTTGCCAGGGGGTTGCGAGCAATTCTGCGGCAGGACCCGGACGTGGTAATGGTAGGCGAAGTCCGCGACCTGGAAACCGCCGAAATTGCCGTGCAGGCGAGTCTCACCGGCCACCTGGTGATGTCGACGCTGCACACCAACACCGCGGTCGGTGCCGTGACCCGTCTGCGCGACATGGGCGTCGAGCCGTTTCTGCTGTCATCCAGCCTGATCGGTGTAGTGGCACAGCGACTGGTACGTCTGTTGTGCCCGAAATGCAAAACCCCGCACGAGCTGAACGAAGCGGAAAGGGCCGCGCTGGGTATCGTCAATGGCAACCGCTACGAGGTTTTTGCGCCAGTCGGCTGCGAAAACTGCAACGGCACCGGCTATTACGGACGCAGCGGCATTTATGAGCTGCTGCTTATCGACGAGACGCTGCGCACCCTGATTCACGACAGCGCCAGCGAACATGACCTCGAGAAACACGCTCGAACCCTGACTCCGAGTATTCGCGATGACGGACGGCGCCGGGTGCTGGCGGGCGATACGTCGCTGGCCGAAGTGCTGCGTGTTACGCGCGAAAACTAGCCTGCATGCTGCAGGAAAGCGATTGCGTTGAAATAATGGTGCGCAGTAACACACCTGCGCGGTGGTCCGGCTGCCGCTAACCCGCAAGTAATAACGCCACCAACCCCACCATGAGTGCTTTCGATTACGTTGCCCTGGATCAGCGCGGCCGCGAGCGCAAGGGTGTGATGGAGGGCGACAACGCTCGGCAGATTCGCCAGCAGCTGCGTGAACGAGGCCTGAGTCCGCTTAGCGTAGACGAAACTGCCCGTGTCGAACGTAGGCGCTCAGCAGGTCCGCTGGCTAGGCGCCGTGTCGGCGCAGCTGATCTCGCGCTGGTCACCCGGCAACTGGCGACACTGGTTCAGTCCGGCATGCCAGTAGAAGAAGCATTGCAGGCGGTCAGTCGGCAAACCGAGAAGCCCCGCGTTGCGGCGCTGATTCTGGCCGTTCGCGCGCGCGTGCTGGAAGGCCATTCGCTGGGCGCCGCGCTGGCCGACTTTCCGCGCGTGTTCGATGAACTCTATTTCGCCACGGTAACCGCCGGCGAGCAATCGGGGCATCTGTCGACTGTGCTGGAGCGCCTGGCCGATTACACCGAAGCACGCCAGGCCACCCGTAGCAGGATCAGCGTGGCGCTGTTCTATCCCAGCATTCTGTGCGTGCTCGCGCTGTCCATTGTGGCGTTGCTGCTGGCCTACATCGTGCCTCAGGTGGTGGACGTGTTCGAAGGCCTGGACGCGGAACTCCCCTGGTTGACTCAGGCGTTGATCGCGGTCAGTGATTTTATTCGTGCCTGGGGGTGGTATCTGCTGGCCGGCATCGCCCTGGGCCTTTGGATGTTCCGGCGGGCACTGCGCATTGACGGCTTTCGCGAGCGCGTTCACCGCATCGTGCTGCAGCTGCCCTACATTCGGCGGTTAGCGCGTGGTCTCAACAGCGAACGCTTCGCACGCACGCTGAGCATCCTCACCACCAGCGGCGTACCGGTTCTGGATGCGCTGAAGATCTCGGCAGCGGTAGTGGTCAACCTGCCGATGCGCGGCGCCGTACTGAAGGCCGCGAACCAGGTACGCGAAGGGCGCAGCCTGGAGAAATCGCTGGGCGAGAGCGGGTTATTTCCGCCCATGATGGTACATCTGGTGGCGAGCGGGGAAGCGTCGGGCAATCTCGATCAGATGCTGGAACGCGCTGCGGTGCAGCAGGAGCGTGAAATGAGCACACTGTTGTCGATATTCCTGAGCCTGTTCGAGCCGCTGGTGATTCTGGTAATGGGCCTGATAGTCTTGGTGATCGTGCTCGCAATTCTGCTGCCGATTTTTGAACTCAATCAACTCGTCCAGTAGATTGTCACCCGTCTGCCGCTATCCGGCGTGATGAGGCGCTAGTCTGTCTAAGCGGAAAATGTAATGGTGCGTACACAACGACTGACACTCTGGCTGTGCCTGGTTTTCGCCCTGCCGCTCAGCGCCGCTCCGCGCGACGACCGCGTGGGCGGCATAATCATCAAGTTGCAATCAGCGGTCGCTACCGCCGGTGTGTCAGCCGCCATGGCCAGCAATCTGTCCGCTACCGCTAGCCACGCCCTGCATGTCGTACGTGAGATGTCGGGCGACGCGACGCTGCTGGGATTGGAAGCACCGGTCGATCGTGCCACCGCGGAAGCCATGGCCGTTGAGCTCAGCCGCCGCGCCGACGTTCTTTATGCCGTACCCAACTACCGTCGCTGGCCAAGCCTGGTGCCCAACGACGCACGCTATAACGAGCAGTGGTATCTGCATGCCGCGACGGTCGAACCCGGCGGCGCCAATCTCCCACAAGCCTGGGATATAACCACGGGCGCTGCCAGCACGGTGGTGGCGGTACTCGACACCGGCATCCTCGCGGCGCACGAAGACCTGGACGTGAGCCGCATCCTGCCAGGCTATGATTTCGTGGAGGACAATTTAGCGCTCAACATCGACGACAACGATCCCCCCGATGAAGGCCGCGATCCCGATCCAACCGACCCCGGCGACGCGGTGGTGGCGAACGAGTGCGGGGGCTTTCCGACTGTTAACGTACCCAGTTCCTGGCACGGCACCCTGGTCACCGGTGTTATCGGCGCCACCACCAACAACGGTCTCGGCATCGCCGGCATCGATCACAACACGTCGATCCTGCCGGTAAGAGTGCTGGGAAAGTGCGGCGGTACCGATGCCGATATCGTCGACGGTGCCCGCTGGGCGATGGGTCTGAGCGTTCCCAACGTGGCGGATAACCCCAATCCGGCCAAAATCCTCAATTTGAGTCTCGGCGGTTTCGCCCCGTGCACGCAGATTTATCAAGAGGCGTTCGACTATGCGCAAGCGCAAGGCGTCGTCGTGGTAGTTTCGGCGGGTAATGAAGGGCTCGACCTGGATGTCGAGGGCGCCGACGTAGCGCCTGCAGAATGCAGAGGTGCATTTACGATTGCTGCGACCACGCGGCAGGGTGGAGAGACCGACTATACCAACATCGGCAGCGCGGTTGACATCGCCGCTCCGGGGGGCACCGCCAATACCGCCAGCGAAGGCATACTGACCACCAGCGACAGCGGCACCATCGGGCCGTTGAACGATAACTTCTACGAGGCCGTTATCGGCACCAGCTTTTCCGCACCGGTAGTGAGCGGTATCGTTGCGCTGGCGCTGGCGCTCAATCCGTCGCTCACCCCGGAGCAGCTCAAGCAGACCCTGGTTTTTACTGCACGCGAGTTTCCGGAGAACACAACCGACAGCATGACCGGCGCCTGCACGACCTCGCGCTGCGGCGCCGGGCTGGTCGATGCCCACGCGGTGGTCGACGCCGTGCAAAGCGGCAATATCCCAGGCTTTTTTGCCGGTGGGACGAAAATCGAGGTATTCGGCAGCAACGAAAGCCGCGGCGGCGGTCTCGCCACGACCGGTCTGGTGCTGGGTCTGTTCGCGGCTGCCGGTTGGCGATATTCGATGCGCCGGCGCTGCTGATCGTCGCTGTCGCGGTGGTTCAGTTCTCGCGCTGGCGGCGCGAGACGTGCCCGAGATGAACGGGGAACAATTCCGTCGATCGCGATGCCCTGGACGCGGCTTTGCGGTGGCCGAACAGCGTGCCGCGAGCGCGCTGTTCGCTTGACCAGAAACGCCGTATGGATGCCGCAACCTGCCGGTAAAATTTACACTGCATGATATTCCGGCGTTTCCCATAACTGATTGTTATTCTTGGTTATTGTCAAAATATCCAGCAACAGGATCGTTGGTTGTTTTGACAGTCTGCGCGCGGGCGTTCGCGTAAGTGATTGATTGTGCAGTGCGGTCCACTTTTTGCTATTTCTAGATTCCCGGTCCGGCGACCGGTGAAACAACATAGGATCCCCTGGCAATGGCAAGAGCATCGAGTGTGGAACAGGAACGGCGTGTCAGTGATCGGAAAAAGACGCGCGAAGTTGCAGACCTCTATTTCGAAGATCAGTTTATCCGATCGTGCAATGTAAGTTGCGTAAGCCCCACGGGTGTTTTCGTACGCGGCATGCTGCCCCACACCCTGACGCGTGGAATGCGCGTTGACCTGTACTTTCCGATCGACCCGATTACGATGCCTGACGATAAATTACTGTGCTTGAGGGGTGTTATCACCCGTAAAACCAATGACGGCACGGGGATTCGAGTTTTCAGCAAGCGCTTGCCGATCGTTCCGCCTGCGTTGCAGGCGTAGCGTGCAAATTGCACGCCGCTTGCGTCCCCTTGCGGGCTGGCTTCAAGACGGCAGAAAACTCCGCAACAGCGAGCGTAATTCGGCCGGCCGCACCGGTTTATAGAGCAACGGTATGCCGCTGGCCTGTGCCTGACGCAGCCGGTCCGGGGCCGTATCGCCGGTAAGGAGCACAGCCGGTACATTCTCCTCCAACAGATGCTGCAGGCCGTGGATCGCCTGGATGCCGGTACCGCGATCCTGCAAACGGTAATCTACCAGTAACAGTTGCGGCCGGTGCGTCGACGATTCCAGCAGATCCGCCGCTGCGCTTATCGACGCGGCGCCCAGCACTACCACCCCCCAGCTGCGAAGCAGCGATTGCATTGCGTCGAGGATATACTTATCGTCGTCCAGCACCAGCACACAGAAACCGTGTAAATCGTCCCGATCCGGCGCCGTATCCGGTTCCTCGCGCGCACTCTGCGAGGCCGGCTGAGCACGCTTGAGCGTCACTCGGAAACGCGAGCCGCGCCCCACCAGCGAGTGCACGTGTATATCGTGGCCGAGCAGATCCGCGATGCGTTTCACGATAGCCAGACCCAGACCCAGGCCCTGGCGACGATCGCGCTGTGGATTGCCGAGTTGATGAAACTCGGTAAATATCTCCTGCAATTGTGCGCCCGGTATACCGATCCCGGTGTCACAAACGTCTACGCGCACCGTTGTGCCAAGCGGTCTTACGGCCAGCAGAACCTTGCCGCGCTGCGTGTAGCGCAAGGCGTTGCTCAACAGGTTTCTCAGCAACCGTTCGAGCATGAGCCCGTCGCTGGTAACGTCGGCCTCGCGGACCCTTACGTGCAACGCATTGCCGGTGCGCTCCGCGACGGGTTGAAATTCCTTCTGCAAGCGTCTTACCAGCGGCCGCAAGGCGACCGTGCCGTAATCCGGTTGCACCACGCCGGCATCGAGTTTCGAGATGTCCAGCAAGGCACTCAGCATCGAATCGATCGCACGTATCGAATCGTTGATGCGTTCGATCAACGGTTGCGAAGCCGGCGAATTCACCTGATTTGCCAGATCCTCGAAAAACAAACCCAAGGCGTGCACAGGTTGGCGCAGATCGTGACTGGCCGCTGCCAGGAACCGTGTCTTTGCGGCATTCGCGCGTTCCGCCGATTCGCGTGCCTGACTGGCACTGCGCAAGCTGACTTCCAGCAGACGGTTCTTCTGCTCGGCATCCTCGCGCAATCGCTGGTTGTCGTGCGTAAGCCGCACATTTTCGCTCAGGCGCCGGTGTACCATCACGCTGTTGGTTAGATTTGCCGCCAACGCGTACCCCGCAAGCGCCGCAATGGCAAGCGTCAACGGCTGTGGTTGATTGAGCAATGCACTGATCAAGCCTAGTTGTGTCGGCAACGCGAATGCCAGGCAGGCCGGCAGATAGGGCGCAAGCGCCACAACGGCGCCGGCACCCAGGCCCATGTTGATTACACAGATGATTACCAGCGAGTTCAGGTTATCCGGGGCCATGAACAGCCACGGGCAGGCGCCCCACAGAATCCCGAACGCGCCGGCAAAACCGCTCGCCAGCCGCCCCCAGAAGACCGGCGACGGATGTGGCCCGGGATAGCGGAAAAACCACCACACCGATGCGCCCCGTAGCGCACTCAACGCATAAACGGCAGCCAGCCACGGCCACAGTTTTCGATCGGCGACGTCACCCCACAGAAACGCTGCCAGTACGCTGCTGGTGACGACGTGGGCGACGATGCCCGGCGATGTCTGCCGGTACAGAACCGGAATCAGCTCCGCAACGGCCCGCGTCTTTCCCAACCGTTCCATGCCGCACCCCCCCCTGCGCGCCGACTACAAGTAACACTAATCGACTGGTTTAGCCGAAGCCACTAGACGAAAGTTCTATAACTTTCGTTTTAGTGTCCTGCCCCAGACTCCCGAAAAGGTCAACGACTCGACTTTCGTACTAGTGCGCCGGTCGTATTCAGTTGCCTGACGGCTTCGCTTAGGCTGGATTGCGAGCGAAGTGAAACCGACTGCGGAGCGTGCGGGCAGGGATGCAACCGGCCTGGCCACACCCGGAGACATGCCAGGAGGATGGACTATGAGGAGCGCACGGACAGGGAAGTATCATTGCAGCGGTTGTCACTGCATGGGCGGGGGAAGGATCCCCCGTCCACGCTTACCTGCCTGGCCGCAAATCATGCGTGTCTGGCGCGGCGCAGTGTCGAAAACCGCAGCGCGCAACACACCTGACAAAGTGTCTGTCCCGATTATGAATCGTGCACCGTGCCTGCCACCACGTCGCGGCCGCGGTGCGCTGATCAACCCGCAAAAACTCACTGAACGGCTGTTGAAACGCGACGGGTTCGTAGCGTCGTGTTTGCAGAACGTCCTGGCCGCTGCGTGGCCGGTATTTTATCGGCGCGTCACGCAGCCCGCGGAGACTTGTGACAAACCGCGTGATTGGTGGACAGGACCCGCGCTTCTGCAGCTCTTGTTTGCGCAGGAGCACAACACACTCTACCGCCAGCTCGCGAAAGCGCACCCGAGCCTCGGCAACGCTCGCCTGCACGCGGAAGCACGAAACATCTGCATCGCGTTGCTGAGCAAAATTCACTCGCAATGGCGGGCGAGCCTGATACCGGTCACAGAGTGGCACCGTCCGTTGCAGCGACTCCGGCACTACGCGCTCCCACACGAGAGCATACGGCGCAGCGGTCCTTCCAGCATCGACCATTTGCTTGCCTGCATAATCCCATTGTTACCCGATCGTTTCGACATCCATTCGGCCGTGAGCGGCGTGCGCCTCGGTCCGGCCGAAGGTTTTGGTTTTGTTGCGTTGTGCGATCCGCACGCACGCGAATTCATCGAGTACCACGATGCCGCGAATCTCTGGTATTCGTTCGGCATCGGCAGCGCGGGGGCTTTCCAGTTGCGAAACCACTGCATGGCCTCACGGCGCCTGCCCGTTCAGGACGGTAGGCACTTCGAGAACCTGGCAGCGAACGCGATTAAACGCCACCGCAGATCGCATCCCGCTTCCTACAACGCACTCCGTCAACTGCTCGGATTGACGCCAATCCGCGACTTCTCCGACCTGGATCCGCATTGGACGGCGTGCGTCGCGGAATGCTATTCACGCGCCGGCGACATCGACTGCTTGATCGGTCTGCTGGCAGAAAGGCGCAACGACAATAGCGCCATGGGCGAAACTGCATTGCGCTGCCTGACGTTGTTCGAACGGGGCCCCTGCGTTCCCGAGCTCAGCAGTTTCGGCAAAACGTGGCTGCGTGAAAACTCGCTGAAGACACTGCTGCTACGTCACTACCCCATCCTGCAGGACGCGCTCTACCGTATCGACAACCCGTTCGCGCACTGGCGAGCGTTAAACTTGATCTAGTACCCCGTACTGGCGATCAGTCGTCCAGCAGACCCCGGTCGTGTGCGGCAATAACCGCTTCGGTGCGGTTGCGTGCGCCAAGTTCCTTGAGAATCGCGGACACGTGCTGCTTTACGGTCGCCTCGACAATGCCCAGTTGCCGGGCAATCGACTTGTTGGACATACCGGCCGCGAGCAGCCGCAACACCTGGAGCTGGCGTCCGGTCAAACCGCCCGCAGCGCACGGTGACCTGCTTGCAACGCTTTGCGCTCCCTGCTCGAGGTAACGTGGCGGAATATAGACATCTCCCGCCAGGACGATTTTCAAGGCGTTCAGCAACGTGTGGCTGTTGGCGGTTTTCGGGACATAGCCCGAGGCGCCCGCACTGATCGCCGCCCTCACCGTGGCAGCATCTTCGTCGGCAGACAGCACGACAATGGGAGTGTGCGGACAACGTGCCTGCAGGGCGGGGATCGCGTCCACGCCGTTCAGCCCGGGCATCGCATGATCCAGTAATACGAGGTCAAGGTTCTGGTGATGCGCGACCAGGCTTTGCGCTTCGCTGGCGGTTGCCGCCTCGAGCACTGTCGGGTGGTCGGCCAAACGCGCGAGCGTGCCGCTGATCGCTTCACGAAAAAGCGTGTGATCGTCGACGATGAGAATTCGCACCCGCCGCGGCCTGTTCCCTAGTATCTAGCCACGGCGGCGCGCCGCGGCGAGGCACAGGTAATCCAGCATGAGCGTCGCACCAGCCAACGCGGTGATCTCGCCAACGTCGTAAGCGGGCGCGACCTCGACCAGGTCCATGCCGACAAATTCGATGGCTGTCAGCCCGCGGATGATGGACTGCGCCTGCCAGCTGCTCAGGCCTCCGCATACAGGTGTTCCAGTGCCCGGGGCGAAGCTCGGATCCAGGCAGTCGATATCGAAAGTCAGATACGCGTGCCGGTTACCGACGATCTCGGTGACGCGTTTCGCCACTGCCTGCGGGCCGTTTTCGTGTACCCAGTTGGCATCCAGGATATTGAAATCGTGCGTCTCGTCATTGTGGGTACGCAAACCGATCTGTACGGAATGCGACGGGTCCACCAATCCGTCCTGTGCCGCATGAAAAAACATTGTGCCGTGATCGATGCGTTTTTCATCTTCCCGCCAGGTATCGGAATGGGCGTCGAAATGCACCAGCGACAGCTGCCCGTACTTGGCATGGTAAGCGCGCAACAGTGGATAGGTAATGAAGTGATCGCCGCCCATGGTCAGCAAGGTGGCTTGCGAAGCGAGCAGCTTATTTGCATAAGCCTCGATTTCCGCCGGCACCCCTGCCGGCTTGCCATGATCGAACTCGTGGTCGCCGTAATCCACCACTGCCAGCGTCTCGAACGGATCGAATCCCCACGGCCACGGTCCGCCCGACCAGGCGAGATTCGTCGAGGCCGCACGAATAGCGCGCGGCCCGAAGCGCGCACCCGGTCGATTGGTGGTGGCGGTGTCCAATGGTATCCCACTGATCACGATGTCCACGCCGTCCAGATCGCGGCTGTAATTGCGCCGCATGAAGCTGAGCGCACCCGCGTACGCGTACCCCTTCCCCATGCCATAAAGACTATCGCTGGTGAAAGCCCGTTCTCCGTCATCGGACACGCTGATTACTCCTCTGCGACGTTTGCACTAGGGTGAGGTGTTTCGACCACCGGGGCCACGCAACGCCAACGCTCAACCCTGCAGGTAGCCGGTCAGCACATTCACGGTGTTGACACCGATCTCGGCTACCGCGTACCCGCCTTCCATAACAAACAAGGTCGGTATCCGTAAGCGGGCAATACGTTCACCGTACACGCTGAAATCTTCGCTTCCGAGCCTGAAAAAGCCGATCGGATCTCTGGCGAACGTATCCACACCCAGCGACACTACCAGCACATCCGGTGCATAGCCGGCGATACGTTTACAGGCATCCTCCAGTGCCTGTTCCCCCCACACATCGTACGCTGTGCGAGGCGGCAGAGGATAGTCGCGATTGAAGCCTGCGCCTGCGCCCAGTTCGTCCGCGTAGCCGAGAAAGTGGGGGAAGACGTCCTGCGGCCGGCCATGCAACGACAGATAATAAACATCGTCTCGCGCATAAAATATATTCTGCGACCCGTTACCGTGATGAAATCCACGTCGAGCAACGCCACTCGTGAGGCGCCACAGTCGAGGCAACCCTGCGCTGCGATCGCCGCATTGTTGAGGAAACAATAGCCACCGTACAAATCTTTGCCGGCATGATGACCCGGTGGACGGCATAGCGCGAACGCGTGTTTTTCACCCGCGGCGATGTAGCGCTGGGCGCTCAACGAGCACGCGGCGCTCGATTGCGCTGCCTGCCAGGTGCCGGAGGTAATCGCCGTTTCGATCGCCATGCAGTAGTAACCGAGTTTTCCTTCGATGTGGTCGGGCACTTTCTGGCGCATGCGCCCCGCCGGTATAACGCTGGGGATTGCGTCACCGCGATGGTCTTGCGCCTTCCACATTGACCAGGCTTGTGCGAGGAACTGCAGAAAGTCGGCGCTGTGGACTTTCTCACGGGAACCATGTCCAGCGGCTCCGGATCGACACCGTCGTGCAATCCCTGTTCGTGCAAACGGGCCACTATGTGGTCCCAGCGCTCCGGGCATTCGTAAGGCCGCACCAACTCGCTGCCGCACAACTCGCCTCTGGGAACCTGTGATCTTCGCTGCGGACTATTTTCACTGTGGCGCGCCGGGTCGCGCGCCGCCGACAGTTGCTACAGTCCCGGTGAACGTCGCTACCGTGGCACCATCGCTGCGGGTGACGATAACGCGATAGGTCGCGAACCGTCGGCTGCGGGTTTCCTCGACCGCGCCTGCAGTCAGGACATCGCCGACTTTCACCGCGCGTGGATACGTGATGTGGGCATCGATTCCGGCGGCGACAACACCGTGCGAATTCGAAGCAAGACCAAAGGCCGCATCCGCCAGCGAAAACAGCGCGCCGCCGTGGCAGGTTCCATTGAAACTGATGTGGCTCGGTTGCACCCGCATGCGCACGCTGGCATGACCGCTGCCGCCAGTAATGAATTCGATTCCGAGATGCCGCACATAGGGGTCCTCCGACGCCAGCTTGCGCAACAGATCGGCGACAGTATGAGTCTGCGTCGCAGCGGGCGTATCAGTCACGATTGAGTCGTGATGCTCCTGCAGTGCTTCGGCTAGCTGGTCCACACCTTGTCCGGTGTGTCCACTGGTCATGACGACCGGTGGTTGCCATCGCTGTGCATCGCGCAAACCAAGCATTATGCGCAACTGCCTGGCTGTTTGTTCGGCGTGCGGCAAGTCCGCTTTGTTGACCACCAGGACGTCAGCGATTTCCAGGATGCCCGCTTTGAGCGCTTGTACCTCGTCGCCAAATCCCGGCGCGCTGACTACCACCGTGGTTTTCGCGACACCTGCTATGTCGACCTGCGATTGCCCGCTGCCGACCGTTTCGATCAACACACAGTCCATGCCCGCGGCATCCAGTACCACTATCGCACCGGCTGTGCTCGCGGCGAGGCCGCCTCCATTGGTGCGCGCCGCGAGCGAACGAATGAAAACGAAGTCGTCCTGATCATGCTCGTGCATACGTACACGATCGCCGAGTACGGCGCCGCCGCTCAGAGGGCTGCTGGGATCGACCGCAATCACCCCGACCCGATGCCCGCGTGTACGCCACTCGCGAATCAACGCATTGCACAGTGTCGACTTGCCCACACCTGGCGGACCGGTGACGCCGACCACGCGCGCGCAACCGGTGTGCGGCCGCAATGCCTCCAGCAGTTCGGCGGCATGCGGATACGCATTTTCCACCGCCGTCAGGGCGCGCGCCAGCGTCGCCTTGTCGCCGCCGATCAACCTGTCAACGGCCGCCGCAACGTCGGTCATACGATGACCAGGGGTTGTCCGAATTCCAGCTCACGCCGCAGGCACGCGCAGATTTCACCATGCGTCAGTCCGGCGATCGCTGCATCGACAATGTGTTCGAAGACGTTTTTGTCCACTGTATTACAGGCACGCTGCAATTCGCTCAACGCGGCCTGAACCTGCTTATTGCTGCGTGATGATTTATACGCCTGCAGCGATTGCAGGTAGTTCTCCATGGTGCCCGGCGCAGGACGCTGGCTCGCCGGGCTGACGTGCGCGGATTCATCCACCTGGTATGCGTTCACGCCAACGATTTTTTGCGCGCCGTTTTCGATGCGCTCCTGAAACGCCAGCGCTGACTCGCCGATCATGCGCTGTACCGCGCCGCTTTCGACCGCTCGATACATACCGCCCAGTGCATCGATCTGCCCCACGACCGCTTCGATCTCCGCCTCCATCTGGCTGGTCAGGGTTTCCACATAGTAGGAACCCCCCAAAGGATCGATAACGTCAGTCAGGTGTGCTTCCTCACGCAGAATATTCTGAGTATTGATGGCAATCCGCGACGGTTCTTCGGTAGGCGTGGTCAGCACCTCATCGTAAGCGTCGGTATGCAGCGACTGTGTGCCGCCGAAGATACCGGCCATCGCCTGCACCGCGACCCGCGCGATGTTGTTCAACGGCTGCTGACGCGTCAAATCCGCTCCCGATGTCTGCGAATGAAACTTGAAACGGCAGGCTCGTCCGGCATCGGCTTTAAATCGCTCGCGCACAATGCGTGCCCAGATTCTGCGCCCGGCGCGAAACTTGGCGATCTCCTCGAAGAAGCTCAGCGAAATGTCAAAGAAAAATGTAAAGCGCGGTAAAAACTCGTTCGCCTGCATGCCGCGTTCCAGGCAGTCCTCGGCAAACTGGATCGCCGTGCACAATGCAAATGCCATCGCCTGAGCCGGCGTCGCACCCGCCTGCTGCATATGCTGGCCGACAATCGACACCGGATTCCAGTTCGGCACGTGCTGCTGGCAGAAGTCGACTTCGTCCACCAAAACCCTGCGATTGCCGGGCAGACCCAGGCGCAGGAACATATGATTGGCGACGAAATGAGATATGTAGTCGCTCTGGTTCGAAGTGCCGGTGATTGCGGTCCAGGCGATACCGCGCCGTTTCGCCACGCCCAGAACGAAAGCGAGCAAGGTAAAAGGCAACGGGTCGTTCATGGCGGTGGATACGCGATCGATCGGTATCTCATCCAGACACACCTGCATGTCATCGACGTTGTTCACTACGGCGCCGCAGGTGCCCAGCAGTTCGATATCCACTTCATCGGCGTCGTAGCCACGGTATACCGAGTTGCAGGGAATCAGACTGACTGCTGTGACGCCGGCATCCATCAATTTACGCAACCGCCGGTTGTAGTCCTGGGGTGTGCCGTAACCGATCAACTGACGCTGCGTCCAGGTACGCCCGCGATGCATGCTCGAATAGATCCCGCGCGTCATCGGCGCAACGCCGGGAAACCCCAGATCTTCCATATAGCGTGACGCCGGCCAGTCGTCCGGCGTGTACAACGGCTTTATCTCGATGCCGGAGCGGTTGTGCAATACTGGTTCTTCGCCGACCTGCGACGCATAGTCGCGCTGCCAGGTCGAAAGCGCCGAGTCGAAACCCGGCAACGGTAACTGCACGCTTTTGGGTTTAGCGCTCATGTATTCTCCCGCTTCGCACAAGGCAGCGCGTGAACGTCAAATCTCCGGACGTTCGCAGCGCGCCTGTTCGGCCAGTTGTTGCACGGCCGCGACTATTTCTTCCCTGGAACTCCCCGGGTGAAACACTTTACTTACCCCGTTCTCGTGCAACATTGACACTTCGTCGTCCGGCACTATGCCGCCAACCACCACGCGCACGTGAGCAAGCCCGGCGTCGCGCAGAGCCCGCATCAGCTTGGGCACTATCAGATGATCGGTCGCCAGCGAGCTGATACCCACCACGTCGACGTCCTCTTCCTGGGTCAGGGCCACTACGGCGGGTATCTGCTGCCACGGCCCCGTGTAGATGACTTCCATGCCGGCATCGCGCAGATAAGCGGCCACCACGCGGCTGCCGCGATCGTGACCGTCAAGACCGATTTTGGTTACCAGCACCTTGGCCGGTATGCCATCGCCGTTTGCGTGCATAATCCGCGAGTCTCAAGACGAATATGCATGTTAAACGCATCTGCGCCGCTGCATCCATTCGAATCGCGCTCGCGCGTCCCCTACCCGTTCGCCGTATCTGCCAGATGCACCACCTGCTCGGCGATGGCCAGCGACGCGGTAAGTCCCGGCGATTCGATCCCCAGGAGATTGATCAGACCGCCGATGCCGTGTGAGCGCGGTCCGTCGATGCGGAAATCCGCCGGCGCCTCGCCGCGTGACGACAACTTGGGGCGAATACCCGTGTAACTCGGGTGCAGGCGGGATTCCTCCAGTGCCGGGTAATAGCGCCTGATTGCCGTAACGAACGCCTTGCGATTGTTCGAATCGAACGTGTAATCGGGTGTGTCTATCCATTGCACATCGGGGCCGAATTTAGCCTGCCCGGACAAATCCAGCGTTACGTGCACGCCTAACCCCCCCTGCTCGGCGACCGGATATACCAGCCGTTGAAAGGGTGCGGCACCGGACAGGGCATAGTAGTGCCCGCGTGCGAAAAACGCGGCGGGCGCTGCGGGATCGATGGTTCTGGCGAGCTGCGGGGCATGCAGTCCGGCGCTGTTCACCACCAGCCGGGCCTGCAGATCCATAGCCGGCGTGCGCACGACGATCCCGTCACTGGCGGACTGGAGTTCGCTTACCGCGGTGTCGCGGGCCAGCATCCCGCCGTGGCGCTCCAGCAACATCTGCAGACTCAGCATGTAACCGTGACTGTCGATAATTCCGGTGGACGGCGAGAGCACCGCGGCCAGACAGCGCAATTGCGGCTCCAGATCAGCCACCTGTGCTGCGTTCAGCCAGGGTAACTCGCCGGCGCCGTTGAGCGCGGCTTGACGCTGATAATCACCCAACATGGCCAACTGCTGTTCGCTGGTCGCGACGATCAGCTTGCCGCAGCGCCGGTAGTCGACAGCAAACTCTTTGCAATGCGCATACAGCAGCTGTTTGCCGCGCACACACAGCTGCGCTTTCAGACTTCCGGTCGGGTAGTAGATGCCTGCATGGATGACTTCGGAGTTGCGGCTGCTCGTTTCCTCACCGGGTGCGGCATTGCGCTCCAGCACCAAAACCTCGCGACCGGACTGAGCAAGCGCCTGCGCCACTGCGAGTCCCACGATGCCCGCCCCGATGACTACGCATTCGACGCGTTCCGTCACCGGCAACTCATGCGGGCGATTGCGCGAAGACTAACTGATCGAGCGGAGAAACTGCCGCCGTTCCTTCTCACCATCGATCTCAGCCGCCAGGACATTGTGCAGTTCTTCGCGGCTGCCCGCTGCGCGCGCGGCCTTACTGACCAGCACTTTGGCCAGCGGACCGACGAACTCGGCCAGTTTCACTTGCAGATCGGCAAGTTCCGCCTCGCTCCAGGCTGGTGCCGGTCCGCTGGGCGGCTCCGTCACGGGACCGGAGGGCACGTCCAAGCCGGGTTTACTCGATCGCAGCCCGAACTGTTTCAGTTCACGCAGAAAACTGCGCTGCTCTCTTTCACCCGTGATCGATTGCACCAGTTCCTGCATGAAGGCATCGTCGCCGGGATGCCTGGCTTGCGCCTTCTTCACCAGCACTTTAGCCAGTGGACCCATGTGCTCGGCGAGTGCGCCCTCGATGCGCTGCAGCACATCGGGCGTGCGCGTTTCCTGTCCCGCTGCCGGCACCGCTACGGGGGCTTCGGTCGCGGGCGGTGCCGTCACCGCTGGACCGGTGTCGATATCTACGGGATCGGTTGCCGAAAGCTCCAGCGTTCGCGCCTCGCTGGGCAGATTCACCTCATAGATAGCGTGCTCGCGCACATGTTTGTCCTTGTGCACGCCCCGATAGTGGAACAACTCCGCGTATTCCTGCGACAGACAACTGATGACTTCGTAGAACGAGCGCGAGACGAAGATCTGGTTCTCGTCGGCGAACGCCATCACACGCTGCGCGACGTTGATCCCGTCGCCCAGCACGTTTGCTCTGTCGTTGATATCCCGCACCACCTTGACCGGCCCGAGATTGATGCCGATGCGTACATCATAATCCGGGCGATCCTCGGGGTGCATGTAGCTGTCACGAATTTTCACGGCGGAAAACAGCGCGTCTTCCGGATCGCCGAGAAAACACAGGGCCGCGCCGTCGCCGGCGTCGACGACCACCCGGTCGCGCTCCGCCACCTCGTCCATGGCACCGGCAATGATTTCGTTCATGTGATCCTTCATCTCGATCTGGCGCGCCACCGAACACTTCGAATACCCGACTATGTCGAGAAAAACGACGGAACTCAACCAGGTTCTATGACTTTCCATTCCTGTGGCGCGCCCCCGATACACTACTCGTCGAGCATGCTCATGGCTTTTTCAAGGCTTCTGCGCATACGGTTGAAAGAGGCACCCAGCACCGCAATCTCGTTTTTACCACCCTCTTCGAACTCCGGCGAATCCATCTTGCCCTTGCTCACCTGATCTGCGATTTCGGCCATTCTGGTTACGGGCCTGCTGACTATGCTGCGCAGCATGACATTTAGTACCACGATTACGAATATGAAAACCCCGCCGAGCGTGCCCATGAAGGTAGTGAGTGCGGCTTCCGCGTGTTTGATAGGTACCGACATGGGTACCGACACCACCTGCGCGCCAACCACTTCGTTCAACTGCCAGCCGAAACCGTTGGCATCGCCGTACAAGTCGATCATCGAAGCAGGCGCCGCGTCGGGTGTGCTGTGACATGCGAGGCAGGCCGGTTTGGTGATTTTTATCGGTCGCGCGAAGTACAGCGACTGGCCCGACGGCGTATCACGCACACCGACGAGCTCTTTGCGATTCTCATTGTTGCGAAATTCCTGAATCAAATCATTTTCCCATTCGACTGCGCGGTCCCTGGGGTTGGTCGGATTGAGCGTGGCTTCTTTGTAAGTATATTCGGGATGCGCATCGCGCAATTTGTTGAAGGTCTGGGTGGCGGCATACGCGGGCACGGTCTGCGGCAGGAACTTGCGCTTGATTTGTACCGCCAGCAACGGGCGTACCTCGCCCACGGTGTAACTGCGCATCGCCAGTGCCGCCTCCATCATGATCCCCGCCCGATCACGGATCTCCGCTTGCGCGTTCTTCTGCAGAATCGTGTAGGAGCTGTAGCCGGTCACGCCAAAGCCAAGCAGCAGCACGAAGATCAACACGAGATTGAATTTAGTCGCTAGTTTCATTTTTATCCTCTCCTGCGTCGCGAGTCCGTCACTGGCAATCTTTCATTTGCTGGTGCGCCCTGGAAAACCCGATCAGACTGAATTCGACGGTTTTCGGACCCGTGGTCGGCCAGGTCGGCCAGAAACGCAATTGTAACGTCGCACTGCGCCCGGCGATGAACTGATCCACAAGGGCCGGCACGCCGGTTTCGAATACGACGTTCGTCTCCCTGACCACGGAATCGACCATGACCATTTCCTTGCCGTCAACGCTGATACCGAGATCACCGAATTCCGCATCGATGTTCGAATTAGTGGTCACGTGCAAACGCGTCGCATCGAGCCGCAGCGACACTGCCGTCTGACCCTGTCCGTCGTCAACCGATTTTACAGGTGTGAACATAAAACACGGTGTGCTTTCACTCACCCGCCAATTCGGCTCAGAGCCGCTCACGGTGTTTGCACCACCTGCGCACAGCAACGCTGCGCTGAAGAGATGCAAAAAAATGGGTTTGAGATTCACGATTCACCCCATCTGCGTATTGATCGCACGCAGAAACTCTGCACGGCTCACCTCGTCCGGGATTTCACCGGCCAGTCTGCGGACAAACTCCTCGCGGCTGTCTGCACGTTTCGCCGCCTTGCGTACCAGCATTCCGGCGATCGGACCAACGTAAGTGGCAAGACATTCTTTGGCACGCTGAATGGCGTGTTCACTGACTTCCTCTCGCGCAGGGGGTGGTGACTGTATTGCGCCGGCAACCTGCGCCGCCTGGTCTAACTCCTGGGTGTTGAGCATGCGCGTCTTGCCAAGAAACTGTGTCTTTTCCTCCTCCGACGGAATGAACCTCGCCAGCAGTTGTGTCAACTCCTCGACGTTCGATACCTGTTTGCCAGCTTTACGCACGAGCGCTTCCGCCATCGGTCCGATATGCGGCTCGAGGCTGGCATGCACCGTTTTCAGCACCTCGGGGCCGACCGCCGCGGCACGGGCATCCTGAGTTGCCGGGACATCGTGCGCAGCGGACCCGGTGGCAGACCTTCCCGCGTAACGCTGCCAGTCCGCATCGCCGTTTTCGCTCTTTAAACGCCGTAACACCGCGTCGGTGGATTGCGGTCTGTCTTTGGCGTGCGGCGCGAGCAGCCACCTGGCGATGTCCAGCAACAGCGGAGAAAAACTCTGGCCCGCCAGTTCCAGCGGCTTGTCGACCGGATCGATTTCGCCGTCGTATAACGCCGCGACCCGTTCGGTGGCGGCCGGCGGCGGCATACCCGTCATACAGTGGTAAATCGTCGCGCCGACGCTGTACAGATCGGTCCAGGGGCCCTGCCGGTCCTTGGTGTGGTATTGCTCGAACGGCGCGTATCCCGGCGTGACCATCGCGGTCAGGGCCTTGGTGTGCTCGCCCAGCGCCTGCCGCGCGGCGCCGAAATCCAGCAGCACGGGCGGGCCCTCAGTGCGCAGCACGATGTTCGCAGGTTTCACGTCGCGGTGTAGAAACTGTTGCGCATGGACGTTACGCAGACCCTGCAGCAGAGGGGTCAACAACGCCGTTATCTCGTCCTCTCGCAGCACGCCGCGCGCGCGCAGGCGTTGCGCCAGTGAGTCGCCACTCTCGAAATCCATTACCAGGTACGCGGTGCCGTTGGCCTCGATAAAACGAATCACGCGCACGATGCTCGGATCGCGAAACTTCGCCAGGGTGCGCGCCTCGTCGAGGAATCGGTCCAGTCCGTATTTGTAATGTTTGACGTCGCTTTCGGATCTGTGTGTGAGCGTTTCGCCGTCGGGCAGCCGATAGGCCAGACCGTCGGGCAAATACTCCTTGATCGCCACCGTCTGATTGAGCGTGTGGTCGTGCGCCCGGTAGGTAATGCCGAAACCGCCGACACCGAGCACGTCCTGCACCTCGTAACTCTCGATGCGGGTGCCCTTGGACAGGGCGTGGTTGTAACCCAGATTCATACACACACTCACGCTGATCCCGGCAAGTATACCGTCAGCGCCCTCAACGCGGTAACCGCGTTGAGGGCGAGTAATTCAGCGTAACCGTGCTACGTCAAGGCCGAGGGGCACCCCGGGGCAGGTCTGGCTGCTCGGCAGCGGGCCAGTTGAACACTGCGCGGTTCGCCCTGTGCCTCGCCCAGTTCCAGCTCCGCCATGCAGGTGCACGGTATACCAGTGCCCGTTGCAGCAGTGCGTTGTCAATCGCCAGGCGAAGGTCTCGATCGAGTTCGTTGCGGTAACCCAGTATCGCCGGCACTGCATCGTCGCTGAGTGACAACAGGTAGTCGACGTCCAGCGGCTGTCCGATCGCGGCGCGGCTGAGGTTGATCTTCGCGATGCGCGCGTCGGGATTTGCCAGCACCAGCAGGGCGACGATGCACAGCGCGGATACAAGAGCACCACACAGGAACCGTTCGCGTCGCCCGCGCAAAACGGTCCATGCAATCCATGCCAGCATTACAATGACCCACGACAGGACGGCGGCCGCATACAAACGCTGCTCGGTAAGCCCGTATGCCTCGATGTAGAGCAACAGGCGGTGTGCGGCAGAACAACCGACCAGGGCCACCAGGATTGTGGTCGCCAGCGAAGAGAAACGCTGTGCCACGCGAATGCGGCCAGACGCTTTCTCACACAACCAATCACCGCACAACAGCACGGGTACCGTCAATCCCCCGACCGCTACCAGTTCAAAAAATCCGCGCCGCGCGTAACCGGCATAGGTGAGCGATTGTGTCGAACGCACCAGTGTGTCACCGCCAACGAAATAGGTCAGCTGCACTGCAATGTACAGAGCCAGCAAAGCGTCAAGCGCGATAAGCACGGTGATGACTTCCAACGGTTGCAACGCCACCTGGCGCGCCGGCCCGCTCCCGCCCAGGTGCACCGTGCGTGCACGCAGTAGAAAAATTGCGATCCAGAAACACACGCCAAATGTGATTGTCGAGCGCAGCAGGCTGACGAAGTCCAGTGCCAGGAATTCCCAGGCCACCTCGGCAAACCGCGCATCGGCGCTGATCAACAGCCAGCCGAACAACACCAGCAGCGGCACGGACAGTATCAGTCCCCGCGCTACGGCCACGGTGTGAGTGGCGCGCAGCGAGCAGCTGGCATCGGCGTTGTTCAGTTGCTGGCGAACAGCGCATACCGGGCCACGCAGAAATGCCCGGGTGAGCGGTGGCAGACGGGTAAAAAACGCGGAAACCGGGATCGACAGTGAGCCGAATTCGCGCCACAGGTACACGATGTACAGGGTCGTAGCTAGGGCCAACCCGGCGAGCGAGTGCAGCGCGGGCGAAGCGCGCCACGCGAAAACACACGACCAGCCAACCGCGATCGCCCCGGCCATCGTGCGATCGATCGCGAGCGGTTTACCACCAGCCCGCGTCGCACCCAGCACGGCGGCGAAACAGGCGCTGGTAAAAACCGGAACGTTGAGTCCCAGGCCCACCACGTCGAACATCACCACGCCAATTGCACCGAGCAACAGTGAGGTGGGCACCGTGCTCGTAGTAAGCAACAATACCCGCCTCATGATGGTGCCTCCCGCAAAGAAGTTCATCGCAGCTTTGACGCCAATCGTGACACCCGCATGGTCGAATTGCGTTGCAGTTGTGACGTTGCGTGGCACGATCGGGCGAATATACTGACCCGCCCGCAACTCGCCGGCGACGACTATGAAATCAGAAAATCAATTGTCCAGTTTGACCGCCAGCGCGGTGGCCGCCGCAATTCGCTCAGGCGAGTTGGGGTCACAGGAACTGGTTCAGGCCTGCCTGGACCGGATCGATGCGGTGGACGGAGGTATTCAGGCATGGACCCACCTGGACCCGGATTTCGCGCTGCAACAGGCGGCTGCAGTAGATGCGGCACAGGGCACGGGCCAGGCGCTTGGCGCATTACACGGCGTCCCGGTCGCCGTGAAGGATATCTTCGACACGCACGATATGCCGACCGAAAACGGCAGCGTATTGCACGCAGGACGAGCACCTTCATCCGACGCGGAAGTGGTCTCGCGACTGCGCGCCGCAGGCGCCGTGATTCTCGGTAAAACGGTTACCACCGAGTTCGCGACTTACTTCCCGGGCAAGACCCGCAACCCACACAACGCCGCGCATACACCGGGCGGATCCTCCAGCGGCTCCGCCGCCGCGGTCGCTGCCGGCATGGCGCCTCTGGCTCTTGGCAGCCAGACCAACGGCTCGGTCATCCGCCCGGCGGCATATTGCGGCGTATTCGGTTTCAAGCCCAGCCACGGCTGGATCTCGCGGGCCGGCGTGCTGAAACTGTCGCGGATTCTGGACCATGTGGGTGTGTTCGCCCGTTCACTGGAGGACATTGCACTGCTGACCGGGGAACTGGTGGGTTACGATGAGAACGATCCCGACACCCGCCCGCGAGCGACACCGCGGTTCGCCGAAGTGCTCGCGCAGCAGCCCCCTGTGGCTCCGCGGCTGGCATGGATAAAAACCCCGGTGTGGCCGCAGGCCGAGCAGGATATGCGCGACGCCTTCGCGGGACTGGTGAAAACGCTGGGCGACAGCACGGATGAAATCGCCCTGCCGGGCGAATTCGACGCAGCGGTCGCCCGGCACGGCCTGATCATGGAGACCGATCTGGCGCACAACCTGGCCGCCGAGTACGAGAGAGGTGCAGACCGGCTGAGCGACAGACTGCGTGAAATGATCGAACGCGGTCACACTCACCGAGCCCTCGACTACAATCGTGCAGTCGATGGCATCGCCAAGCTCAACGGTCTGCTCGATAAGGTGTTCGATGATTTCGATGCCATCATCACGCCGGCCGCGACGGGCGAGGCACCCCAAGGACTGGACACTACCGGCAGCCCGGTGTTCTGCACGCTGTGGACATTGTGCGGCGTGCCGGCTGTCACCCTGCCGCTGCTGCAGGGCAGTAACAGCCTGCCGATTGGTGTACAGCTGGTCGGTAGGCGTGGCGATGATGCACGTCTGCTGCGCACCGCGCGCTGGCTGTTTGCGCATTTTCGTAGTGACGGATGAGCAAGCAGAGATTTCCGCAGGCCGATACCGTAACGTCGTAGCTCCCACCCTCTCAGGAGACCTTTGTACAAGTCGTACAAATAGACGTAATCCTTCTCCCTTTTTTTCTTCAGGGCGGCGTTCTCCACAATGAGCGCCCCTCATAACGGCGACAGCGGGGCCAACTCCGGCACCTGGCGGGAATTGTTCGAGGGTGACCGCCTGCCACGCTTTGTGGTCCTTTGCCTTGGGCTGTGGCTGCATGCGGCAAGCAGCATGCTGGCAGCAACCACGCTGCCGCGCGCCGTTATCGATATCGGTGGCCATCAGCTCATTGGTTGGGCATTCTCACTCTATCAACTCGGCTCCATACTGGCGGGCGCCGCGACGGCGCTGATGGTCGCACGCGTCGGTCTGCGTTCCGCGTTGCTGGGCGCGGCCAGTGTGTACGGCCTTGGTTGTTGCGTATGCGCACTCGCCCCGGAGATGCCGACATTGCTTGGCGGGCGTCTGCTGCAAGGTCTTGGCGGCGGCGCGCTAGTGGCACTTAACTACGTCGGCTTGAGCCGGCTGTTTCCGAGCGCTCTGCTGCCGCGCCTGATCGCGCTGACCTCGGCGATCTAGAGCGTGTCGGCATTCTGCGGACCGTTGATTGGCGGCAGTTTCGCCAGCGTCGGGCTGTGGCGATTCGCATTCTGGGTGTTCGCATTGCAGGCACTGGTGCTGATCATCGCCGTATTCAGAGTGCTTGCCGCGTAGCCGGCGGAACCTGTCGCGGATAACACTGCGTTTCCTGGTGTCCGCCTCGCAGCGCTCACCGCTGCCGTGCTGCTCGTCTCCGCAGCCGGCGCGGAGGTAGATGTACTGTTGTCGCCTGTGCTCGGTATCACCGGTATTTCTTTCTTGTGGCTTTTTCTCAAGCTCGACACCATCACGTCGCGCACGCGTATGTTCCCAAACAGGATTTTTGACTTGAACGACCCGGTGGGTGCTGGCCTGCTGATGGTTTTCGCAGCCTCCGCCGCAACCATGTCGTTCATGGTGTACGGCGCGTTTCTGCTGGATGTACTGCACGCGGTGAACCCATTGACCGCAGGCTATATCCTTGCCATGGAATCCGTCGCGTGGGGCGTCGCGGCGATAGTTTTCTCACACGTTCCGCAATCATTGGAGAAATGGTTGATCCGCACGGGGGTCGCGGTTATCACCGCGGGTGTGCTTGGCTTGGCGCTTTGCATGCGCAGCGACGAACTGTGGATGATCCTGCCGTGGCCGGTGTGCCAGGGTGCGGGCTTCGGCATGATGTGGGGTTTCGTCGTGCGGCGCTTCGTGGCAGAGGTGCCGGAGCAAGTACAGGCATCGTCCGCTTTACCGACCACGCAACAAATCGGATTCGCTGTGGGCGCTGCAGCCTGCGGGGTGGTCGCCAATGTCACCGGTTTCGCCGACGGTGTGTCGGCTGACGCAGCGCAGCGGGTAGCGTTCTGGGTGTTCGCGGTTTTTGTGCCGCTGATGCTGTTTGCCAACGCGGCGGCATGGAAGTTTACCGGCCAGGTGTACGCTGTCCCACGCGACGTCTGAGACTCTGTGGTATTGCCGTCCAGCCTGCCGATCGCGTTAACAATTGAATTAATTGCTCAGTATTCCTAACGTTTTCCTGCAACAGTCCGCCACTAATCTGCTCCCCGTACGGCGAGAAGCCAGCTTGCAGCGTTCCACTAGATTGGCGCTGGCATGATACAACGCGCTTGCGGCGGCGCTGAGGACGTCGCCGTACATTGCACCATCGTCGCCGAACCTGCGACAAATCCCGACTATTGGACAGACCGCTGAATTTTCGGCGATCCGGCCTGATCCAGATCAAAATATCGTGGCTTGTGGTCTGCTTAACATCAGCGGTCCTGGCGATAGATCATTTTTATCGTACACCAACAACAATCTTGAACCCCAGAAACGACGCTGCACCCATGTACCCGTTGACACGATTCTTCGTACTGACCAGCATCGTTGTAGTAGCGGCGATCGCACTCGTCACATGGTTGCACAGATACAGCGAGGTGCAGCGCCTCATAAATCTCGCGGAGAGACAGAATGTAGCGCTCGGGCAACTGTTCGCAAACACCTCGTGGCCGCGCGTCTCGGCGCACGTCGCCTCAGCGTCGGACCTCAGCGAGCGCGAGTTGCGCCAACGCCCGGAAACGCTGGAAATACAACAGACCATACAGGCAGCATCGGCCGGGCTCCCAGTGATCAAGGTAAAAATCTACGGTCTGCACGGGCGTACCGTTTATTCTACTGACCCCACCGAGATCGGCGAGCGCAAGGCCAATAATCCCGGATACTTTGCTGCCGCGCGCGACGGCAGCACGGCCAGCAAGTTAGCTTTTCGCGAAACCGTGAGCTCGTTCGAGGGCACGATTCACCACCGTTCCCTGGTGGAGAGTTACCTGCCGATATTCAAAGACGGTGACGTCGAAGGTGTCTTCGAGTTGTACACCGACGTTACACCTTTGATGACCGAGATCGAACAAGACACGAAAAACCTGGTACTAGGCTTCATTGCCGTTTTCGGTCTGCTGTACGCGATTCTGTTCCCTATCGTACGACGCGCGGATCGAACCATCGGCCGGCAATACAGTGAGATCGCGACAAAAAATGCCGCGTTGCAGCAGGAGGTGACGGATCGTGAACGCGCTGAGAGCGCCCTGAAGCTGACGATCGACAATGCACCGGTGGGTATCGTATCGCTCGATCTCGACGGCCAGATCACCGGCGCCAACGCGGCTTTTTGCCAGATGCTGCGTTATACCGAAGCCGAGCTGACCGCCAGGCATCTGGACGTGGTACTTCACCCATCCGACCTGAATCTAAACGACAAAGCGAGCCGCGCAGCGATCGATTCAAACCGCCCCATACTACCGGTCAATATAAGATTCCGGCGTAGCGACTCAGTGCTCGTATACACGGAAATGCATCTCGCTGTAGCGACGAACAATGCGGGACGCCCGCTACAGTTCATCGCGCAAATAGCGGACCTTACTGAGCAGGTGGACCTGGAGAGGGAGATGGAGTTGCAGCGACAGAAGCTGGCTCACGTTTCACGGCTTTCCACGCTTGGAGAGATGGCGGCGGGCATCGCCCACGAAATCAACCAGCCGTTGACAGCTATCGCCACCTTCGCAGATGGTTGTACCCGTCTGGTCCACTCAGGTCAGGGGGATAGCGTGGTGCTGACCGATGTCTTGAACAAGATATCTGAACAGGCACGACGCGCGGCGGAGGTGATCCGGCGCCTGCGGAACATGGTCAGGCAGGGCGCTCAGGAGAAAGAAATCGTGGATATCAACGATCTGGTCACCGAAGTCATCAAGCTGATGACGACTGACACGCGTACACAGTGCATGCGCATACAAACCAAGATGTCGGACGCGCTGGCGCCCGTGGAAATCGACAAGATCCAGATACAGCAGGTGTTGCTCAACCTGCTACGGAATGCAGTCGACGCGTTGGAGTCACCGGATGACGAGCGTATGTCGATCGCTGTCGTAACTGCACACAACGAAAAAGGCGAAATCACCGTGTCGGTTGTCGATAGCGGCGACGGTGTGCCAGCTAACGTTGTCGACAAATTGTTCTCGCCGTTTTTTACGACCAAAGAGTCCGGCATGGGGATAGGGCTGTCGATCTGCCAATCGATTGTGCATGCTCACGGTGGCAGGCTCTGGTATACGCCGAATCCTGACAAAGGCAGCGCTTTTCACTTCGCGCTCCCCAATAATACGGACCGTGAAACAGAGCTCTCAGCCGCATGATGAACTCATGCGCTGTCCGTTTCGGCTTCGCTACCCGAAAAATCCGCTAAGCACCCAAGGATCGTACCGCGCCATGTCACTTTTGCATTGGAAGGTCGAATATCTCCTCGGCATCGAGAGTGCTGGACTACGAGCACCGGGATCTTTGCGACCGTGTGAACGTCCTTTTTGAGCTGTGTTCACGCAAGGCAGAGCATGACACGGTAGCGGATTGTCTGGGCGTCTACACGCCAGGCTGGCGGCACATTTCGCACTCGAGGAAAACACTATGCGTGCGCTGACAAACTTGCACTACGCCGCGCACAAAATCGAGCACGATCGATTTCTTACCGAAGTTTCGGACGTCGTGGCCAACTTCGGCGAAGAGAGCATGGATGGGCTGGCCCGCCGCGTCCGGGACTGGATCGTTAGCCACATCACGACATTCGACCGGCAATTGCTAACGCACGGTCTATAGTCAGGGCACGTGCGCCTGATCAGGCGCAGCGTATACCGAGATTCGTGCAGCGATCTGTTGCGTTTTACGCCATCAGGTGCTGTCGTCGGCAACGGAGATATTGGCTTCGGCGAACAGCCTGGCCATGTCGGGAACTGAGACGTTGCGGTGACGGAAAAAGGCGACGCCGTCATGCTCGAGCTCTCTGATAGCCCTGGTGACCGATTCGGGACGACTGCCGATCAATGATCCGATGTCGTGCCGCTTCAAAGGCAATCGATACTCGATACTATTGTCGGGCAGTTTGGACCCGTAATCGTTGAGAAGGATCAACAGTAAATAGACCAGCCGCACACGCACCGGGGTGTGCTGACTTCGCAACAACAGCCCATCCGCCGGTCCTCGGTCGCGCGCCAGGGTATGGAGGAACCGGCGAACCAGTATCGGCGTCGTATCCAGTATGCCGAACAGCGACACTTTAGGAAAAAAACACACCGTACACGACGTCAACGCACGAGCACTGGCCGTATGCACATCATCGCCAAACAGACTCCGGTAGCCCATCATTTCCCCGGGACCGACGACTCTGAACGCAGTCTTGTTCCCGAATGCATCGACGTGTGTCAGCATCGCATGACCACTTCGCAGGCAATGTAACCCCGTAGCTTCGGAGTTCTGCGAAAAAATGTCCTGGCCGCTTTCAAAGCGGTCCACTCTGCGCGACATTTCCAGCACGTTAAACTCGAATTCCGGGACACCACTGACGAGCTGCATCAACTCACAACCTGAAGCCTGACACGCATTGCTACTCGACATTGACGAACCCTCTTGCACAGTACTGCATCGATGTACATCCGCCGGAACACCATGTCAAGTTGAGCCGCAACACTGTGCTTTGATGCAGCCGTGCAGGCAGCTTCGGTATCAGTGTTCCAGGCATGCAGTCTGTCGGATTCAGAGATTTTCTGCCGCTACGTTGCCGACCTGCCGGCCCTAGAAGATCTCCTCGAACAGTCCCTGCATCGCCTGCCAAGAGCCCTGGTCGGCAGCTTCGTTATAGGCCAGCGGCAAACCATACTTCTTGCCGTTTTCGTCGGCTGCTTTGTTGGTGAAGCCGTGCAGCGCGCCATCGTAAGCGACAAACTCGTAGTTCGCGCCCGCAGCGTCCATCTCGGCTTTGAAGTTGTCGATATCGGACTGCGGGACGAACTCGTCCGCGGCCCCGTGACAGACCAGCACCTTGGCCTGAACCTCACCCGCGGCCGGTCTATGGAACGAACCCAGCGCGCCGTGAAAACTCACCACACCTTTCAGCGGCATACCGATGCGTGCCATGTGTAGGACCATCGCGCCGCCGAAACAGTAGCCGATAGCCGCCATCCGCGAGCCATCAACGGACTCATGATCCTGCAGCGTAGCGAAACCAGCCTTGAGCCGCGCAGTACCCGTTTCCATGTCTTCGAGCACAGTGTTCATCTGCGCGCCCGCGTCGCCAGGATTGTCGGCGGTGCTTCCTTCCCCGAACATATCGACGGCGAGTGCGCTGTAGCCCAGCGCGGCGAGTTGCTGGGCACGTGACTTGATATAGTCGTTCAAGCCCCACCATTCGTGCACCACGATCACTCCGGGCCGCTCACCCTCCACATTGTCGTCGTAAGCAAAATAACCCCTGAGATTGGTGCCATTGGCTGAATAAAGTACTGTTTCGGTTTGGATTGGCATGTGCGATACCTCTGCAGGGTTTTATTTAAGGCATTTTGAAACTGACATCATAACGAGTCTCGCCCATCGCGACGCGGCTGAACACGGGTGCGGTCTCAGCCACTACTTTCCCTCGTCGCACCACGTACAGCCGCACCGGACGCAGGCGCAGCGCTTCGACCGGATCGGTGCACTGCAGTATAACGAAATCCGCCGAGTTGCCTTTTTCGATGCCATAGTCGCCGAGCTGCAGGATCGCCGCGCCGTTCTTCGTTACCGCGTCGAATGCCGCGAGCATTTCGCCGCGTCCGGTGAGGTGTCCCACGTGCAATCCCATGTGCGCCACGTCCAGCATGTCGTGCGAGCCTAGTCTGTACCAGGGGTCCATCACGCAATCGTGCCCCATCGCGACATTGATGCCGGCGGCCATGAGCTCTTTTACGCGGGTCATACCGCGGCGCTTGGGATAGGTATCGTGACGGCCCTGCAGCGTTATGTTGATCAGCGGGTTAGCAATCACATGCAGCTGCGCCTCCTGCATCAACGCCATCAGCTTGGACACGTAATAGTTATCCATGGAGTGCATGGACGTAAGGTGCGAACCGCTTACCCGCCCATGCAACCCCAGGCGCTGCGTTTGCGCCGCGAGTTCCTCTACCTGGCGTGACCAGGGATCGTCCGACTCGTCGCAGTGCATGTCGACTGGCAGGTCTCTGGCAGCCGCAAGTTCGCACAGCAGACGTACCGACTCGCGTCCTTGCGCTTCGCTGCGTTCGAAATGTGGGATGCCGCCGACCACCTCCACACCCAGGTCCAGGGCGCGCGCGAGATTATGCACTGCGCCCGGCTGGCGCAGGTAACCGTTTTGCGGAAATGCGACCAGCTGCAGGTCCAGCCACGGGCGCAGCTCCTCGCGTACTTCGAGCAGCACCTCGACTGCCAGCAGACTCGGATCGCTGACGTCCACGTGGCTGCGAATCGCCAGGGTGCCTCGCGCGATCGACCAGCGGCACAGCTCCAGTGCGCGTTCTTTCACCGCTTCGGCCGTAAGCGAAGGCTTCAGTTCGTCCCACAGCATAATACCCTCGAGCAGGGTCCCGGACTCGTTGTGGCGGGGCAGACCGCAAGTGAGCGTCGAGTCCATATGAAAATGACTGTCGACAAACGGCGCGGTAACCAGTTGCCCGGCAGCGTCGATGACCTCGTGCGCAGGCCCTTTGATACCAGGCGCAACCTCGCTGATGCGCCCATCGGCCACCGCAATGTCGACGGCCTTTCCATCGGTCAAATTCGCGTTGGTGACCAGCAGGTCAAGCATGCACGGGAAGCTCGGGATATTTTGTCAACAGCTGGATCACAGAGTTACGATTGCACAGCGAGGCCCCGGGGTAAACCGGCAAGATCCGGTGCCGCGGCGGGCAGCGTGCAAAAGGTGAAAATATCACCGAATTTCGCCTACTAATGTCACTGAATTGGCCGTCGGGTCCGCTTAGTCTTGCTGTTCACGGACCACACTTGCAGTGCCGTTCAGGGACGAACACCTTCTCACCGACCCGGCGGCACACCTCGAATACCCAGCTTCGCATACACCGTCTGGCATACTGCCGTCCTCTCAGTTTTGTCCTGCATTGGCCGCTAAGTGCATGTTGTCAGAGTGAAAAATCCTTGATTACCGCACGCTGGATAGGCAACCTCGCCGCTTTTGGCTGCGCGGCTGCGCGAATCAGCTGGCCGCATAGCAGGGCAAAACCAACATGAAAGACGAGACGTCAATCGATAACGGCGGGAAAAGCCGGCATATCATCCTGACTTCACACCCGACCGGCGATCAGAAACCGGTCCCACTGAAGTGGGGGGCGTCGTCAGCGCGCGAGCGTGGACCGGTGGTTGGCACGCTGGGCGCAGGGGCACAGCGCAACGCGATCGGCGCCCACTCCGGATCCTACGCGTTGTATCGCGCCCTGGCCGTGGCATCGGGCTCGCTCAGCCCGGAACACATTCCCGATTTGACTGACACGACACCGGCGACTCGCATCGGTCCTAACCGGCAGTGGTACGACGCGGAAAAAATTGTTTCCCTGGACCCGTTCGGTCACACCGTCACCGACAGTTTCGCCGAGCATGCCGAACAAGGGCTGGACATACGACCGACGATTGCGGTTACCAAAGCAAGGCTGACGGTGCCGGAACTGCTCGGTGAAATTGACAGCGGGCGTTTGCAACCGGACGGCGGCATTCTGCTGGAAACCGGCGAGGCCAATGTGACCAAGGTCGCGATCGAACCGGTGTGGTATCTGCCAGGTGTGGCGAAGCGCTTCGGCACGGCGGAGGCGGATTTGCGCCGCACGCTGTTCGAGCAGACCGGCGGCATGTTTTCGGAACTGGTGACGCGCCCGGATCTGAAAGTTTTTCTGCCGCCAATCGGCGGCATCACGATGTACATTTTCGGTGCGCTGGCGGCGATCGCCGACCCGGCTCGTAAAGTCGCATGCCGGGTACACGACGAGTGCAACGGCTCGGACGTTTTCGGATCGGATATCTGCACCTGCCGGCCGTACCTGATTCACGGCATCGACGGCTGCATCAAGACGGCGCAGGGAAACGGCGTCGGCATCATCGTTTACAACCGCAAGGAGGGCCGCGCACTAGGCGAAGTCACCAAATTTCTGGTTTACAACGCGCGCAAACGGCAGGCGGGCGGTGATCGTGCGGACGCCTATTTCGAACGCACCGAATGCGTGGCGGGTGTGCAGGACGTGCGCTTCCAGGAATTAATGCCGGATCCCCTGCACTGGCTGGGAGTTACCCGCATCGACCGGTTCATCTCCATGAGTAACATGAAATACGATGCGATGGTGGAGCAGGGCATCGAGATTGGCGAACGCATCGCGATTCCCGACGAGATGATTCCGGAAGACGCGCAAGTCGAAATGCAGGCGAAAAAGGCCGCCGGCTATTTCAGCGGAGAGCCGGCGCCCGCCGCGGAGGACTTGACGGATACCCGCGGACGCAATCTGCACGATTACTAGTGCCCGATTCGGTAGCCTGGCTGTGCTCGGCCGACGCGGTGCGCGAGCGCTGCGCACAACTGTACGCCGCGGCATTGGCGAATGACACTCCGCACTTCAGCGTAGACCTGAAGCGCATCGACGCCTGCGTTGATCTGGTCATCGGGATCACGCTGGAAAACTACCCCGATCTGAAGGTCCCCTATCACAGCCGCTGGCGCCACTTCACTGTCGCCGGTGTCGATCACTGGGTACTGTTGCGGCAAGCGAATCCGGGACTGGCGGGAGCAGAACTGGCGCGGGTTGCAATCGATCTCGTTTTCGTCAGCGTATTGCTGGATGCCGGTGCCGGCAACGACTGGCGTTACCACAGTGCAAGAACGGCGACTACGGTGTCACGGTCCGAAGGCCTGGCACTGGCCAGTTTCGACATGTTCGAAAACGGCGTCTTCTCGTCGCAGCCTCAGGCGCCGCTGCAAGCTGACGCACAGGCACTGCGCAACCTCAGCGAGCAAGTGCTGGAGCACGGATTTCAATCGACACCGGAAAATCGGTTGCTGGGTGCAGCAGGCCGCTGCGAAATTCTGCGGCGACTAGGCGAGACACTGCAGAATGCTTTTCCGGAAGTGCCGAGCGCAAATCCAAGGATCGGTCATCTGTTCGATGTACTACAGGCGCAAAGCGACGGCGCACGACTCACGGCGAGTGCAGTCCTGCACGAAGTGTTGCAACGCTTCGTGTCGATCTGGCCGAGCGCACAACATTGCGGTGGCATCCCGGTCGGCGATGTAGGTACACATTCGAGCCTTCACGACGGCACTGTCACGCGTGGGCTCGTACCGTTTCACAAACTTTCCCAGTGGTTGACCTATTCGCTCGTGGAGCCGCTGGAGTGGGCCGGCATCGAGGTTTGCGAACTCGATTCACTCACCGGACTCGCTGAATACCGCAATGGCGGTTTACTCATCGACACCGGCGTGTTGACCGCGCGCGATCCAAAACTTCTGGCTAGCGCGCTGGCGGTATACTCCGAGCCGGTAGTCGAGTGGCGTGCGCTTACCGTGGCGGTGCTCGATGAAATCTCCCTGCGAATGCGCGAACGCCTGCAGTTGACCGCGCAACGTCTGCCCCTCGCGAAAGTGCTCCAGGGCGGTACCTGGGCCGCAGGCCGGCGCATCGCCAGCGAACGGCGTAAAGACGGTGCGCCGCCGGTTCGACTTGTCAGCGACGGCACGGTATTCTGATTTCCACTTGCGCATTGCAGGAGCCCACATGCCGCATAGAAAAGAACTGAAAGTAAAAATCGTCGATCACCCACTCGTGCAGCACAAGCTCACGTTGATGCGTCGCAGGGAAGAATCGACCTCCAAATTCCGGCAACTGATGCGCGAGATTTCGTTGCTGCTGGCTTACGAAGTCACCCGCGATCTTCCGCTCAGCACCCACGAGATAGATACACCGCTCGCGGCCATGGAAGCGCCGGTTCTGGCGGGCAAGAAATTATGCTTCGTGTCGGTGCTGCGCGCCGGCAATGGTTTGCTCGACGGCATGCTCGATCTATTGCCCTCGGCGCGGGTCGGCCATGTCGGCCTGTACCGCGATCCGGAAACGCTGGTTGCGGTCGAGTACTACTACAAAGTTCCGCAGGACATCGGCGACCGTCTGGTGATCGTCGTCGACCCGATGCTGGCCACCGCTAATTCGGCGATCGCCGCAGTGCAGCGTCTCAAGCAGAGTGGCGCGAAGCGCCTCAAGTTCGTGTGCCTGCTGGCGGCCCCGGAAGGTGTGCGCGCATTCAACGGGGCTCACCCGGACGTGGAACTCTACACTGCGGCAGTGGACGAACGACTCGATGAGCACGGCTATATCGTGCCGGGATTAGGCGATGCGGGTGATCGGATTTACGGAACCAAGTAACCCCTCACCCTTATCCCCAAGCAGAGTTGCAGCAATAGCCTTCACCGCCTGCCATTGTCTCCCCTCTCGGGGTTGGGGGTGAGGGCGGAGGAACGCTCATTCACCCTTGAACTGCGGCTCGCGCTTTTCGAAAAAAGCCGCTGCGCCTTCCTGATTATCACGTGTCATGTGTGCCTGAACCACGGACTCGATCTCGAAATTGAGCGCGGTATCCAATGACGATTGTTGTGCCGCGTCGATCATTACTTTATGCAACTGTACGGCAATGGGC
>Ga0224508_10000622_pt1 | contig 34200 bp, 20 predicted proteins | sample SF_Jan12_sed_USG_4_FD_170157 | JGI IMG/M metagenome (GOLD analysis project Ga0224508, IMG submission 170157) | Sediment microbial communities from San Francisco Bay, California, United States - SF_Jan12_sed_USGS_21 | ecosystem: Environmental > Aquatic > Marine > Sediment | place: USA...
CCGGTCCGGGTGAGGCGCGCCGCGCCGGCGAGCTTGGCGATCCCGAAGTCGACGATTCTTGCCTCGCCGTGCCTGGTGATCATCACGTTGGCGGGCTTGATGTCGCGGTGGACGATGCCGCTCTCGTGCGCGCGCTCGAGGCCGGACGCGATCTGGCGCGCGATGTCGATCGCCTCATCGATCTCGAGCGGCCCCCGCCCCAGACGCGCCTTGAGGGTCTCCCCGTCATAGAACGCCATCGCGATGAACAACTGACCGTCGTCGGTCTCGTCGATGTCGTGGATCGTGCAGATGTTCGCGTGGTCGAGTGCCGACGCGGCGCGAGCCTCGAGCGTGAAGCGCTCACGCGCTTCGGCGTCCCGGGTCAGCTCCGGCGGAAGAAACTTGAGGGCGACATCACGACCGAGATGGGTGTCCTCGGCGCGGTAGACGACACCCATCCCCCCGCCCCCGAGTTCCTCGACGATCCGGTAGTGTCCGACAGTCGTGCCGATCATGGCCTGAAGGTCCGCGCGCCTCTGGCGGGACACAAGCTGGTGGCGCGCAGCTCCGCGCGCGCGGTCACCTCGGCGACCGGGGTGTTCACCCTATCCGTGACCGAAGGGCGAGCGACCGGATCAGTTCTCCCCGACGGACTCGCGCGCACGCGAGAGCACGTACGCCTGGATCTGTCGCACCTCGTCCGGGTTCAGCCGATCGTCGAACGGCGGCATCCCGAGCGCGGCGCGTTGGCCGCCGAGCACGATGTCCTCGAACACGGCGTGCACGTCCGCCGTAGTGCGCCGCAGGTCGGGTGTGATCCCGCCGCTCGCGGCCGCCGCCCCGTGGCATCCCCAGCAGTTCAGGCCGTAGAGCTCTTCGCCCGCCTCGACGTCGGTCGCGGACGCCGCGAGCTCGAAGGTCGGCGCCTCGATCGGGGGGAGCGGCGGCATGGGCTCGGGCAGCGTCGCCGCGCCGTCCAGCGCGAAGACAAGCAGACGACCCGGTCCGGTCGCGCCGTCACCGAGCCCCATATTGATCAAGACCTCCGGCCCGCCCCACCCTGCCATGACGGCGACATATTGCGTACCGTCGACCGCGTAAGTGACTGGTGCCGCGGCAATTCCGGTCTCGTGTTGAAAGCTCCACAACAGATGCCCATCGGTCGCCCGATACGCGCGAAGCTGTCCGTCGGCGCGGCCCTGGAAGACCAGGCCGGACGCCGTCGAGAGGGTGCCGCCCGATAGCGGATTGGGATGCTCGACCCGCCACACCTCCTGCTGGCTGACCGGGTCCCAGGCGACCAGGCGGCCGACCATCGGCATCTCCTCGCCGACGGTCTCGCCGTCGTAGGTGAAGTTCGCGCCGATGTTTATCGTGCTCCGGTCGTACTCCCAATCCTCGTCGATCGCGTGCAGCATCGAGTGCTCGTAGACGGGGAAATATACGTACCCCGTCTGCGGGCTGTACGACATCGGGTGCCAGTTGTGCGAGCCGTTCGGCCCGGGGGCGACGTGCATCGGCGTCTCCAGCGACCGGGCGGCCGGGTTCTCGATCGGCCGTCCGTCCTCGTCGATCCCCGTCGCCCAGTTCACGTCGGCGAACGCCTCGCCCGACAGGAACTCGCCGGTCTCGCGGTCGATCACGTAGAAGAACCCGTTCTTGGGCGCCTGCATGATGACTTTCCGCTCGCGTCCGTCGATCTCGAGCTCGGCCAGCATGAGCGGCTGCGTCGCAGTGTAGTCCCAGTTGTCCGCGGGCGTCGTCTGGTAGTGCCAGACGTACTCGCCGTCCGAGGCACGGACCGCGAGGATCGAGGACAGATACAGGTTGTCCCCTCCCCCGGGGCTCCGGATCCGCTCGTACCACGGGGACCCGTTCCCGACCCCGATGTAGACGAGCCCGAGCTCCGGATCGTAGACCATCGAGTCCCACGCCGTCCCGCCGCCGCCGGCCTGCCACCAGTCGCCGGACCAGGTCTTCGCCGCTTCTTCGAGCGCCGCCGTCTCCTGCCCGTCGGCCGGGTCGCCTGGCACGGTGTAGACCCGCCAGTCTTCCTCGCCGGTCTCGGCGTCGTACGCCGTCACGTATCCGCGCACGCCGTATTCGGCCCCGCCGTTCCCGATCAGGATCTTGCCGTCGGCGATCCGCGGCGCACCGGTCACTGCATAGGCCTCCCCCTCGGGCGTGGTCTGCGTCTCCCAGACCAGCTCGCCGGTCTCCGCCGCGACGGAGACCATGCGCCCATCGATCGTCCCGGCGTACACCTTGCCGCGGTAGAACGCGGGCCCGCGGTTCACCACGTCGCAGCACACATATCGCGCGTGCGCCCGGTTCACCTGGGGGTCGTAGGTCCACAGCTGCTCGCCCGTCGCGGCATCGAACGCGTGCATGATGCTCCACGAGCTCGTGACGAAGATCTTCCCGTCCACGACCAGCGGAGTTGCCTCGAGCCCGCGGATCGTCCCCATCGGAGCCCACCAGGCCAGGCCGAGCCGGCCGATGGTCGCCTCGTTGATCTGCGTGAGCGGGCTGTGACGCTGCTCCTTGTACGTACGCCCGTAGGTGAGCCAGTTCTCCTCGTCGGCGTCCGCGTTCGCGAGCCGGGCGTCGTCCACGGCACCCGCACCACCGAGCATGTCGATGCCTCGATCGGAATCGCCGCATGCGAGGGTTCCGACAAGCGAGAAGACCAGGAACGCGGCAAGCGAACGTCGTGGAGCGAGGTGCATCACATCCTCCGAGGTCGGAAGGCCGGTCGACCGCGACCGCCGGCGAGACGGGGCCGTCGCGGTCCGACACGGTTCTGATTCACTTCAGGTCGCTTCGACGCCTAAGGCGGGAGCGACCTCCCATGCGCGTGCTACCGAGGTGGCAGGTTCTGCCAGAGCTCGTCCTTGTGGGACTGGACGTACGCCCACGCCGGGTTGTCGAGCGCGAGCGCCGAGAAGAACGCGGCCTCGATCTCATCCAGGTCGTCCCACTCGTCATACAGCATGGCGACCTTGGTGTTGAATCGTCCACCCGTGTTGTGCCCCTGCTGGACGTACCCCGAGAGAAGGCCCTGCTCGATCAGGCCGTCCATGATGGGAAAAACCTCCTCTTCCCAGACACGGGTCCATGCGTCCAGATCGTTGAAGTTCACCTGCCAGTAGATCTCGTACAGGTACTGAGCGCCCCCGCCATCTCCGAGATTGAGGACCTCCAGGTTCCAGACCTCGTCCTCGTGCGCGTCGATGATCGCGCCGAGACGCTCGAACCCGGCGGGATGGCGTTCCTCCCAGCGACCGTTGTACGCCGCCCAGACCGCATCGAAGTCGGTGTCCGGATCCCCGATGAGACCCTCGCGGAGCGTGTACTCCCCCCCCGTGTGATGCATGCGGAAGTTGAAGCCGACGAGCATCCCTTCCTCGACGAGCTCGTCGAGGATCGGCACGCCCTGAGTCTCGTAGAGCTCCTGGTACTCGGGGATATTCCCATAGTTGACCATGTAGGTCGCGATGTAGATGCGATTGGGCGTCGGCCCTTCCTGAGCGACAATCGGGGCGGTCGCGGCGCCGAAGAGCAGGGCGAAAAACAGGACACGTCGAAGCATTCGAGCCTCCTTATGCGGATGGTGTCTCGCCTGCCCTCCATCACGTATTCGAGAGCCCCGAGGGGTCGCCCGGGCCTCCCGGTCAGAGGGAGAGGACGCAGCCCCGCACGGGTTCGCCAGTCGCGGCCGAGAGCATCCGGGCGTACGTCGCGACCTGGTGTTCGTATTCCGGGCGCCAGGCGTCGGGATCGACGTCCGTCTTGTAGTCGACCACGGTCCATTCCGCTCGGCCGGCGTCGTCCACGAGGCGGTACGCAAGGTCCGCCACCCCTTCGTGCAGGGTTCCGTCGCCGGCCACGTCGAAGAGCGGGATCTCCCGGCGAACGTCCGCCGCCGCGTCCGCGGCCGAGCGAATGATCTCGTGCTCGAGCGCCCTACCGACGAGTGCGGCGGCAGCCACCGCCTCGATGCGCGGCGCACCCAGCCGTGCCGCTCGCGCGTCCACGACCGCGTGGATCCGGCCTTCGCCCGCGTCGAGGGCGATGACGGAGAGGACCTCGTGGACGAGCGCCCCGAACCGATTGCCGCGGGGGCGCTCCTCGGCCTCCGGCCTCGGGACGTCGATCCACTCGACGTCGGTTCCGTCCGGAAGGCGGTCGCCGTTCTCGACGGCTGCCTTCGCCAGCCGCTTCGTGGTCCGGACGTGGACCGCCGGCTCCGAGCCACTCGCGAGCCGGCTCGCTCGCGCGTGCTGCCACGCGTCATGCGCGGCGATCCCCTCCTCTACGCTGAGCGTGGGCTGAGCCTCCTCGTCGACGTCGAGCAGTCGCTGCTGTCGCTCGGCGGTCGGCGCGGCCACATCGAGATCGAGGACGTTCGGGTCCCACCAGACGACTTCGGTGCCACCGGCCGACGTGTGACGCCCCGGGGAGACCGATTCTCGCGGTGTCGGCATGTCGTCGCCGTCCCGGTCGAGGCGTTCGACGACCGACTCGACACCGAAGGCGGGCGCTCCGAGGTCCTGGGCGCTCGGGTCGGTAAGGGGGCCACGTCGCTCGCCCGGCGGCGGGTAGATCGCCGGGTGCAGCGAGTCGAGCCACCACTCGGCGTCATCCCCGTGCAGGCCTGGCGCGGGAAAGCCCCCTTGCCCGTCGCGCCCGTCGCCGAGCGCCGGAACGACCAGGAGATCGCGGGCCCGCGTCGCCGCCACATACGTGAGCCGGTCCGCCTCCGCCATGTCGCGCACCCGCTCGGCCTCGATGTTCTCGAGCAGGTCCAGCGGCGTCGAGTTGCACAACGACTCGGCCCAGAGACTCGCCTCGGGATCGACAAATCGGCTGGGCGTCTCGAAGGTCGCGTTGCACGTCATGTCCGCGAGAATGACGACCGGGAACTCGAGCCCTTTCGCCTTGTGGACCGTCATCATGCGGACGCCCTCGGTGCCCTCCTCGACGATCGGCGCCTCCTCGGCCTGCCCCCGATCCGCCTCCTCCTCCATGCGATCCAGGAAGGAGCGGAACGATGGGGTGCCCGTTCGCTCGAAGGCACGCGCACGGTCGCCGACCCGCAGCACGTTGGCGAGCGCCTGTTCGCCGGTCGGCCAGATCGCGATGCCGGCGTGAGCGCGGACGGCCGCGAGCAGGCGTGTGATGGTGTCCGGCAATGAGCGGCGATTCCGGTTCCCGTGAAGCTCGCCGAGGATCCCGAGCGCCTCGGACACCGCGATCAGCTCAGGGGCCACACCGGCCGCTCGCATCGCCTCGATGTCTGGATGACGGCCGCAGGGCCTGAGGGGGTGGAGCGGCCCAACGTCGGAGGTGAAATGGAGAAGCGTCCCGTCGCCGAGCGAGAAGAGGGGGCCGCGCAGCGCCCCGTAGACGGATAGCCGGTCATCCGGCCACTCGATCGCGGTGAGCGCGTTGCGGACCGCGAGCACTTCCTCCCGGTCGAAGTACGACCGGCCGCCGACGAGCACGTGCGGGATCGCGCGCGCCTCGAGCTCGCGGACGTACGGCCGCGTGACGTCGGCGTTCCAGTTCCGGAGTCTCCGGAAGAGCAGGCAGATGTGCCGCGCCTTGATGGGGACCAGCACGTCGGGATCCTCCCGCTCGGTGACCCGCCAGCCGGAGTCCCGCACGACCCAGTCGACGAACGCGCCGACCGCCTCGGGCAGAGAGTCGTCCACCGCCCGTTTGTAGATGCTCCCGAACTTCCCGTATGGCCTGGGCGCCGGAAGGGCGATGACGGCGGGTTGATCGCCCACGTCATCCCTGTACGGATCGAGAGGGACGTAGTCCGCCTGGCTCCCGTCCTCGCTTCCGATCATGCGACGAACGAACGAAGCGTTCACGGCGCGCTGGATGCGCGGTTGGCCGCGGAAGCTCGTCGTGAGGTGGACGACCCGGGCGCCGCCGGCTTCGAGACGGTCTCGCGTGCGCTCGTACATCGTCACGTCGGCGCGCCTGAACCGGTAGATCGACTGCTTCGGGTCGCCGACGAGGAAGAGCTTGCCCGGCACAGGCGCCACCATGGTGAAGTCGGTCTCGTCGGGATCGTCCGCACACAGGAGCATCGCGATTTCGACCTGCAGCGGATCGGTGTCCTGAAACTCGTCGATGAACACGTGCGAGAAGCGCCGCTGATAGTGGGCGCGCATGTCGTCGTTGTCGCGCAGAAGGTCGCGACAGCGAATCAACAGGTCGACGAAATCCAGCCGGCCCTGCCGACGCTTCAGCTCCTCGTAGCCGGCGATCACGGGTCGCAGCTCCTCGCGCAGCCGGGCCGCGAGATCCGCGTCGTGGGTGTCGAGGATCCCGAGCAACTCGGCGCGTGCCGCATCGCGCCTGGCGACCAGCTCTGCCTTGTCGATTCCTTGCCCGAAGTCCGGGGTGCGGCTGCCCTTCCAGTGCCACCCGACCCACTTGAGCCGCACGAGGCTTCTGAGCCAGGCCTCCACATGGTCGTGGTCGCGACCGTGTACGGCCTCGCGGAGCTCGAGCTCGCGCGCGCCCCGACGAAGGTTCTCCAGGTTCCGCGTGAAATAATCGTCCGGACGGGCCGCGCGCGGGGCGAAGTCGCCAAGCTCGCGGAGCACCTCGACGGCACGATCCAGATCGGCCTTGCGATCGAACTCCGGGCGGCGCCACGCCGCGCCGAAATCGCGGTGCTCGGCGAGCGTCCAGGCGGCGTCGCGGAGCTTCGCTCGCGGGCCACCGGAGTTACGCCCGAAATTTCGCCGGAGTGCCCGACGCACGCCCGGGGGCGGATCCGCGAGCACCTCCTGGAACCAGGACTCGAACGCGGCATCGAGCAGCCGTCCGGCCTCGTCGTCGGCGGCGACCTGAAACGCCGGATCGACGCCCGCTTCGATCGGGCGCTCCTTCAGAAGGTCGGTACAGAATCCGTGAATCGTCCCGATGTGGGCGAGCTCGAGTTGCTCCAGGGCCCGCTCCAGGTGCGCGGCCTCCTCGCCCCCCGCCTCAGCGGCGCCGCGGGCGCTCTCGATCTCGGCCCGAAGGCGGAGCTTCATCTCGCCCGCGGCCTTCTCCGTGAAGGTGACGGCCACGATGTCCGCGAGCGTCCCCCGACCGGTACGAATGACCGCCACGATCCGGCGCACCAGTTCCGTCGTCTTGCCGGTGCCGGCGGCCGCCTCGACGAACAGGGTCTCATCGAGGTCCCCGGCGATCGCGGCCCGCTGCTCGGCGTCCGGCAGATGCGTGGCGTCGGGAATCATCGCGCCGCCTCCGATGCTGTCGAGGGATTCGACACAGACCTAACGTGAGCTCCATGGACCCCGAACAGATCCGTCACCAGGAAGTCGCCCGGGAGCTCGCGCTCGCCATGACCGCTGACCGCCCGGCCATCACCGCATGCCTGGCCTGTCTCGCTCTCGCCGTGGTCGCCCCAGCGGTCCAGGGCCAGCAGACGGACCCGCGGCTCATCGAGCTGCTCGAGACCAACCGCCACCCGGTCGCGATCACGAGCGGACGCCTGGCGGGCTCCGGTGGCGAGCTCCTCACCGGGGCCGGGCGGGCGTCCCGCTTCGTGCTGGTCGGCGAGGAGCACGGCATCGCCGAGATCCCGCTCTTCACGGCGGCCTGGTTCAGGAGCCTGGTTCCGTGGGGCTATCGCCACCTGGCCGTCGAGGTGGGACCCGACGCCGGAGTCCTTCTCGACTCTCTGGCCCGTGTCGGACCTCGCGCCCTGGCCGAGTTCCAGGAGGCTCGATCGCCGGGATTCCCGTTCTTCATCCTCGAATCCGAGTCCCGACTGCTCGTCGATGCGGTCTCCGAGCTGCCGGACGTCGACGACGTGATCTGGGGCATCGACTACGACATCCTCGGCGACCGCTATCTCTTCCCGGTCCTCGAAGCGGCCGCGCGGGACGACGATGCCCGGAAAGTCGTGGCGGAAGTCCGCGAGATGGCGGATGCCGGGCTCAGCCAGGTCATCGAGACCGGCAATCCGGGCGCGCTCCTTCTGTGGTCCGCGCCCGACGACCCGTTCATCCGGCTCCGCGAAGCGATCGATCCGGAGCCCGGATCCAGGGCCGACCGGGTGATCGAGACCATGCAGGAGACGGCCCGCATCAATCGTCTGTTCCTGTCCGGCCAGAACTGGGACTCCAATCACGCTCGGGCCGGGTGGCTCAAGCTCTCGATGTCTCGGCACCTCGACGCCGCTCGCACGCGAGGGGAGGCACACCCCCGCGCGCTCGTGAAGCTCGGGGCGAACCACGCCTACCGGGGTCTGAACCAGACGCGTCAGTACGATGTGGGCACCATGCTCGCGCAGGTTGCCGAGGCCGAAGGCAGCGGCTCCTTCCATCTGCTCGTCGTCGGCGGTCCGGACACCCGGAGGTCTCAGTTCAATCCGATCGCTCTGTCGTACGAGACGGAGGCCGCGGGCATGCTGTCCGTCATCCTTCCGACTCAGGCGCTCGTGCTCCCCGATGCGTGGACGCTGTTCGACTTCCGCCCGTTCCGCGCGGCGATCCACGAACGGCGGGTGGACGTGACGCAGGAGCTCTTCGACCTGGTGTTCAACTTCGATGCGGTCCTCGTCATGACCGGCAGCACGCCGGCGCGGCCCTGGTTCGACCCCGGAGTGGCCCTCCGCCGCTAACCGGCCCTCGACCGGGTCAGGCCCGAGGGCGCGCCTCGACAGGACCGAGCTTCGAACGGTCACTGGTAGTCCCTCAGCCGCTTGAGCTCGACGGCAGCCGGCTTCCGGAGGATGCGCCGCTCCTCGTCGGGGCCGCACACCGTCCGGTAATCACACCAGTCGCAGGCCTTCTTCCTCGGGAGCGCCTGGAACGCTCCAGCCTCGTAGGCGCTCCCGAGGACATCCGCGAGCACGCGTGCGGCTCCGGCGGTCTCCTCGTTGATCGGCACCTCGTGCGACCTGAACTCGCCGTCGGAGGTGCAGTAGTAGAGTCGTCCCGATTGGACGTCGTCCTCGGGAAACAGCTGTTGGGCGGCCAGGCCGTACAACACGGGCTGCAGCAGCTCCCCGCCCTGGATGATCGCGTTTCTGCGCGGCCGGTACCGGCCGGTCTTGTGGTCCGTGACGCGGACGACCCCGGACGCCGTCCGCTCGATCAGGTCGATCGCCCCCCTCAGCCTCAGGCCGACCCCAAGGTCGACGGGTTCGGGGACGGAGTGCTCGTCGCGGTCGGCGTCGCGCGGCAGTCCGAAAGAGAGCTCGAAACGGTGAGGCTCGAAGGGGCCGATCTCCAGGCTCTCGCGGTGCAGCCACTCCCGGAGATCCTGACGGATCGCCTCGATGCCGTCGCGCCACACACGATCTATCGCGGGCACCAGCCGGTCCCGGAAGTCCCCGGCCACCTTCTCGACCACGTCGTCCAGCGTGGAGTGAGCCGACTCGAGGTTCTCGGGAGTCACTGGAAGCAGCGCCGTGCCACCCGCCCGAACCGCCGTCTCACTGTCGATCTGAAGCCGCGTCAGCAGCTCGAACTGGATCTGGTGGACAAGAGATCCGCGCTGCAGCGGGTCGAGGCTCTCGATTCCCACCGGCTCTTCCCGGGGCGCCAGCCCCTGGATCGTGTACAGGTAGAAGCGATAGGGACAGGCCGCGAAGTGCTGAAGGGCCGTCGCCGAGAACGCCCGCGCGTCCGGCGCATGACGCGCCAGGGCTTCGGTCGCCCCGGGCGAGAGCTGCAGTAGGCCGTCGGCCCATGTCCACCGACGAACCTCCCACCGGTAGGCCCGAAAGCGGAGCGCGCGAGCCAGGTGTCGGTTGGTGTGGAGCAGGTGCCCGGCCGCCTTCACCGCGGCGTCACCCCGGACGCCCAGATCGGCGAGGACTGCGAGATCGTATTCCGCCTCGTCGATCGCGCTCGCCGCTACCCGTGGCGCGGGCCAGCCGATCCGGGCGTCGGACACCTTTTCGGCACGCTCCGCGAGGTCCTCGAACCGCGGCAACCGGCCCTCCGCGGCCCGGACGGCCTCGAGCATATAGAACGACGGGACGCGAGGCCGAGACTTTCCGGCCTCGATGCGCGGGTAAGACAGAACGACCTGCTCGCGTGCGGCTCCCACGGCGATCGTGAGGGCGAGCCGTTCGTCCGCTACCCGCTCGGCGTTCGTACGAAGGCCGGGTGTCCGGGGGCCCGCGTTGAGAGCATCGCGGACATCGTCCAGCAGGATCGGATCCTCGGCGATCTTCGGCGGGAAGACGCGCTCAGCCATCCCGGGGACGAACACCACGTCGAACTCGTGGCCGCGAGCGGCGTCGATCGGGCCGACGAAGACCTTGCCGTAGCGATTCCCCTTCGACGGGCTGGCGGCTTCGATGAGACGCGGCCCGAGCGTTTGGACGACCTCCGCAAGACGGACGGGCCCGACCGGACCCATCGGGCCGAGCGCCGAGAGCGTCGCGTGGATGCCCTCCGGATGTCGAATGGACCGGCTCGCGAGACCTCCCAGCGCGTCGATCCATTCCGCCCACGTCCCGGTCTCGGGGAGAGCGGCGAGCTCGTCCAGCAGCGGCAACGCGTACTCGCGGAAATGCCTCAGGTCGCTCAGCGCACCGTCCACTCGGGTCACCCGCGGGTCCTCGGCGTCCTCGACCGCGAGCCCGTCTCGCTTGATCTCCAGCTCCTCACGCAGGCTGGCCAGCCGGCGGCGCCAGCGGTCGAGCCCTCCGACGACGGACGACTCGACGAGGAGCTTCTCCCAGCGGCGAGGCACCCTGAGGTTGCGAGCCCTGACCGGACCGCCGGACTCCGACGGTTCCACTCGAGCCGTCGCGGACACCCCGCCCGACTCGTCCGCCACGTCCTCGGCGACGGGAGCGAGATCGAACCCGAGCTGCTCGACGACCTCCGACTCGCCCTCCTCGTCGGCGGGGACCCAGCGCTCCTCCGGCGGCGGGGGCGACGGCGGCGTCTTCTCCTCGGTCGCGTCGGGAACCTCACCCACGGAGAGGTACTCGGCGAAGCGCGCGGCGGAGTAGTCCTCGGCCCTGCATCTCAGGAGCGCGAGAAAGGCGCGGCCGGCCGGATCGGGACGGCGAACGCCGCGGGCGAAATACGCGGGGATGTCCGCGCGACGCAGCGCCTCTTCGACGTACGGACGGTAGTCCTGGGGTTGCCGCAGGAGGACCGCGGCGCGATCGAAACCCCTCCCCTCCTCGGCGGCCCGCAGCAGCCGTCGCGCGATCTCGACGCACTCGCGGCCTTCGCCGGGCGCGGAGAACACAGTCAGCGTCTCGTCCGGGTTCGCGTCGTCCGGCGGCGCGTCGAACAGGTGCTCCTGCAGGCGGTCGAGCGCCCGCCGCGTGACCGCGTCCTTCCCCTCCCCCTCGGCCGTCAGCTCGAGAAGCGCGGGCGTCCGCTCGTCACCCGCGGGAAACGTGACGAGGCTCTCCGGTGCTCGTTCGAGCAGGGCGGACGCGAACCCGGCCACGGCCCGCGAGTCGACCCGCAGATCGTAGAACAGCGTGGGAAGGTCGAGCAGGTAGTGCCGAAACTCCGCATCCTGAACGGCCTCGGCGGCAGCGGCCATCACCGTAGCGCGATCTGCGAGCCCGGCAGCCTCCCACTCGTGGTCGACTTCGGCGGCGAGCGCGGCCAGCCCCTCGTCGTGTCGACCCAGCTCTTCCGGTTCCACGCCGGCCAGACGCAGCTCCTCCAGCGCTCCGCCGACTGCCCGGATGAACCCCGGGGTGTCGGAGACCGGTCCCAGCCGGCCGAGCGCCTCCGGGCCCAGACGCATGAGCGTGCGCGCCACCACCGCGTCCCGGGCCACGCCGCCCGCCGGGACGCGGTCGCCGAGGCGCGCCGCCGCCAGCTCGGTAGCGAGAATAGAGAGCGTGACGCGCCGCCAGCCCAGCGTCGGCCCGGCGGCGCTCACCGCCTCCAGGATCAGGTCGTGAGGCCCGGTCAACGTCTCGCCGACTACGAGCGCTCCGCCACCTCCGGCCTCTCGCAGCCAGCGCAGCGCGGCCCGGCGACGGACCGACGACCGGGACGAGACGACGATTCGGGGCAAGCTCATGGCCAACAATACGCCTCCCCCTGGACATTCACATCCTCTTCACAGCGGACGGTCAGCTTGCGAGTGTCAGATCACCTCAACTCGGCCGAGTAGACGCATGCCCACGCTGTTCAAGCCCTTCGTCCCGATCCTGCCAATCCTGATCGCGGCCGGTATAGGTGTCCTCTCGACCTCCAACCCCCTGGAGGCGCAGAGGCCCGACCGCGACGAAGCCCGTCACGCGGTCGGCGAGATCGCCGGCGCGGCGGCCGAGCGGGGCTTCGCCGGCCAGGTGCTCGCGGTACGCGACGGAGAGCTCCTCCTCCACGAGGCGTTCGGCCTTTCCGACACCGGCGCCGGGACCCCGACCAGCCTCGAGACGGTCTACGCGATCGGCTCGGTGACGAAACAGTTCACGAGGGTGGCGATCCTCAACCTCGAGGAGGAGGGGAAGCTCGATGCGTCTCAACCGATCCACCGCTACCTCGAAGGTGTTCCGACCGACAAGCGCGAGATCACCCTCCAGCAGCTGCTCGACATGCGCGCGGGGTTCCACGAGTACCACGATGACTCGGGCGATCATCAGGCCATGAACCGGGAAGAGGCGCTCACGCGAATCCTCGCGCAGGACCTGCTCTTCGAGCCGGGGACCGAGCGCGCCTACTCCAACTCGGGCTACACGTTGCTGGCCGCGATCGTGGAAAACGTGTCCGGCATGACGTTCCCCGAATACGTTCGGTCCGCCCTTCTCGAACCGGTGGGACTGCACCGGGTAGGTTTTCACGGCGACGCGCTGTGGGGCGACACGCTCCCGTCCCGCGGCCGGAACGGAATCCGTTTCGGCGAAAACGCCCCACACACGTGGCCGAGCGTGACGTGGGCGCTCCAGGGCGGCGGCGGAATGGTCGCGTCCGCCCAGGACCTCATGAACTGGATCCAGGCGCTCCGCGGCGGCGCGGTTCTCGGACCCGAGGCCCTCGCGCGCGCCTACCGCGACGACGGAAACGCCCTCTACGCGGGAGGGGACGATTTCGGTTTCCAGACCGGTGTCGTCGAGCTGGCTGACGGCGCCGACTTCGTCATCGTGAACACGAACACCGCAGCGGACGTGCTCGCCATCGCGATGGAGGCCGCCGAAGCGATGACTGGCGAAGCGCTCCCCTTCGAGCTGCCTCGCGAGGCAGCCGTGGAAGAGGAGGGGCCCGAGCCGTCCGCCGCGGCGCCGGGCGCCGAGCGGGTGGTCGTTCGAGGTGGCCCCGGAGGCCAGGACGGCATCCCCGACTCGCCCCGCGCGCGTGCGGCCATGGGCTTTCTGGAGGCAATGCGGGCCGGCACGGACGAGGCGCTGGTCGCGCTGGTCAACGAAGGGTTCGCCCCCGCCATGCGGGATGCGTTCACCGTCTACGAACACGTCGAGCAACTCGCGATGCTCCGGGATCTGATCGAAGGCTCCGATGATGTGGGACTCTCGCCCCGCGGCGAGTTCGTCGTCGCGATCATGCTCCAGCCGAGCGGCCAGGCGATCATCCTGGACCTCGAGCCGAGTCCGCCCCACGGGATCGCCGGGGTGCGGGTCGAGGGCGGCTGACGTGAAACTGACGCTCGACGGTCTTCGTTCTCTCGAACCGTCGGCTCGCTGAGCCGTCCCGGTACCCTGTACCATGCAAGCGGACGAGGTCGATGAGGTCACTCGTGACACCGCCACAGTTAACATTGTTTACTTCACGCTCAGCCGGGACCCTGCTGGCGGCCGTCGTGGGGCTGGCCCTCGCAATGTCCGCGTGGATCCTGACTCCTCCGACGCCGGCGGACGCGGATGCCGACGAGGCCGAGTTCAGCGCTGGACGCTCGATCGAGATTCTCGGACGCCTGATCGGGGACGAGAGCCCCCACCCTATCGGGAGTGCGGCCAATGCCCGCGTGCGCGACGCCCTCGTCCGCGAGGTGGAAGCCCTGGGGCTGGAGCCGTCGATTCAGTCGACGTTCGTCTGCGGCGAATACCGTCACTACTGCGGCACGGTGGAGAACGTCGTCGCACGGATTCCGGCCCTATCCGGTCCGGTCGACCCGGTCGGCGGGACGGGCGCTGTCCTCATCAACGCCCATTACGACAGCCAGGGCGCTACACCCGGGGCGGCGGATGCCCTCGCCGGCGTCGCCTCCGCCCTCGAGGTCGGCCGAGTGGTGGCGGGATCGGACGATCGAGCCCGGGACGTGATCCTGTTCTTCCCCGACGGGGAGGAAGCCGGTCTGCTCGGAGCGACCGCCTTCGTTCAGGATCACCCCTGGGCCGCGGACGTCGAAGCGTTCGTGAACCTCGAGGCCCGCGGCTCGGGCGGGATCTCGATTCCGGCGTACACGATCGGCGACGATCGCCAGGTGCTCCGCCCGTATGCCCGCGGGCTCGGCCGGCACGCGCCGGGTTCGGGCCTGGCCGCGGTGAGCACGCTGCTCCCCGCCGCGAACGATATCGTGGTGTTCGATCAGCTCGGGGTGCCCGGCGTGACCTTCGGGTTCACGAGCCACATCCGACATTACCACACGCCGCTGGATGACCTCGAGCATCTCGACCGCGGAAGCGTCCAGCAGCAGGGGGACGCGGTACTCCGCGTCGTACGCGAACTCGTCGCCTCCCCGGCCGACGCGGGTGCCGCGCGGGGTCGGCTGAGCTTCGTCTCGGTCGGTCCCCTCACGCTGAGCTGGCCCGAGCGCTGGGCCGTCCCGCTCGCCCTGATCGCGCTGGCGGGCACACTCACCCTGGTGGCGGTCGCGATCCGCCGCGGCGTGGTGGCCGGGCGACGGCTGGCCTGGGGCCTCGTCGCGTGGCCGACGGCGCTCGTGGTCGCGTTCTTCGGGAGCGCCGTGCTCAATCTCGTACGCAAGTCCGCGAGCCTGTCTCCCGGTGTCTGGATCAGCCGGCCAGACCCGACCTTCTTCGGCTTCTGGGCGGGGGCCGCCCTGCTCGTCGCCGCCTGCGCCTGGCTTTTCCGGCGCGGGGCCCGGCCCGGCGGGTTGTGGCTGGGGGCGTGGATCTGGTGGGCGATTTGCGGGCTCGCCGTGTCCTGGGCCTTCCCCGGGCTGGGGTACCTGTTCGTGGCCCCGACACTGGCCGCGGCGGCCTTCGGACTCGGCGGCCTGCTGCGACCCCACGGAGCAACACCCCTCGCGCCGGTGCTTCCGGCGATCGCCGCGTCCGCCTTCGTCGCTCTGCTCGTGTGGCTACCGCACGTGTGGTTCCTGAAGGACTTCATCGGGCTGGGCAACATGCCGCCCGTCGCGGCGATGGTGGCGATCGCGCTCACGACTGCGATGCCGCTGGCCGCCGCGCTTCCCCGCCCGGGGCACACCGTCACGGGACTCGCGATCGCCGCCCTGGTGCTGCTCGGGGTCGGTACGAGGATGCCCGCCTTCTCGGAGGAAGCGCCGCAGTGGGCGAACGTCGTGTACTCGCTGGACGCCGACGCGGCCGAGGCCCGCTGGTTCTTCACCGGCTCGCCGCTGCCCGAGGCGGTCGTCGCGGCGGGTGGGTTCGCGGGGGAGTTCGGGCGGGTCCTTCCCTGGACGCCGGGCGAGAGCGGTCCGACCGCCGAAGCGCCCGACGCGGGGCTCCCGGCACCCGAGCTCGAGGTGATCGAGCCTCCACCGGAACAGGGCGAGCCGCGTCGAGCGCGCGTGCGGATCCGATCGGTGAGAGGGGCTCCGGTCGTGCAGATCGCGTTCGAGGCCGATCGCGCGCCCGACGTCGTCCGACTCGGCGGCGTTCGGGTGCCGGAGGACCGCGCCGCGTTCGCGCTCTTCGATCCGGACTACCGGGTATTCACCGTCTGGACCGTCCCGGACTCCGGGGTGGTCGCCGAGCTCGAATGGACGGGGAGCGGCCCCCTCCCGGTCCTGATCGCCGACCGCTCACCGGGCGTACCCGAGGTCGCCCGGCGCCTGGTCGAGGCCCGACCGGCGGCCGCCGTGCCGATTGGAGCCGGCGACGCCACCGTCGTCCACGTTCGGCGCGAGCTGCCCTGACGCGGGGCGCCGGGATTCGCAGCGGCGGGGACCTCCTAGCTGGAGACCACCCGTCCGTCCGGTGCCACGACACCCGGGAGATCCAGATCGCTGGAGAGCCCGATTACCAGGTCGTGCAGGCGGGCGCGCACCCCGCGGAGCCGCTCGATCTCCTCGGCGCGGACCCGACGCGTCCGTCGGACCCGGATGGCGCGGAGGGTCTCGCCAGTCAGTCGCCGGTACCGAATCGCGACGGCGCCTCCCACCGCGGAGAGGATCGCCGCGACCAGCCCGGCGGCCAACGGCACCCCGCGCAGGACCCCGAAGACGCCTCCGAGCCCGATCACGCCGAGCGCGACCAGCACTCCGACGATGGTCCAGGTGATCGGAAAGACGATGGCTCCGATGATGACCTTGAGCGACGCCTCGTCCTTCGATTCCTGTGCCATCCGCTTCACGATGGCCCTGCACAGAAGAGCGGCGGGGAGGTTGACCAGGTAGCCCAGAACGAGGAGGGGCGGGAGCAGCAGATACACCAGCACCACCTGTGCGACGAGAGCGATGGGGAGAAGCAGCGATCCGAGCCCGGGGGCCCCGTCCAGCTCGCGGTCCTCGATGCCGAGAGCCGACATGTCCGCATCGTACTCGCGCACGACGTCCAGCACCGCCTCGACGTCACCGGGTCGCGAGTTTTTGAGCGCCTGATACCCGGTCCAGAACCTCGCGAAGCCGAGACTTTGCTCCACCATCGCCGCGCGACCGGGCCTGGCCCCGGCCCGGTAGACGCGCTCGGCCCGCACCAGCGTCCTGCCCCGGTGCATCAAGTGATGTAGCTCCCAGGTCGTGGTCGGGTGTACGGCCTGCTCGAGAGCCCTCTGGATCTCGGCGGTCAGACGGCGGGCCCGGGCGTAGAAGGTCTCGTCCGACTCGTCGCCCGCGGGCGACACGTCAAGCTCCGCCGGAACCTCGATCGGCGGGTGGAACTCGACGAGCGCCCTCGATCGAAACGCGTGCTTCTCGTCGTAGTGCAGACCCACGGGGATGATCACCGGACCACGACCGGATCCTTCGCGCGACACCGTGCCGCGGCGCTCGTCTTGCGCGCGGGCCAGCTGGCGCGCGCGGTAGTACAGCCGGGCGGCCCCGGTCTTGAGCTCCATCAGGTGCGGTCGATCGTGGCTGATCCCCTCCGGGAAGAGGGCCGAGAACGACCCCCTGGCGATCTTGTCGGCGAGGGCGTCGAGACTCGTCCGATTGGCCTCCCGCCGCGTCGCCTCATCGCCGGTCACGTCGGCCGCCCGATAGATCGGCACGGTACCGAACGCCCGCATGAGCGTGCCGAGGATCGGGACCTTCAGAAGACCGTGGCGCGCGCCGAACACGACCCGGCCCGGGAGCTGGGCGAGAATGAGCGCGGGGTCGATCAGGCCGTTCGGGTGCCAGGCGACGAGAAGCCCGCCCCGATCGTGAGGGATGTTCTCGAGCCCTTCGACCTCGACGCGCTTGAAGAATGCGCGGATCAGTAGCCTGAGGAGCGCCATGGCGGCGCGATACGATCGCGACATGCCGAACGATACGCCGGGTGGCTGCGCGACGGGAAGGTCGAGGGGCGGTCGAGCGACCGCCCCTCCGCCTCGACTACGGCAGGTCGTACTTCTCGAGGAACTGCTGATCGAACTCGTCGATTCGGGCGGTATAAAGCGTTCCGTTTCCGAATCCAATCAGGATCCGGTCATCGGGCAGGCTGACAGTCTTCACATGCTCGCCGAGCGTGTTGAAGACGTCGTAGAACGACGCCTCACCCGCCGGCATGCTTCGACGCACCCAGCCGTTCCCCGCCGAGTCGATGCGGATCCGGCCGTTCGTGAACGGGGGCTTGGTGTCGGGCCACGGCTGACGTTCCAGATCGGCCCGATCCCCGGCGGAGCGTCCCATCTGCATCCGCCGCTGGCCGTTCTGGACCGACACGGAGATCTGAATGCCGCCGTTCCGCGCGCGCTCGTCGTCCCACTCCTGCTTCTCGTCGCCGCCGATTCGGACCGGCCGGTAGTCGATCGGGTCACCGGTCCGGCTGGAACCGCTCGCCCGCACGTACTCGACGGAATAGTCGCCCACGCGAGCGATGTAGATGCTGCCGTCGCGCGCGACGCCCCACGTATCGGCCTTCCCCATCGGGACCTGCTGGACGCTCACGCTCTGGTTGTTGGCGCCGCCCGACTCCTGGACGGTCATCTCGGGCGCACGAACCATGGTCACGATCTCGGGCTCGCCGACGGCGAGATCGACGCGGTATACCTCGATCGTGTCGCGGGCTCCCCCGGGGCCGTACGCACTGCCCTGGAAGTAGACATTGCCGGCGTCATCCGTGCCGCGCGGGATCGCCATCATCATCCCGCCGAGTCCCCCGCCACCGCTCGGTAGCACGATCGGCGTGTCCTCCCCCAGCGTGCCGTCCGCCTCCACGACCGTGAGTCGCGCGTTGCCGAGATCGACGAGGAGCGACCGGTCGCCACCGATAGGCCAGATGCCGTCCGGCTGCCTGTACTCGCCCGGCCCCTCGCCTTCACGCCCGATCTTCTCCATCCCTCCGAGAGAAGGGTCGAGCTTCACGAGCATCCCGCCGAGTGGATCGGCGACGAGGACGGAACCGTCGGACAGCTCCCGGACGCCCGAGATCAAACCGAAGGCTTCGGCCTGTGTGGCCACCGGTTGCCCGAGGGTCTCCTGTGCCGCGCCCGCGGCGGGGCCCAGGGTGGAAGCCGGAGATCCGAACAGCGCGAAGAGCGCCAGCGTCCCGGTCGTCGTTAGCAGATCTTTCTTCCTCATATCGTCTCGTCTCCGAATACCTGAAGTTCATCCAGCGTACGACTCTCGGGCGATCCTACGGGCGCCGTCTTAAGAACGGGTTAAGGCAGCGCGTACTTCTCCAGAAACTGCTGGTCGAACTCGTCGAAGCGGGCCACGTAGACCGCGGACTCGCCGAACGAGACGAGGGTCCGGTTCGGGGGCAGCCGGACGGTCCGGAGATGGCCGCCACTCTCGTCGAACACGTCGAACGTCGCGGGCTCGCCGGCCTCCATGCTGCGTCGGACCCAGGCCTGCCCCTCCGAGTCGACACGAATCGACCCCTGAAACGGGGGCTTGACCTCGGGCCAGGTGTACCCGTCGATCTCGCGCCGGCCACCGGATGAGCGACTCATCTGGGTGCGGCGACCCCCGTCGCCTCCGAGTGCGATATCGACCATTACGCCGCCGTTTCTCGACCGCTCGGCCACGAACTCCTCTTTCTCCGCCCGCCCGATTCGGACCCGGTCGAGGTCGCGCCGCGGGCCGCGGACGCTCGAGCCATCGGGACTCACGACCTCGATCGAGGCGTCGCCGACGCGCCCGATGAAGATCTTCCCGTCGGGTGTCGCGCCCCATACATCCACGGGACTCATGGGCACCAGAGAGATGCTCATGTTTCCCCCACCGCCCGAAGACGTGGTGACGTCCTGGGCCTTCAGCGTGGCGACCTGAACCGGATCGCCGGTCTTCGGGTCGAGTCGGAAGAGCTCTACGCTGTCACGCGGCCCGGCGCGGCTCATCGCCCGACCGGTGAAGTAGACGTGCCCTAAGCCATCCGACCCACCGGGGATCGCCAGCATCATCCCGCCCATCGGATCGTCGCCCTGCCCGCTCGAACGGACGATCGGGCTTCCCTCGCCAATGTGCCCGTCGCCTCCGACCTCCAGCAGGCGGGCGTTCCCCAGATCGACGACCAGCGACCGATCGCCGTCGATCGGCCAGATCGAATCGGGCTGCCGGTATTCTCCCGGCCCCTCGCCCTCCGATCCCACGACCTCCATCGCACCGAGATCGGCGGTCAGACGGAAGAGCGAGCCCCCGAGCGGGTCCGCGACGAGCACCGAGCCGTCCGACAGCTCCCGCACGCCACCGATCATCCCGAAGGCCTCCGGCTGGGCGGCCACAGGCCCCTCGAGCGTTACCGTCTGCGCGGAAGCCTGCGCTGTCCACCCAAGAGCCACCGCTGCGGCCGTCACGACCAGCGTGCTCGCTCCCGACACCCTCCGTGCCGCCCGGTGCCCCGAATCCCCATATGCCTGCATATGTTCTCTCCGCGATCTCGTTCGACGTCCCGATCCCAACCTCGTACTCGAGAGCGTACGTGCGGGTTCTTAAGGGCGGGTTAAGGGATGGCTTCACGAGATCTTCATACGAGACCGTGACGTTCCGTACCCTATGAGCATGAGCACGAGCGTGAAGTCCCCGAACCAGACAACGGCATCCGACAAGCCCGCGCCGGCTAAGATCCTGGTCGTCGAAGACGACGGGAAGACGGCCGATCTCGTCGCGCTGTACATGCGGCACGCGGGTCACAAGGCCACCGTGGCGACGTCGGGGGCGCGCGGGCTGGAGCTCGCGACGGACGGCGGGTTCGATCTGCTCATTCTCGACGTGATGCTCCCGGGAGCCAGCGGCCTCGAGATCTGCGAGGCGGTCCGGCGGCAAGCCGCGACACCGATCATCCTGCTGACCGCGCGCACCCTCGAGGACCAGAAGATCGAGGGACTCGACCTCGGTGCGGACGACTACGTGACGAAGCCCTTCAGTCCGCGCGAGCTCGTGGCCAGGGTCCACGCGCTTCTTCGACGGGCCCCGCCGGGAGCGGGCGAGGTCGTTCGCGCCGGCAAGATCGTGCTAGATCTGGAGCGACGGGCCAGCGAGATCGCGGGGCAGGCGATCGATCTGACCCCGAGCGAGTTCGAGATCCTCCTGGCTCTCGCGAACCGGCCGGGGCGGGTGTTGTCGCGCGGGCAGTTGCTCGATCGGCTTCCGACGCGCGGCGAGACGGCGCTGGACCGCACGATCGACGTCCACATCCGGAATCTCCGCAGGAAGCTCTCCGTTTCACCGAACGGGGCCGAGCACATCGAGACCGTGTTCGGCACGGGATACCGTCTCCGGACCGATTTTCGATGATCCGCTCGCTCCGGTTCCGCTTCTTCATGATCGTCTGGCCCCTGGTCGTCGCGGCCGTGGTCGGGGTGGGCTGGTACTTCGGGCGCTCGACGCGCGTCGCGTTGCACCAGGAGATGCGCGTGGCCGCCGCTTTCGACGTGGCAGACCTCGCCCTGGGCGACAGTGTGACCCTCATCCTGTCCGCTCAGCCGACCCCCGAGCCCGACGAGTTGCTCGGGAGCCTGATGGGACTCGTCGACGTAGCGGAGATGGCGGGCTTCCCGGCGCCGCGCATCGTCATCCTCGACGCGACGGGTCGGCTCGAGGCGACGACCGACCCCGAGCTCGAAGACGCCACGTACGAGCTCGACGGAGAAGTCCTCCACTTCCACCGGGAGTTCGAAGAGCGCGGCGGCAATATCGAGATGCGGCTGCGTGGGGACGACGTACGGATCCCGGAGGGATTCCGATTCGTGGATGGGGTGGAGCCGGAAGAGCCCGTGCGCCTCTTCCTCGTCCCCCGCCCCGAGATCGGCATGGGTCCGCGAGGCCTGAACGTCCGTCTGGGGGAAGAGGAGTTCGGGAGCGCGGAGCTCAACGAGACGATCGACGAGTTCCAGGCGGACGAGTTTCTGGACCGTACCAACCGGACGATCCTGACCGGCGTGCTGCTCGCGAGCGTCATCGCGGCTCTCGCGACGCTGCTTCTGGCCAGCCCGGTGGTGGGACGCGCGGGACGCCTCGCCACCGCGGCCCGGCAGATCCGCGAGGGTGACCTCAAGGCGCGTGTGCCGGCGACGTCCGGCGACGAGCTTGGCGACGTCGAGTCGGCGTTCAACGAGATGGCCGAGGCGCTGGAGAGCAGCGAGGAGCTCAAGCGCCGTCTGGTGAGCGATGCGGCTCATGAGCTCCGGACCCCGCTGACGAATCTGGTGGGGACGCTGGAGGCGGTCGAGGACGGACTTCGCGAAGCGGACGAACCGACGATGGCGTCGCTCCGCGAGGAAGTCGCGCTGCTCGAGCGACTCGTGGCGGATCTGCAGGAGATCGCGGTCGCCGATGCGGGGGCTCTCACGCTCGATCTTGAGGAGGTGGATCTCTTCGCCGCGGCCGAGAGCGCGATCGAGGCGATCGGGGCTACGGCCGAGTCGGCGAACGTGAAGATCCACCTGCAGGGTGATGGCGTTCCAGCGCACTTCGTGAAGCGGGACGAGGACGCGGAGTATGTCGTGGTCGCCGACCGCCGGCGCCTCGCCCAGGTCTTCCGAAACCTGCTGCGAAACGCCGTCACCCACTCGCCCCCGGGCACCGAGGTCCGGGTCCGGCTGTCGAGCCGCGGGCAGAATCTCGACGTGGCCGTCCAGGATCAGGGTCCGGGGATCCCCGCGAAACACCTGGACCTCATCTGGGAGAGGTTCTACCGGGTCGAGGACGCGCGCGACCGGCAGAGCGGCGGCATGGGGCTCGGACTGGCGATCGTCAAGCGCCTCGTCGAGGCGCAGGGCGGACGCGTCTGGGCGGAGAGCCGGCCCGAAGAGGGCGCGACGTTTCACTTCACGCTCCCGGCGGTCGCCGTCGGCGAGTGATCCGGGCCGGGCCCCGCGGGCGCGAAGTGGAGTCTCCGCTCCCGCGACCTCGGAACTTGACCGGGTCCGACCCCGAAGCGAACGTTCAGGCACAATTGTGAGACGGGGATGGGCCCCGTGTTCACTCCGAATCAGCACCCAGCACCCTCGCTGGCGCGGACCCGCAGGGCTTGAAGAAGCCCCGAAGGGCTTTCGCGGACCGCGGGGGGCGTTGTTGGTTCATGGAGAGAGCGCGAGGCCCTTTGTGTTTCGGCCCGTGCCGGCGGCGCGTTGAGCGCCCTTCCCGGTCTCGCGCTCCCGACCGGCCTGACGCGGCCAGGGAGAGATGAGAGATGGAACAGAAGGAAGCGGTCGAACTCAGCGAGACGCAGGAGGAGGGCCTGTGCGGCACCCCTGGTCTCGAAGCCGGCCACGCCGAGGTGCTGAACCGCATGGTCAACGCACAGCCGATCTTCCGCCCCGACGCCACGTCAGAGGAACTGGTGGCGGAGTTCGCCAACGGAGCGAACCGGATGCCGGCGTTCCTGAGCCTCTACAGCCGGGGCGAGGAGGCGCTGCCCGCCATCCGTGACGGCCTCGGCCACGCCAACTGGCAGGTCCGGAAGTGGTGCGCCCTCTTCATCGACAACTTCGCCGACGCCGAGACGCTCCACGCTCTGGTCCCGCTGCTACGAGATCCCAAGGCTGCGGTCCGCACGTGGGCCGTCCACTCGCTTTCGTGCGAGAGCTGCAAGGACGGTCCGAACCCGATCGACGCGATCCCGCTCCTGCTCGAGCGGATCGAGATGGACGAGAGCATCAAGGTGCGCCGCCAGGCGGTCGCCATGCTCGCGCACCATCGAAGCCCTGACGCGAGGGTCCTGCCGGTATTCAAGCAGATCCTCGCCGAAGAGGACGATCGGAAGCTCAAGCTCCACGCCGAGCAGGGCGTGAAGCGCTACGCGGAGCTCGGACTCCGCGGATAGCTCGCGGGCGGGGCGACCCGGTGTGGCCGCCCCGCACAGCGCGAATGACGGAGGGGTCCCGATGACGACGACCCGACAGACGTGAGCGCCCCTCGACTCGAGCGGGCGATCCGTTTGCCGCACGCGACCGCGCTGGTCGTCGGCACGATCATCGGGGTGGCCATCTTCGTCCAGCCGGCCGAGGTGACGGGGCAGATTCCGTCGCTGTGGGGCGCTCTTCTGGTCTGGCTCATCGCCGGCATCCTTACACTCCTCGGCGCGATCGTCACAGCTGAACTCGCATCCATAAATGACGATACAGGCGGCGTTTACGTATTCTTACGCGAAGCGTTTTCACCCCTCATGGGCTTCCTGTGGGGCTGGGCGATGTTCTGGACGATGCACACGGGCATCATCGCCGCCATCAGCGTCGCCTTCGCGCGGTACGTGGGGTGGTTTCTGCCCCTCGGCGAGACGGCGCTCAGACTCGTCGCCGTCGCGGCCATCGCGGGCTTGTCCTGGCTCAACTACACGGGCGTCCGGCAGAGCAGCCGGGTCCAGACCGCGATCACCGTGATCAAGGTGGGGGCGATCGTCCTCATGGTGGCCGTCGCGCTGGCGCTGGGCACGGCCGGCGACCCCGCCGCGACCGCGCTCGGAACAGGCGCCTCGGAGACGGGGCTACTCGGTGACGGGACCGCCACCGCCTTCCTCGCCGCCATCGGTGCCGGGCTGTTCGCGTTCGGCGGCTGGCACATGGTCACGTATTCGGCGGGCGAGACGGTCGACGCGAAGAAGACGATCCCGCGATCCGTCATTCTCGGCGTCTGTATCGTCACCGCGGCGTATCTGCTTTTGAACTTCGCCTACTTCTACGTGTTGCCGCTCGAGACAGCGATGACGTCGGAGCGCATCGCGGCGGACGCGGCCGACGCGGTGCTCGGCAGTGGCGGAGCGGCGTTCATGGCCGCCCTGGTGATCGTCTCTTCCTTTGGCGCTCTCACCGGGATCATCCTCGCCGGCCCGCGCGTGTATCAGGCCATGGCCAGCCACGGGCTGTTCATCCGTTGGGCCGCGGCCCTGCACCCGGACAGAAAGACGCCGCACCGCGCGATCCTCCTCCAGGCGGTTTGGGCCTCGGTTCTCGTCATGACGGCCTCGTACCGCGCGCTCTTTACGCTCGTGATCTACACGGAGTGGATCTTTTTCGGCCTCATGGCGATCGGCCTGATCGTCCTCCGCCGCCGCCTTCCACCGGATACGCCGCTCGTTGCCCGGTGGGCGTGGCCGTGGGCGCCGGTGGTCTTCGCGTTGTGCGCTTTCGCGATCGCGATCAACGCGATCCTCGCCGACCCGGCAGACAGCGCGATGGGTCTGGGGCTCGTCCTGATCGGCGTCCCCGTGTATCTCATTGTCTCGAGGCGGAACGCCGCCGTCTGATCCCTCAGCTCGAAGGAGTCGGGAACTCCCGATGGTCATCGACTTCCACAACCACTACTTCCCTCCCGCCTTCGTCGATGCCGTGCGCGAGGGGCCGAGCAACTTCCGGGTGACCGAGGATCCCGAGGGCAACCCCGTCCTCCATTCGCCGGGCGACTACAACGTGCTGGTGCCAGGCCACCGCGACATCGCCTACCGCACCCGGGTGCTGGATGACCACGGCGTCGATCGACAGGTCATCACGTTTACCGCTCCAGGGACGCTCATGGAGTCACCGGAAGACGGCGCCCGTCTCGCGCGAGTAGTCAACGACGGGCTCGCCGCGGCGGTTCGTGAAGGAAACGGCCGCTACCTGACCCTGGGCCATTTACCCCTCCACAACCCGACCGCGGCGGTCGAAGAGCTCGAACGGTGCATGGTGCAGCTGGGGATGCCCGGCGCGATGCTCTTCTCGAACGCCAACGGGGTCCCGCTCGCCGACGATCGCTTTCTCCCTCTCTGGGAGATGGGGGGCAAGTACGGGGCGGTGTTCTACATCCACCCGACGTATCCGGTCGGCGTCCAGGCGATGGAGCAGTTCATGTTGATGCCGGTGGTCGGTTTCCTCATGGACACGACGCTGGCCGCGGCTCACCTGGTGTACGCGGGAATCCCGGATCGTTTTCCGAATATCGACTGGGTGCTGGGACACCTCGGTGGGGCCGTGCCGTATCTGGCGGAACGGTTCGACCGCGGATACGAGGCCTTCCGCTCGAACCGGGAGTTCCTCCAGCGACCGCCGAGCCAGGTCCTGAAGGAGTTCTACTACGATACGGTGAACTTCGACCCGGCCGCGCTCCGGCTCGCCATCGAGTTCGCCGGCGTCGACCGCATCGTCGCCGGCAGCGACTATCCCCACATGATCGGCAGCATCGACAAGATGCTCGGCTCGATCCGGGGACTCGGGCTGCCGCCGGACGATGAGGCGGCGATCCTGGGAGGGAATGCGGCTCGGCTTCTCGAAGGAGCGTGAGACCCGGGTGATCGATCGGCGCAGCTTCGTGTCGGCGAGCGCGACCGCCGCGGCCGCCCTCGCCGTCGGATGCGAGCGGACGCCTTCCTCTGCGGATGGGCCGACGCTCATCGTGGGGGCGAACGTGTTCGACGTCCGAACCGGAGCGATGCGACCCAACACGAGTCTGCTTCTGGACGGCGAGCGCATCGACGCGGTGGCGCCGACTTCCGAGCTGAACGCCTCGTCCAGCGCCGTTTCAGGCGCGGAGATCGTCGACGGGTCAGGCACCTGGATCGCCCCCGGTCTCATCGACGCCCATGTCCACCTTTCCCACATCCTCTACCAGTCGCAGATGACGGGCGATGAAGTGCTGCCCTTTTATCTCGGTCACGGCGTCACGTCGATTCGTGGGACCGGCGACAACGTCCCCGCGCAGACCATGGTCGCTCGCTACGCGGACTCGCGTCCCGACACATCCCCTCGTGTCTTCCGCTGCAGCTTCCTGATCGATCGCGATCCACCATGGCACACCGACGTCGGCTGGCCGCTGACGGACGTCGACCAGGTGGCTCCCTTCGTCGAGGAGATGGCGGCGTGGGGCGTAACGACGCTCAAGCTGTACATCGGTGTGACCCGCGAGATCGGCCGACGCGTGATCGAGGAGGGACATGCGCGCGGACTCGTCGTCAGTGGACATTTACTCGACTATCACACCGGAGATGCCGTTCAGGACGGGCTGGATTGTGTCGAGCACATCTACACGGTCTCGAACTTCCTTCTCGCCGACCCCGACGACCGACATTCGATCGACCTCGACTCCGTTGAGGCGAGCCGCCTCGTCGACACGATCGCGGAATCGGGGGCGCGCGTAGACCCGACGCTGATGGTCTTCTGGGGCACCCTGCTCTTCATGGATCAGCCCGAGGTGTTCGACCACGCGGACAACCTCCCCGTGCCCGGACGGCTCCGCCGGTTCTGGGCGAAGGATCGCGATCGCAGGATGCTCGACTGGGGATCGGCCCCCCTCGCGGTTCGGGAGGCCACCTGGGCGAAGTACCTGCGGCTCACCGGAATGCTTCGCGCGGCGGGCGTCCAACTGCTGGTGGGGACGGACGCGCCCGAGCCACAGGTGGCACCGGGAGCGTCGCTCCACCATGAGATGGAGCTCCTGGTCGAGTCGGGGATGACGCCTGCGGAGGTGCTGACGGCCGCGACCCTGGAGAACGCCAGGATTCTGAGACAGGATGATGAGATCGGCTCGATCGAGCCGGGGCGGCTTGCCGACCTGATCCTGCTCGACGCCGATCCGCTCGAGGACATTCGGAACAGTCGCCGTATTCGACATGTCGTTCGTGGTGGCCGCGTGCTGGACCCGGCCGCTATTCTTCTGGATGCGCCGACCGAATAGTCGACGCACGGTCGACCCGCAGCGAAGTACGCAGAGCCGTAACCCGAGAGGCCTCACCATGAACACTCGCCGCCCCCGTCTCGCCCCTGTCGTCGCGATCGCCGGCCTCATGCTCGCCTGCGCTCCCGCCGACGAGAGCGACAGTGACTCGAACGACTCGACCATCGACCTCGCTGCGATCGACGGCGTCTTTTCCGACTTCTCGGGTGAGGACGGACCGGGGTGCGCCATCGCCGTTTCCCAGGACGGTCAGACGACGCTGACGCGAGCCTACGGCATGGCGAACCTCGAATACGACGTGGCGAATTCCGGCGAGACGGTGTTCGAGCCGGGCTCCGTGTCGAAACAGTTCACCGCGGCCGCGACGATCATGATGTCGCTCGATGGGCTCATCGATCTCGACGACGACGTCCGTGAGTACTTCCCCGAGCTGCCGGACTACGGGGAGCCGATCACGATCCGGAACCTGATCCACCACACGAGCGGACTCCGCGACTGGGGGTCGATTGCCGGGATCGAGGGCTGGGGGCGGACGACCCGGATCCACACCCACAAGCACGTGGTCGACATCGCCGCCCGACAGGAGGCGCTCAACTACCCTCCAGGCGAGCATTACTCGTACACGAACACCGGCTACAACCTCCAGGCCGTTCTCGTCGAGCGGGTCACCGGAAAGACCTTCGACGAGTACTCGCAGGAGAAGATCTTCGGGCCGCTCGGGATGACGAAGACGCAGTGGAGAGACGACTTCACGGAGATCGTCGAGGATCGCTCGGTCGGGTACGTCCAGCGTGACGGCGAATGGCACATGCTGATGCCGTTCGAGAACGTCCATGGAAACGGCGGCCTGCTCACGACCGTCAGTGACCTCCTCAAGTTTACTCACAACCTCGACACCGGTGAGGTCGGTGGGCAGGCATTCATCGATGCGATGCACCGACAGGGCGTGCTGGATAGCGGGCGCGAGATCGAGTACGCGGGTGGCCTGTTCATCCAGGACTACAAGGGCCTCGAGCAGATTGCCCACTCGGGCGGCACGGCGGCATATCGTGGCTACCTGACCCGCTACCCCGAGCACGGGCTGGCCGTCTCGGTCATGTGCAACGCCGGGAACGCGAACGCCGGCGGACTCGCGCACGAGATCGTGGACATGTATCTGGCGGACGCGATCGTCGAGCCCGAGGAAGCCGAGGAGGGTGGCGGCGTGGAGGTCCCCGCCGCGACGCTCGAGTCCTACGCGGGGGGATATCGCGACCCACTGCAGAACTCGTTCTATCGGTTCGCGGTTGAGGACGGGGGGCTCCAGCTGAGCGGCCTCGGCGGCCAGGCGGCGCCGTTGACCGCTGTCTCTCAGACCCGGTTCGAGCACCCTGTCGGCATCGCCGTCGAGTTCGAGGCGGGAGACGGTGGGAGGCCGGTCCCCCTGTTCGAGACCCCGGTCAACAGTCCCGTACGGCTGGTCCCGGTGGAGGAGCACACGCCCTCGGAGGCCGAGCTCGCTCAGTACGTCGGGGAGTACTTCAGCCACGAGGCCGAGGTGACGTACACCGTCGCCGTCGAGGATGGGGCGCTCCAGCTGGTGGATCGTTACGGGGACGGTCGCCCGTTGAGGCCCGCGTATCGGGACGGGTTCAGCGGCCCCGGAGGCATGATCATCTTCAGCCGCGACGCGTCGGGTAGCGTGAACGGCCTGAGCATGAGCCAGGGCCGCGTCTGGGATCTCCGGTTCACCAAGACGGACTGAGATGAGTCGCTCCCAGATGCGAGGCCGCCGTCGCGCACCCGGGCTCGCCATCGCGAGCCTGGCTGTGCTGTCGGGAGTCCTCCCGGCCGACGCCCAGCAGGATCGGCACGATGCCCTCGCCGAGCGGTTCCAGGCGACGCTCGACAGCCTCTGGTCGGCGGCCCAGCAGACCGACGAGGTCTTCCCGGGCGCGACCGCCGCCTACATCACGCCGGATGGGGACGTGTACGCGTTCGCTACCGGGTACAGCGACGTCGACCGGCGCGTCGAGATGGAGCCCGACATGCGCATGCCGTCGGGCTCGATCGGGAAGACCTACGTGGCCGCCACGGCGATCTCCCTGGCGCTCGACGGCGTGATCGACCTCGATGATCCGATCTCGAAGTGGATCGGAGACCGTCCCTGGTTCGACCGCCTTCCCAACGCCCCGGACATCACGATCCGCCACCTGCTCACCCATGCTGGCGGGCTGATAGACCACGCGTTCGACTCCCAGGAGTTCGTCAACGCGCTAGGCCGGCTGGTCGAGAATGGGAACCCGAACGCGACGCTCTCCCATGAAGAGCTCGTGGAGTTCGCCCTCGACCGAGAGCCACTCTTCCCCGCCGGGATGGGCTACAACTACACGGACACGGGATACATCGTGGCCGGGCTGGTCCTCGAAGCCGCGGCCGGGGCGAGCTATTACGACGAGCTCGAGCGCCGGATCCTGATCCCGCTCGAGCTGGACATGACGCACCCCCAGAACACCAGGAGCGCGCCCCGGCTCGCGCAGGGGTACGCGGCCGTGAGCGCCGAGCTGTTCGGGCTGCCGCTCGAGGTCGTCGGAGACGACGGACGGATGGTGTTCAATCCCTCGCTCGAGTTCACCGGTGGCGGGCTGTACAACAACCCGCGGTCGCTCGTCCGGTGGGCGAAGCTCCTCTACGAGGGGGACGCGTTCGACGGCGAGTATCTGGGAGACCTGCTCGAATCCGCGGTTCGTGGGGCGTCCCCCGTACCCTCGAGCGTCTACTCGCTGGGCGTGACGATTACGCAGACTCCGCTCGGCATCACGTACGGCCACAGCGGCTTCTTCCCGGGCTACAACTCCGGCGTTCTCTATTTCCCCGAGGCAGGTGCGGCGATCGCGCTCCAGATCAACACGGACGGATCCCGCGGCGGCGATCACCTGCGAACGTTGTCGGCGGTACTTCTGGACGAACTGCTGCGGCGCGACAGCCGGTGACCCGAGGGTAGGTGCCCCCGCCGATCGCCGTCAGAGCGCAAGTTCCGGGAGATTCTCGAACAGCGCGATCGCCTCGGGGTTCGCCAGCGCCTCGATGTTCTTGATCGGTCGTCCGTGGACGATCGAGCGTACGGCCAGCTCCACGACCTTGCCGCTCTTCGTTCGAGGGATGTCCTCGACTTCGATGATCTTCTTCGGGACATGGCGTGACGTGGTGTTCTCGCGAACCCCATGTCGTATCCGGGCCTCGAGTTCGGCGTCCAGGACCGCGCCCTCGACGAGGCGGACGAACAGGACGACGCGCGTGTCGCCGTCCCATTCCTGTCCGATGACGACGGCCTCCTCGATCTCGGGCAGCCGCTCGACCTGGCGGTAGATCTCGGAGGTGCCTATCCGCACGCCGCCCGGGTTCAGCGTGGCGTCGGATCGCCCGAAGATGATCATCCCGCCGTGCTCGGTGATCTGGACGTAGTCCCCGTGGTGCCACACGCCGGGGTACGTATCGAAATACGCTGCCTGGAGCTTCGACCCGTCCTCGTCTCCCCAGAACTCGAGCGGCACCGAGGGGAACGTGCTCTTACACACGAGCTCGCCCTTCCCGCTCGCGGTTCCGTCCGGACCGAGGAGGGACCGACCCTCGTCATCGAACACGTCCACATCCATCCCGAGAGACCGGCACTGGATCTCGGCCGGCCAGACCGGGAGCATCGCGTTGCTGGATACGAAGCTCGCGCACAGGTCGGTTCCGCCGGAGATAGAGGCGACCTGTACGTCCCGCTTCACGTTCGCGTAGACGTACTCGAACCCCTCCGGCAAGAGCGGCGAGCCCGCCGAGCACAGCATGCGGAGCGACGACAGGTCGTGCGTGTCCATGGGACGCAGACCGGCCTTCGCGCACGAGTCGAGGAACTTCGGAGATGTGCCGAAGAGGGTCATGCGGGTCTCATCCATCAGGTCGAACGCGACGTTGAGATCGGGATGAGCCGGTGAGCCATCGTACAGCACGACGGTGGCGCTCGAGCCGAGGACGCTCGCGAGCCAGTTCCACATCATCCACCCCGTCGTGGTGAAATAGAAGACGCGGTCGTCGGGGCGGATGTCGTTGTGGAGACGGTGCTCCTTGAAGTGCTGGAGGAGGATCCCGCCCTGACGGTGAACGATGCACTTGGGCGCGCCCGTCGTCCCGGACGAATACTGGATGTAGATGGGCTGATCGAAGGGAAGCCGCGTGAACTCGATCTCGCCGGGCGGGTGGTCCCGAACGAACTCCGAGAGCAACACGGCGTCGCGGATGCCGTCGAGGTCCGGAGCCGACGGAGCGCCTGGGCCGACCGCCCACGGGTCTTGTCCGTCGTCGAGGTACGGCACGATCACGACGCGTTCGACGGTCGGCAGGCCCGCGAGGATCCCGGGGAGCTTCTCGAGGCTCGAGTGTCGGACTCCGTTGTACAGGTACCCGTCCGCGGCGACGAGGACGCGGGGTTCGATCTGTCCGAAGCGATCCAGCACGCCCTGCACGCCGAAGTCGGGGGAGGCCGTCGAGATCGTCGCGCCGAGGCTCGATCCCGCGAGCATGGTGATCATCGCCTCCGGGATGTTCGGGATGTAGGCGGCCACGCGGTCACCTGCGCGGAGCCCGTGAGAACGGAGTGCGAAAGCCAGGCGGGACGTGAGGTCGTACAGCTCGGCCCAGCTCAGATCTCGAGCCAGTCCGTCCTCCCGGCGCGCCATCATCGCGAGCCCCGCGTCGCGACGCTTGAGGAGGTTCTCCGCGAAGTTCAGACCAGCATCGGGAAAGAACCGGGCCCCGGGGAGCAGGTGCCCGTCGACGAGGGTTCGCTCCCCCTTCTCTCCGATGACGCCGCAGAAGTCCCACACGGCGTTCCAGAAGTCGACCTTCTCCTCGACCGACCAGCGCCAGAGCGTCCCGTACTCGGACGCGCCGACGCCGCGGCGGTCGTTCACATACTCGGTGAAAGAAGCCAGCGGTGTCGCCGCCGCGAACCCCGCATCGGGGGCCCACAGCGGGGCTTCGCTCAGTTGGCGCCTCCGACCTGCCACAGCAGGAAGCTCATCGTGTCGACCATCTGCTCGATCTGCTCTGAGACCGGCTGGCCGCCCGAGTGGCCCGCCGATGTCGGTACGCCCCTCCCCCTCCACCCCGCGGCGGGAAGATAGCAAGCCCTCCGTGCGACCGCGAAGGCCCGTTGCCGCTACCGGGGTGAGGCCGTCATCGTCCCGGATGCAGAGATTCGAAGCGGTGATCGAAGAGGCGGGCGGCGGCGGGGCGATCGTCCCCATCCCGTTCGATGCCAGGGACGTGTTCGGCTCCGGCCGGCCCAGGGTCGTCGTGACCTTCGATGGAGAACCGTATCGCGGTTCCATCGTTTCGATGGGCGGTCGCTATCTGATCGGGATCCGAAAGGACATCCGCGCGGCGATCGACAAGGGACCCGGCGACACCGTGAGCGTGACGGTGGAGCTCGACACCGCTCCCCGCGTTGTCGCGATTCCCGCGGATCTGGCCGCCGCGCTGGCCGAGGCCGGCCTCCGGAACGCTTTCGACGCGCTCTCCTACACTCACCGGCGCGAGCACGTGGAGTCGATCGAGGGGGCGAAGAAGGCGGAGACCCGGAGTCGCCGGATCGCGAAGACCGTGGAGATGCTCGGGGACTGATGGCCGGCTGCCTCGTCCCGCACCTCCGGGGGCGAGTTCCAACCCTTCGCCCCCACGCGGTCGTCTCAACCGAAACAGCGGATTTCCGCGCGGCCCCACCACAGCTCAGAGCCTGACATGTCCGGTCTCCTGCAAGACGTGCGTATCGCCATCCGTTCGCTCATCCGCCGCCCGGGATTCACCAGTGTCGCGGTGCTCACGATCGCGCTCGCCATGGGAGGAGTGACCGCGATCTTCACGCTCGTGAAGGGCGCGATGCTCGACCCGCTCCCCTACCCGGAGTCCGGGCGACTGGTCACGCTCGACGTGGTTTCGCGGCAGGGTTTCTACATCTCGACCTCGATCCCCAACTACGAGAGCTGGCGCGAGACACGAGAGTTCGACCGGTACGGAGCGAGCGCCGGGTGGAGCATGACGCTCACGGGAGACGGGCCGGCGGAGATCCTGGACACGCAGCTGGTGCTCGGAGATCTGTTCGCGACGCTCGGTGCGACCGTCCACCGCGGCCGGCTCTTCGGTCCGGACGAAACGGAACTGGGCGAGGCGCCAAACGTCGTGCTCAGCCACTCATTCTGGACCGACCGGTTCGGCGCGGACGAGCGGGTCATCGGCCAGACGATGACGCTCGATGGCCGACCGCACACGATCATCGGCATCCTCGACGCCGGCTGGTTCTTCCCGAGTCCGAGCACGCAGATCTACGTCCCGATGGGGAGCTTACCGGGTCTGCCATGGACCGTCCGGGAGAGCTCGTTCGGAACGAGGATCTACGCCCGCCTGGGAGAAGGCGCTTCGATCGAGTCGGCGATGGCCGACCTCGCGCGGATCAACGAGGGGGTGACAGCGGAGGTCGGCCTCGAGAACGCGAGTGTCGAGATCCGCACGCTCAGCCAGATGGTCCTGGGCGACTTCGAGACCGCTCTCTGGATCCTGTTCGGCGCGGTCGGCTTCGTCCTCCTGATCGCGACGGCAAACGTCGCCAACCTCACGCTCGCTCGAGGCGAGGGTCGAAAGCAGGAGGTCGCCGTGCGAACGGCGCTCGGGGCGGGCCGCGGGACAATCGTCCGGGGTCTGCTGGTCGAGAGCCTCATGGTTTCGCTGGTGGGCGGCGCTGTCGGCGTCGCCGTGGCGGTGCTGGCCCTCCGCTTCCTGACCCCGATGCTTCCGCCCTCCATCGCGACATCCGGTGGACGCCTGAGCCTC
>Ga0224508_10000623_pt1 | contig 34038 bp, 28 predicted proteins | sample SF_Jan12_sed_USG_4_FD_170157 | JGI IMG/M metagenome (GOLD analysis project Ga0224508, IMG submission 170157) | Sediment microbial communities from San Francisco Bay, California, United States - SF_Jan12_sed_USGS_21 | ecosystem: Environmental > Aquatic > Marine > Sediment | place: USA...
TCGGCCTCGACACGATTGAAGATATCGCCTCCGTAGGGGAAGGGATTGCCGTTAATCTCCATATTGAACTTTGCCAGTTCAGAGGTGAACAGCGGATTTGCGGTGGCATTGATGATATCGATATTGTTTTTGCTCGGATTGCCGCTGGCGTCGGCCAGGCATAATTCGAGCTCGTAACCGAGCATGCGGCTTTTATTGTCGAACTCGCGCCTTTCGAAAAGCCCGCGCACTAACTCGGTTTCCTGCTCCAGGCGCTGCTGGAAGTGGTCGTAGTCGGCCTGCTCGAAACTTTCTTTCTGGATTTCTTCGCCCATGGCATCCGAGTATAAGATAGTTATCGGGGCATTGCCTACCTCCAAAAAGGATAAGACTGCATTGCCTGTTACGCGGCAATGCCTGGCGTCATTCGCGCACAAGTGACGCCCCCGGCGTCATCCCGGAAAGTGCGCAGCACTTACCGATGCGCCGGTCCGCCGGAACCTTGTAACAATGGCGCGGTAAAAGGCCCCCGCTTGCGCGGGAATGACGGCTTGAACGAGTGCGCTGCGGACATGGTAGTTTTAACCCGGCAGCCTGTTTATACTTTGCGCTCCCTGATCGAGATCGACATGTCCGTCATCCTGCAAGTCTCCAACCTGGTCAAGCGCTTCGGTTCTTTAACCGCGGTTAACGACGTCAGTTTCGAGATTCGACAAGGCAGCTGTTTTGGATTGCTCGGGCCCAACGGCGCAGGCAAAACCACCACCATCGAAATGATGGAGGGCATCAAAACGCCGGATGCCGGCAGCATTCTCTACCAGGGTGAAGCGCTGGGATCGCAGTTTCGCATCGAGGCAGGCATCATGTTTCAGACCACCGCGCTGCAGGAATTCATCACCGTGCGCGAGATCATGCTGCAGTTCAGCCGCTTCTATCCCGATTCGGCGAACATCGACGAACTCTCCGAGCAGTTCGCGCTGCACGATTTTCTGAACCAGGATACGCGCAAGCTCAGCGGTGGGCAGAAGCAGCGCCTGCTGCTGGCGATGGCGCAGATCAACAAGCCGAAAATCCTGTTTCTCGACGAACCCACCACCGGGCTCGATCCGCAATCGCGGCGTAACCTGTGGCAGCAGGTGAGCATGATCAAGGCGCAGGGCGCAACCGTGCTGTTGACCACGCATTACATGGAAGAGGCCTACGAGCTCTGCGATGAAATCGCGATCATGGACCATGGGCGAATCATCGCGCACGATGCGCCGGACGCGCTGCTGGCGGCGCATTTCGACGATGTCGTGGTGCAGCTGCACGCGGCCGATATCCCGCGCGAAATTGGCGAGCGTGAATTTCAGGCGACTTATCGTGACGATAGCGCGCATATCGTCACCGGTGATGTCAACAAAACCATCGAACACCTGCTGCATTTCGAGATTCCGTTGAATCGGTTGCGTATTCGTTCACGCGACCTGGAAGATCTATTTCTGGAACTCACCGGCAAGGAATTACGCGCCTGATGTGGAATCGAATTTATGCGCTGTTCGTCGCGCGCAACATAGAGTTTTTTCGTGATCGCGCCGCGCTGGCCTGGAGTGTGCTGCTGCCGGTGCTGATTATTTTCGTGTTCGCATTTGCATTTACCGATGACAATCCGGAAAAGTTCAAGGTTGGCATAGTCGGCGGCAGCGGCGCCGGGAGCGCGACCGTCGAGTTCATGAACACGCGCTTCGTCACCTTCATCGACTATGAAGAAGCCGAACCCAATTTACGCAAAGTCGAACGTCACCAGGTCGATCTGCTATTCGAACCGAACAGCAATCGTTACTGGATCAACCAGACTTCTCCCAACGGCTATATCGTCGAAAGATTATTGCTCGCGGCCTTTGCCGGTTCCGCAGAAAGCTTGCAGCAGCACCTGCTTGCGGGCGATGAGATTCGCTACATCGACTGGGTCATCCCGGGCGTCATCGGCATGAATATCATGTGGGGTGCGCTGTTCGGCATAGGCTACGTGATCGTGCGCTATCGCAAGTTCGGCGTGCTCAAGCGCCTGCGCGCGACGCCGGTGACGGCGATGGAATTCCTTGGTGCGCAGATTCTGTCGCGACTGTGGCTGCTGGTGCTGGTCAACAGCGTAATTTTTATCGCGATGGATTATTTTGTCGAATTTCGCATGCTCGGCTCTTACTTCAACCTGTTCCTGGTGTTTACGCTCGGTTGTATCAACCTGATCTGCTGCGGCCTGGTGGTGGCGGCGCGAATTTCCACCGAAGAGGTGGCGAACGGGGTGTTGAACCTGTTCAGCTGGCCGATGATGTTTCTCTCAGGGGTCTGGTTCTCGCTCGAGGGCGCGCATCCGGCGATGCAGAAGTTTGCATTATTGCTGCCGCTGACGCACGTCACCGAAGCCGCGCGCGCCATCATGATCGACGGCGACGGCATCCTGCAGATTTCCGATCACTTGCTGGCGCTCGGCATTTCCAGTGTTGTTTTGCTGGTTATCGGCGCAAGAATATTTCGGTGGGAATAATGTCGACGGCCCTCGGTCGCGGGGTTCCGCGATGGCATTAAGCATACCCTTCGAGGCTGGCACCAGCCTGCGCGGCATCTTCTGCATGCTGTTGTCCGGTGTTTTCCTGACTACCAACGATTCGATTACCAAGTGGCTGGTGCCGCATTACCCGGCCGGGGAAATCCTGTTTGTGCAGGGTTCGCTGATCGCGCTACTGGTGGCGGCCTGGATGCGGCTGCGGCGCGAAAATCCGCTGAGTATCGTGCGCTGGCGCCTGCACTTCTATCGCGGCGCCATGTACGCCACCGGTTCCTTCGCCTTCGTCTATGCCCTGCGTTACCTGCCGCTGGCCGAGGTGGTCGCGATCGCGTTTGCCGGGCCACTGTTCATGACGCTATTCGGCAAACTGTTTCTCGGCGAACATGTCGGCCTCCATCGCCTCGGCGCGGTGGTCGTCGGCTTTGTCGGCGTTTTGATCATCATCCGCCCGGGCACCGAGGCGATGCACTGGGCGGCCCTGCTGCCGCTGGTGGTGGCGCTGTCGGACGCCGGTCGCGACCTGATCACGCGCCCGCTGACCCGGGACGAATCTTCATTGCGCATTATCTTTACCACCGCGGTGATCCTGGCTGCCGCCGGCGGGGTGACCAGCATCGGCGGCTGGCCGGCGCTCGATTCCTCGCATTTGCCGTGGTTTTGCTTAAGCGCGACCAGCTTCGTGATCGCGCACTTTTTGATGGTCGAGGCGTTTCGCCATGCCGAAGTCGTGGTCGTAGCGCCGTTCCGCTATTTCCTGATAATCTGGGCGACGCTGGCGGGATTCCTGTTCTGGGGTGAGGTACCGGGATCGATAGTGTTTGTCGGTGTCGCGGTCATCGTCGCGGCCGGCCTGTACATCGGCTGGCGCGAGGCGCGCGTCGGGCAACAACATACAACGACGATGGATCATTAAATGAATGACCAGATAATTCTTTTCAGCTTGCTCGGGGTTGTGTTCGGATTGCTTGTCTGGGGCAAGATACGCTACGACCTGGTCGCCTTCGGCGCGTTGATCGTGGCCATCGTCATCGGCGTGGTTCCGCAGGAGGAAGCCTTCGCCGGTTTCGGCCATCACGCCACGGTGATTATCGCGTTGGTGTTAATTGTAAGCCGGGGCCTGTCGAATTCGGGCGCGATCGAACTAATCGCCAACCGCATCATTACCGGAGGGCGTTCGCTGTTCATGCATATCAGCGTCATGTCGGGTGTGTCTGCGGTGCTGTCGGCGGTGATGAATAACGTGGCCGCGCTTGCGCTGCTGATGCCGATCGACATGCAGGCCGCGAAGAAGGCGAAACGCAGCGTGGCTTTGACCCTGATGCCGCTGTCATTCGCGTCGATTCTCGGCGGCATGATCACGCTGATCGGCACCCCGCCCAATATCATCATCGCCAGTTTTCGTGAACAGGCGATCGGCGAGCCCTTCGGCATGTTCGACTTTTCGCCGGTGGGTGCGGTGACCGCGCTGGCCGGCGTCGTTTTTATCGTCCTCGTCGGCTGGCGCCTGATTCCGGTCGTTGACGACAGCGATGGTAAAAAAGACATACCTTTGCCGCATCAGGATTATGTCGTCGAACTCCGAGTGGCCGAGAATTCGGATATCGCCGGTAAGCGCGTGCGCGATCTGGACGCCGAATCGGATGAGGCCGACGTTGCGATACTTGGCCTGGTGCGCAAAGGCAAGCGTCTGCCAGGTCGGGCGCGCCTCGAGGAAATCAGGCAAGGCGACATTATCGTGCTCGAGGCCGATGCGGAGCATATCGATGCAGTTGTCGGCACTTTCAAGCTTGAGTATGTCGGCAGCGAAAAATATAAGGGGCATGCCGACGAAGGCCTGTCCCTGATCGAAGCAGTTGTGCCCGAAAATGCGCGTATCGAGGGGCGCAGCGCGCTGAGCCTGCGCCTGCTTTATCGACACGGGATTACCCTGCTTGGTGTATCGCGCAAGGGGAAAACCTTCCGTGAAAGAGTACGCAAGCTGGAAACCCGGGTCGGAGATGTATTGTTATTACTTGGTCCTACCGAACGGCTCGATGATATCGTCAAATGGCTTGGCTGCTTGCCGTTACAGGAACGGGATTTGCAGGTAGTGCAGCGCCACAAGGCCTGGATCGCGGTCGCAAGTTTTGCGCTCGCGATCGCTGCCGCGACTTCCGGCCTGATGCATTTGCCCGAAGCGCTGGCACTGGTGTGTATTGTCATGGTCGGCTTTAACATCGTGCCGCTGAAGGAAATCTACACCTCGATCGAGTGGCCGGTGATCGTTTTGCTGGGCTCGATGATCCCGATCGGGTCGGCGCTCGAAGCTTCCGGCGGCACCGCGCTGATCGCGCAGCAAATCATCGAATTTGCCGCGGGTTTCGGGCCGGTCGTCGTGCTGACGCTGCTGATGATCGTCACCATGACACTGTCGGACGTGCTCAACAACACCGCCACCACGGTCATCGCCGCGCCGATCGCGATCGATATCGCGGGCCGCCTCAGCGTCAATCCGGATCCGTTCCTGATGGCGGTCGCGATCGCCGCCTCCTGCGCCTTCCTGACGCCGATTGGGCACAAGAACAACACGTTGATCATGGGTCCGGGCGGTTATCGCTTCGGCGACTACTGGCGCATGGGCCTGCCGCTCGAGGTCATTGTCGTCGTCACCTCGATCCCGATGATCCTCATCGTCTGGCCTTTTTAACTGCGTCACCCCGGCCCCCGAGCCGGGGTCCATCGACCAGGTTGGCGCTGCGCCTGCATTGAAAGCCCGAAAGCCCTCCCGGTAGCATCGTGACGAATCAGGCCCGGCATGACGCCAGTAAGGGCTAGATCTGTTTCGGCGATTATTGAGCATTCTTATTATGGTCTTTAGTTGTTAAGTGGATAAAATAAGCGGCTGACCAATCGAAGCCTCGAATCATGACCGTTATCAAACAAGACGATTTAATCGAAAGCATCGCCGATGCGCTGCAGTACATCTCCTATTACCATCCGCTCGATTTCATTCGCGCCATGGACGAAGCCTACCAGCGCGAGCAAAACCCGGCGGCGCGCGACGCGATCGCGCAAATCCTGATCAATTCGCGCATGTGCGCGATGGGGCATCGCCCGATCTGCCAGGACACCGGCATCGTCACCGTGTTCCTGAGGGTGGGCATGAAGGTGCAATGGGATGCCGAGATGTCGGTCAGCGATATGTGTAACGAGGGCATTCGGCGCGCCTACCAGAATCCGGATAACGTTTTGCGCGCTTCGATCCTCGAAGATCCCGACGGTTCGCGTAAAAACACCGGCGATAACACGCCAGGCGTGATTCACTACGAAATCGTGCCCGGCGATACGGTCGAGGTGCACGTCGCCGCCAAGGGCGGGGGCTCGGAGGCCAAGTCCAAGTTCGCGATGCTCAATCCGTCGGATTCGGTGGTCGACTGGGTGCTGTCGCAGGTGCCGCTGATGGGCGCCGGCTGGTGTCCGCCGGGCATGCTCGGCATCGGCCTCGGCGGCACCGCAGAGAAAGCGATGATGCTGGCCAAGGAGGCGCTGCTGGAACCGATCGATATCCACGACCTGCAGCAGCGCGGCGCCGCAAACCGCGCCGAGGAACTGCGCCTCGAACTCTACGACAAGGTCAACCGTCTCGGCATCGGCGCCCAGGGGCTCGGTGGCCTGACCACGGTGATGGATGTCAAGATCAGGGATTACCCGTCGCACGCGGCCAACAAGGCGGTTGCGATCATTCCGAACTGCGCCGCGACGCGGCATACGCATTTCACCCTGGACGGCAACGGCCCGGCAAAACTCGAGGCGCCGAAACTGGAAGACTGGCCCGAGGTGACGCGCGAAACCGGCGACAACGTCAAGCGCGTCAATCTCGATAGCGTGACCCACGACGAGGTCAAGACCTGGAAACCGGGCGATACGCTGCTGTTGAGCGGCAAGATGCTGACCGGGCGCGACGCCGCGCACAAAAAAATGGTCGACATGCTCGCCAACGGCGAAACCCTGCCGGTCGATCTGAAAGGCCGCTTTATCTACTATGTCGGCCCGGTCGACCCGATCGGCGACGAAGTCGTCGGCCCGGCCGGCCCGACCACCGCCACGCGCATGGACAAGTTCACCCGTACCATGCTCGAACAGACCGGTTTACTCGGCATGATCGGCAAGGCCGAGCGTGGCCCGGTGGCGATCGAGGCGATCCGCGATTTCGAATCGGTTTACCTGATGGCGGTCGGCGGCGCGGCATATCTCGTCGCGCAGGCGATCAAGGGCGCCGAAGTCGTTGCCTTCCCCGAGCTCGGCATGGAGGCGATCTACGAATTCACGCTCGAAGACATGCCGGTTACCGTCGCCGTCGACCATAGCGGCGAATCGGTGCACCAGACCGGCCCCGCGATCTGGGCACAAAAGATCGCCCGCCAGGAAGTCATCTTCAACCCCTAAAAGGGGACGCTACCCTTTTACACTGTAATGAAAGTCGATAAAGGGTAACGTCCCCTTTTAGGGAACAGGAACGAAAACTAATATGCAAATAAAACTCGATGAACTTCCTACGCCGCAAGTCTATTTTACGATGACGCAGAGCTTGCTGCCGCGGCCGATCGCCTGGCTGCTGAGCGAGAACGACGACGCCGGTTACAACCTGGCGCCGTTTTCCTATTTCAACGCGGTGTGCAGCGACCCGCCGCTGGCGATCGTGTCGATCGGCAAGCAGGACGACGGCAGCGACAAGGATACGATCCGGAATATCCGAGAACGCCACGAATTCGTCATCCACATCGCCAGCTGCGATCAGCTGGCGGCACTCAACCAGTCATCGGCCACGCTGCCGCCGGGGAAGTCGGAAGTTGACGCCAATAACCTGGAATTGACCGCGGTGAAAGGATTTCGCATGCCGCGGCTCAGCGATTGCAAGATTGCCTTCTTTTGCGAACGCCACGACATCCAGATGATCGGCAGCAAGAAACAGCAGTCGCTGCTGTTTGCCGAAATCAGGGAAATCTACATCGCCGACGACTGCGCTGAAATTACCGAGCAGGGCCGTCTCAAGGTTCACGCCGACAGGATACAGCCGTTGTCGCGACTCGGCGCCAGCGAATACGCCAGTTTCGGCGAAGTGCTGGCCGCCAAACGCCCGGCCTGATCGCCTCTGTCGTCCCGCAGCAAGTTGTCATCCCGCGGCCTGGACCCACAAGGCCTGAAATCGCGGGGTCCAGATCGAACCGGATATCGCAATCCCCTGGATACCGTGGTCAAGCCACGGAATGACAAGCACGAGCAATCCCCTGGGCACCGTGGTCGCGCACAGGGACGTGTTGGTCAGACGCGTCGGAATCTTTTAACACGCCACTATTGCAAGATCCCCGCTTTCGCGGGGTGACTCTGCGCGCGGGGATGCAGGTTAGCGTTTGTATACCCGCGCCAGGGCCCAGACCTCGACATATTCGATGCCGGCGCGATGCAGTGTCCGGGTAATTTCGGCAGCCGTCGATCCAGTAGTCACGATATCGTCTACGATGGCGACGTGGTTAACTTCGCCCGCCGGGCGATAGTCGAACGCCGCACCTACATTTCGCGCGCGCTGATCGGCGCTCAGGCCCGACTGGCTGTCAGTCGCTCGCCGCCGCGTTAGCGCCTTGCGCTCGAGCCGAATGCCGAATTCACGCGCCCACAGCAGCGCGATTACTTCGGCCTGGTTGTATCCGCGCTCGTTTAAACGACTGCGATGCAGCGGTACCGGCAGCAGTAACTCGGGTCTGGGCGAGCTTTGACGAAATGGCTCGAAACATTGTCGGCACAGGGTTTTGGCCAGGTGCAGCGCCTCGGAATACTTGAGCTGTCGCAGGTAGTCGCGCGTCATGCCGCGGTATTGCAGCGGTGCGGTTAATCGCTGCCAGCATGGCGGATTCAACAGGCAGGCGGGGCAAACCCGGCCGTGAGCCGGGTTCGGCTGACCGCAGTGAAGGCAGGGATTCGGCACGCGCAGCAGCTGTCCGCCGCAGCAGTCGCAAAGCGACTCCGCGTTATCGAGTTCGCAGCCGCAGGCGAGGCATAATCCGGGTGCGAACAGGTAGTTTACGAATTCGCCTATCTTGCGTGCTACCTGTCTTCCTGACATTGACTATTCCCTGTCTTGCAATAGACTTGGCATTCTTCATTTTTGACGGCCCGTTCCGATGACCGACGCAGCGCAATCCATCCGCCACGACTGGACGCTAGACGAAATTAAAGCGCTTTTCGAGCTGCCTTTCAATGACCTTGTGTTCCAGGCGCAAACCGTGCACCGCGACAATTTCGATCCGAATGCGGTTCAGGTCAGCACCCTGCTGAGTATCAAGACCGGCGCCTGTCCTGAAGATTGTTCCTATTGTCCGCAAAGCGCCAAGTACGACACCGGGCTCGAACGCGAACGACTGCTGCCGATCGAGGAAGTGCGCACGGCGGCGCTGAATGCGAAACAGAACGGCGCAACTCGATTTTGCATGGGCGCGGCCTGGCGTAACCCGACCGACAAGAACCTCGACAAGGTCATCGAAATGATCAGCCTGGTCAAGGACCTCGGTATGGAAACCTGCGTTACGCTCGGCATGCTGACGCGCCAGCAAACGCGTAAACTGAAAACCGCCGGGCTCGATTATTACAACCACAACCTCGATACTTCGCCCGAGTACTACAAGGAAATCATTACCACGCGCAATTACCAGGATCGGCTCGACACGCTGGAAAACCTGCGCGCCGAGGACATCAATGTCTGCTGTGGCGGCATCATCGGCATGGGCGAAACCGACACCGACCGCGCCGCCTTGCTGCAACAGCTGGCCAACCTGCCCGAGCACCCGCAAAGCGTGCCCATCAATCTGCTGGTGCAGGTGGAAAATACGCCGCTCTACGGTACCGATGAGCTCGACCCGATCGAATTCGTGCGCAACATCGCGGTCGCGCGCATTATGATGCCGGCCTCGGTCGTGCGCTTGTCGGCCGGGCGCACCGCGATGAGCGAAGAGTTGCAGGCGCTGTGTTTTATCGCCGGCGCCAATTCCATTTTCTACGGCGACACCCTGCTGACGACGCCAAACCCGGACAAGAACGAGGACATGGAACTGTTCGACAAGCTCGGCATCGTCGCCAACGGCGAGCAGGCGCAGGCGTCGAGCGACAACGCCGCCGCGTGATTGTCATGACCTGGCGGAGTCCGGGCGATGAAAGAACTGGGTCCGGTCTCGAGTAACGCCGCGCCGCCGGTTTTTTCGCAAACTCCGCATTATCGAATGCGCGCCGGGCGTGGATACGATAGTCGAGGATAAACCAACGGACGCAGGATTAACCAGAAGCGGAACTTTTTCGTAGTTACCCACGATCGGGTTTTGCCCTCAAACAGATCCACTGGAGCCAAAAATCTCCCCGTATCTCCACAAAAAAAGCTACAAATGCGCAAAAAAAGTGACTAAATTCTCCGAAAATCTCAAAACGTGCTCTGGTCGAATTCTACCGTGGCGCCGATTTGGGCAGCCGCAGATTGTCCGACTGTGATCTGGTTCTACTGCCGGCACGTAATGTCATGATAAGGTTTTGCAGTTTCCCCGGGAACTGGAATGGTGAGAGAGTGCCTTTTCGTTATATCGGGGTCGCCGATGTGCTCTCCGGAGTTCGATATCTGAGGTGTTCCGAGATTTCTTTATTGCCGGCATCGTGCGCTGGTGCCGACAGGTAACAGGTTAGCGGAAAATCATGAATCATACGCCATTCCACGACCAATTGACCGAAGCGCAGGCCAAGGCGATTTTTCTGATCGCCGAGGATGCTATCGTTTCCGTGGACAGCCAACATCGCATCATCCTGTTTAACGAAGGTGCCGAAAAGCTCTTTGGCTACAGGCAAGGCGAAATTCTTGGCCGGGAACTGGGCATTCTCATTCCCCAACAGCACCGAGAAAATCACCCCAAACACTTGCAGCAATTTGCCGACTCTGTTCCCAGGGCTCGTCGCATGGGCGAGCGTGGGGAAATATACGGCCTCAGAATAGATGGCACGGAATTTCCGATGGAGGCTTCCATCAGCGCGATCGGGGATGGCGATGAACTGGTATTCACCGCTATCCTCAGGGATATTTCGGAACGTAAGGCGCAAACCGAGGAGTTGCGCAAAGCCAAGCAAACGGCCGAGTCGGCAGACTACGCCAAGAGTATGTTCCTGGCAAACATGAGCCACGAAATCAGAACCCCTCTCAACGCGGTCGTAGGCATGACCAGCCTGTTGCTCGATACTCAACTGACTGATGAACAACAGGACTGTACCGAGACGATTCGTTCCAGCAGTGAGACGCTGCTCGCTATAATCAATGACATTCTCGATTACTCCAAGATAGAGGTGGGCAAGCTCGAACTCGAGAACCAGGCTTTCGACCTCAGGAGCTGTATCGAGGCGTCTCTCGACCTGGTATCGCCGGTAGCTTCGAAAAAACTGCTGAACCTGGCCTATATGATCGACGACCAGGTGCCCGCGGTGATCGTCAGCGATGTCACCCGGCTGCGGCAGGTTCTGGTCAACCTGTTGAGCAACGCCACCAAGTTTACCCAGCGCGGAGAAGTCCTGGTCAAGGTCGAAGCGGGCAGGGTGCCCGAATCGAATCGTTACCGGTTCAGATTTTCAGTTACCGATACCGGCATCGGTATTGCAATGGATGAAATAGACGAGCTATTCAAGCCCTTCAACCAGCTCGACGTTTCGACCACGCGCAAGTTTGGCGGCACCGGCCTCGGGTTGGCGATCAGTCGGCGGCTGGTGGAGGCCATGGGTGGACAGATATGGGTGGAATCCGAACCGGGGCAGGGCTCGACCTTCCATTTCGATACCGTCGCCGAGGCCGGAGGAAAAGATCTGGCGAAAAGTTTTTTGCGAGAGGATGCGATCGAGCTGACCGGCGCCAAGCTGCTGATCGTCGATGACAACGTTACCAATCGGCGAATCCTGGTCAAACAATCCCTGTTGTGGGGCATGCAGCCTATGGCGACGCCATCGGGGATCGAGGCGATGGACCTGGTGCGCCATGGGGATAGCTTTGATATTGCCATCCTCGACATGAGCATGCCCGATATGGACGGCCTCGAACTCGCCAGGCAAATCAGGGAATATCGATCGCCCGAGAGTCTGCCGTTGATTATGCTGACCTCGCTATCTCAGCGACCGGATAGAGAATTGATGAATGAGATTCAATTCAGCGCTCACCTGAACAAACCGATCAAGGCGAGCCAGTTGCTTGATGCTTTCAGGGTCGCGCTCGGTGCCGGAGGCAAGGCTGGCAAAAAGTTCACGCCGATAAATTTCGATTCGACACTGGCGCAGAGCAACCCGCTCAAGATTCTGATTGCCGAGGACAACGCGATCAATCAGAAAGTGGTGCAACGGCTATTGCAGAAATTCGGTTATCGATCGGATGTCGTTGCCAATGGTCTCGAGGCGCTGAACGTGCTGGAACGGCAGCATTACGATTTGATTCTGATGGACCTGCATATGCCGGAGATGGATGGCCTTGAGGCGGCAGGTAAAATTCAGCAGAGATTTTCGCCCACGCAGGGGCCAAGAATCGTTGCCATGACCGCCAATGTGCTGCCGGGGGATCGTGACGCCTGCCGCGAAGTCGGTATGCAGGATTTTCTTGCAAAGCCGATCAATCTCGATCATCTCTATCGCATCCTCGAAAATGCAAACGCCAGCTTCGAACACGAAATCCCGTCGAATGGCGTTGATGGATCGGTAGATATCGACTTCGAAAGACTCGAAATGGTTCGCGCAACGCCAAACGATGGCGAAGGAAATTTGCTGACCTGGGCAATCGATGCCTTCATCACGGATGCCGAAGAGCGGCTGTCCAGAATGCGTGGCGCTGCCGCAAAATCCGACTGGAGCAGGCTGGCCGAAGAGGCGCATCGCTTTTATTCCAGCGCGAGCAACCTGGGATTGATCAAAATTTCGAATATCTGCATCGAGATAGAACTGGAGGCAGACAATTCCGAAACGAATAAAATCGAATTACTGGAACAGTTGACCGAAGCCTGCGAGCGTGTCCTGCCCGAGCTCGAGCGACAGAAATCGATGCGCGAACCGCGTTCCTGAAAATAGCGTCACCTGGAAACCGGTTTTCCCCGCGTCGAGATTCGGCGAATCGGCAAAGCGCTCGATTTTGCCGCCCGGCACGACGTTGCCCGGATCCGGAGTTAGGGTGCGGTTTGTTCTTTTCGGCGTCGAATATCGGCTTATTTTTTGCGCCTGCGCAGCCGTTCGACGATAATCCGTCCGGCGGAGTCGATCCGACCGAGCAGCTGGACATAATCTCCCGGGCGAGGGTTCTTGTCGATGCGCGTATGGGCGCCGATGACCAGTTCGAGATCGTCGAGCCGGTTGACCGCGGTAAGCCTGCCGTGCAGGCGCACACGGGCCCCTGTCGGCACCGGCGCCGGTGAACCTTCGGCGTCGGCTGCTCCCTGTGTAATCCAGTCCTCGATCAGCCTGATTTCTTCGGCGTCGAGGTAGGGAGGACCGTCCAGCGGCATGCGTTCACGCGACTGACCACGGATACGGCGCAGCAGCTCGCTGGCAGCGGGATTGCCCGGTACCACGCGGACGCGTTCGCCGCGCGCAAGAGTCGCCTGGTGCGAGGTCAGCCGATATCCCTCGGGCGCCGGGCCCATCAGACCGTTTTCGGTGTGACATTTGGCACAACGGATTGCGAAAATTGGCGCAACGTGGAGATAGGTGACTTTTTCCCCGGCTGCCGGGCGCGGTGGCGGCGTGGCTGCCGATGCCGCGCTAGCCTCGCCAGCCTGCAAGCCGCCCGCGATCCATTGCGCGATGATTTCGATTTCGCTATCGGACAGGAATGGCGGCCCCGTCATCGGCATACGCGGCTGGCTCTCGCCACGGATGCGGCGCAGCAGTTCGCTGTCTTGCGGCGCGCCTGCGATGACCACCTTGCCGCCAGCGCTACCCTCGAGTAAAGCTTGCAGGCTATCGAGCCTCAGACCTGCCGCGGGCGCGGCGCCGGAGTGGCACATGACGCAGCGCTGCTGCAAGATCGGCGCGACGTCGGTATAGTCGGGCGTGCCCTGTGCCCGGGCTGAAGGCAGCGCCGTAATCAACAGCAGCGCGATCCAGGGCAGGTGCCTGCGCGAACCGCATGGTCTCGCCAGCGACGGGGTGGGCGAGCTCCGGGTCCTCGCCGCAACGAAGATTTTTTGCCAGGCGTGGATCAGGCTTGCCGCCGTTTCGAACCTGGCGGCCGATGCCGCCGGTTTCGAGTGTTGCACGAGGTGGCGGCGGGAAATAATGAACGCGCCTATCATTGTCTGACGATTCTACCCCATCGATATCTGCATTCAATGGAAGAATATACTCCCTGCTTGTCCGCAAACATCGATAGCCAGCCGTTACCGTCGCCGATGCCGAAAAAGGATTGAAACTGGAAATTGCAAGCGGGAGGCGGGCAGTGAAATTCTCGAAAATGGGAGGGTGTTTCTCCCGGATTCGAGAAAATAAGCGGATTTATTCGTGATTTCAGCAACAAGCACATGTCCGCCAATTCCGAATCTTAAAAATAATAGAATTGTCCTACATCAATGTTTTATGGGCCTTTTTGTTATAAAAGCGGTGAAAATAGCGGCAAATAGCGTTCCGTATCGGCTGGCATCTGATAATTGGCATTACTCTTGCTGTTGTTTTCTTTTACGAACAATTAAAAAGGACATTCTCAAAAGCCATGATGTCCGAAATGTCGCTTCAGGCGAAAGGCATGCTCGCGTTTGCGGTGTTGACGATCTACGCCGCCGGCCTCACTGTATTCGTACTGGATCAGAAAGAGGCGCTGATTGCCGAAGTAGAGCAATTGCGCTCTGTCTACGAACGCGAAGGGGCCGCATCGCAGTCTGACCTCGCAACCCTGCGCACCCTGCAAAACCTGCGCGCGCAAATCCTCGTTCAAAACGACGACATCGACCAGAAGAGCCTGCGCGATCAACTTTCGTTGGTGCGTTCTCTCTACGAAGGTCTGCCCATGCGTTATCCGGGTGGTGAGACAACCCTGCTTTCGCTTCAGGGAGCGCTGGACGAGGCCTACATCAACCCGACGTTGGCGAGCGTATCGGCCCTTCGCTTCAATCTTCAGGACGCGGAGGCCATGCTCGGCCGTCGAATCGATCAGATTCGCCAACAGCAGAGTAGTCGCGTTGCAGGGTTCCGCAGTCACAGTAACAGCGTGGCGATTGCCGCACTGGTGATCGGTGTTCTGGGTCTGATGGCAATCGGTATCACCAGCGGCCGATTTCTCAGGACGATCAGCCGCGACCTGAAAACCCTGGAGGTTCAGACGGCTGCCGTGGCCGCGCGCGAATACCCGCCGCCCGAACTGCCCAACGCCGGTCTGCCCCAGCGGGGTGACGAGATCGGCAAGCTTTCCGAGGCCCTGGGGCGTATGACGATCGAACTCGACGAGCGCGAACGCCGCGACGAGATCGAGCGCGAAAAGTACATCCACCAGGAGAAAACCGCCGCGATCGGCACCCTGGCCGCCGGTATCATTCACGAGATCGGCAATCCGGTGGCGGCGATTGCCGAATTGGTGCGCTCCATGCGGGATGACGATGCAAAGCGCAAGCTCGATCACGATGAGCTGCGCAGCAGCTGCGATTTCGTCATGCAGCATCTGGAACGCATCGTTGCAATCGTCAGGGACGTGGCGGACTTTTCCACCACTCCCTCCAGGGAGCAGGGGCTGCTCGATTTCAATCAGTTGATACGCACCACCTATCGACTCATGCGCTACGACAAGCGCCTGCTAAAGGTCGGCTGCGCCCTCGAGCTGGACAAGCAGCTGCCGCCGGTTGAGGGCAACGAGGAGCAATTGATTCAGGTCATTATGAGCATGCTGGTCAATGCGGCCGACGCGGTGGAAGGAGTTACCAGCAGGGTGCCGGTGATCACCATATCCACCTATGCCGAGGAAGACCGATTGCACCTGGCCATCCGCGACAACGGCTGCGGCATGGACGAGGAGGCGCAGCGGCACATCTTCGATGCCTTCTACTCCACCAAGTCGGTCGATCGCGGATCGGGTCTGGGCCTCACCCTGTGCCAGTCTATCGTCAACGAGCACGGCGGCACGATCGAAATCGAGTCGCAAGCCGACGCCGGCACCACCGTCCACATCTACCTGCCGCGAATCTCCGAGGAGTCGGAATCTTAATTGGTGCAAGAGCGGTCATTGTCCGAATAGATTGCATCGAACCCGCGCCTGAACGCCTCGGAAAATCAACCGACACCGACCCGTTTGATTTTTGATTGATTTGGGTCATGGTTTGTTGTCGGGTTTATCGTCATCGTTGGCGCATCCGAAGACAGCCGAAAATTCATGAACACCTCCATAGCGCGAGAACTAGCCTCGCGAATGCCGCGCGCGCTGGCCGCATTGCCCGGAATACGCAAACTGCCCTGGCCGGGACCTCTGAAATACCTGCCCGAAACGGCGCAGCTGTTCGCCGCGCAGCAATTATCCAATCGCCTGCTTAAGCAGCAGATCGATGACGGTGAGCTGGATTTTCTGCAAGGCGTTACCCTGCGGGTTCGAATCAGGGATATGGGCTATGACTGGGGGATTACCCGGCAGGGCGCTGGGCTCCACTTCAAGCGCGGCGATGACGCTGCGGAGACGACATTTTCCGGGGATAGCAGGGAGTTTTTGCTATTGGCGAGCCGGCGCGAGGATCCGGATACGCTGTTTTTTCAGCGTCGCCTGTCGATCGAGGGCGATACCGAAATGGGCCTGCAGGTCAAAAACCTGATCGACAGCATCGACATGGACGAAATGCCGGCCGCGGTTAACCGGGTTTTGAGCATGAGCGCGGATTTCGTCGATTGTCTGAATCCCGAATCGTCCGCCCCGCAACCAGCCCGCCAGGGCCGCTAGCCGGCGGCGATCGAATCCATCCCGGGTTGTCGGCGCCAGTAGCCATCGCAGGTCGGTGCGCTCAGGCAGTGGTCGATCGAAGTGTCATCCGTCGCGCCCTCGAGCACCTGCCGATATCGCCCGATAATTTCACCGGTATTTTGCGCTAGCGGGCTGATCCGCATCAGGTCGACACCCAGCTCGCGCATTTGCCGCCAGTACGGCAGCAGATGTTGAATCCGGCCCGACTGGGTCTGAATGCCGTTGATATTGAAAAATTCGACGCCCTCCTGGGTATCCATCGGCAGGCCCTCGGGATAATCCTGGCATACGAACTCGCAATGATCCTTGGGGATATTGTGAAAGCGCGCGGTGAAGCAGCGCGCTGAGTAGGCCAGCGGCAAATGTCCGAAACTGAATACCTCGGTCTCGATCTTGTCGCCAATTCCCAGCGATTCGGCGTCGGACAGGATGTCGCCCAGGACTTCAGCATTTAGCTCCACCGGCATGACCCAGCGCTGCATGCCCTGGCGGTACAGGGTATTGAGCGTGTAGGCATTGTAGATATTCAGGCTGGGGCCTGCGACAAAGGGCAGTTTTTGATCGGCCATTAACTGCACCGCGCCGATATCGTTGGCTTCCACCAGCAACTCGCCGTTTTGACACAGTCGCCTGATTGCGGACAGATCGGAACCCGCCTCGATCAGCGCCAGCGTCGACAGCACGATCTGTTTTCCCGATGCGGCAAGCTCCCGCGCCAGCTCGATCCAGTCGGCGGGCTTCAGGTTGCGCCGCTTGGCGCAAACCGTTTCGCCGAGATAAATGACCTCGAGCGGGCTGTTAACCTGCTGCCGGTAAAAATCCTCGGCCGTCTGGCGTGGCCAGAAGAACAGAATCGGTCCCAGCGATAAGCGCATGAATTCTCCCGTTTCTATTGCCAGGGGCGGTTATAGGCGCCGAGCGTGGTCTGCGTGCCTTCGGATATGCCGGCCAGCCCCTGCATCCACTGCGGCCTGGTGACGAAGGATTGCGGATCGCGCAAACAACTGTCGATGGCTTCGCGCCAGATGCCGACCACGCGGCCGACATAGGCTGTACTGCGTTGGCGGCCCTCGATCTTGACTGCCTTGATGCCGGCCTGCTGCAGTTGCGGCAGCAACTCCAGCGTATTCAGACTGGTCGGTTCTTCGATGGCGTGATAGGTATGCCCCGCAACCTGGTAGCGGCCCTTGCAGACTACCGGATAGCCGGCTTTTTCATCGGCATCGAACTGGTCGATCAACATGTCGTTGAGGCGGCACTGCGTACCGTTCGCGGTTTCGACCCAACGCACCGCGCTTGCGGGGCTGCAGGCTCCGCAGGTATTGGGCGATTCACCGGTGGCGTATGACGACAGCAGGCAGCGGCCTTCCACCATCACGCAAAGGCTGCCGAAGCCGAAAACCTCGAGGTCGACCGCGCCGTTCTCGGCCAGGCGTCTGACCTGTGTCATCGACAGCACCCGCGGAATAACGGCGCGGCTAATATCGAATTGCGTCTTGTAAAAGCGTAATGCCTCGGTATTCGTCGCCGATCCCTGGACCGACAGGTGGCGCGGCAGGTCCGGGTAATTCTCCGCGGCGTAGGCCAGCACGCCGATATCGGCGATAATCAGCGCATCGATGCCGATAGCGGCGGCCACGTCGACGGCCCGCTGCCATCGTTCCCAGCCCGCCGGCTGCGGGTAGGTATTGATCGCGAGATATACCTTGCTGCCGTGATCATGGGCGTATCGAACCGCCTTTTGCGCACTGCCGTCGTTGAAATTCAGGCCGGCAAAATGGCGCGCGTTGGTGTCATCCCGGAAACCTATGTAGACGGCGTCGGCGCCGTTTTCGACGGCGGCTTTCAGCATCGGATAATTGCCCGCGGGACATACCAGCTGCATCAGTTTTGATCTACGCCCGAGCGGTAGCCTGGCCTGTATTTATCGACATCCCGGTCCGCTACCGACCCGGCCTGAGGTGAAATCATCGGTTTGGCGACCAACCGGATCAGCTGATGTTGGTGGCAAAGTCCAGGTATCCGGGCGCACGGCCCAGCAACGGCCGGCACTGCCGGTTACAGCTGGCGCTGCCTTCATGCATGGCCGGGCAGTTTACGATGTCCTGCACGCGGGCAAAAATCCTGCCGCTTACCGTATAACTTACTTCCACGTCGCGTTTGCGGTTCTGGCATCTGATGACCTGCGTTCTGACTCTGGTGCTCATGGCTATCTCCGGATCGATTGACGACGGAATGTTTGTACGCCTTACCGAAGAAATATTATTGATCTGGATCAGGTTAGTGGATTTCTCTGTTAATCCCGGCCGGGCGGGTCGTTTGCGGCGCCCGCTGCGCCGCGGTTACCGTCGTTGCCGGAGGGGTTCCTGGGGCGTGGCGCGGAAGTTCCCGGTGAACGGATTTAGCGCTGCATTTATGAATTGAAAACACGTTTTTCACGCAAGCTTTCAAATTGGGGCCTACACCGGTATGGTTTGATCTGAACAATCAGAGGAACCGACAATGCAATTATCCAACAATACCAGTCGTAGAACGCTGTTAAAGACCGCATTTTGCGCCACGCTGGGGCTGTCGCTGTCGATTTCGGCCGCCGGCATAGGCGCGGCCGATATCGAATCGATTCACTTTTTAATTCCCGGTGGCGCCGGCGGCGGCTGGGATGGCACCGCGCGCGGTACCGGCGAAGCGCTGACCAAGTCGGGTCTGATCGAAAAGGCTTCCTATCAAAACCTTTCCGGCGGCGGCGGCGGTAAAGCCATCGCGCATATCATCGAAACCGCGGCCCAGCAAAAAGGCACCCTGATGGTGAACTCGACTCCTATCGTGGTTCGCTCCCTGACCGGGGTTTTCCCGCAATCGTTTCGTGATTTGACGCCGGTTGCCGGCACCATCGCCGATTACGGCGCCTTCGTGGTGCGTAGCGACAGCCCGATCAAGAGCTGGAAAGAGGTGGTGGCCGGATTCAGGAACAATCCGCGCAAGATGAAATTCGCCGGCGGTTCGGCCAAGGGCAGCCTCGATCACCTGGTCCCCGCGGCCGCGATCAAGGCCGAGGGTCTCGACCCCAAGGCTCTGCGCTACATTCCCTATGACGCCGGCGGCAAGGCGATGGCTGGGCTGTTATCCGGTGAAGCGCAACTGTTGTCGACCGGCCTCGGCGAGGCGCTGGAAATGAGCAAGGCGGGGCAGGTGCGCATACTAGCGATTACCGCCCCCGAACGACTCAAAGATGCGCCGGATGTTCCGACGCTGGTCGAAATGGGTAACCCGACGGTATTCGCCAACTGGCGCGGATTTTTTGGCGCCCCGGGGCTTTCCAAGGCTGAAGCCCAGGCTTATGCCGATGTACTCGGCAAGATGTATAAAACGCCTGAATGGGAAACCGTACGAGCGCGCAACGGCTGGGTGAATGTCTACAAGCCGGGCGCCGAGTTTTACAGCTTCCTCGAAGAGCAGGAAAAGCAGGTTGGCGACCTGATGCGCGAACTCGGGTTTCTGTAAACCGGTACTTTCGGCCGCCAGGCCCGCCTGGCATTGACCACAGGCCCGCGAACGGATCCCGCTGCATTGCGATGGCCGGGATTCGTTTACGGAAATTTTTCGTCCCCCGAACCGACGGAGCCAGATGATGACACTTTCCAAAGAGCGGATCGGCGCGCTTTTTTTTCTCGCGTTGTCGATCTTGTACGGTTATTTCGCCAGCGGAATCAAGCTTTATCCTGGCGATGAACTGGATCCGATGACGGCGCAGACGCTGCCATTCGTGCTGTCGGGACTGGGTATCGCGTTTTCACTGAGCCTGTTGATCAGCGGCAAGGGGGCCGGGCGCAGCATGGGCGTCGCCCATCTGAACTGGAAGCCGGTTATCGGCCTGATGCTGATAAGCCTCGCCTACGGCTTTGCGCTCGACTGGCTTGGGTTCCTGATTTCCACGATCCTGTTTCTGATCGCGGGATTTCGAATCCTCGGTGAAAAGCGCGTGAAGATTCTGTTGCTGGTGGCGGTGCCGTTTGTCTTTATCTTCTGGTTCGGCCTGACCCAGATGCTCGATATATATCTCGCGCCCGGGCGCATTTTCGGAGGCCAGTGACATGCTCGACGGTATCCTCACCGGTTTGCAGACCGCGATCATGCCCACCAACCTGATGATGGTGGTGCTGGGCTGTTTCGTCGGCACCTTCATCGGAATGCTGCCGGGCCTCGGCCCGGTGTCGGCGATCGCGTTGATGATTCCGATCACCTATGGCATCGATCCCTCGTCGGGCATCATACTGATGGCGGGTGTTTACTATGGCGCCATCTTTGGCGGTTCGACCTCGTCGATCCTGATCAACGCGCCCGGTTGTTCCGGTACCGTGGTCACCGCCTTCGACGGTTACCCGATGGCGGCGCGCGGTCAGGCCGGCAAGGCGCTGGCGCTGGCCGCTTACTCATCGTTCACCGGCGGCACTATTTCCGCCATTTTCCTGCTGCTGGCGGCGCCGATGCTGGCGAAGGTTTCGCTCAGTTTTCAATCGGCCGACTACTTCGCGCTGATGGTGCTCGGCCTGTCGGCGGTGGCCGCGTTCAGCGGCAAGGGACAGATTCTGAAGGCGTTGATCATGACCGTGTTTGGCCTGATGCTGTCAACCGTCGGCACCGACCGCGCCACCGGGGTGGAGCGTTTCACCTTCGGTTCGATTGACCTGCTCGACGGCATCAGCTTCCTGCTGCTGGCGATGGCGACCTTCGCGCTCGCCGAAGCCATGATGTCTGTGCTCGAACGCACCGATGAGGACGCCGAGCCGCAGGACATGACCAAACTCGGCAGCATGAAACTGAGCGCCGAGGAAGTGAAGGAAGTCGCGCCCACGGTAGGGCGCTCCTCGGTGCTGGGATTCCTGGTCGGGGTGTTACCGGGCGCCGGCGCGACGATCGCCGCTTTCCTCGCCTACGGCGTCGATCGCAACCTCGCCAGGGGCGACAGCAAGGATGAATTCGGCAACGGTTCGCTACGCGGACTCGCCGCCCCGGAAGCCGCCAACAACGCCGCCTCGTCGGGATCCTTCGTGCCCCTGCTGACACTGGGTATTCCTGGCTCCGGTACCACCGCCATCATGCTCGGCGCGTTGATTTCATACGGCATTCAGCCGGGCCCGAGGCTGTTCGTAGATAATCCCGAAGTGTTCTGGTCGGTGATCATCTCGATGTACTTCGGCAACGTGGTGCTGTTGATTCTGAACCTGCCGCTGATTCCATATATTTCGCGCCTGCTGATCATACCGAAGCCGATCCTGGTGCCGATGATCCTGCTGTTTTCGATCACCGGCGTCTACCTGGTGTCGTTCAACTCGATGGATATCCTGATCATGGTCGGCATTTGTGCGCTGGCGATATTCCTGCGCCTGCTGACTTTCCCGATGGCGCCGCTGCTGCTCGGCTTCATCCTCGGCGGCATGATGGAAGACAACCTGCGGCGCGCGCTGTTGATCAACGACGACAGCCTCAGTTTTCTGTGGCAGCGACCGATTACGCTGACCATCATGCTGATCACGGTATTGATTCTGATCGCGCCGGTATTCCAGAAAACCATCAAACGGATCTTCCACATCGAATCGCGCGGTGATAGCCTGACTATCGATTGAGGATTGCCTTCGCTTTAGAGGGATTTTATGTTTTTCATGCCTTACCGGCTCGACGCCAACCGCAGGGGCATACCGTTTTTGACGCTGCTGATCTGCCTGTTGTGCAGCTTTGTTTACTGGCAGCAGTACACGGCCGACAAACGCTATTTCGCGGAAATCGAAAAGTTTTGCCTGCAGGACCTGAGCAAGCGCGAAGTGATGTGGCTGAACCGGGTGCCGATGGATTTCGCCGGTAACCGTTGCGGCGTCGTGCTCGAATCCCTCCGCGACGCCGACGACGGCGAGGCCGAGATCGAACGCATGGCCAGGCGGGTCAAGCCGATCAAGCTGTTCGAATCGAAGCAGGCCAACATCGCTCATATCGAAAAACAGCTGCGCGAGATTTACCGTAAATTCGAGCGCGACGTACCCGAGCATCTGACCAGCGACCTGGCTTACGATCCGCATGACCTCGATGTCGTTAAAATGGTGACCGCCACCTTTTCGCACGGCAGCGCCATGCACCTGGCGGGCAACCTGCTGTTTTTCTATATTTTCGCGGCCTCGGTGGAAATCGTTTTCGGCGCGCTGGTTTTCCTGCTATTCATTACCGTCACCACTTTCGGCACTAGCCTGGCTTACAGTTACGCGATGGCGGGTGTCGATAGCGCGCTGCCGACCGTTGGCCTGTCGGGCGTGGTGATGGCGGCGGTCGCCGCGCTCGCGATAATGATGCCGACGGTGCGGATTCGGTGTTTCTTCTGGTTTATCGTCATCTTTCGAATTCTGCGCGTGCCGGCGCTTTTTATCGCGCTCTGGTACATCGGCTGGGATATCTACGAAATGAATCAGCTGGACAACAAATCCCTGATCAATTACGTGGCGCACGTCAGCGGCGCCGCCATCGGCGCACTGTTCGGTGCCTGGTACGCGGTTTTCAGGTCGAAGATGTTGAAGGAACTGGCGCTCTAGCCCGGGTAGTCGGCCCGCTATTTACAAACCCTCGCAGTTCTGCGGCAGGTAGGCCGAATCGAGATTGCTACTGCAGTGCCAGCGATTCATGCTGACGTCGCCGTTACTGGACTCGGGATTCAGGGTAATGATCTTGTCGCTACCGAAGAGCTCTTTCAACTCGACCACGATGCTGCCATCCGGCTGCAGGTTCACATGCGAGATGGCTTCGCTATTGTTGAACGTCGAATCGGAAATACCGATCTGGGGCAGGCTATGCGGCCAGTCGCCTTCCATCATGTAATGTTGCAGCGAGCCGACCTTGACTACGGAGATTTCGGAAAAAACCTGCGCCGCGTGCGCCTGTAACAGGTAACGACTGGTCGCGCCCGGTATCGAAGTCGAGTCGCCGCTGTCCTGCGAATCCAGGAAGGATAGCAGGCCGCTGAAAAATCCTTTCTGCTCGGGCGATTTATCCGTCACCAGGCTGGCGACGAAGCCTGGCTCGGCAAACAACTGCGAGGTCGCATTTTCGATCGCGATACTGAACACCTTTTTACCGCCGGCGTTCAACAGCCAGCTGTCGGCGACACCTTCGGTCATTTTACGAAACAGAACCTGGCCCTGATCGGTGCCGACCAGTTTCCAGTCGATGCGCAGAATGATGCGATGGCGCTTGAACTGACTCGAGGAAATCTTGCGATTGGAATAAACGATATCCTCGCTCAGTTCGGGCGCGCAGGAGTCGAAGCGTATGTCGACAATGTGGCCATGAAGGCTGTAAGCGCCGAGCTTGCGCTTGATGCTGACGACGCTGTACTCATCGGCAACCTGCGACGGGTAACCGAGGCTTTTCACGACTTTTGATTCGGCGCTGGCGATTTCTCCGGCATCTGGAAAAATCCGCGGGTGGTCGTTCAGCGCCTGCGGCCAATTGCGCTCCTTGAACGGAGTGCATTCGGATCCGTAGGCGTAAAATCCGACCGATTTGTCCGCGGCTATCCGACTCCAGGGGCTACTGCCGCTGACAACGATCAGCCTGGTCGCTTTTTGATCGCTTGCCATGACGATACCCTTGACCGAGGAATTGTCTCTGGCGGTAAACCTTTGCGCCGGCGCCGGGTCTCGCGGCTTGAGCGTTATCAACTCGATAAAATCGCGATCGGCGAACAGTTGTTCGGCCGCCATGCCGAGGGCTGCCGACATCGCATCTTCGCCGCGGTTGTCGGTTAGCAGGCTGCCGGCGAAACCCATGGTGCTGGTTCGGTACAACAGCTTGCGATTGCGATCGGACTTGAGCGTCCATTCAATCCAGACCTGCACCCGGTTACGGCTTAGCCGTTTGAAGGCGATCTTGTCGACGGGTTTGTATTTGGTCGATGCCGCAAGCGAGGGCGCGCAGGCATCATAGGTGAGGCCGGTGATCCTGGCATTGAGGCTGTAACCCCCGGAGTTCTCCAGTTTAGTCAGCGTATCGCTCGATGCCGGGCTGATCGAGTATCCCAAGGGTCTGGTTTTTTTGATGATCGCGTCGTTGGTGCGGTTTGCATCAGCGGCCAGCCATTTTTTGCGATTCAGCGCGATGCCCAGCGGCATCGGGGCCTTGGCCGCGCATTTTTCGCCAAACAGCAGTTGCCCGATTTCGGCCTGGGTTTCCTTACCCTTGATCCAGTCCTTGCCGTTAGCCAGCAGGTACAGCTTTCGGGTGCGGGTTTTCTGCTCCGAACTGATCGGTTTCAGGCTGGCGTATTCGAGATCCTCGATTCCGCTACCGTCCTCTTCGACCAGAATCCGGGCGATGAAATCCTGCTCCGAAAACAGCGTCAGCACGGCCGACTCCAGCGCGTTACTAATGGCGGTTTTGGAAGAGGTCGAATGGCTCCAGCCGTTGAAACGGCCCGCGGTGGTGGCCTCGTAAATGACATCCTGATCGCGATTGCTGCGCAGCTGCCAGTTGACCTGCAGCTTGACGCGATGCTTGGTAAAGCGATGCGCGGAAATGTTCTCCATTCGTTTCAGGCGCTCGCTTTTACGGATTCCCGGAGCGCAGGTTTTAAAATCCATATCGACAATTTCCGCATGCAGACTCAGGCCCCCGGTTTTTTTCAGGCGCCCGAGCAGACGGTATTTTTCGGTGCGTTCGGCGTCATAGTCGAGACCGTTGATGATCTTGTTGATGCGGTGAGTCAGATCGGCCTCGGATGGGAATAGCGATTTGTGATAAACAAAGACATCCGGCGTGTTCATCGCGCCGCGCGAGGTACAGCCCTTGCCGCTGTGAAAGACACCGACCTTGCTGGTCTGGTTGACGTGGGATTCCGATTTCCACAGGTAACGGGTATCGAGCAGGTGCAGTTTGCGCGCGGTTTTTTCGTAAGGCCGGATAATCGGTTTTGTCGAAGCGGTTGCCGCGTTCGGGAACTGGCTGCTATTATTTTGTTTCTGTTTTATGACTTTCGAATCGGCCTTTTTGTCGGGCTCCTTGTCCGAGTAATGAATTTTTCCATTTTCATCGACCCACTTGTAAAGCTGGGCCTGGCCGTTAAGCGAGGTTAGCGTCAGGGTAATCAGCACCAGTATGGCGCTTGAAATCTTTGCAGACATCTAAGGGATCTTTAGCCAGGAATTAGCTTGAGTATAGTATCCTTGCAGCTTTCATCCAGAACGAAAAAAGACGCGCTCGATTAAGGCATCAAGCCAAATTACCGGGCGGATGGGATTAGTATCGTACGCAGGCCGCGGCGAGGAAAGCTTCGGACAGTTCGCCGCGCCCCATCTTGTCGATCAGCTCCTGCGAGACCTGCAGGATTTCAGACAGCGAACCGGTAATCAGCACCAGTCCGAGCTGCAGCGTCACGCGCTTGTCGGCCAGCGGATTGGTGACGTTCGGATGCCCGGGCGACTGCAGGATGAACTGAATTTCGCTGAGGTCCGACGGCATTTTTTCGCAGCCACCGCCCGGGGCGATGTAATCGAACAGCTCCGCGGGCGATGCGAGTGAGACACTATCTTCCTTGATGGTCTGGTCGCCGTCGTTAACGGCAAATTCGATGGTGATCGGCATCCGCGACATCCTCTGTTGAAGTGTGAACAAGCATACGCCCCGGCCGTTCACGGATACTTGTCCTGGGTCAACAAGTGGAATTGCAGGCATGACTTCTACCTGCGTCATCCCGTCGCCTGCGCGACCCGCCCGAGCCGGTGTCTTGCAACGACGGCGCGGTACAAGGTCCCCGCTTGCGCGGGGACGACTCCAGGGTGTCATCCCGGCGCCTGCGCGGTCCGCTCGAGCCGGGATCTTGAAATGGTGGCGTGTTGCATGATCCCTGCTTGCGCAGGGATGACTTTTATTGCTGCGGGCGGCCGAGGTCGATAACGACGCCGGCCTCGAGCAGCTCTTCGGTGCGCTGCTGCGAGTAAGTGCGGTAGTCGGTTTTCTGGTAGTGCTTGCCGGCGACGTAGCGCATGCTTTCCTTGAAGTGATGCGGAAAAGTCAGGCTGTCGTGGCGTCGAACCAGGTTGCCTTCATCGAAGACCAGTACGCCCGGCCGGTAAATCATTTCATGCTGGCGCGCGAGCTCGGCCGGCGTGGTTTCGTTGCCGAAAATATCGATGACGGTTTCAGTCGAGCCGGCGTCCAGTCGTACGATGGTGAAAGGCTCGATCTCCTTGCGCACCAGCTCGTGCGCGAGAATCCCGTCGTGAAACTCGTTGCAGTCGTAGCAGCTGCCGTCCTCGAAGATCAGCATTAGCGGGCCATCGATACTCGACAGGTCCCGGGTCTCGCTGAACAGCGGATTGGGACGCAGCTGGTAAACGTCGTTATCGAGCCTGGCCTGCAGGTAGGCGCCGAGTTTCGTCGTTTGATAGGATTTGGTGGCGACGAATTCGAGTACCTGCCTGAAGCGTTCGGGTGCGCGATAGCCGTTGACGCGCACCACGGTTTTATTATCCTGATCGAGAAACAGGATTGCCGGGGTTGCCGCTACCTTGAGAATTTCGGAGAGCTCTTTTTCGGTAACCGAGATATCTTCGTTAAAGGCGATATCGCGGTCGCCGCGCACGTTGATCGCGATGGTGTCGAAATGTTGCTGGATGTAGGTGCGTAGCGGTTCGGCCTCGAAGCATTCTTCGAGCATCCGGTCGCAGTAGGGGCAGTCGTTGAGCTGGAAAAACAGCAGCACGTGCTTGCCGGCATCGGTGGCGTCGTCGACGTCGTCGGCGATATCGAGAAAACTCTCCTTGAACCAGGCGGGCGCCTCGTGCGTGACGCCACCGGTTATGCTGCCGCGAGTCGCGGTTTCGGCGGCATTGGCGGGTGGCAGCAGACTCAGCAGAGCCGCCAGCCCCAGGGCTTTCAGGTAAATTCCGATGCCGGACATTAGTCTCCCTCCGAAAACTGCTTGTCGCTGCCAGCGCGGAAATATAACCGATCCGTCCGAGGCTGGAAATAGCCCCTTGGGAGTAAGCCCGGTGATTAAAAATGCGACACAAGTCACAATTCATTCCGGTCAGACTTTAAGCTGCTAAACTCGAAACTCATCATCATATTATGCAGTAGATAGTCATGAACCTAGTTGCAACATTGCTCTCGCTCTTAACCCTGGGAATGCTGATCGTGCTGATTTTGCAGATGCGAAGTCAGCGCCGCGCCACCGAGGAATTACTTTCCGATAACCGCATTCGTACGCGCCTGTATCAGGATGCCGACGAATCGACGACCCTGATTCTGAGTCGCACTATTCAAAACATTGGCGCCGGTCACCCGGATCCCAATCTCGAAAGCGATTCCTTTACCCTCAAGGTTGTGCGTGAACTGGTAAAACGCAGGGTGCCCAAGGACAAGTGGCTCGAAATCCAGGCCAATGAGCGGCTGGTACACGAGCTTTTCCTTTTGTTGCGCCAGAACGCGGTCAAAAAAAGCCGACGCGTTGCCTAGCCCGTATTTCACGATCTGAAAATACCCCGCAGCAAGAGCGCCCCGTCTTCAGGGTCATCCCGGCGCCTGCGCCGCCCGCCCTAGCCGGGATTCTGCAACGGCGGTGCGTCACAAGGTCCCCGCTTGCGCGGGGACGACTCCAAAGTGTCATGCCGGCGCCTGCGCGGCCCGCCCGGGCCGGGGCCTTTCAAGGGCGGCGTGTTGTAAGATCCCCCGCTTTTGCGGGGATGACCCTGGTTATCAGTACTTTGCACTATCGCTTTCGTAGCTGAGTCCTGCCGAAGCCGCCTGGTCCTTCACCGCGCGGTATATCTTTTCGTCCAGTGAATCGTCGGCGCCACCCTCGGCTTCGACTTTTTGCCGGATGAAGCGATTACGCGATTCGGACAGTTCCTTGATTTCCTGTTTCAGTGCCTCGCGCCGCTGTGCCTGCTCGGTGATCACTTCCATCGCCTCGGCCGGCGCCATCATCTGCATGCTGGCGGGCAGGTCTTCGCGTTTTATTTCCTCGAGATCGACGCGTCCCGAGGTGACGGCATCGACCAGCTCGCTTTCGCCGAGCAGATTTTTCTTGCCGCTTTCTGTCGCGTTGTAGGCCGATCGACGAGCCAACGCCTCGGTAGACAGTTCCTTGCGCAGCTTCGAGCTGGCGTCGAGTTTCGCCTTTTGCTTTACGCGGGTTTCCTCGTCACCGAAATAGAGGCGGGTGTCCTCGAGCTCACTAGCCAGCGTCGACAGCTTTTTATCGAAAGGCGTCGCCACCGCAACCGCGTTACCCGAGTCTTCGACCTGGAAGTAGCTGCCCTCGCCGAGCGCCGCGATTTGCCGCCACGCGGGACGGGTGTACTGGTGTTGGCCACTCTGGATGGTGTTGACGACGATACCCTTGCGCTTGGCCGCGGCCAGCGTCAGCGGATACTTGACGTCATCGGCATAGTCCATGTGTGGAGGGGCGTCACCGACCAGGAAGGCGACCCGGTAGACATTGCTGTCCTGGCTCCACGAAACCTTGTGAATCGCGTCGTATAGCGCCTGGTTGACGCTTTCCGGGCCGTCGCCGCCGCCCACGGCGCGGAAGTCCATCAGGCTGGCGTACATCGAATCGAGATCGTCGGAAAGGTCATAGACGCGGGTGACGTAGGCGTCGCCGCGATCGCGGAACGCGACCAGCCCCATCCTGATGTCGGGATTCTGTTTCGCCGAGGCCATGGTGGACGCGATTGACCAGATTTTTTCCTTGGCCGCCTGGATCAGGCCGCTCATGCTGCTGGTGGTGTCGAGAATGAACACCACTTCGACACGGTGGCTCTGCCCGGGTATAGCGGTCGTGGTGCTGGTGTTTTGAATCGCCTGCGCCTGCTGCACCATCGGGAACAGCGCGATGCCGGTCGCGGTAGCAAGAATTAGCGCCAGTGCGATTATCTTTGCATTGAAAGTTCTGGTTTTCATGGGTATCTCCGTTTCTAGGGTTGGGTGAGTTTGCGCACGGCGTCGATCGCGACGCGATGTGCCGATTGAAAAGCCGAGTGGTCGGATTGGCCGCGGTAAACCTCGGCGCCTTGCTTGCGGCCGAGGTCGGGGATCCAGCAAAACAGCGACTGGATCAGGAAGAAACTCCAAAGCGCCGCCGCCTGGCTGCCGGTGTTGACCATCGCCCAAGCGCCCGCGGCCAGGCCGGCGGACATCAGGCCGAAATCCAGCGCCGCTGCAAATAAAGTGCCATGGAAGTAGAGCGCGCGCGTGAGCCAGATGAAACCGGCCTGGATCAGTACCTGTTCGAACAACGGCGCCTCGAAAAACCAGCAGGCCAGGCTCAGCGCCGTCCAGGCGGCAAGCATGACCACGCGGCCGACTCGCGCGCTGCTGCGTTTGAACAGGTACAGCAGGTAGCACAGCGCCGCCGCCAGCAGCACCAGGTTGAAAACGCTGCCGTAGCCGAGAAAAGAGCCGAGTAGCAGGTTGGCGGCGCCGGCGCCGAGACTGATGACGAAGGCGATGACGAGTCCATCGATGATGCCGGGCGTTTTCATGACTTTACCCTCCGTTCTTTTTCGCGCAGCAGCGCGATTTCGATTTCTTCGTTACGGATACTGTCGGCATTGGTGAACTCGCCGCCGGTCGCGGCCGTGTCTTCGCTGACCAGCAGCTCCAGTTTTTGTTTCATGCTGGTTAATTGCTGGCTTTGCTCTTCGATGTCCGCGGCCAGATGCCGTTGCTGCGCATCGATACCGGCGGATTGATGCTTCAAGCCCTGCAGCTGCTTGTCGCCGGCCAGCTTGCGCCGCACCAGGTCGCGCGCGAGATCGTCCTTTTTAGCGGCGAGGCAGATATCGAGTTCTTCATCGAAGCCCCTGAGGTTGTCCACCACCACCGATGTCGCCTTGGCCAGTTGATCGGCCTCGTGCTGCAGTAATTTCAAACGTTGACGGTCCTGGTCAAGGGCGAACTGCATTTCGCGAACCGCCTGCTTCAACTGCAGATCAGGCTCCTCGATGCGGTCCAGAACCGCGTGAAAGTCAGCCTCGAACAGTCGCGAGAGTCGGGTTATCAGTGCCATGTCGTATGCTCCATTGTTGTTCAAAGATGCTGTAATTCTGGGTCAGAGCCAGGCTTTAAAACAGGCAGGGTTTGGTAAAACATGACAGCGCGGGTTTACAAAAAATTTACAAAGGCCGGGGGCGGGAATGCTAGGATTGAAGTGTTTTTAAAGAGGGTTCGAAGCAATGGCGCAAAAGGCGCGTTTACTGGTTGTCGAAGACGAGGCCGCGATTCGTAGCGGCCTGGTCGACGTCTTCGTTTACCATGGTTACGAAGTCGAGACCGCGGATAACGGCGACGATGGCCTGCGCATGGGCTTGAGCGGCAAGTTCGACCTGATTTTGCTCGACGTCATGCTGCCCGGCGTCGACGGTTTCGAAATCTGCAACCGCATCCGCCAGCAGGATCGGCAGCAGCCGGTGATCATGCTGACCGCCAAATCGAGCGACGAAGATATCGTCCAGGGATTGACGCTGGGCGCCGACGATTACGTCGCCAAGCCGTTTTCGGTGACGCAGCTGGTGCTGCGCGTGCAGGCGGTGCTGCGCCGCTCCGGCATCGCCGAGGACAACCAGCGCGAGATTTGTCTCAACAACGGACTGGTCATCGACACCGAGAACCTGTGCGCCGGCGAGACCGCGTTTACGCGCCGCGAGATGGACCTGCTGCAGTATCTGGCGCAGCAGTGCGATCGACCGGTGGCGCGCGAAGAACTGCTGGCGCGGGTCTGGGGATATGCCAACCACATGGAAATCGAGACCCGTACCGTCGATATCCACATCGCCAAGCTGCGCCGCAAGATCGAAGCCGATGCCGCCAGTCCCGAAGCCATCGTTACCGTGCGCGGCGCCGGTTACCGGCTGATGCTCGCGCCGCAATGACCCAGCGACGCCTCACGCTGCTGCTGGTGCTGTTTTTCCTGGCGCTGGCGATTCCGACCTCGGTCCTGGTCTACCAGGCCTACGGGCAGTTGAAATGGGAAGCGTTTTACCAGCACCAGCGGCTTGCACGCGAATTATCGCGGCGTATCGACAGCGGCTTTCGCGACCTGATCGAGCGCGAGGAAAAACGCCCCATCAGCGACTACGAATTTCTCAACGTAACCGGATCCGACGACACCGCGTTTCTGCAGCGCTCGCCGCTTTCCGAGTTTCCTCGGCAGATGGAAGTACCCGGCCTGCTGGGCTACTTCCAGGTCGATGCCTCGGGCCAGTTGCGTACACCGATCGTGCCCGCGGACAGTGCCGCCAATTACGGTATTTCATCGGCTGAACTACGCCAGCGCGAACAGCAGGAAGGCCGTATCCGCGGCATCCTCGATCAAAACCGCCTGGTGGGTAAAAGTGACGTTGCGGCCACGCCCTCGGTAGGACTGTTGCAGGCGGAGGAAGAAGTGGCGCGGGAACCGCGCGCCGACAGCCCGATGCTCAGCAGCGATCTCGATAGCAGTAGTATGAAACTTGTGCGGCCGGACCTGGAGAGCCAGGGGCAGTCGGTGTTCGATGAACTGGCTGCGCGCAAGTCGAACGCGCCGGCGCCAAGCGCGGCGCCAGCGGAGCAGGTCAAGGATTTGAAGCTGGAAGATAGCTACCAGGTCGCGGCCGGCACCGCCTCCGAGGCCGAGAATATGGAATTAAAGAAGCAGGTCGCTGCCAAGCGTTCACGCAAGGAAAAGTTCAACCTGCCGCAGACGCTAACTGAAGAAATTATCAGCGAGCAGAGGAGCCTTGCTGAATCCGAGGAGGATATGGCCTTTGGCGACGCGCAGGTTCTGGATCAGCGGGCGATTCGCATACAGACCTTCGAAAGCGAGGTCGAGCCGATGGAGTTCGCGCTTCTCGACAGCGGTCATTTCGTGCTCTTTCGCCGCGTATGGCACCAGGATGAACGCTACGTGCAGGGCATCCTGTTCGACCAGGCCAGTTTCATCCAACGCCTGATCGCGCCAGCCTTTCGCGAATCGGAACTGTCGTCGATGAGCAAGCTCATCGTCGCTTACCGGGGCGCGATTCTGCGCAGCTTCGCCGTCGACTACGGCCGTCAGTACCGACCCGGCGCCGAGCAGGAAAGCAGCGAACTGCTCTACCAGGCGCGCCTGATCGCGCCGTTCGGCGATATCGAGTTGATTTATACGCTGGCGCGGCTTCCGATCGGCGCCGGCGGCCAGGTCATAGTGTGGTCGGCGCTGGTGCTAGCCATCGTGCTGGTGGGCGGCTGTTTCATGTTGCTACGCCTGGGGCAGCGTCAGCTTGCGCTGGCGCGCCAGCAGCAGGATTTCGTATCGGCAGTCAGCCACGAGCTGAAAACGCCGCTGACCTCGATACGGATGTACGGCGAAATGCTGCGCGAGGGCTGGGCCGACGAGGCGAAGCGCAAGAGCTATTACGACTTTATCTTTCACGAGGCCGAACGCCTGACGCGCCTGATCAATAACGTGCTGCAGCTGGCGCGCATGTCGCGCAACGAGCAGGTGGCGAACCTTGGAACGGTCAGGGTGGGCGCCGCGCTGGCCGAATTGAAACCGCGGCTCCAGTCGCAGCTCGAGCCCACCGGATTCGAGCTGAAAATATCCGCTGCCAACGAGGTCGATGAGCTGTCGATTCAGATCGATACCGACTGGTTCCTGCAAATATTCATCAACCTGGTCGACAATGCGGTCAAGTTTTCCGCCAACGCGGAGTCGAGGTGCGTCGACATCGACTACCGCCAGTTGCGCGACGGTAGAATCGAGTTTTCGGTGCGCGATTACGGTCCCGGCATTGCGCCCGACCAGATGAAAAAAATATTCAGGCTGTTTTACCGCAGCGAAAACGAGCTTACGCGCGAAACCGTCGGCACCGGCATCGGCCTGGCGCTGGTGCATCAGCTGGCGAGCGCGATGCAGGCCGAGGTCGACGTGGTCAACTGCGAGCCGGGCGCCGAGTTTCGCCTGCGCTTCAAATCCGCGACCTGACGATCTGTATGCCGCGGTTGGCGATCTGGTTCGATTCCCGGGTTCTGTAAAATTACTCGCAGGCAGTCCTCCACAGTGCCGGACTGGCGTATATATTTTTTGCTTCGCGGTAGCTGTACATCCCTTTGTATTAAGATTTTAGATGCGCTTCAGCCAGTTGAGCTTATTGCGCGCAACATATAATTACGGCTTATGGCCCGATCAGCTTCCCGCATGAACTCAATGCCAGTGCAGCAACTATGATCTAGATCAAGGTATTGTCGTGGAATGACATTAACTTGTAAGTCTAATCGAGATGAATTCTGTAGATGTCTTTGGGGCTATTCATGATCAACAAGACGTATAGCCGGGATTTATTTTCTGAGTATATTTAGACAGGTAACAGGACTTACGAATCATATGAAAATCAAACTTTCACTAATGGCGGCTTTGTTAGTTTTTCACTTTTCGCTGCAAGCGGGCGGACTAAGTGACAACCAATTTGGCCTGGATTTAACCAGTTTTTCCCGGGATAGCGATAGTTCGGTAACTTATGTGTACGACAATTCGGGCACTGTAAATAATCGGGTT
>Ga0224508_10000624_pt1 | contig 34037 bp, 32 predicted proteins | sample SF_Jan12_sed_USG_4_FD_170157 | JGI IMG/M metagenome (GOLD analysis project Ga0224508, IMG submission 170157) | Sediment microbial communities from San Francisco Bay, California, United States - SF_Jan12_sed_USGS_21 | ecosystem: Environmental > Aquatic > Marine > Sediment | place: USA...
CGCGTATACAGGAGGCGTTTCGCAAAAACGGCGTTGAATTCGCCCACCGCCGCGTCATGGTGGACCTGCCACCTGATGTTGATGTGCACAGCCCGCAGGGTAAGGCCATCGCCGATGCCGCCGCCGCGAGCCTAACCAATCCCACCGAGCCGCCGGCTGGCGGCAAAGCACCCGCTTAAGCCCTCATAAACAAGGCCCTTAAGCGAGTATAAGCCTACCCTTGATACGCTTTAGGCATGCGAGTACCCTAATCAGGCGAAGCGCTTCTCTGGGGGCTCTCGCCAAAGAAGGGCTAATAAGTTCAAAAGGGGGTGGGGTTCATGCGTACTAAGAGGTCGAATCAGGATCCCTGCAGTAGCATCGATATCCTTTACGGCGCAAAAACCACAGTCACTGGAGACACCACTTTCCATGGCGGGCTGCGAGTCGATGGTCAGGTAAAGGGTGATATCACGGCGGAAGGCGAAGAGGACGGCACCCTCGTCTTGAGCGAACATGCCGAGGTGGTCGGAAATGTCACAGTGGCCCACCTGACGGTGGCGGGCAAACTGAGGGGCACCGTGTATTGCTCCCAGCGTATCGAGCTTTTGTCTACCGCCGATGTCAGCGGCGAACTGCACTATAAGAAAATCGACATTGCGCCAGGGGCAAGCGTAACCGCTAATCTCGTTTGCGAAAATAAGGAAGAGGCTGACAAGGGCGCGGTTACCAAATTAAAGGCACTCTGAATTCTTAAGACGAGGGCCTGGCAATCAGGCCGATCTAAGAACGCATTCGTTCACCGGCCGGATCATAGAGCGGCTCGGCAACGATTGTTGCTGGCTTCATTTTACCAAGTAGTTCGATCTCGAACGCCTCACCATCTTCTGCCAACTCGGCCGGTACATAGCCCAACGCCACACTCTTCTGTACGTGATGGGCGAAACCGCCAGAAGTGACATAACCTACGCACTCACCGTTGTGAAAGACCGCTTCATCGTGTGTTACATCGATATCGTCTGTTTCCATTACCATTGTAACCAGCCTCTTAGCGGGCCCCTTGTCCCGCTGAGCAATTACAGCTTCTTTACCAATAAAATCTGCTTGTTTGTCGAAATGAATAAAGGCGTCGAGGCCCGATTCAACTGCCGTAAAGTCGGGGCGGAAATCTAAGGTCCAAACACCCCATCCCTTTTCCAGGCGCAACGACAGCAACGTGCGCGCGCCGTACAGTTTCAACCCAAGATCCCTGCCTGCCTTCTCGATTTGTTCGAATAGCTTCAGTTGATATTGGGGTGCACAATACATCTCAAAGCCAAGCTCCCCGGAAAACGAGATACGCGCGAGCATCACCGGCACCCCACCCACCGCGGTGCGGCGAATGTCGCGAAACTTCAACGCCGGCGCCGACACGTCATCGCGCGTGATGCGTGCCAATAACTCACGTGCGTGTGGCCCGGAGATCGCTATGCCGTGGAGTTCATCGGAGCGGTTGCGATAACTAACGCCGCTGGCGGGCATGTGCATGTCGAACCAACGTCGGTGCATTTCCTGCGCCGCCCCCGACCCGAATACATAAAACGTTTCGTCATCGAGACGCGCGACCGTCAGATCCCCGTAGAGCTTACCCTTTGGTGTCAACATCGGCGCCAAACTTAGACGGCCGATCTTGGGTAATCGTCCGGCCAGGATACGATCAAGAAACACCTCGGCGCCTGGCCCCTTGAACTCGTGGTTGGCAAAGTTGGCGATCTCGACGGCACCGACCGCGGTGCGCACGGCGCGCACTTCATCGGCGACGTATTCGAACGCATTGGAACGGCGAAACGTTGGTGTTTCATGTGCGTTCTCGGGTTTATCGGCAAACCAAAGCACGTGTTCAAGTCCAAAACCAGCGCCCATGACGGCACCACGGGTAACGAGACGATCGTAGAGTGCCGTTGTCTTCTGACGACGGCCGGCTGGTAACTCTTCATTCGGATACGTCAGCATGAAGCGGCGTGTGTAGTTTTCTGCCGACTTGGTGGTGCCATAATCATGGGTGGCGAACTCGCCGAAGCGAGCAATATCCATGGCCCACACGTCGATCGATGGCTCACCCTCAATCATCCATTCGGCTAAGCACAAACCCACGCCGCCGGCTTGGCAAAACCCCGCCATAACAGCAACTGCCGCCCAATAGTTCTTCATGCCCGGGACCGGCCCGATCATGGGATTGCCGTCTGGACCAAAGGTAAAAGGACCATTGATGACGTTCTTGATACCGGCGCGACCGAGGGCCGGGATGCGCTCGAAGGCGAGCTCTAGCCGATCGCTGATGCGATCGAGATCGGGTGGCAGCAACTCATGACCGAAGTCGAGCGGTGTGCCTTCCACCTTCCAGGGTGTCGACGTGGGTTCGTAGGTACCGAGCAACAGGCCTTTCTGCTCTTGACGAAAATAGAGATTGCTTTCGTAGTCGATGCCGCAAGGTAACTCTTTGCCATGCGCCTCGATCTCGGGAATTGTCTCGGTAATTAAATAATGATGCTCCATCGGTTGTACGGGCAGATCGATACCGGCGAGATGACCGACCTCACGCGCCCACAGGCCAGCTGCGTTAACGATTAGCTCGGCGTTAATGGTTCCGTTCGGCGTCACCACGTCCCAACTACCGTCTCCCCGTTGGGTGGTTTCGATCACCGGTGTGTTGCGATGATACTGAGCACCATAGTGGCGCGCCGATTTGGCATAGGCGTGAGTCACACTCGATGGGTCGATATAGCCATCGATAGGATCCCACAGGGCGCCAAGGTATTTCGAGGGATCGATAAGCGGATGCATCTCGGCCACTTCCTTTAGCGAGATGAACTCTTGATCGAGTCCCATGTAGCGCGCTTTCGAACGTTCTTGTTTCAGATAATCCAAGCGTTCAGGCGTAGACGCCAAATAAAAGCCGCCAGTAGGGTGATGACCGACGGATTGTCCGGACAGCTCTTCCAATTCCTTATAGAGATTGATCGTATAGCCCTGCAGGCGCGAGATGTTTGGATCGGAACTAATCGTGTGGATCTGTCCGGCCGCATGCCACGATGAACCCGATGTCAGTTCGGAACGCTCGAGAAGTACGACGTCCTTCCAGCCGTGTTTTGCCAGGTGAAACAAGATTGAACAGCCGACAACACCGCCGCCGATGACTACAACTTTTGCGTGAGTTTGCATAACCTTCCCCTCCCCCCTCCTACAAGCGAAGGGGAAATAGCAAGACAACACCCCCGCTGGTTTATTACACCTTCGTTGATATCCATTGCTCTCCCCACTCGTGGGGAGAGAGCCAGGGCGGGGTTGACAGGCGAACGACCGCCGTTAGTCCCGCAACCTGCTAGCGTAGGTAAACAAGTATTATCGAGTACGGATTTTGGATATTCAATCAGTCATTTAGCCCACTTCTGCTTTCACCAGAAATGGTAATGTCCCTATTTTCCGTTTGCAGCATCGGCTTTTGGTATGTGCGCGTTACGTTTGGCATCACTTAAGAATTTCCTTATAGTGTTTAAGGGGTTGCCCAACAAAACCGGTTTAATCCAACGACATGAACCCGACGACATCGAGGCACCACTTGGTCTGGGCAGTTGTTCTTACGGTCGTCACCGCGCTATTACTGGGCTTTGTCTTGGTCGGCGGGCTCGCGAAAGGCGCGCAATGGTATCAATGGTGGCCCCACCTCTCGATGTCGAAAATCGAGCAATTCATTGCCGCCGCCGGCTACTGGGGGGTGGCCGCTGCCATCGGCCTCATGGTGCTACACTCGTTCGTCCCATTTCCGGCCGAGTTCGTGGCCATTGCCAATGGCATGATCTATGGGCCAATTTGGGGTACCGTGATTACCTGGGTGGGTGCGATGCTGGGCGCCTTCGCTGCATTCGGGCTCGCACGTTGGCTGGGACGACCGCTGGTTCACAGGCTACTGGCAGAAAGGAATTTGCAACACGTGGACGATTGGGTGGCCAATTACGGCGCCGGCTCATTGTTCTTTAGCCGTTTCATACCGGTCATCGCGTTCAATCTGATCAACTATGCGGCCGCTCTCACTAAGATATCATGGTGGACCTTCGCCTGGATGACCGGTCTGGGGATCATGCCCCTGACTACCCTCATGGTCGTAATGGGCGATCAAATCGAGCATCTACCTTGGCAAACGTGGTTACTCCTACTGGGCGCGGGACTCATATTGTGGGTAGTGGTGCACCGTCTCCAGCGATCACAGCCACGCAATGACAAAGCGCTATAGGGCACGCCGTTTAGCGGGCGCGATATACACCTAAGCTGGGGTTCCAGCCTTCGAGTGCCGAGATTTCGCCGGGCAGCGACTCCCGTCGCCCGATAACGATGGCACCCCCCAGCGCCAGCCTCGGTAGCATCTTTGACAGCACCTCCCGTTGCAGCGCCGGCTCGAAGTAAGTGAACGCGAGGTTGCGGCAGAGGATCAGCCGAAACGGTCCCACCGGCATTTCTTTCCGGATATCTTGCCGAAAGAAGTGAACACCCTGCCGGAAGCGCTCACGAATCGAATAGGCGTCGCCAACCCGCTCGAACGCCATGGAGATCCATGACGGCGGTAGGTCTCTCAGGCTGCTGGCCGGGTAACACCCGCTTTCTGCCCGCTGCAGCAAGTGCGGGTCGGCATCAGTCGCCACCACGTCCAAGCCGATGGGCGCGCGGTCCGGCAGCTGCGGGCAGACGCCGAGCTTATATAGGATCGACAGCGTATAGGGTTCTTCGCCGGAGGCACAGCCGGCGCTCCAGCAGTGGAGCACACTTTGTCCCGAAGCCAGTGCGCTTTGCGCAAGCTCCGGGAGGACGGTCTTGGTCAGGAAATCAAAGACACGCTGATCGCGGCAAAACCGGGAGATGGAAATCCGGCAGAGAGAATCCAACACCTGCCATTCTCCTCGATGCGAGCTCAGGTACGATGAGTAGCTAGCGATGCTCGGGAGACCTAGCTCCTTCAAGCGTCGGTCGATCCGCTTGCAGACCTGGCGACGTACTTTGCGAAAACCCGCCCAACGCATTCGCAGCTGCGGGCAAACCGACTGGAGAAACTGCACGCAGTCTGCGTCTTTCATCGGGACCAAGGGCCGTTGGTTAGAAGGCTAACGTCAGATCAGGCTAGACTCCCTGTTTTGTTTATGTCGTGCAGCTACGGCTGTAACCGCGCTATCTTCCACTTGTCTTCGCTCTCACGCGTGTAGAGCAAACGATCGTGAAGGCGGTCGGGTTGGCCTTGCCAAAACTCCATCTCCACCGGCATAACCCGGTACCCGCCCCAAAATGACGGTACCGGCACTTCGCGGTTCGCAAACTTTCGTTTCATCTCATCAAACTTTGCTGCCAGCAGTGATCGCGAGGAAATCACCTGACTTTGCACGGAGACCCACGCGCCGATTTGGCTGCCACGAGGGCGCGTGAGGAAATATCGCATGACTTCTTGGGTCTGTAACTTCCCGGCCGTACCTCTTATTACCACCTGGCGACCGAAGACACTCCAGAGAAACATCAATGCGACGTTGGCGTTAGTGGCGATGTGTTCTGCCTTTGCGCTCGCAAGATTTGTAAAAAAAACAAATCCGCGTTCGTCAAAATACTTGAGTAATACTGTTCGCAGCGCCGGCCGGTTTTCGGCGTCAACCGTGGCCAGGCTCGCGGCATTGGGTTCCAATATGTCCGAATCACACGCCTGTTGGAACCAAGCCTGGAATTGCTGAAACGGATCGGCCGGCATGTTCTGCCGCTTCAACGGCGCAAACTTATACTCTTGCCGGAGTTTAGAGATGTCCATACCGACGTCATGTTTGGACTGTTGCTGATTCATTTGCGGGTCACTCATTACTCAGAACGTGGGGGTGATCGTAGAAGGATTCGACACAGATTCTCAGCCCCCTCTCATCGAATCACCCAACGGCGGCGGAATCAAGACGAAATTGCCGAAATGTTTCTTCTCGAGAAACTCGCGCTGCGCGTCCGCAATCCGTTCGAGCGGAAACGTCCTCGCCACCAGTGGCCGCAACTCGCCGCGCTCGATGTAGGAAATAAGGTTTGGAAAAACCGGCTCGTCCCACGCGGTGCAGCCGATCAGCGTCAAGTCTTTTAGATAAAACGTGCGCATGTCGAAGGTTACAAGTGGGCCGGCGATCGCCCCCGAGGATACATACCTACCGCCGCGCTTCAGCCCCTTGAGCAAGTCACCAAAGGCCGGTCCCGCCACGTTGTCAACGATGACATCCACAGCCTTCTCGCCGAGACTGGCAACGATATCGTCACCACGTGCAATGACACGATCTGCGCCAATGGACCGCACTTGTTCCATCTTCGCCTTCCCGGCGATCGCAGTTACGGTGGCACCACGCCGTTTCACCAGTTGCACCACGGCCGAACCGACACCGCCGGATGCGCCGGTAACCAACACGTGCTCGCCGTCAGATACCTTGGCGCGATGCACCATGTTTTCCGCCGTCCCGTAGGCGCAGGGAATGGTGGCAAGTTCGACATCGCTCCAATCACAGCTCACTGGGTAAACCTCGCCGGCGGGTAGCTTCACGAATTGGGCAAATGCGCCATCGAAATCGGACGCCATCCAGATATTCTCCATGGACTCAAACCCGGACGGGCGCATGCATGGCCGTACTAATACGCGCGAACCGACAGTGCTTTCGTCTCCGCCAGGGGCAACGGCAACCACGCGGCCACAACAATCTGTGCCCTGGATGAATGGAAATGGCGTCGCCTCACTCCATCCCCCGTCTGCCTTCGCTGTCGCTTTCTGTGCCTGCGCCGCTACCGCCTGCTCCGTACCGGTGGTGACAGTGGCAGAGTACCAGCCAAGGCGGGTGTTGATTTCAGTGTTATTAACGCCCGCGGCAAGGACTTGCAGCAGCACCTCGCCCGACGCAAGTGTCGGCACCGGGATGTCGCGGTACTCGAGCTTGTCGTAGCCGCCGTTGCCGGTGGTGACGACCGCCTTCATGGTTGCCTTACAGCCGGTTGTATCGAATCGATCGATGGCCATGCGCTTTCTGCTACGACGCCATAGTTGTCGCGGTAGAAATTACTGGCACGTGACACTCAGTCATAGAGAAGCGCTCTCGCCCGACCGGCGTCGTAGGCCTCCGTTCCCGTGCTGGCGATCTCTGTCACGGTCTCGAGGTCTTCGCCTTCATCGATCGCTTCGCGAACCGCCGCGTTACCTGTTAACAAATCGAGCGCGGGCACGTCGTTGCGAAACTCGTAGGCGTCGGTGCGCCACGCCAGATCATCGGGCCACAGCTTTCGCACCGCGACCAACACAGCGAGGCCTGTGCGGAAGGAATTGAAAGCAAGCCGATCGACCACATGTAGCTGCAGCGCACCACAACGTTGTCCCGCGAACTTGTGGAAGGCCGGTTCGATAACACAGGATCGAAACACCACGCCCGGCAAGCCATGCTGCCCGAGTTCGCGTGCGAGCGCGCTACCATCCACGAACGGAGCGCCAAAAAGCTCGAACGGCCGGGTCGTACCGCGGCCCTCGGAGAGATTCGTACCTTCCAGGAGGCACATACCAGGATACACGATGGCGCTATCCAGGGTTGGCATATTGGGCGAAGGCATTACCCAGGGGAGATCGTAGCTGTCGTAGTATGCGTGGCGGCGCCAGCCTTCGCAGGGCACCACATCCAACTCACAACCGATGCCAAAGGTGTCGTTGTAGAGCCGGGCAAGCTCTCCCACCGTCATCCCATGCCGTTGAGGAACCGGATACAAGCCGCAGAAATTCTCGAGCCCGGGCTGCAGACCGCCGCCTTCGATCTGGACACCGCCGATCGGGTTGGGGCGATCGAGAATAATGAGCTTTATCGCCGACGCCTTCGCGGCGCGCATGCACAGGGCCATGGTCGCGGTGTAGGTGTAGTAGCGCGCGCCCACGTCCTGGATATCAAAAACGAGCACATCGATTTGAGACAAGTGTTCAGGGCTAGGAGACAGCGACTCGAACGTGTTGCCGTAGAGACTGGCCTGTGGCAGTCCGGTTTCCCGGTCGGACGCGTCGCTGACCCCGACCATATCCTGGGCCGCACCCCGAATGCCGTGCTCCGGCCCGAACAGCAACCGCAGGTCGACATCCGCGTGCGCGTGCAACAGATTACTGGCATGACTCAGGCGGCGATCAATGGCGGTTGGATTCGCAACCAATCCCACGCGAGCTTGGCCAAGCCAACGTTTCGGGTCGTCGAGCAACCGTTCCAACCCCGTACGCATGCTGTTATCCTACCTGACGCCGGAGTTCTTCCCAACTTCTCGGCCGAACCCTTTGCGACAAGCGGACCGGGCGTTTAATTTGATCAACCATGCAGCGGGTTTGAACCGGGGAAATCGCTACAACCCTGTACCTTGGCCCCCTGTATGTTACAAATTCAAACGAAAAAGCCGGGCGCTGAGCCCGGCTTTTCGGTGTCTATATTAGGTCTTGTCAGCGCCTAAACAGAATACTCAGCGCGATAAAATCGATATCTCTTTCATCAACCAGGGCATCTTGATACCGCTCCCATTCAGCCCGTATGGCCATCTTCCGTCTGGGCCGAACCTCGATGCCGAAACCTACTATCGTGCTTTCTCCGCTTTCCTCAAAATCAAAATCATCGAGATCAAAGCTCCCACTGTTGTCCACGATCTCGCCATCCGCGCCCCAGGCAAGTACACCAAGCTTGCCGAAGATAGAAACTAGCGGGAAAGTTTTCATGCCGATGAGGGCTGCGTATACGCCCTGAGTCTCGATGTCTGCGCTGACCGGTCCCGATGCAAAACCGATCGGAAATAAACCCCCGTTAGAAGTTCCATCGAACGTCACTTCGCCGAGATCAACGAGCCCGCCCTCGATGGCGAAACCGTCAGTAAATTGAAACCCAGCGAACAATCTTAACCCCGTATCAGAGGTAAGGGAACCGTCGTCAAAATCGCTGACACTGACATCACCCTCGCTCTCACCTGAGGCAATACCGAAGTAGGTACCCTTGTTGATAGCCGATGCAACCGGGACCGTAAGAGCACCAACGAGCACGATACTAGCCGCTGCAATAATATGTTTGATTGTCATAATTACCCCCTTCTCAATGGGCACGACTAACGCGTTTCGATAGGGCTGAATCTGACCAACCACCACGAAAGCTGTGCTTCACTCCTTGATTGAGACCAAGCAGCGGGCAAATAAGCCTTAAGCGAACTTTCCCGAGGGGCTTCTCCCCCGCGTAACCACACACTCGCGTCGCTTGCAAAACAGCCACAACCCAATTTCAGGCTGACCAAAATCGAGACACATCCTAACCTACTAACATATAGTTGATCCGCATCAAGGATATCAAGGTCTAAATGTGGTACTCAGCGAAATCACGAGGGGTATTTGCGGACGCTTCTCGTGAAAGGAGAAAGGCCATGAAGAGATATTTACTAATCGCAGTCGCGGCGCTGTACACAGCGTTTGCAGGGTTCACTGGGACACAGGCCGCTCCTACCTGGGTCGACAAAGAAGTGGTCATGCAATTGGGTACGAGCAGCAATGACTTCATGATCGCTCCGGCCGAGTTAGATTTTCAGACCGGCAAGTCCTACAAGCTCGTCATTACTAACCCGAGCAAGGTCACGCATTTGTTGACAATGCCGGAGTTCGGGCGGACGGTACTCACCGCTAAGGTTGACATACATGACGGCAAGGTCGATCGTAGTGGTCACCGGATATACAAGATCGAGGTCCAGCCCGGGGGAACGGCGGAGTGGTACTTTGAGCCGGTAAAAGTGGGCAGCTACTGGGTCATGTGCGGCATCGCCACCCACGCTAAGGCGGGAATGACGGCTAAACTCGTCGTCAGGTAAGTCGCAAACCTTGTGTTGATTGACCCAAATTGAAGTACGGTGTCGCCCAGCCGATTTGAAAAAAAGCCCGGCGCCAGTCACATAGGCCCTTCAAATAAAGCGTTCACATATTTAGGCCGGACGAGAACAGCGTCTGGCCTGTTGTTACGACTTATTGCCGCCCTCCTCGTACCGTTAGCGCAGGGTCATCTGCGCCATCACGGCAATCCGCCCGTCGTCCAAATCAGACGCGCTGACCCAGCTCTTCTTGCGATCGCCGGGTGCGCCCTATGTGGTGGCTCATGGTCAAATGCGGGCATCAGCCTTATCTTGGGGGGCGGGAGCTAGCTATAACAACTTCTTGCCCTGAGTAAATTCGGTCATACAACCTACATAGACCAGCTGAAGTGAGCGCGGGCAGTGGACTATACTGATTCTTAGGATCATCGATGTTCGTATCGGATTATTTTGACCAGCACCCCATCATCAGCCAGTCGTCGTATAAGCTCGCGCCGCGTGGCCAACGTGAAGGTGTTTGCCTATGACGGGGTCGAAATAAGGAAATGTACACTCAAGGATATCAGTCTTGACGGTGCATATATCAAAACTAAGAACTTCGCGCTCCCCAACGGCACCAACTTAGAGATAGTGCTTAAGATCCGCCGGGGGGGAAAGCCCAGACACTGCCGTCTGCCGGCCAAGGTCGTGCGCGCTGACAGAAATGGCGTGGCGGTTATATTTGGCGATCTCGATGACAAGCTCTCCAATATCCTGCTCGACATAGTAAAGCCATCTGAATAAAGCCGCTTGAACCAGGACACGGTGGGTATCCTGTGTTCCTAGTGGCCTTTGCCTGTCACGATCGCGATCCCCACTGAAAGGAAAAGGGCCCGCACGGGGCCCCTTTTTCTCGTTGCTACCGCATGTCACCCGCACGCAGGCGTGGTGCGGCGCCCGCGCAGCGATAGCCAAGCCACAAACATACTCCCAGCTCAAGCGAACACGGTACGGGTACGCAAGCCCAAGGGCAACATTGAAGCGTTTTGGGAACAGTCTAGTTAGCGCACCGCAGCCAAGGAAGTTGGGCTAGTAACCAGAAGGTCCATGACCTATACCATGCTTACGTGACACAGTTGTTACGGCAGGGCGTAAATCCGAAGGTGGTTAGCGCACGACGTGGACAAGCGTATCGCCAACGCCGCTTTGTTGACCTATGTCAATGACAACTAAGTCACAAGGCAGTCTAATAATAATTTGTCACCGAAGGAGAAGAACACATGCAGACATGGCCTTTAGCCCTGGTCATTGCGATCGTTATTGCTGTGATGAGTGGCGTCTACGCTTCACCCCCCGGCCAAGACCTTCAATGGAAAACAACCTTGGGGGTTGTCGCCTTTTCCACTCAGTCCCACGCGAGCGCCGGCAACCAGTGTCCCGACTGTCACGATCTGACCGGCGGTGAAGCAGGGATCTTCGCGATGAAGTACGGCACATCAAAACTGACCATGGCCGAGATGAACGAGGGCAAGGGCTGCGGAACCTGTCACAACGGCCAGAAGGTATTCGGCACCGCCGACCCGGCCGCTTGCACGCGGTGCCACCAACCTCAGTAGGGTGTCAATGTGTCGAAGCACCATCCCCGAAGCTGAAGGCCGAGATAAAGGCCCTTACCCAGTATATTGCGGAAAGGGAGACGCGTTGTAGACTGAAAAAGTTCAAAGACATCAGCGCCGAACATACTCCGCGAACTCTCGGACCTCTCAGTAGCGCGATGACCGCGAGGTGAATCGAGTCACGTCTGAGCGCGCGGGGCAGAGGTCGTTACTGCTGCCGAGACGCACTCTGTGTGGCAGACGTTGCGCGCTCCCCTATCGCCAGGGGCGCACGCGCATCGGGTTCTCAGCCAACGCCAAATCACGCTCCGCCGATAAACCAGCGCGCATCTGATCCCGGAAGTTGTTTGTCCCCAGGAAGAACTCACGCATCATCACCACCCAGTAGTACATTCCCCTCCGGGTCAGGCGATACCCATTTCCGTTCCTGATGATGGCGCGCAGCAGCCGGAACAACAAGAACTCTTTCCAAAGAGCCAGCAAGAACGTGTTGTCATATTTCGTTTCCATTGTCTCCAGATCGATGGCGAGCGCGAATAGCTTGAAGAGGAAATCATGCTGCATCTGCTCGCGCCGACTCAGACGCCTTCTCGCACTGATGGCAGTTTTCCCTTCGGTGATGCGGCTCACGTAGTGGCTGATGGAAAACGTGCTCGCGTACACGATACCGTCCAAATAGCTGAACGATCCACTCCCTACGCCGAGGTATTCGTCGTAGCCGACGACATATTCGTCGATCATGGAAGTATCGCGTGAAAAGCACCACACCGTCGACGGTACGTACGCCGAACCCATGCTTTCCAGGATCGCCTCGTAAAAGCGTTGTTCGCGATCGAGCGTAAACGTCCCCATTTCTTGCACTATGGCACTCTGGGTCTCTGCGGACGCCATCAATGGATAGAACGATAGTTGATCCACCTTGATGTCCTCAGTGAGGATAACGATATCGCGCTGCAGGGAAGCTAGGCTCTGGTGCGGAAAATTGAAGATCATGTCGACGTTGAGGGTGTCGAACATGCCTTGCGTGTGCGTCAGTCGCTCAATAATCTCCGCGCTGCTGCCGTAGCTCGTATACCGGCTCATCTCTTTCAAAAGCCGGTCATCGAAGCTCTGCACACCCACCGAGAGACGATTAACCCCCGCCGCCTTCAACAGCGAGAGTGCAGGCTCGCGCAAATGATTGGGGTTCGTCTCGACAGAGATTTGTCGAATCGAGAACAGCGAACGAATCAGGCTCAAGATCTCGCTCAACTGCTCGGGCATGACCGTCGGGGTTCCACCGCCAACGTACAGGGCGGAGAAGTCGTAGCCAAGCCGGCGGTAGAGTTCGATCTCTTTGGCCAGCGCACGAAAATACGGCACCGCCTTGCCGGCATCTAGTTTGATCTTATGAAAAGGACAAAAAGGGCAAAGCGACTCGCAGAATGGGATGTGCACGTATAAAAGATAATCGCGATCTGTGCGTGGGGCGGGTGGCCGCAAATCCGGCATCAACTCGAGCCGCATGCGACGCTTGTTTACTCGGCGAAGGTATCGGGTAAGTAACGATGCGGCTAACACAGGTCAAGCGCCAAAAGGTCCGGGTCGACCGTCACCAGAGCACGCGGCGTAGCGGTGCCGGGTCTCGCATTGCCACATCAAACATGCTTGTGCTCGTGTTCATGATGTGATGCCACGCGCGCCAGTGTACTGTACTGAACATCAAAGTAAGTCGCAATGGCTTCAGGTACAGACTGCCGCCAGCTTTGGTGTATGGCTCATTCGGCTCGAACCACTTCACGTATGTGCTCGCGTCAGAAGTACTCGCGAACGATGAAATACGTTAAGGATCTCTTGCTCGTGAAGTGATGATGTCGCACTAACAGATACGCGGTAGGGGGTCGTCCTCGAGTTCTTCCAGAATCCGTTCACCGCCGAGTTCGGTCTCCAATACAACGTGTCGCTGTGAACCTGCTTCCATCCGCCCAATAATGGCCGCATCCTCCCCACCGGCTGTGGCACGCATGCTGGACAACGCCGACATCGCATGGTCCGCGTCTACGACCGCCACTACTCGGCCTTCACAGGCAAGGTAATACGGATCGTAACCAAGCATCTCACACACCGAACGCACTGGCTCCCTGATTGGCACCGACGATTCCTGCAAGCGCACACCGTGACCGGTCGCGGCCGCGATTTCATTCGTCACCGATGCCAAACCACCACGGGTCGGATCGCGCATGAAATGCAGCCCCCCCACTTCCAACAGGGCTTGGGCAATTGCAAACACCGAAGCCGAATCTGATTTCAGATCACCTCGCAACCCGAATTGCTCCCGCGCCAACAGCACAGCCGTGCCGTGATCACCGATGGGCCCACTCACCAACAGCACATCGCCTTCTTGAATACGGTGCATGCCCAGATCGATGCGCGAATCGCGCAGTGCAAATCCGGTGGTTGCTAAGTACAACCCACCGCCTTCACCCCGGGCTACCACCTTGGTATCGCCGGCTACAACCGGCACGCCCGCCTCACGCGCCGCGACGCCGATGCTAGCGACGACGCGTTCAAGCTGAGCAATCTCCAGTCCCTCTTCGATAAACATATTAAGCGTGAGGTACTTCGGTATGGCACCGGCCACACTGAGATCATTGACGGTGCCATGTACCGCCAAACTTCCGATATCTCCGCCAGGGAACTCGAGCGGTTTGACCGTGAACCCATCGGTTGTGACGAACGTATCGTAGCCTGATTCAAACACAATACGCGCGGCGTCTACCGTGGTATCGAGATGCTCGTTTGCGAGATGTTTTACAAACAACTCATCAATCAGTTCGCGCATAAAGCGACCGCCGTTGCCGTGCGCCAGTGAAATATGTGTGTCCTGCATCGCTACGGTCCTTACTAATAGTATCTCGTGTCTACGCTACACCGCCCGCTGTCGCCTTCCAAGATAAATCCAGTCTTATATTCGAACTCATCGTTGTTGACCCAATGCGATCAACGTACTGGTGGTGAATGTACGATCAAGTTCTCGCCATAGTTAAAGGCCAAGCTAACAATAACCTTTTTGTTCACTTAATTTATCGATAGGCGAAGTCGATGATTTGGCCGTAACTAATCCCTGCATCATTGCATGGGATATGGGTTGGAATTAAGACGGTGAATCCCTCCGCCTGCAACAATCGGTTCACTGTCTCGGTGAGTCGACGGTTCTGAAACACGCCACCGCTCAAACCGATGACCGTCACCGCGCTCTGCTCGCGAATCCGCGTCGCTAAAGTACATAAGGTTTGCGCAAGCACGGCGTGAAACCGGGCGGCCCTTTCCGCCACATCTGCCTTCTCATCCGACAATACCGTCAACAATGCTCCCCAATCAGCACATAAGACGCCGGCCTCATTTACAAAGAATGGTAACGGTGGGGCTTGAAGACCGCGTTTATTCGCAACTGCTTCCAACATCATGGGACCCTGCCCCTCGAAACTGGCATATTGGCACAGACCGAGCAAGCTCGCCGCCGCATCGAACAGGCGACCGACAGCGGTGCTAGCGGCACAGTTGATATCCCGTTGCCAGGCTTGAAAGGCCAGTTCGATCCCATCCGGTGAATAAGTCGTGTCGCGCCCCATTTCCCAACACAACGCCACCGCGGATCGCCAAGGCTCCTGACCGGCCTTATCACCGCCCGGCAAGCGAAACGGGCGGAACGAGGTCACCCGACGCCAGCTACCCGGACGCCCCAAGAAACCTTCACCGCCCCAAATACTGCCGTCTTCCCCGTAGCCGGTGCCGTCCCAGGTGAACACCAACACATCCTGCTGTAGGTTGAACTCACCGAACACCGCCGAGGCATGGGCGTGGTGATGATAGACCTCGGTCACTGGCAATGACTGGGAGCGGGCCCACTTACTACTCGCATAGTTTGGATGTGCATCGCACACGACGTGCTCGGCGCGTATCCCATAAAGCCGCTGCAGATCTTCGATAACCTGGGCGAATACAGCAAGACTGCGGGGACTGTCGAGTTCACCGATATGCGGCGAGATGACGGCCCGATCGCGCCAACCGAGGGCGATGGTGTTTTTCATATGCGCCCCGACTGCCAAAATGGGCTCAGGGAGGTCAGTTGAAAGTTGCAACTCGAGGGGCGCCACCCCACGGCCGATGCGCAATGGGCGTCCGTGGTCAGCGATAACCCGATACACCGAATCATCCGCAGGCCGCCGGATCGGACGGTTATGGTGCAGGAACCTATCGGCCACAGCGCCGAGCCGCTGCTCCACATGATCCGCATCGGTCAATACCGGTTCACCGCTGATGTTGCCGGATGTGGCAACCAAAGGTCCGCCGAAGGCATCCAGAATCAAGTGGTGTAATGGGCTGTACGGTAAGAACAGCCCAAGCTCTTGAAGCCCCGGCGCAATGGACGTGGCCAAACCGTTATGCGGACGTACCCGGCACAGCACAATGGGTCGCCGCGGGTCGCGCAATAATGCAAGTTCACTGTCGCTGGGGGCGGCGATCCAACGCACGGCATCGCAATCGTCCGCACCTCTCTGGGGTAGCATCACCGCTAACGGCTTATGGGGTCGATGCTTGCGCTCGCGCAACCGAGTCACCGCGGTTTCATTGGCTGCGTCACACATCAAGTGGTAGCCGCCGATGCCGCGCACGGCCACGGTGCCACCTGAGCGCAGTATGGATATGGTTTGAGCTAGCGCAGTTTCACCTTCATTCACCTCGGTTTGACCGTGTTTAAACCGTAACGACGGGCCGCACACCGGACACGCTACCGGCTCGGCGTGAAATCTGCGGTTCAACGGATCCGTATACTCCATCTCACACTGCGGGCACAACGGGAAGTCCGACATACTCGTGTTAGGGCGGTCGTAAGGCAACCGATCGATGATAGTGTAGCGCGGCCCACACTGGGTACAGTTTATGAAAGGATAGCGGTATCGCCGATCCCGAGGATCGCGCATCTCCAGCTGACACTGCTCGCAAGCGAAATAATCGGGTGGAACGCGCACATTGCGCTCACCCATCGAATCGCTATCAGCAATAACGAACTTACCTAGTTTTTCATGTGTTACATCACTGGCGCCGGAGAGATGCGGCATGGCGAGGGGGGGCGCTTGTGCAATGAGCCGGGATACGAAATCGCGTAAACGATCCGATTCGCCTTGAATGAGGATCTCGACTCGACCGGCGGTATTCCGCACCCACCCCGTTAGTCCGAGGTCGATGGCGAGTCGATAGACAAAGGGTCGAAACCCGACGCCTTGCACCTGACCCGTGACCAGCAACTTGCGGCTGTTACCCAGACAGGGCGTTCCCGAACCACACAATTCCGAGTCCAAGACTTAACGAACCCACGGAACCGGCCCACCAGCGACCGGCGTTACGTGAGGCATGTTGTAACTTAGCCATGAGCACTCCGAGCGCAAAACACCTAACAGAATAATGACGGCCTCGTTTTATGCTTGGGCCACCCCTGCGCTGCGGGCTCCCGCCGCCCACCAGATCCGGCACGCGCCCTCGCCCGACACCATGCATGGCCCGATGGGGCGACGAGGCGTGCAGGCGTTACCATAAATCTTGCATTCATTCGGATAGATCTTACCCAATACGACATCCGCACATTGACACCCGGCCGGCATTTGTCCGGCCCGTCGTCGCGAGGCATCCGCATACGAAGGAAAGTGCCGTCGGGCGTCGTGCGCCGCCAACACTGGTTTAAGCGCAAAACCGGATCGCGGGATCACCCCGACCCCGCGCCAATTGGCGTCCACCACGTCCATGGTTGCCGCAAGCTGGGCACGCGCCGTGCTATTGCCGCCGGGCTTTACGACCTCGGGATAACAATTATCGAGAAAGTGTTTGCCCTCGATCAATTGCCGCAGTGTTGAGTACATGGCTGCCAGCAGCGTTACCGGTGTGAAACCCGCCACCGCGGCCGGAATATGGTGCCGCTCCGCCACAAACGCCCATTCCTCCGGCCCCATCACCGTGGACACATGACCAGGAGCAATCAAGGCATCGAACCGCGCTTGCCCGGAGTCTAGCAAGGTGGCCACCGCCGGCCACGTCAGCCGACCCGACAACAACAGCAACAGATTGTTGGGGACACCCTGTTGCAACATGGCGGCTACCGGTGCTGTCGTGGTCTCGAAGCCAGCCGCAAAAAATATCACCGTACGCTGGGGGCGCGCTTCCGCGATGCGGACCGCTTCCATGGGCGACGCGATGGGGCGGATGTCCGCACCGGCCGCCTTGGCTTGTTCTAGACTTCGAATGTCGCGTTTCGGCACATTCACCGGTACTCGCAACATGTCGCCAAACGCCAGCAGACTGATGTCTTCATGCAATGCCAGTTGGATCGCCTCATAGACATCTTCTTCCGGACAGATACAGACAGGACAACCGGGCCCGGGGATTAGCTCGATATTCGTCGGCAATGCGCCGCGCAGACCGGCCATGGTAATGGCCCGTTCGTGGCCACCACACACATTCATGATCCGCACTCGGTTTGGCAACGGCAGTTTCCTTATCTCCTCCAGCCATCTCTTTGCATTCAGTGCCATCGTCAGTAACCATCTAGCAATGCAATCTTCGATTCACGCCCTATGATCCGTGTTCCACAGATTGCGCTCTGTCCGATTGTATTCGCGGTCGAGCCGTTTCACCGATCGCCACCCGTTGTCGTTGCGTCGTGATCCGTTCACGTAGCCAATCGACCCAGGTCTGCATACCTTCACCCGTTTTGCTTGAAATCGAATAAATCGGTGCGCGGTTGGCCAGGTCGCGCAAGTTGGACTTCGCCTGTTCCCGATCGAACTCCTCAATGAACGGCGAGAGATCAGTCTTAGTAATCAACATCACATCCGCGGCTCGGAACATCACCGGATACTTTGCCGGCTTATCATCACCTTCGGTAACCGACAACAATACAACGTTATAATGATGCCCCAGATCGAAGCTAGCGGGGCACACAAGGTTCCCGACATTTTCGATAAATAGGACATCAAGCGGCGCCAGGTCCAACTTGTGCAAAGCATCATGGACCATGTGCGCATCGAGATGACACGCGCTACCGGTTGTAATTTGGATCGCCGGCACACCTTTTGCCCGCAGCCGTTGCGCGTCGTTTTCTGTTTCCAGATCCCCTTCAATCACGCCGATGCGAAATTCGTCCTTCAAGACATCAATGGTTGCTTCCAACAGCGCGGTCTTGCCTGCGCCGGGTGATGACATCAAGTTGATCGCTAAAACACCGTGTTGGTCAAAATGGGCACGATTATGAGCGGCTTGATGATCATTCTCCGACAATAGATTCTTCAATAACTCCACCGCTAGCTTACCATCGGCGGTCACTGCATGTTTGCCGTGGCCGCGCACCAAGTGCTCGTTGCCCGACGTTACATTACAACCACAAGTGTCACACATCGGTATGTCTCCGGCCTATAGATATTTCCTTGAAAGACGCGAGCAAAAAATCTCTAGACCACATCTTGTATCATTTCACTCGTATCTACGTTTAACTCAACACTTGCCAGAATCATTTCATCGCCGCTAACCAGGCGCGTGCGATACTCGCCGCATATCCCACATAGCAATCGATTCATTTTTGCCGTCGTCTCGGCGCCACACGTCTCGCAAACCACACGTATCGGCTGTGGTTCGGTGACGAGTGCAGCGTTCTCGGCTCGGGTTCCGGCGCGAGCCAGGCTATAAGCCTGATGCAATAAGGGAATCTCTACCCCCGACAAGGGGCCGATATGCACTACGATCTTGTCTACAGCGCGTGCGTTGTGTTGCAACGCAATGCGCTCCACTTGACCGATCAAGCCCTGACAAATGGATAGCTCGTGCATTACGATTCCCGTGTATCGTATTCAGGACGCGGTGTGTATCGCCGTGTCTGTGAGATACCCGTTTCATCCACGAGGCCGCCGTTCTCTAACCGGAGCATTTCGTCGTAAAGCTCCCATGCCGAACGGGCCTCCTCTGCGGTCATTTTCTGAATCGCGTAACCGACATGGACCATCACATAGTCCCCTGGCTGAACCATATTTTCAGGCAACATGAATAGGCTCACTTCGCGCTCGACACCGTTGGCGGCACAGCGGGCCATGAAGCCATCGATTTCTTTAACCTGCATGGGTATACCGAGACACATAGGGGTTACCTTTAAGTCATGCGTATGATTGTTCGAGCGATTCGCGACAACGCTGTTCGGTGAGCCGTACACCCATATAGCCAAGCTCTTCTACCGCTGCCCGTACCACTCGCGGCAGCGCCGCCTGCAGCGCGGGCGTGAGTTCGAGGCCGGGCGTTCTTACTTCCATCGGCTGTACCCCAAGAATTCGAGTGCGCGGGCGCTTCCCCAGAAACTCGCCCACCGACAGCACCTCGACCAATCCGACCTCGTGCAGCGACATCAACGTACGCCGACCTCGTAACAGGGTGTCGGCATCAAGGCGATAAATCGTACCCGGCCCGCCATCGCTGTTCATGGCATCGATGACCAAGAGCTGTTGCGCCGAGCACAGTTCATGCACCAACTGCAGACCCAGCACGCCGCCTTCGATCAATCGCAGCGAGGGTGGCAGAACGTAGTCCCTTGCGATGGCGCGGACTGTCCATACCCCAATACCGTCGTCCTGCATCAGCGTGTTTCCGATACCGGCGACTACAATCGATGCGGGATCCGTCATTCGGCGGCCTTTTCGGGTTTTCCGCCAACCTTGAGCTTATATCCCGTGAACATGGAGCGAAATGTGTGGTCGCGTTGGATCAAACCGACGGAGGCCGCCATGTAGACGTGGATGGATATCGTGATCAGAAAGACCCACATCCCCAGAAAGTGCCAGATCCGGGTGTAGGATCGGCCACCGAGGACGGTATTCACCCACTCGAAAGCATCCGGTGCTTGAATGAGCCCGAACACCGTGCCGCGGTAAAGCGCCAACCCGGTCAAAGCCATGAAGATGATCAACAACGCCCAGAACCAATAAGTCAGGGCCTGCAGCGGATTGTAACGTCGGTATTCCTTGTGAGTATCTGTGAGAAACAGATAGTAAAGCAGTATGTCCGGGATGTTTCTGAGGTTTCGAACCAAGCCAAAGTCACGCCAGTCCGCATCGAAGGTTGATCTGAAGGCCAGATAAATCCGCACAATGAGGCCAAGCATTAGAATGTAAGCCGACACGAAATGTGCGAACCGCATCCAGCCCATCACTGCAAAACCGCCTTCTGTGCCCCCGGGCAAGAACGGCCAGTGGATATAAAACCCGGTAAAAGTAAGAACGACTAATGCAGCGACGCGCAGCCAGTGATCGATTCGGTAGCCCACGCTCCACCAGTATTCATATTGCGTTGTCATGGCCGCCTCACGCTACCCTAATCTTGTAGACTTCGTTGCTGTGTGGATCGATGACATGTACTGTGCAGGCCAGGCACGGGTCGAAGGAATGAGCCACTCGCAGGATCTCAAGCGGGCGTTTGGGATCCTCCACCGGGGTTCCAATCAAGGCCTCCTCAATCGGACCTTGAACCCCTTTGCCATCGCGAGGTGAGATGTTCCAACACGTGGGGGTGATCACTTGGTAGTTGGCAAGACGGCCTCCTTCAATCTGATTCCAATGTGCCAATGCCCCACGAGGTGCCTCCCAGAGTCCTGCGCCTTGCGCCTGTTCCGGCATGGTGTAGTCGGTGAAGGTTGCTGTGTTGCCGTTCTTGATGTTCTCCAGGATCTGCTGCGCCCATCCCACGGTCGCATCGGCGATGATTTTAGTCTCTAGCGCCCGCGCTGCAATCCTGCCGACAACGGAGAAGAGCACTTCCGGCTTCCCGCCGACCCCCAACGCGGTTAATGTATCGTCGATGAGTTTTTTTGCGGTCTCGTGTCCCTTGGCATAGGCAACAACCATCCTCGCCAGCGCCCCCGTTTCCATCGGATACTCACCGTAGCGCGGGGCCTTGGCCCAGGTGTACTTGTTCTCGACGTCCCACTCTGTGAACTCGGGTTCGGTTACCCCGACAGACGGATGTACGGGCTCACCGTTCTTATACCAGGCGCGCGTGACATCCTCCGTCACCGTCTGCTGATCGACCTCCTGTGCTTGTAGGCTTCCATCCATTACGATCCCGCTAGGCAGCAATCGATTCGTGGTATCAAAGCTGGGATCGTCAAACACGCCCCATGACAGAAAGTTCGCCGGACCCTTGCCGATTCCCGCATAGTCGAGGTAGTACGGTGCAACCGCAAGCACATCCGGGATAAAAACGTCTTCCACCCATTGCTTCAACTCTAATAGCCGCGGCATTATGTTCGCGATATCATCCACGGTCGGGATATGGACCGACCCGCCAGCGGGCGTTGTCATGGTCATCGGCATGCGCCCACCAAAGATGGCCGAGATGTGGGAAGCCTGTGCCTGCTTGTCAATCGCTTCTAAGTAGTGTGCGACGGCCAGCAGGTTTAGATCCGGTGGAAGTTTGTAAGCCGGATGTCCCCAATAGGCATTCGCGAACGGTCCTAGCTGACCACTGTCAACGAACTTCTTCAGCCTCGCCTTCACATCCTTGAGATACTGCTCCTTGGGATTGGCTTGCAGCGCCGATACGACATCAACAAAATCCAAGGCAGCCAGCTGATAGAACCAGAGAATATGGGAATGCAGAAACTGCGCGCCTTCGACGACATTGCGCACGAGGCGTCCGTTATCGGGCGGGTGAATGCCGGCGGCGTCTTCCAAGCAAAGCGATGCCGCGTGGGCATGCGAGGTTGGACACACCCCGCAGATCCGCTGCGAGATATGATAGGCATCGCGGGGATCCCTTCCCTTAAGAACAATTTCAAAGCCTCGGAACAGTGTTCCCGATGCCCAAGCCTCTTTAACCTTTGAATCTTGAACTTCAACCTCTAGGGCTAGATGTCCCTCGATGCGCGTGATCGGATCAATCGTTATGCGACTCATCTCTGTTACCTCGCTTTACCGGTACCGGCCGGGGCATCAGCCTTCTCGGATGGAGGCTCCTTCTTAAAACGCCGCTTTTTGGCCGTGCCGATCGCGTGCGCCGCGATGCCCGCCGCGGTGGCGACCCCCGCCGCAATGCCAATCTTGTCAGCACCTGCCTCTACGCCTTCCAGACCGGGAACCTTGACACCCGGCAGTCTTTCGTAGAAACCCGCAAACTTGTCCACCCACCCCGGCTCGCCACAACCGATGCACGGTGCGCCAGCGCCGATGCACCAACTGACACGGTCGTTGTAGCGGAACTTCGAGCAGTTAGCGTAAGTATCGGGACCCTTGCAACCCATCTTGTACAGACAGTAGCCGAGCTCTTCTTCCTTACTGCCGAACCGCTCCACGAACCGACCCGCATTGAAATGCGCACGACGTTCGCACTGATCGTGAATCGTCTGGCCATAGAAAATCTTCGGTCGTCCGTGACCATCTAGTTCGGGTATGCGCTGGGTCAGAAGAAAATCGACGATGGTAGCGACCAGAATCCCTTCGTTCACTGGGCAGAGATCAAGGTTGATCGATTGGACGCCAAGTGCTTCGCTGACGCCTTTCAGACCGGCTGGGTTGGGATCCCCTGATGGCGCCCCACCGTAAGTAGCGCAACTGCCCACCGCAATGATGGCTTTGGCCTTTGCGGCAAACTCCTTGCCGATATCGATCATCTCGCGACGGGCGATCATCCCATAACCCTTCTTCGTGGGAATCCCACCCTCAATGATCAGGATGTAGTCTCCTCGCTTATAAGCCTGCTCAAGCAGTTCCTCGGCCTGTGCCCCTGCCGCGGCCATGATCGTCTCATGGAAGTCGAGACTCAGAATCTCGAGGATGAGCTGGGCTGCATTCGGATAGCTGGCCTTGATCAACGCCTCGGTGCATCCCGTATCCGACGCGAAATTCAGCCATACCACGGAAGGGCGCTGGCTGGCCGCTGTGACTAGGGCGTCGGCGATTCGGGGAACGCCCGCTGAGCCCAGGCCGAGCAATGCCGCCGCCATCCCGCACAGCTTGACGAAATCTCGTCGGCTGAGACTCGGTACACCCGCAAAGTCGTCCTTTCTCAACGGAGCAACTCCGAAGCGCGTGAGAAAAGGATTCCTGGCTGCCGTGATATTGGTGTTGTGGGATCTGTTGAGCTGGTGAATGACCGGGCTCTTTGTCGGTCGATGTGGAGTGTCATCCATAGATGCCCTCCCTTGCGTCTGGAGACAGGGCTGCTTTGACGGCAGCACTGCATGGGCTGCCTGGGGCCCTATCATTTAAGGTGCATCCATAAGACCTTTAATCAACGTTTAATACTTTGATCTAAAGCAAATAAACGCTAAATTCCGTCTTCTCCAATGTGAAGATTAAATGGCGGAGGTCGGTGTCGGTCGGGTACGCCCCTCTAGCCCTATCGATGAGAGGAACTCCTTCCCCTAACCGGGGTATAAAGTCTTTAGCAATTATCCGAAGAGTTCAGGCTGCTCCGGGATTGTTAACGCCGAAGTGCGAACGCAGTTCCTTCAGTCCCCCCGACTTGTTGGGGAGGGTTAGCGAGGGGTAATGGCGGAGGGGGTCATTAGGGCAAACAATCCCCGCCCAAGGCGGGGTGGATCTATGGCTCCCAAATGAAACCAGCTTTTTACTGGCTTCTCTTTTTCCTCCGCCCCATCCGTTCGTCCGGTATCGAAAGGGGTATGCAGTTTTCAACCCTTTCAGCTATCTATTCAGTAGTTTTGCCCCAATCCCTCTAAAGTAAGTCGTCCAAAACTGCTCCAGCTCATGCCAGTCATCACCGGGAGCGACACTTTCGATTTCGAAGATTTCGGGCGCCAAGCCCCACTTGTTGAGATTTCTGAGCCAGGCAACCAGGGGGTGACTCGAGTCATCCCGTAAATGCTTATTGAGTTGTACCGTCAGCGTTTGCGTCGTCGTGCCGACGTACTTGAGCTGCTTACTTTTTGGACATGCCAAACCATATATGATCGGTTTTACCGTGCGCATGAGATTCCTCCCGCTCATTAAAGCGATTGCGGTGCCGCGCCCGCCTTAACGGTGGCGCGGGCGCTGGCGATGAGGATTGTCCGTTCCAAGAAGAAATGGGGCAGGTACGGGGCTAACCCCGTATTTGGCGCTTCCGTGGAGCCTTGTTATTGCCCCTCCACGTCGTCCATCCGAACATTGTCCGCAACTCATGCGAAAATCGCAAGTGAACGGTAAGTCTTCCGCCGACTGGCGGTTAAGACTTAAGGTTATAAATCTGCAATAAACAACTGAGTTAAAAGCACTACTGAGATTTTTAGCGCCGTCGATATTCCCAAGGCGGCATAAGAATTATTCTCTTGCCACAGGCCCACTTTTGCGTCCCGTGCCTGGTTTTCAGCATTTGCGTAAAGTTGTCGGTCCTCGGGGATCTGTTCATGCTGGTACTTCACATCGTAATAGAGATTCCTAGTGAGTTGTCCTAGACGGCCAAACTAGCCGACGAACGGCAGGTAACATCCGCAGGCGCACCAGTAATGCTATTCGTTATTTTCCACGACCCCATTCTCCCTCGACGGATCTTCACAATTGACTATAGTGAAAGGGCCGTTTGCACCAACGGAAGAGAGTCACACGGAGGGAAACCCGCATGGAATCCCCTATCACACGTAACGTATCTAAACGGTTCTTCCCACTCCACGGGTGCACCTTAGCGCTGGTGTTGTTGGGACTCACCGCATGTGGCGATAGCAGCAGCGGTAAGGGTGGCGTTGCTGAAACCCCTTCAGGCACAGGCACTATCAATAGCACCAACGCGGCCGCAGTTGCGGCCGATGTCTTGAACGCTTTTGTCGTGGGCCCCGACACCACCGGCGCTATACCTCTAGGTGTAAGTAGTGTTCAGACAGGACTCGCAGCGAACCGCGCCACGTTGGCTGATTTTGCAAGACAGCAATATAAGAAAGCGATCCGGTGGAGGAATCAGCTAGGTTTGGGTGTCGTGCGTCCGCAGACCCACACCCCTGATCACCTTCCCTGTGCGAACAGCGGTTTTGTCACCATAAGCGTGACGGTGGATCCCATTACGCTCTTGGCGGACTCCATGACGCTCTTGTATGAGAATTGCATTGAGTTCGGCGAAACCACTGACGGAACCGTGAGTGTCACGGCGATCGCGGGTAGCTTGATCACTGATCCGTTCGCGTGCCCCGGCGCACTTTCATTTAAGGTGTCTTTTGACGATTTAAGCGTAAATGATGGCGTCGATTTGATTGTCATTGACGGTAGTTTCGATTTCTCCTCAGCGATTAGTGATCAGGACGGTGACCTGATTTGCGAGACAGTTACCGATACGCTGAGTGGCAGCCCCCTCAACGTAACCCTCAACGGCGAAACATCAACGCTGTCTAACTTTAATATCTCCGATACTGTTAACAGTGTGACCGGTGACTTCACTTCCACGTTTTCCGGCACGGTGGTCAGCACGGCCGCCGGCGGGTCCGTGAGCGTTATGACTACGCCGGCTATCACGGGCAATGTAGCGGATACATACCCGTCTAGCGGCCAGTTCACAATCACCACCGGTAGTGAGATCCTAACAGTTAGGATCAACAGCAACGTTGCGGCCGCCCCGAATGCGGTGACCATCTCACTGGATTCCGATGGGGATGGGACCCCTGATGGCCCTCCGCAGGACTACAGTTGGGACGAGTTGGTGGCCGTCGTTTAACGGTTGAGCTCAGCGGCGCCCAAAGCCGAGCCGCGCGAAAATAAAAATGCGCGCGGAAAGCGAGGCGTCGGGCTGCAGCGATCTACGCCGTTCACCAGGAACCTTGCCCACGATGCGGCTATAGCGATCCCGCCTCTCTAATCGGGCATTGATGTCAAGCTCCCATGTTTTGTGGCATTCTGTTGGTCGCGTCTTGGCGTGGGTCACGCTTCTCTTCGCAGTCGGTACTGGTGTTGGCCAGCCGCTGCCAGCATAGGTCGGACGGTGTGGAGAGCCAGGCTTTTGGACGTGCTTTCGAGCACAGCGGACATACACGGCTTCATCCAGACCACGTCCACGCCGGGACGCTTCTTCTGGGGTTGGGGGGGCGCTGTTATTTCATGACCTTGCGCCCACCGTACCCCATTGGCACTGAGCGTCATCGATCCCCGTGCGGTGGCCGATGACGGCGAGCTTCCGGCGGCCCCGCTCGCCCGTCAATCGGGCCAGAAGCCCTGTATGACGTAGATTCGATTGTGGCAGACCCAGGGGCTTATACAAAAGAAGAACTGGCAAAGCTACGGGGTCACATCATCAGCAACCTCGAACGGGTGTGGGAGCTATTAGGTGGAAGCGAGGATCACCTAACAGGTACAATTTATTCAGATATCGCAGGGGCCGACGCAGGAGCTCAAGACAACGGCGTGAACATTACAAGGTAAGCAAAGATGCTGGCTTGGCTAGCGCGGCTCATTGAACGTCATCCGAAAGTTCATCGGCGTGCGCTCCTCATCTGGCGGTTGTTCCCGCCACGGGTGGCCGGGTTCCTAAAGGGAATACTCGCCAGAAACTGGGTGGTGGGCGCTGTCGCCGTCATGATCGATGCGGAGACATCGCCGCCCGAGGTGCTCTTGGTCGAGCACAGCTATCGGCCCAAAGGCGCATGGGGTCTCCCTGGCGGGGCGCTCGAATCGATTCCGGGAGATCCGAGGAGGCCTAGCAACAACGTATCACCCGATGATGTGCTTGAGTCCACGCTACGGCGCGAAGTCTGGGAGGAACTCGGCATCGACATTACGGTGTCTCGCCTCTTGCGGGTCGATGCCATCCCTTATGTTGCGGAAGAACCCGGCCCCTACCGACTGGATTTCTACTACCGTTGCAGCCCCCAATGCGGATTCACAAATCTGCGAGAAGGTCTCAGTGCTGGACAGATCAAACCGCGCTCACCCGAGATAAAACAAATGCGCTTCGTTCCTTTGACGAACCTGACAAAGTACGATCTATTTTCAGCCGATAGCAGGTTTCTACATGAAGACCTTCCTCGGCTTGAGCCAACGCTAGCTATGTCGAAGACTAATTGAAATGGCGGGAGTGAGGGTCAACTCCTGTCTACGGTGATGCAGATCTCACACGTCGTGGCACAACAGTTCAACCAACAAGAATGAGGGCATCTACATGATATCCCCCCTCCATTAATACGAGGTTTCTGGCTGTTGCTAGAACTCTTTTGCGTTTGGGCATGATCTTGATGAGGGCACTTAGCGACAATTGAGTGCAGCATATCTCCTCGTGTCATTTCCGCTGTCGGACTGCTACTCCTGGTTAGCCTACAGATACTCGTCCATAGTCTCTATGATTAACGCTGACCGCCATTGATTGGCAAGGGATTAGCAAACAACCCATCTTAGTAAAACGCCTCACATCACAGGATTGTGTTTCAGCCTTAAATAATGGCGGAGAGGGAGGGATTCGAACCCCCGGACCCTTACGGGTCAACGGTTTTCAAGTGCGTTCAAAGTGGTACCCTTCCCTCCCTGTCAGTCCCCAAGCGTATCATTTAGTAAGGGGTTTCGATATTCGATATCCCCGTTTGTACCGCCCTTTCCCCTGCTCTGCTAGGGAGTTGGTTTGCAATTTAGTTTGCAACTTTAGTGGGTTAGTCTTATTTGGGTGTGAGGCGCAGACTCGTCGTGTGCTAACTTGCTGCTCTAGTCCGGATCTTGCGGGGATTAGTGGTGCGCGGTTTCCTGCATAGTAACGCGAATGAGGCTCAAACGGGTGCTTTATTGCCCCAAGTTTTTCCCAAGTTGGATTACCACTTGTAAGGTTCGATCTTCGCCGCGTCCACAGTGTATCCAACTTCGATAGCTGCTTGTCCGTCCACGAATGACAGATCGTGTGAACCGCCGCTGGTAGAGATGGTACCCTCTACCCAGACCGGCGAAAACAATCCCTTACTTTCAAAGCTCTTGACAGCCGACACAAACACAATCTGGTTCAGTGGTGGCGGTGGAGTGTGGATACAGGCGCCCACATACGGTACCAAAAGGAAATCGCGTACGCGGGTGCCATCGAACTCTAATGGGAGGGCATAGCCAGGGATGCGTATGCGCTCGCCGTCGATACGTGAATCGACCGTCTTGTACTGTTCTTCGAGGCGCTTCTGTGATTTCGTAATGTCAGTCCATAAAGCCAGTGCCTTTGGATAGACTTCGCTCGGTTTCTCCGCCAGCACTTTGCGCTCTCTATCCGTCAAACTAGAATCTTTGCGCAATCCTGAAGTGAGACCATCCCGCAACCACAGCTCGAATTCGACGGCATTATATTGCTCGCGCTCGTCCGCTGGCAGCGCCAAGACACTCTCTAGCAGCCCTCGCGCTTCGTCCTCCACCGCGGAGAGTGTCGGCGGCAATAAGTCCTCCCATTTCAGCTCCCGAGCCGACTCAGCATAACTGGCAACGACGATCGCCAGACAGGTGGATGCGGCAAAGAGAGTCGCTATGAATTGTGAGCGGGAAAACATTTGGGATCTCCAATCCAGACAAATCAACCGGGTTCCCATGCCTGCCGATTAACTTAACTTACAATATAGAGCAACGAACTGAACACGCCAAGGGGGACGCTGAAGCTAGCAATTATTGTATCATAACATTTATGAACCCGCTGCACACATACGCTTACTCGCCACTCGTTTTTGTCCAAATGATTCCTTTTAATATGTAGTGCGATCTCAGATATCACCACCTTCGAAATCGCGTGGAGGTGGACATATCTATTGAAGCCGAGATTCCGTGGTTCGAGGAGGAGAAACTATAATGAGTTACATTGCACGCCCATGGTGCCTATCATTATGTTGTCGTTTTGGTGTCGGTTAGCCTCATTCGAGCGTTTCAAAGACGCCGGGGAGGTGGCGGCGCAGGTGGTAACGGCGATCATGCGGTCGGCGCCGGAGCTTCGCCTCAGCGAGATGAGCTTGAAGCTCACTCGCTAACGGTTGGTCAAAGCATCCCAGGAATCGCGGATGGAGACAACGACAATAGCTGCGATCAGGAAAGACGAATCTGAGCGTCGCCAAGTGTACTTGGAAGACGCCCGCTTCGCCTGGAGGCCTAGCGAATGCGATGTCATCGACATTGACCGTTTTGAGGTCGGGCGTGGTGAGCGACTTTTCATCGCCGGCCCGAGTGGCAGTGGCAAGAGCACCTTGCTTAGCCTTTTAGGAGGCGTGGTTGTGCCTCGCGAAGGTAGAGTGGAAGTGCTAGGCACTGATTTGTCGAAAATGCCCGGCCGCGATCGCGACCATTTTCGCGCCGATCATGTCGGCATTGTGTTCCAGATGTTTAATCTGGTGCCATATCTCTCCATGGCCGACAACATCATGTTGCCTTGCCGTTTTTCACATCGTCGTCGGCAGCGGGCTCAGGCGCGTTCGACCAGCGTTAAGGCCGATGCGATGCGACTACTTGCGGACCTCGAACTCGATCGCCCGGCGTTGCTCGCGCGCCCAGTCACCGATCTCAGTATCGGGCAACAGCAACGGGTCGCCGTCGCGCGGGCGCTTATCGGCTCACCAGAGATCGTCATCGCCGATGAGCCGACTTCGGCGCTGGATGAAGGGACACGCGAGCGGTTTCTCGAGTTGCTCTTTCGTGAGTGCGACACCGAAGACACAACGTTGCTGTTTGTGAGCCACGACGCTCGACTCGGTCGCCTGTTTAGTCGTTGTGTGTTGCTTGACGATCTCAACAACGCGACGACGGAAGCATTCACATGAGGAACAGACGATGGCGATAATCCGATTGGCACTCAAGAGCGTGTGGAACCGTCGAGTAACGGCCGGACTCACCGTACTCGCCATCGGCCTTAGCGTCGCGATGCTGCTAGGCGTCGAGAAACTTCGGCGCGATGCACGTGAGGGTTTCGCTAACACCATATCAGGTACAGATCTCATTGTGGGTGCGCGCAGTGGCGCTGTGCAACTGCTTCTCTACTCTGTGTTTCGCATTGGTAGCGCTACCAATAACATCTCATGGAAAAGCTATCTCGACATCACCCAACACCCTCGGGTGAAGTGGACGGTACCGCTATCATTAGGCGATGCGCATCGCGGCTATCGAGTACTGGGCACTACCCTGGATTATTTCGAGCGTTATCGCTATGCCGGCGGTGAGCCTCTACGGTTCGCGACGGGCAAGCCGTTCAACGATGTATTCGACGCTGTACTCGGCGCGGAAGCCGCGGAACGTCTAGGATACGCACTCGGGGACGACATCATTATTGCCCACGGGGCTGGCGATGTGAGTCTAATCGAACACGACGACAAACCGTTTCGAGTCTCGGGCATTCTTGCGCGCACCGGCACACCAGTGGATCGTACGGTACACGTAAGCCTAGCTGGCATCGAGGCCATGCACGCCGACTGGCGATCGGGAATGCCCGTACCAGGACAGCGCGTTTCCGCCGATGACGCACGTGAAATGGACCTTACGCCAGAGGCCATCACCGCATTTCTAGTGGGATTGGATTCAAAGATCGCGGTGTTTGCGTTGCAACGCCACATTAATGAGTACAAAGGGGAAGCTTTGCTGGCCACGATTCCCGGCGTCGCGCTACAGGAGCTGTGGGATTTGATGGGTGTGGCCGAAAACGCCCTACGAATTTTGTCGTTGCTGGTGGTGACCACCGGATTGCTCGGCATGTTGACCATGATCCTATCGAGCCTAGAGGCCCGACGCAGAGAGATGGCTGTGTTGCGTTCGGTCGGCGCGCGACCGCTGCATATATTTGGGCTTTTCATGAGCGAAGCAGGCTTGCTCGCACTACTAGGGGTAGGGGCCGGTGTCTTACTGCTTTACGGTATTATACTAATGGGCCGTCCCATTGCCGCGCGCGAATTCGGGCTGTATCTCCCCATTGGGCTTCCGCAAGCCCGAGACTTCATGGTCCTGGGTATAGTCGTGCTAGCGGGCTTCGTCGTTGGCGGCGTGCCAGCGCTTCGTGCCTATCGCCTATCTCTCGCCGACGGGCTCTCCATGACAGTGTGAGAGACCAAAAGCTGCCAGTTGCGACGAAGGCATTCTGGAGATAGGCAAGTCTTGTTCCGACACACATCTGTAAATCATTTGGCGGAGAGGGAGGGATTCGAACCCCCGGACGGTTACCCGTCAACGGTTTTCAAGTGCGTATACCGCTGTCCCGCCTTGTCCCAGGTGGTGCTAAGTGGTTGTTTCTAGTTGGTGTAACTTCCTACCCTTCTCCCGCTTGGTGCCCTTTACCACCGGTGAATGTTAGCAAGTTGGTTAGCAAAATGGTTAGCAACTTTAGCAAATTCCGATGCTCTCCCGACGCCATTTGTCGCGCCACGACCAGCAAAATATGTAACACACCACATTATTTGAAGAAATAATAGTAAAAGGTCACTAAGACAACATATGTAAGGAATCCGCCTACAAGGGCGTTTACTATCCTGTCAACCCACGTGCCTACTTTCTCCTCGCGAACTCGAAACATCTTTGCGACCGCTGTTCCTGACGCGGTTCTACCTCCTCCTTCCGTGGAGTCGCACCTTCCGACGTGCTTATCGGTCGCTTGGCGGTCAAAGTCTTCGTTTTATACTTTTGAATCACTGCTGATACGCGCTTGCTAACCGCTATGCTCGATCTCTTGGCTCGGCTTCACGTGTTTCGTCAGTTGAGGCGCAATCAATACGGCCAAGACGAGGATGATTACCATTACTACTGCACCTTCGATGTTTCCCGTGCCCATGATTGAAAGGAAAAGAACGTATAAAAGCGTCATTCCAGCGATGAAAACAAGATGCCCGGTGATTGTCTGAAACGGCATTACTGTGACCGAGACGATGAGCGCTAGTAGCATCACAGCAGCAGTGGACAAGATTGCGTAATTCCTATTCCACCTCTTCTCCCGAGCCCCGTGGTACGCCAGATTCATCACCGTGTGCAGGATGTCGTCTCCCCGCATGATATCGAAGACGAGAGACATATCCTTTTTGAGCTCGCTCTCGCAGAAAGCTTTTGCGTCTTCGACTGATAGGAACCGCTTGTCTAAAAACACGCCTTCGCCTTGGTTTAGGATCCTGCCAACAGACTGGCCATTCTCAAAACGCATTTCGCAGCCTGTCCCTTTGCCCTCGCGAAAGACGCGTATCAATTCTTGTGCCATCTCAGTGTCAAGCGCCCACAAGCTTGATAGTAAGGTAGACTATAGCCACAAGCAGGAGCACCGCACCGCCACCGCGTAGTAGTCGGATCTTTTTCGCATCAGGGGTTACACGGGCGCCAAGGAACATTGACTGGGGCCAGATAAGCAGTACCAAGCCAAGAATACCGGGAATTGCCACGTCAACGAAAGACATTGCTCTCTCCAATCGTTTTGTTAGCTGCTAATAGTAAAAACTAGCATGTATGGTTGTATGTTCTCGATCATGATTGCGAAATACCTCGAATGCAGTAACCGCCTCAGAACACAAAAAATAATAGGTACCCTCTTCTTGTTTAATCTCTTGCCATCTTCTTTCCTTAATCGTTCTCGCTAACTTCTTAGGATCTATTAATTCCTGACCGTACTCCGTGACCAGTTCCAGAACCTTTGAAAAGAATATATCCTCATCTTCATACTCTTCGGTTCTAGCAATACGGAGCTCGATCGTTATGCCAAAGTGGGCACATCCTCCTCGCTTAAGTATTATTTGGTGTCCATCCTTGGGTATTATTAACTTATATTCCTCCTCGATATAGCGGCTGCCCGGATACTTCTTTTGCAGCTCGACGTGGGTCTCTTTCTGTGCTTCTTGATCAAAAATACATTCCTCCTCGGCCAGTAAAGGAAGAGAAACTAACAACATCCATATGGCTAACCATGTCTTCATATTGCAGCTAACAACGATTGTTTTACGCGAAAATACGCCGTAACCGTTTCTGGTGGCCGGGTTAGGCCAAAACTATTTTCCACGTTTAGTAAATTTATTTGTTTTTCATTCCATTCAACATCGACGATAAGAGCTTGGCCGATAACTTTAGGGAGAGACGAAACGGCTACTTCCATGTTCTCACTGTTTTCGAATTGAAAGTTCATTTTCTTGCCATCTCTTAGTGTCAATATCCAACGTCCCACTTGGGTCCCGTGGAAAGCCAGGATGGAAGCCGGTTTGATTCTGCTCGCTCGAATTGTTGCCGGATTTAGTTTGAAGTTATGCTGGTGCTTGCGCAGATGAAGTATGGGATGGGACTGATCCACCCTATCGGTAAGGTTGGCTTTGTTCTCTTCCGCCCGTTTCTTTAGGAACGTACTGACGAACCCGCCAATGGGACCAAGTAGATGAAGGAGTGCTTCGTGGACCCCGCCTTGGCCACCGATGCGAATAAAATAGAACTCGCTATCTCGGAAGTAGACGCGGTAGAGACGATCCCAGGACGTGACCGAGATGAATCTTGCATTAAACGGTTGTGTGTCCATACGACTACTTGTAGCACAATAATGGTGTCAAGCATCGAGCTGCAAATTTCGCGCGTTTTTGAAGCAGACACCTGACCCGCAGGCTTAAGGCCTCACATCGTTATCGATCCGCCTGATCGTTCGGTACGGGCTTCCGTGCGT